>CAFBMH010000001.1_pt1 | contig 75870 bp, 78 predicted proteins | sample 7268361 | NCBI WGS metagenome assembly CAFBMH01 (sample SAMEA6814057, study PRJEB35770) | freshwater metagenome | biome: Freshwater; feature: Freshwater reservoir; material: water | place: Czech Republic | collected 2017-05-23 | depth 30m m
GGCGTCATCTGAACCAGTCGAGGTCGCGCACCACACGTACTGCGGCGTGCGGTAGCGGCGCGTAAACGTGGGGGAACCGCTCGCCGGTCGCAGTCGACGCCTCGTCGATCACAAGCGCTGCGCCCACGAGCGATTCGAGCACCTTGCGATCGATCTCGAGCACTACGAGATCGTCGCGCCCGGCGTAGTAACGCTGATACACGCCGGCGAGTTGCTCGCGATACGAGCAGTGAACGAACGACTCCGCCGCGTAGGCACCGGGCGCATAAGCGTGGTCCGTCGCCGCGGCCTCCCACTCCTCGCGCTCAGCCATGTGGAACATCGTCGCCCGGTCGCGCGGCGCATCGTCGTGCGGTGCGTCGTCGACCGGGCGAGCGTTGCTCATGCGACGAAGATGGGGTTGATCGGGCTGCCGGTCGCCCCGGTCACCTTGAGCGGACCGACGGTGAGCAGCCCCTCGTAGGCACCATCCTTCGCCGGCTCGATCAGGTTCAAGAACTCGAGCATGTAGATACCGGCGTTGACCAACAAGATCTTGTGCACGATGAGGAAGTCGTTGTCATCGAACGGGATGGCTTCGACCGCAGCGTTGTCACAACCCACTGCGACGATGTCGCGCTCGGCAAGCCAATGCGCCGCGTCGGCTCCGATACCGGCCTGCTCGAACACTGGCGGACCACCCTTCGCGGCGTTGTCCCACCACCACTGCAGGTAGCCGGTGCGCACGAGGACGACGTCGCCGGCACGCACCTCGACGCCCTGGTTCTTCGCGGCCGACTGGAGATCGTTGCTCGTGATGTTGCGCCCGAGCGTGACCCACTCGCCTTCATCGAAGTACTTCACCATGTCGAGGAGCACGCCGCGAGCCGCGAAGCCACCGACCTTGTCGATGCCGAGCTTCTGCGCACCGCCGAGCGCGTGCATGACGTCGTGGCCCACGCCGTTGTAGTGCTTGTACTCGCCGTAGACGTGCACCAACGCGTCCATGTGCGAGGTGGTGTGCGACGCCATGACCAACACGTCTTCGTGCGCGCCCGTACCGGTGTGGCAGCCGTACATCTCGTAGATGCCATCGTCGGTCGAGTCCTGGAGGGTGAGCCGCATCGGGGTGCCGCGGTAGTCCATCAACGGCACGCCTTGACTCTGGATGGGGATGCCGAGGCTGTACACCTTGCCGGTGGTGATGCTCGACGCGGCCGCCTTGACGACCTCGGGGGTCAACAGGTTCAGCGACCCACGTTCGTCATCGTCGCCCCAACGGCCCCAGTTGTTTTTGGTCATCACGTGCCTCCAGATTCTCGGACGCACGGATGGTAGCCGGGGCTCTGACGTCACCACCGACGCCGGCCCGATCAGCCAGTATCACGCCTTCTTGGCGGACAGTGACTCGGTGAGCTCCTCCATGACCGCGAGCAAGCCCGCGAAGCCGGGGATCTTGCGCAAGCTGGCGTCGGCGTAGATGATCGCCCCGAAGATGACGACGAAACCCGACACCCATGACACCCCGAGGCGGATCAGCACGAAGCCGTTGGTGGACGTGCGGTTGTAGAGCCACACGTCCCAGACGGCCGTGGCGATCTCGTAGAAGCCGGCGAGCACCGTGAGGTTGCGCAACGTGCGGTAGTAGTAGGGGTGGGTCACCACGAACGACGGGAACGGGATGACGAGCGGGGCGAATCGGGGCAGGAGCGCGCGGCCGACGACGGCACTGCCGATCAGGACCAGCCCGATCGCCACCTTCGTGGCGATGCTCGTACCGAAGTAGACCGCCTTCGATCCCGTGGCGAGCCCGATCACCCCGCGCGCGACGAGATAGGCGGTGGTGATCGGCAACAGCTTGCCCACGCCGATGCCACTGCGGTAGCGGCGCAGCACCGCGACGAGCGACCAGGCCGTGACCAGACCGATGGCGAGGCCGAGCCCACTCAACCGGTTGCCGATCATGAAGGCCGCAACCGACCCGAACGAGTCGACCGCCCCGGATCCGCCGAAGCCCCGCGGACGGGCCGCGGCGATCTGCGGCTCGGGCACGGGCCTGGCCGGCTCGGAGGTCGCCGGGTCGTCGTCGAGAGGTGGGCTCATGGCGCGAGCTCGGCCCAGGCCTGCGCGACGGTCGGGTCTCCGAACACCTCGAGCGCTTCGCTACAGCCTCGGTTCCAGGCAAACGCGAACAGATCGGACCCTGGGCCACGCACCGCCGCCGTGGCCTTGCCGTGGGCGGAGGACACCTGGAGCACGTCGTCGACCATCTCGAGGGTCCACTCGCCGGGGCCGTCGGTGCGATGGAGGTGCAATGAGCCGGTCGGGCCACCTTTTCCCGCGCGGGACAACCCGAACGGCAGGACCACCTCGTAGAGCTCGCTGACGCCGTCGGCCGCGAGATCACCGTCGAACGAGTCGACCGCGCCGCACGCGGCCTGCACGTCCAAGCGGTGCACGCTGGTCTCGTGGGCCATGCGCCGCTGGTAGAAGCCGACGTTGCCGACCGCGCCCCAGGTGATCACCGGCACGTCGGGCGGGGTGGAACGAAGCACCTCGACCAGGTCCGCGAGGCCCGTGGTGAGGAACTCGACCGCTTCGTCGCCCGACGGCGGCTTGGGCACTCGCGTGGTCGGTTGGTCGACGAGCCGGTTCGAGACGATGTCGGTGACCGATCGGTAGACGCGGCCCAGGTGACCCAGCACGTCGGCCACGACCCAACCCGGGCACGCGGCAATGGGGCGGCCGAGACCACCCGACGCGGCCGCGACGAGCCGACCTGCCTCTCGCTCGAGCGCGTCGACATAGATGCCCGCTTCCATGCGTCCAGTCTCGCACGGTCAGTTCGCGTTCCCGCACCGGTCCGGTTGTCGCGTGCTCTGCTAGAAACGCCGACCTGTGCTCCCGATCACGTCGACCACCGTTCGTCTGTTCCTCCACGTCGCGGCGGCCACGGTGTGGGTCGGCGGTCAGCTCACCCTGGCTGGCCTCGTGCCCACGCTGCGCGCCATCGACCCCACCGCACCCAAGGCAGTTGCCCGCCAGTTCAACCGCATCGCGTGGCCCGCGTTCGGTGTGCTGGTGCTCACGGGGGTGTGGAACCTCGTCGAGGTGAGGGTGGGCGACGCCTCGACCTCGTATCAAGCCACGTTGTTCGCGAAGCTGTGCATCGTGGCGTTGTCCGGCATCGCGGCGTTCCTGCACACGCAAGCCCGCACTCGCGCCGGCCTGGCGATCTGGGGTGCCGTCGGCGGCCTCGCCACGATCGTCGCGCTATTCCTCGGCGTTCTGCTCCGCACATCGGCATAGTCATCGCAGACCACACGAGCGAAAGGGGACGCATGTACCGCATCGGGGTCGACACGGGGGGCACGTTCACCGACTGCGTCATCATCGACGCCACGGGCCGGGTCGGTGTCGGCAAGGCGTTGTCGACCCATGACGACCTCAGCGTGGGCATCTGCAACTCGATCGAGAACGCGGCGCGCACGGTGGGTCTAACGCTCGACGACGCGCTGCGGGGTGCCGATCTCCTCGCGCACGCCACCACGGTCGGCATCAACGCGCTGCTCACCGGCAACGGGGCCCGCGTTGGGCTCATCACCACCGCCGGCTTCGAGGGCACCGTGCCCATCGCGCGCGGCAACAAGGTCATCGGCATCGAGGAACGGCTCCGCACCGAGGCGATCCACTGGCAGAAGCCCACGATGCTGCTGCCCCGGCGCAACATCGTGGGGGTCCACGAGCGCATCGACGCCCATGGCACCGTGCTCGAGAAGCTCAGCGATGACGACGCCCGCCGCGCGTTCGCAATACTGCGCGAACGCGACGTACAGGCCGTGGCGGTCGCGCTGCTGTGGTCGATCATCGACCCGCGGCACGAGCTTCAACTGGCCGAACTCGCCGCCGAGGAACTTCCCGGCGTTCATGTGACGCTCTCACATCAACTCGCGCCGCGCATCGGCGAGTACGAACGCACCATGACCACGTTGCTCAACGCGTACGTCGCTCCGCTGGTATCGGTCTACATCGAGAAGCTGCGCGACGTGTTCGCATCACGCGGGTTCCGCGGTCGGTTCGTGGTGAACCAGTCGAGCGGCGGCGTGAAGGACGCATCCCGCATCGTGCACGCGCCGGTCGACACGTTGAACTCCGGGCCGGTGGGTGGCGTGTGCGCGGCACTCGACCTCGGCCGGCGCCTCGGCCACCTGAACGTGGTGGCCACCGACGTCGGCGGCACCAGCTTCGATGTCGGGCTCATCGCCGACGGCCGACTGCAATACGCGCGACGGCCCATGATCGGGATGTACCCCCTGGCGACGCCGGTCGTCGATCTCACCTCGATCGGCACCGGCGGAGGCTCGATCGCGTGGATCGACGACACGATCGGCGCGCTCCGCGTCGGCCCCCAAAGCGCGGGCGCGGACCCCGGACCGGTCTGCTACGGGCGCGGTGGCGAGCGGGCCACGGTCACCGATGCGGCCGTCGCACTCGGATACCTCACCCAACTCGGAGGCACGCTCCAACTCGACGCCGGAGCGGCACGAGCCGCGATCGAGCGCACGATCGCCGGGCCACTCGGCGTCACCGTCGAACACGCAGCCGACGACATCCTCCGCGTCGCAAACGCGCAGATGGCCGATCTCGTGCGCCGCTCCACCGTGCAACGTGGTCACAACCCGGCCGACTTCGCGCTCTACGCGTACGGCGGCGCCGCTCCACAATACGCCGGGCGCTACGCCGCCGACCTCGGCGTTGCCGAAGTGGTGATCCCGTCGCTCGCCTCGGTCTTCTCCGCCTACGGTGCGGCGGCGACCGATCTACGGAACATGGCCGAGCTCGAGATTCGGCCCGAGACCATCGAATCCGCCCTCGAATGGCTCCCCGCCGAGCTCGACCGACTCGAGGCCACCGCCCGCGCCGCCGTCGATGCAGATGCGTCACCCGCGGTGGACGCCGACGCGTCCGGCGCGACGCGCGTCGAGCGCCGCATCTCACTGCGCTTCGCACGCCAGGTGCACTCGTTGTCGATCGTCATCGGCGATGCCGTCGACGCGGCCACCCTCAGCGCCACGTTCCGCGCCGAGTACGAGCGCCTCGTCGGTGCGGGAACCGCGTTCGCCTCGGCAGGCATCGAGGCGGTCGGCATCACCGTCGAGGCACGCGCCCCAGTCGTTACCGACGCCGCGATCGCCGGTACCCGCCATGGCATCGGTGCCTCGCTCGAAGCCATCGGCACGCGCCCGGCGTGGTTCGACGGGGCCACTGTCGAATGCTCGGTCTACGACGGCGCGACCCTTCCTGCCGGCGCGCGCATCGCCGGCCCGGCTTTTGTCGAGCTGCCGACCACCACCCTCGTGGTGTACCCCGGCCACATCGCAGTGCAGGAGTCCACCGGCGATATCAGGCTGCTCCTCCCGGCGAAGAACGGAACCGAATGACCATGGATCGAAACCGCTCGACACACGCCGGCGATCGTGGAGCACTGCTCGACCCGGCCACCTTCGAGGTTCTGCGTCACCGGCTGTGGGCCATCAACGACGAAGCTGCCGTGACCATCGGTCGCGTGTCGGGTTCGCCGATCGCGACTGAGGGCAACGACTTCAACAGCGGCCTCATGACCGCGGACGGCGAAACTGTCGTCGCAGGCATATACGTGCTCGTGCACGCGGCCGCGCTCGGGCGGATCGTGCGCGATGTCATCGACAACTACACGGTGAACCCCGGCATCAACCCGGGCGACATGTTCCTCACAAACGACACGTACGTCGGCGCGCCGCATCAGGCCGATGTGATCGTCGTGGCCCCCATCTTCCATGGCGATCGACTCATCGCCTGGACGGGTTCGTGCGTTCATCAGGCCGACGTCGGTGGCCCCGTTCCTGGTTCGATCACCGTGGGTGCGCGCAACATCTACGAGGAGGCGCTGCCGATCTCGCCGGTGAAGATCGTCGAGCGTGGGGTGATGCGCGCCGATATCGAGCGCGAGTACCTGCATCGGTCGCGCACTCCCGAGCTCAACCGTCTCGATCTTCTCGGCCAGGTCGCGGCGAACCGGGTGCAGTCCGAACGCATCCTCGAGCTGTGCGAGAAGTACGGCACCGACGTCGTCGTCGGCACGTTCGATCGCATGATCGACTCGACCGAGCAGATACTGCGGGACCGCCTGCGCTCGCTGCCCGACGGCGTGTGGCGTCACGTCGGTTTCGTCGAGCACGACGGTGTCGAAGACAACGTCTACGCCGTGCGCCTCACCTTCACGAAGCGAGCCGACGAGCTCACGCTCGACTTCACCGAGTCATCCGATCAGGCGCCCGCGCTCATCAACACCGCGGAGCCGACTACGTCGGGCTACGCCATGGCCGCGGTCATGACCGTGCTCGGCTACGGCCTCCCGTGGACACCTGCCGCGTACTGGCGGGTCATGGACGTCCGCACCCGACCCGGGTCGATCGTGCACGCCGTGATGCCGGCCGGCATGTCGATGGGCGTCACCTCGGCCGGGCAAGAGGTGCGCACATCGGTCAACGTGTGCATCGACCGAATGCTCGATGCGTCAGATGATCCCGCGCATCACGCGCAGATCCTCGCATCCTGCTCGTCCTCGTCGGCCACCTCCACCATCTCGGGCACATTCCCCGATGGCCGCACGTTCGGCACGATGCTGCTCGACGGTGTCACCGCAGGCATGGGCGGCCGCGCGTCGTCCGACGGCCTCGACACTGGTGGGTTGCTCACCGCACCGGCGGGCTTGTGCGTCAACGTCGAAGTGAGCGAGCTCAACTACCCGATGCGGTACTTGTGGCGGCGCGAACGCACCGACAGCGGCGGCCCGGGGATCCATCGCGGTGGCGTGGGGGCCGACAACGCGTACACGCCGCATCTGGCCGGTGACCGCTTCGGTGCGACGATGTTCGCGCACGGCACCGAACCGCCGACCTCGTCGGGGGTGCTCGGTGGGGAACCGGGCATGCAGAACGCTTTCGGCATCGAGCGCGACGGGGTGGTTGGCAAGCGCAAAGCGAAAGAAGTCGTGACGCTGCAGCCCGACGACGTGTTCCACAACTGGTGTGCCGGCGGCGGCGGGGTCGGCGATCCGCTCGACCGCGCCATCGTCGAGGTCGAGCGCGATGTCGAGGACGGCCTCGTGTCGGTCGAGGGCGCGCGTCGCGACTACGGCGTCGTCGTCGACCCCGACGGGACAGTGCGCGGCGCGGACACCGACGCCGAGCGGATGCGCCGACGACGCGAACGGCTGGGTGGACGCGAGCCCCGGCCCACGCTCGACACCCCACTTGCCGGGCGGCGGTTGTCGTCGGGGCTCGTCGCCATCGCGGCCAGGGTGCATTGCCGATGCTGCGGCTTCGATCTGGGTGAGGCACAGACCAACGTGAAGTCGGCGCTGGTGCTACAGGAGGCCTCGGTGGGCTATCGGTGGCCGCTGGTCGACGACGCGCCCGGGGCACGACGCTTCGTCTTCCGTCGGTTCCACTGCCCGGGTTGCGCGACGCAACTCGACACCGAGGTCAACCTCACGGGCGAACCGTTCGTCGTCTCCATGGAGATCGCACCGTGACCATCACGAAGCTCGTGTTCTGTGTGGCCAAGAAGCCCGAGATGTCGGTGGACGAGTTCCGCGAGTATTGGCTGAACCGGCACGGTCCACTGGTGCGTGCGTTGTGGGAGAAGGGCACCTTCCCCGGGATGCTGCGTTACGTTCAGTCCCACACCGTGTACGAGGCCGACGGCGGGCGTATCGCTCGCGGCGCCAAGAAACCGTACGATGGCATCACTGAGGTGTGGATGGATTCCGACCTCGGCGGGACCGACGACGTGGCCCGTGCGGCATCGGCCGAAGGCGGTCGCCGGCTCTTGCAGGACGAATCGAACTTCATCGACTTCGCGAACAGCACCGTGTTCGTCACGATTGAGCACACCATCTTCGAGTAACCCCGAGCCTCCGCTCGGTCGCCAAACCCGCAACTGGTAGTTCAGATGCGCGGCCGAGCACTCCCTCGAACTACCAATTCGATGTGGAGTGACAGATCAGACGTAGGTGGCCATGATCTCGGCGTGGTCGTCGCTCGAGCCGAAGGCGAACGCGAGCGCCCACGCCCGTTTGAGGAACAGGTGAGCGTCGACCTCCCACGTGTAGCCCATGCCGCCGTGGATCTGGACGCAATCCTTGCCGTTCTCGCTGGCCGCGTTGTTGGCGACGATTCGCGCCATCGACGCGGCGCGCGCCGGCACCTCGATGCTGTCGTCGTCGAGGCACAGACCCGCCATGTACACCGCGGCGCGCGCCACCTCGATGCGCGTGACCATGTCGGCGCACAGATGCTTGATCGCCTGGAACTGGCCAATCGGCTTGCCGAACTGCTGGCGCTCCTTCGCGTAGGCCGTGGCGAGCTCGCAGGCGCCCTCGGCCAAACCGAGTTGGATCGCCGAGGTGAGCACCGCGCCACGAATGCGCGCAAGCTCAGCAGCCGCAGCATCGGCAATGCGTTCACCTTGCGGCAAGGCCGCGACCCGACCGACCGGCGTGAGGAAGTCGAGCGGCTTGTGCAGCACGTCGAGCGCGAGCGATGCGGGCGAGATCTGCCAGATGCCCTCGGAATCGAGCACCAGCAACGTGTCGATCGAATCCGGGTAGTCGACGTATGCCGGCTCGCCCGCCTTGGGCCGCTCGATCATGCCCGCCACGACCTCACCGGCCGCTGCTCCGTCGATGAGGTCCGCGGCGAGCAGCGTGGCCACGAGCGGGCCTGGTACGACGGCGCGACCGAGCTCCTCGAACACCAGTGTCGCGTCGGCCCAACCCAACCCGACACCGCCGGCGGCCTCGGCCAAGGTCAACGAGAAGACCCCGGTTTCGGCAAGCTCGCTCCAGCGGCCACGTTCAACTCCGCCGCCCGACTCGAGCGCGCGAACGGCCTCGATGTCGAATCGGCCGGCCAACAACGAGCGCATGCCGTCGACCAGCGCTACTTGATCGTCAGAGAGTTCGAAGTCCATCTCAACGCTCCTTCGGCAGGCCGAGAATGCGCTCGCCCACGATGTTCCGCTGGATCTGCGATGTGCCCGCGGCGATCGACAGGGTCAGGCTGTACACCCGATCGCCCACGAAGTCGACCGTCGACAGGTCCCCGAGGTCTTCCATGGCCAACGTGTGCCGACCGAGGATCTTGTGCGACAAGGCGGTCATGCGCTTGTGCACATCTGCATAGAAGAGCTTGAACACTGAGCCACCAGGGCCGGGCACGCCGGTACGGGTGGCCTGGGAGACGTTGCGCTTGGTGAGCGCCCAGAGTGCGTCGAGCTCGGCTTGCAGTCGGCCGATCTCGCGCCGGACCTCGCCGTCGTCCCACGCTGTCGCGTTGCCCTTCGGTACGGAGCGCGCCACGTGTGCCAGCTCCTTGAGCTTGCGCATCGCCGCGAGCTGCTCGCTGATGAACGCCGTGCCGCGCTCGAAGCTGAAGGTGACCATGGCGACGCGCCACCCGTCGTTCTCGTCGCCGACGCGGTTCTCGACCGGGATGCGCACCTCGTCGAGGAAGACCTCGCTGAACTCGCTCGCGCCGTGAATGGTCTTGATCGGCCGCACCTCGATGCCCGGAAGGTCCATGGGCATGGCGAGCCAGGTGATGCCGCGGTGCTTGGGGGCTTCGGCATCGGTGCGGACCAGAAGTTCGCAGTAGTCGGAGATCTGCGCGTTCGACGTCCAGATCTTCTGCCCGGTGACCACGTAGTGATCGCCGTCGCGAATGGCCCGCGTAGACAGCGACGCCAGATCGGAGCCGGCATTCGGTTCGCTGAACCCCTGGCACCACACCTCGTCGCCGCGCAGGATGGAAGGCAGGTGCTTGGCCCGCTGCGCATCGGAGGCCTCCATGATGAGCGTGGGACCACCGTGGAGCAGGCCTACGAAGTTGACGCCCACATACGGAGCACCGACCCGCTCGGTCTCCTCGAGGAAGATCAGGTGCTCGGTCGGCGTCGCGCCACGGCCACCGAACTCCTTGGGCCAGTTGATACCCGCGTAGCCCGCGTCGAACAGCATGCGCTGCCACGCGGTGTCGTAGGCGCGGCGGGCCACGAAGTCGTTCTCGGGCGGGGGCGGGGCGAGCGTGGGCAGCACACCGTGCAGCCATGCCCGAAGCTCGTCGCGGAAGGCGAGCTCGTCGGCGGTGAAGCGAAGATCCACGGGAGGTGAGGCTAGCGGGTCACTCCCGATCGGCTCCCTTCAGAGAATGCCCGCGAGCCGGCACGCCATGACGGAGTGCAGCACCACGGCCACGATCACGAGCACGTGCCAGATCTCGTGATAGCCGAACGTCGCCGGCCATGGATCGGGGCGCATCGCACCCACGACCAGCGCGCCAGCCGTGTAACAGGCGCCCCCCGCCAGGAGCAGTGCGAAGTTGAGCAGGTTCGTGCCCCGGTAGATCCACGGGAGCAGCACCACAGGGAACCATCCCAGCGTGAGAAAGATGGTGTTCATCAGGCCCTTCGGCCGGTGGAACGGTATCCATTCGAGGATCACGCCGGCCAGCGCACCGACGGCGAGCACGGCGAGCACGGCGACCCGCAACCGGCCCGTGAGGATGAGGAGCCCCACCGGAGCGGCCTGCGCCGCGATGCACACGTAGATCGCGGTGTGGTCGAGTTGGATCAGTCGGTGATAGCGGGCTGGCGGCCACGGTCGCAGGTGCACCAACGCGCTGACCCCGAACATGAACGATCCACCGACCGCGAAGAGCGCCAGCGCAACCTTGGCCATGCCGCCGTGAGCGAGAACAACCTCGACGACCCCGATGGGCAACGAGAGAAAGAACGCCCAGCGATGCGAGACGCCGCGCCAACGCGGCCGCTGGCGCGACAACATGCGCACGACGGACGGTGAGAGATCCGACGTGACGCGGCTGGTGCGCCGCCTCGGCGCGGTTCGACCCATGCGCCGACCGTAGCGGTTGCATAGTCTCCGGCCTTCACTTCGACGCAGTGCGCAACGCGCACCGCGTCGCTCACCTCGGGGGATCACGATGACCGACGGTACGCACATCGATCTGGGCAGCGCCATGATCACCATGGTCGAACCGACCGACGACCCCGATCGTCTACACGAGTACAACCGCTGGTACGAGCACGACCACTGCTACTCCGGCGTCATGATCGGGCCATGGGCGTTCTCCTACGGCCGCTTCGTCGCCACGCGCGCGTTGAAGGACCTGCGGTTCCCCCCGGCGAGCACAGTGAGCACCCCCGTCGATCAAGGCAGCTTCATCGCCTTCTACTGGTACCTCGCTGACAAGGTCGACGAGCACTTCGCCTGGTCGTTCCCGGCCACCCAGGAACTCGCGGCCGAGGGCCGCATGAATGGCGAGCGCACGCACATCTCGACGTCGTTGTACGACTTCCGCGGCTCGGTGAACCGGCCGGACTGGCCGGTGCCGGCCGAGGTCAGCCTCGATCATCGGTACCCAGGCGTCGTGTGCCTGTGGATCGATCGAGCCGAGGCGGGTTCCAGCGACGCGCTGGTCGCCTGGCTCACCGGCGACTTCCTGCCGTGGGTATTCAGCGAACCGTCGACCCTCGCGCAGGCGCTCGTGTTCTCGCCGCGCGACTTCCCGAACATCCCAAACTCCGGGGTCGGAGTCGATCAAAAGGTGCTTGTCGCGCTCTTCGTGCAGGGCGACCCGCGCGACATCTGGGAGTCGCACATCGCGCCGATGGCCGACTCGGTCGCCGCCGCGGGCTACGGCACAATCGGCCTCGCCGCGCCGTTCATCGCCGTGGTGCCCGGCACCGACACGTACCTCGATCAGCTCTGGTAGCCATCCGCAGGGCGCAAGGCCAAGAGCAATGCGTCGACGAGCACGTCGAGCTCGTCGACGCACTCGTCGAACACCGGTTGCTCGCCCGCCGCAGGGTCGACGACCTCTTCCCAGTCCTCGGACTCGATGGTCTCGAGCCGCAGCGCACGCACCCGCTCGGCCAGCGTTGCGTCAGACGCCGAGGACAGCAGCTGCACCAACCGTTTGATGGTCGCGGTCCGCGGGGCGGCTGCGGGATGGTTCTCGCGTACCCAACGAACGTGCTCGGGCGCCATGGCCACGACCAGCGCGGCCGAGGACGCGTCGTCGCGCCACAACTGACGGCTACGGTGCGTTCGGTCGACCAGCCCGTGGCGTTCGAGCGCTCGGCGCGTGCGCACGCTCATGGGATGACCTTCGATCACGTGGGTACCCGCGCCGGTGACGCGGAACGCGTCGCTGCGATCGCGCAGCATCACGGTGGCCATCACTGACCGAGCCGCATTGCCGGTACACAGGAAGAGCACGTGATCGCGCGAGTCGATCGGTTGTTCGTCGGCCATGCTCAGATGCCCTCGAGCGGGCACGGTCACCGCAAGGGGCCTTCGGTGGCGCCCGAGTACTTGTTGATGTCGATGCCGGTGATGCCGATGGCCCCCATGACGCCGCCAAAGGCGGCCATGTGCGGGCTCACCATGTGTGCGGCGAGGGCCTCTTCGCTCTCCCACTTCTCGAAGATCAACACGGTGCCGGCTTCGGTGCGCGAGTTGTAGATCTCGTAGCTGCCACAGCCCGCTTCCTGAAGGGTCTCGGCCTGCATGGCCGCAAAGCCGGTCTCGAGCGCTTCGCGCTTGGCCGGATCGAATGAGATTGTCCCTGCGATGATGATCATGGGTGGCGACATTACCCACTCCCCACTATGCGCGAGGTCGGTAGTCGGCCTGTCGGTCGGCGAGGGCTCGCATGTCAACGCGGATGAACAACGCCTCGGCCTCGGCGGTGAGCACTCCGTTGGCGTGGCACGTGGCCTTCGAAAGGATGCGCCGGCCGCTCGTGTAATCGACCCAGGCGACGAAGTGGAGTTCGGTGTCGAGCGGCGTCACCTTGCGGTACTTCACCTCAAGGGTGCCGGTGACCGCGCTCGGACCGTCCACGAGGCGGATCGTGCCGCCGAGCACGTCGTCGAACAACCCGGCCACGTAACCACCGTGCACGCCGTGCGGTGGCCCTTCGTAAAGCTGGTTGCAGACCACGCGCGCTTCGACGCGCCGGCGACCGTCCGCGAGGTCGACGATCTCGGCCGACATCCCGGCCGACAGCGCGTTCGACCGACCGCGAAACAGTGAGCCGTCGTTGAAGTTCATGTCGTGCAGGTGGGCGCGGCCGTCGGTACCGATCGCGTCGAACCAACGCGGTTTGGGCTCCGTGGCGAGGCCGGCCCGAATCGTGCGGATCTCCGCGATCGCGTCGCGCAGCACGCTCGCATCGGAGTCGGAGCGATGAAGTTGCAAAAGCAGGCCGCGTAGCTCAGCGGCGAGCTCGTACTCGAGATCGCGGTCGCGGTCGGTCACGCCGCCAACTCTGCGTCGGCCTTGATGCCGGCCGCGAAACGGGCCACGGCGCGTTCGTAGATGCGGCGCACGACCGCCGAGGTGCCCGGGACGCGCGGTTCGAAGGTGGACGACCATTCGAGCACCGTCACCCCACCCTCGTCGCGAAGCACCATTTTGCTGGTGTACGTCTTCGTCATCTGCTTCGAGTTCAAGCGGTACGTCATGCGCGTCGGCGGCTCCCACGCGGTGACCTCCTCGCGCACCTTCATCGGGCCGGCTTGGAAGCAGCGAATCGCTCCCAGACCGTTCGGTGCCGGCGTTCCGGGTCGCTCGATGATGACGGTCTTCGCGCTGCCCCACCGGGCGTAGCGGACGTGGTCGGTCATGACCTCCCACACTGCAGCCACGGGCGCATCGATGCGCGTGACTGACGCGAACGTCGTGTTCACCATGCTGCTGCCTCCTGCACAATGGATGCGAGGTACTCGCGAGTGCGAGCGAAGATCTTGTCCTTGTGCGCACCCCAGGCGAAGGGGGCCATCAGCACGTCGGTGGCTCCGAGTTCGGCGTAGCGCTTCAGCCGCATGCTGACCGCGGCCTCGTCGCCGACGAACAACACGTGCTCGGGCCGCGGATCGGCACCGTGTTCGAGGATGCGGTTGTAGGTCGGGATCTGGGCGTACATCGAGAAGATGCGCGCCGCGTTCTCGCGACCGTCGTCGACATCGTCGCATATGGCGATGGGCATGCCGACCACCACCCGGGGCGACGGTCGCCCGGCTGCGGCAGCCGCTGCGGTGATGCGGGGCAGCACGTGGGTCTCGAGCGCCTGTTCGTCGGTCAGCCACAAGATGGTGCCGTCGGCGCGCTCGCCGGCGAGCCGAAGCATGTACGGCGCCAAGGCGGCGACCAACAGGCCCGGCGGTTTCGCCGGGGCATCGGGAACGGAGAAGATCGACGAGAAGTCGTAGAACTCGCCGTGCGCGTCGGCGCGACCGTTGCCGGCGAACGCGCTGTGCAGCGCCTCGACGTACTCGCGCGTGTGCACACCGGCCCGGTCGTACGAGTAGCCGTACATCTTCTCGATGACTGACGGGTGCGACGGGCCGATGCCCAACGTGAGCCGCCCGCCAGCCGCCGCGTTGGTCGACAGCGCGCCACGGGCCATGGCTTGGGGATGGAACGGGTAGGTGGGCACGACGGCAGTACCCAGCTCGATGCGCGAGGTCTCGCGGCCCGCGATGGTGAGCGCGACCATCGCGTCGAGGCTCCACGGCACGTAGGGCACCCACCCGCTCGCGAGCCCCACGGCCTCGGCCCACTGCGCGCGTTCGATGAGATCGTCGATGCCCACCTGCGACGGGCTCGTATCGCTGATGAACATGCCGAGCTTCACGACAGACCCCCAAGGTCGTCCACCGAGCGTGGCGCGCACCAGTCGATCACGGCCACGAGCGCCTCGCATAAACGGTCCGAGGCCATGGCCAGGTTGGCCTCGAACTGCGCCACGGTGTCGGCATGCGCGTCGACCAGGTCGGTGATCGCCTTCACCGCCAGGATGGGCACATCGAGAAGCTCGGCCACCCAGGCCACGGCCGCGCCCTCCATGTCCTTCACCGACGCTCCGCTCGCCGCGATCATGCGCCGGTCGTCGTCGGTCTCGTCGAGGGAATTGCCGGTGGTCACGATGCCTTGGCGAAGGCCGAGCACCCGCGCGAGCGCATCGGCGCGCACCGCGGGATAGCTGCCGACCCCGTAGGACTCGTAGCCGGGGATCGCGATCCGTCGATCGTGATAGACGAAGTGCGTCTCGCTCAGGTAGACGTCGCCGATCCTCCCACCGGCCCGCGCCCATCCGCCGGCCGTGCCCGCAGTGATCACGAGATCTGGTCGGTGCTGCTCGAGCGCAAGGTAGGTGTTGAGCGCCGCGGGTTGCGTGCCGATCTTGTCGACGCCGTGGCGCGGGTCGCGTCCGTTCACCGCGACGACCACCTCGCAGCCGGAGCGTTCGGCCACATACCAACCGAACGAGAGCGAGGGCGGCGACGCCCGCGCAACGGCACCGAGTCGTTCGAGCACCGGTGCTGCTTCGGCGCCCATGGCCATGACGATGACGATCCGTTTCATGTGGGTCGATCGTACGCGGGATGCCCGACACCACCGCTCGCCCCGATCGGGCGCGCGCGCAAGAATGTCGCCATGTCCGACAGCTCAGCCATCAGCCACGGCCTCGACTTCGTCCGCGAACGCTTCGTCGAGACCAACGGCATCCGCATGCACGTAGTCGAAGCCGGGCCCGTCGACGGCCCCGCCGTGGTGCTGTGCCACGGCTTCCCCGAGAGCTGGTACTCGTGGCGCCATCAGCTCCGGGCGCTCGGCGCGGCCGGGTACCACGTGATCGCCCCCGATCAGCGGGGCTACGGCCAGACCGACATGCCCGACGACATCGACTCGTACACCCAGCTGCACCTGGTGGCTGATCTCGTCGGCCTGCTCGATGCTTCGGGCATCGAACGAGCCGTGGTCGTCGGCCACGACTGGGGCGCACCGGTGGCCTGGAACGCGGCCGCGCTCCGGCCCGACCGCTTCGTGGCCATGAGCGCGCTGTCGGTGCACTGGAGCGGGTACCACCCGTATACCGGGCCGCCGACGGCTTCGATGCGCGACGCGCTGCGGGGCGGCTTTCTCTACGTGTTGCACTTCCAGGAACCCGGCGTGGCCGAGGCCGAGCTCGATAGCGACATCCGCGCCACGCTGGGTCGGTTCCTGTATTCGCTGTCGGGCGACATCCCACGCGACCAGTACCGGTTCTTCGACGCCGCGGCGCGCGACATGAGCGGGGTGCTCGTCGACGCGCCGGGCCCGTTGCCCTGGCTCACTGCGCACGATCTCGACGTCTTCACGGCCGAGTTCGAACGACGGGGCACGTTCCGTGGCGGCATCAACTGGTACCGCAACATCGACGCGAACGCAGCGTTGCTGGCCGCGTTCGTGGGGCGCCGCGTCGAACAGCCTGCGCTGTTCATCGGCGCGGAACGAGACTCGATATTCGGCCAGACCCGGGAGTCCGTCGACGCAACTCGCAGCGCGGCGCCCCAGCTGCAGCAGGTGTGGATCGCCGGCAGCGGCCACTGGGTGCAACAGGAACGTCCCGACGAAGTCAACGCGGCGCTACTCGATTTCCTCGGGGCGCTCCCGCGTTGGTGAGAGGTGCACGCGGCAGCTGCCGATCATGGTGGTGAACGCGTGCTGAAACCGTGCGGTGTCCTCGGCCAGGCAGGACGCGACGATCTGGTAGATCACACGCGCCGAGGAGTGGGGATGTTCGAGGTCAGCGTCGAGCAGTGCGTGCAGCTGCGAGAGCCGGACGCCCTCGTTACGCACGTCGAAGGCTCGAAGGCGCACAACGGCGGCGGCATCGCCGCAATGCGCCACACGCTCGCTGCGCACCTCGACTGCGTCGTAGGTCGCCGCGACATGTCTTTCACCCGCAGCCATCACGGTCGCGAGATCGAGGTCCGCCGGCACGCCCTCGCGGCTGATGACCACGTTGGTGCGAAACCAACCATGGTCCTCCGCTGGGCGGAGCACCGCCAGGGTTCCCGGTGCGTCGTGCACCTGCCACCCCTCGGCGAGCACGAGGTGCAACCGACGAGTGCCGTCGTCGTCGAGTAGCACCAAGATCACCGGGCCGTCGGCGAGGGTCACGAGAAAATCCCCTTCACCATGCGGAGGCCCTTCTTCGCCGCACCTGCGCCGCCACCGACGATGTCGGCCACGCCGCCGGCGACCGCACGCGGATTCACGCTGACGTCGACGCCCACGTTGAACCCGAGCCCGATCGTGGCCCCGAGATCCACAGCGAACGAGATCTTGTCGAGGCCGATGTCGGCTTCGGCCTTGTACTGCGCGCCGACACCGGCGCTCACGCCGGCATGCGGCCGAGCGACCACGCCCAGCACGGATACCTCACCTTCGACCTCCGCCTCGGCGCCGACGAGGATGCGACCTTCGACCTCGGCCTGTACGCCATGGAGTCCGACCTTGACGGTGGCCTCGCCTTCGATCGCCGCGCCGCCGAACACCCGTGCCGCTACCCCGGCGCCGAGTGCAGCGTTGCCGACCGATGCTGTTGCCGAGACCGCAACGCCGATCTCGACCCGACCGCCGACGGTGAGATGGGCCTCGCGGTTGCTGACCCCGGCATTGGCCTGGACCGTCATGCCGAGGCCGGCGTGCGCGTGGAGATCGAGGTGCGCCTTATCAGTGCCGAATCGGCGCGTCCCGCCGGCGCCCGTCAACGACGAACGCGCCACGTTGGCGAGCGACATCTCGGTCGTCGTCGACGTCCAACCATCCTGCACCGAACCATTGCCGACGCTGAGCTTGTGGCTACGGGCGGCTCGGTCGAGGGGCCCCGACATCTCGCCGGCGTAGATCCGGCGTACACCGCGGGCGTAGCGCCGTGTGTGACTCGAGGTGTTTCCCGAGGACAACTGCGTCCAGGGGCTTGTGCCGGCCCAGAGCCACCCGTCGTTCACCGCAGCAAGGGTCGCGTCAGCCGCGGTGAGCGCCTCGGAAACGTCGCGCACGAACATCGCGAGATCGTCGAGGGACCGCGCGAGCTCCCCAAGGTCGCTCGCGGCGTTCATGGTCTCGGCCACCAGCATGGTCGTGCCGGTCGTCAACGGGATGATGTCGAGCGACCGGCCCAGCGCCGTGCGCAGCGCTCCGTGCGCGTCCGCCTGGGAGCGCAGGCGCCACGCGAGGTCGGCGAGAACTTGGGGCTCCCCCGCAACCGCGCTCACGAGCACACCTGTTCGTCGCGCGCTCGGCGCCCGGCGAGGGCGACCAATGCGAGCGCCTCGTTCACCCGGCGAACGCGTAGCTCGATCTCGCGGATGGCGGCCTCGAACCGATCACGGTGGCCGCCCTGCCACCCGTCGGTTAGGGCGGTGTCACGGCGCCGACCGTCGGCAAGGGCGTCGAGCCGGCTCCGCACCAACGCCACCGCGTCGTCGAGGCCCTCCATGGCCGAGGACGACTCAGGGGGCGCGGACGGCGGTACGGCAGGTTCGAGTGGCACCCCAACAGCCTGTCATGTTATTTGAGTATTTATCAATAGCTCTCACACCAGCTTCGGCCGTTCAGCGCTGCTTCAGCGCAGGTAGAACGCGGCGCCGGTGATCGTGACGTTCAGAGACGCCAAATACGCGATGAACGAGACCGCTGTGCCCACGACCATGAGCGCGACGCCCACGATCTGCGACGGGCCATGGCGAGCATCTTCTGCTCGCCGCCTGACATCGTTCCGGCCAGCTGCTTGCAGCGTTCGCCGAGGCAAGGGAAGCGCGTGTACGACACGTCTTCGACGTGGGCCAGCTTCACCCCCGCTCGGGTTCTTGCCCAGGCTGATGCCGATGAGCGCCGGCATCACTGCGGTGGATGACGCAAGAAACGTGAACCACCGGCGGAACGCCCTGTATTCGTGGCCGAGCTTGGTGAGGATGTTGGATCCCCAGCGCTTTCGGCCCGCTTCGGAGCCGTTCACTACACTCGCCCGCGCCGGCTCGGACCTGTGCCGGGACCCGACCAGGAGGGCCTATGGGCTCCATCGTTCCCGCCGGCCAGCTCGTGTGGGGCACCCAGATGCCCATCCAGATGCACTCGCTCTCGCGTCGCGAGGAATGGGAGCCTGCAGCGCCAGTACGCGAACTCGTGGCCGTGGCCAAGGCGGCTGACGACGCGGGCGCGTTCTTCGTGGGTGTGTGCGATCACGTGGCGCTCCCCTACGACGCGTACACCGAGAAGATGAGCCCCACGTGGTACGACACCGTCGCCACGCTCGGTTACCTCGCCGCCCATACCGACCACGTCCGGTTGCTGGCCTCGGTCGTCATTGCGGCATACCGCCATCCGCTGGTGATCTCCAAGGCGTTCTCCACGCTCGATCACCTGTCCGAGGGCCGGGCCGTGCTCGGCGTGGGCGCCGGCCACGTCGCGGGTGAGTTCGCGGCGCTGGGCGTCGACTTCGCGAAGCGGGGTGAGATCACCGACGAGACGATCGATGCCGTGCGCGGGGCCTTCCAGAACGAATACAGCGAGCATCATGGCGCCCACTTCGACTATGGGCCGGTCGGCCAAGGACCGCGACCGGTGGCGGGCGACGTGCCGATCTGGATCGGCGGCTCCAGCAAGCCCGCGCTGCGCCGCGTAGCCGAGCGCGGTGATGGTTGGATCCCCCAGGGCACGCCCCGGGCCGAGATGCGGGCCTGCGTCGACTACATCCACGCGCATCGCGACAAGACGCGGCCGGGGGCCGCGCTCGACCTCGGGTTCTTCCCCGAAAACATCTACGTCGGTCGGGCCGGCTGGGACATCGGGCCGACCGCACTCACCGGTGACCCCGAACCGATCGCCGAGTCGCTCCGAGAGGCGAGCGACCTCGGGTGCAACGCGCTGCACATCCGTCTGCGTAGCCGCTCCGCGAGCGAGCTGTGCGACCAGCTCGCCGCGTTCGGCCGCGACGTCGCCCCACTCCTCAACTAACCCCCGCCTACCAGAGCATCGAAACCCCGCCGTTGGGGCGCAACACCTGGCCGGTCACGAACTTGGCCGCGTCGGAGGCCAGGTACAACATCGCAAAGGCCTGGTCATTCGGCTCCCCGGGGATGCCCATCACCGACATCTTGGAGCGTTGCGCGACGTAGGCGGCCTTGCGTTCCGGATCGACGGTGCCGTCCTCGCGGAGCACGTGCCGTTCGTTCATCGGCGTGTCGACCCAGCCCGGGGCGACGGTGTTGACGCGCACCTGATGAGGGCCAAGCTCGGCGGCGAGCGAACGGCTGAACTGCGCGGCGGCGGCCTTGGCCGTGGCGTAGGCGATCATGAACGGGGTCGGCGCGTCGACAGCGCCGCTGGTGATGTTGATGATGCTGCCCTTGCGCTTCGGGATCATGGCCCGCGCTGCGGCCTGCGAGCCGTAGACCACGCCGCGAAAGTTCACCGCATGCACCCGGTCGAGCTCGTCCTCGGTGACATCGAGCGGACCTGACTCGGTGATGATCCCGGCGTTGTTGATCATGACGTCGAGCCGGCCGTGCCGGGCCAAGACGTCGGCGACCAACGCGTCGACCTCGAGCCGCTTCGACACGTCGACCTCGGCCGAGTCGGCCGAGTAGCCAGCGGCGCGCAACTCGGCCGCCGTGGCAGCCGCGAGCTCGGCCCGGTTGTCGACGATCACGACGTGCGCCCCCACGTCGGCGAGCAGCGTCGCTGCGGCCTTCCCGAGACCTCGTGCGGCGCCGGTGATGATCGCGACCCGGCCGGTCATGTCATAGGTGTCCTGAACGATTCCCATGACCGGGAGTTCATCACGTCGGGGCGACCAACCACGGCTCGTCACAGAACTGCAATGCGCCGTTTCGCCGAAAGGCCCCCGACGCCATTGACTTCCGCTCTAGGGTGCCGAAGCTTTGAGGGCTACCGGTCAACGACGCCCGGGGGGGTTTCTCACATGAATACACCCATCTGTCTGCTGTGCAACGCACGCGGTGCCACGCATCGTCCGGGCCGTCTCGGCCGCTACGCACAGACCTGCGATCGCTGCGAGCAGCGACGCGGATCCCACCTGGAACGCGCCACGTCCGAGGTGAGCCGGCCGGTGACCGAAAGGCCCCTGGTCGAGCGCGCCAGCGTGTCGGTCACAGCCACTGGCCAGGTACAAGCCCTGCAGTGGAGCGCCCGCCCCCGCTGACCGACGCGGCCGAGATCGCGCTGAGCCACACCTGATGTGGCCGAGCGCGATGTCAGCGACGGATGGTCAGATACCGAGCGAACGACCGATGCGGTCGCGATGGAACGATGCGTCACCCCACGAGGCGGCGAGCGCCCAGCCCCGCTTCATCCATAGGTGTAGGTCATATTCGAACGTGTAGCCGATCGCGCCGTGGCACTGCAACGCCATACGCGCCGCCTTGTCGACGGCGTCGGACGCCGCAGCCTTGGCCAGGGACACGTCGCGCCCACGATGCGGGGTGGAGTTCGCCACTGCGTACGCGGCCACGTAAGCCAGGGGGCGGGCGAACTCCGTGGCAATGAGCGCGTTCGCGATGTGGTGTTTGACCGCCTGATACGAACCGACGACCTTGCCGAACTGCTCGCGCTGGCCCACGTAGTCGACGGTGACCTCGATGAGGGTCTGTGCGATGCCCACGCACTGGGCCGCCGCGGCCAGCGCGCCCCGATCGCACGCATCGACTACGGCCTGCTGCGCGGCAGGGCCCTTGGCCAGCAGCGTGGCATCGCTCGGGGTCCAGGCCACCGAGAACAAGCGGCGCGAGTAATCGACGGAGCGTTGCGCGGTGAGGGTCACGTCGGCCGCGGGAACCGCGTGCACTTCATCTTCGTGCACCAGCAACAGCACATCGGCTTGGTCGGCGTAGAGCACGTACGGCGACCCAACCCCGACGCCAACGATGACCTCGCCCGCCGCGGCCTTGGCCAACCATGCCGACTCGCCGAGCTCGGCGAGCAGCGGCAGCGCAACCGCGGTGTGCTCGATGAGCACCTCGGGCAACGCGGCGCGGCCCGCCTCCTCCTGCAACAGCACGAGGTCGACCTCGTTCATGCCCATTCCACCAGCGGCTTCGGGTGCGGTGAGCGCAGCGACACCCATGTCGACGAGCTTGTCCCAAAGGCCCGGCACGCGACCCGTGGGGTTCAGCCATGCGGCGCGCACCGCCTCTGGCTTGCACTCGTTGGCCAGCAGGTCGCGCACGGTGTCGCGGAACAGCAGTTGATCTTCGGTGAATGCGAATTGCATGGCGCTTCCCTTACCGCGGCAGCCCGAGCACGCGCTCGGCGATGATGTTGCGTTGGATCTCGTTGGTGCCCGCGTAGATGGGGCCGGACAGCGCGAACTGGTAGCCGTCCATCCAGGTGCCGTCATCGACGGCGTCAGGGGCGTCGCCCATGAGCTCGCCCTGGGCGCCCGCCAGACGAAGCGCGGTTGCGTGGATCTCGACGTCCATCTCGGACCAGAACACCTTCATCAGACTCGCCTCGGGCCCCATGTGACCGCCGCCCATGAGGCGCGTCGCGGTGGAGAACGTGAACCAGCGGTACGCCTGTGCGTTCATCCAGTTGCGGATGATCTGATCGCGCAGCGTCGGATCAACGCCACCGACGCGCTCGTCGCGGGCCTCGCTCATTCGCTGGAACAGTTCGACGGCGCGTTCGGCGGGCGCCATGAAGCGGCCCGGGCTGCGCAGGTTGAGCCCACGTTCGCTCGACGCGGTGGCCATGGCCACGTTCCAGCCTTGGCCCTCGCCGCCGAGGATCATGGACTCGTGCACGCTCGCGTCCTCGAAGAACAGCTCGGCAAAGCCCGGCTCGCCGTCGAGGCGGCCGACCGGGTTGCGCTCCATGCCAGGCGTGTCAGCGGGAACCAGGAAGTACGTGAGCCCCTTGTGGCGTTGCGCCTCGGGGTCGGTGCGGAAGATGCAGAAGATCCAGTCGGCGAAGGCACCGCGCGAGCACCAGGTCTTTTGTCCATTGACCACGAAGTGGTCGCCATCGCGCACCGCTTTGGTCTTGAGCCCGGCCAGGTCGCTACCCGCGTTCGGCTCGCTCCAGCCCTGCGCCCAGATCTCGTCGCCACTGGCCATCTTCGGGAGAAAGCGATCCTTCTGCTCCTCGGTGCCGAAGCCGAAGATCGTGGGGCCGAGCAAAGTGACCCCGTTCGCACTGACGCGGCCCGGCGCGCCGGAGCGGTAGTACTCCTCTTCGAAGATCAGCCACTCGATGAGCGTGCAGTCGCGGCCACCGTACTTCTCGGGCCACGAGACGACCGACCAACGGTCGGCGTGCAGTTCCTTCTCCCACCCGCGGTGTTGCTCGAAGCCGTCCGCGGTGTCCATCGATCGCAACGACTTGGCCGGCACGTGCTGTTGGAGCCATGAGCGGATGTCGTGGCGGAACGACTCTTCGGCCTCGGTGAAGGTGAGATCCATACCTGCCTACTTGAGCTTCTCGGCCATCGACCGGGCGTTCTGCCCGGCCAAATGGTTCTCGGTTGTGAGTTCGTTGTGCGCGTGCGCCAGATGATGCATGTGATAGGTGCCGTCGATGGTGTCGCGCAGACCTTGTTGGTCCTCGGCGAAGTTGACGGCCCGCTTCGTGAGCGCCAGACCGAAGCGGGGCATCTCGGCGATGCGGCTCGCGAGCGCGAGCGTGGCCGACTCGAGGTCGGTGTCGGGCACCACGCGATTGATCATGCCAACCTCGTATGCCCGCGACGCCGGCATACGGTCGCCGGTCATGAGGAACTCCTTCGCGATGCGCGGCGGCATCACGAACGGATGGGCGAACCACTCGGCCCCCGGCACGCCCATGCGGATGACTGCATCGGCGAAGAAGGCGGTGTCGCTCGCGACGATGAGATCACAGGTCCACGCGAGCATCAGCCCGCCGCTGACGCAGGCGCCTCGCACCGACGCGATGATGGGCTTGGGGATCTCGCGCCAACGACGACACATACCGAGGTACTGCTCGTTCTCGCGGGCGTAGTGGCGCTCGGCGCCCGCCTTGTCGGCATGGCCGTAGTGCAGCGTGGCCACGCGCGGGTAGTCGAGGTCGACGTCGCGACCCGGCGAGCCGATGTCGTGCCCCGCGGAGAAGTGCTTGCCCGCACCGCGCAGCACAATGACCTTGACTGAATCGTCCTCGACCGCCCGGTGATAGGCATCGTCGATGGCATAGGTCATGCGCCCGTTCTGGGCGTTCGCGAACCCCGACCGCGCCAGCGTGACGAACGCGACGGGACCTTCGGTTGAGTAGCTGACGACCTCGGCCTCGGCCTCGAGGTTCGGTGCCGGCCGCTGATCATCCGGAGCTGCTGCCATGGAGGCGCTACTGCTTCCTGCAGAGGTGGTCGAGGCGTTCGATCGCTTGCTGCACGCAGAGGTCGATGATCTCCTGGCAGCTCTGCAAGGTGTCGATGGCCCCGACGCCCTGCCCCGTGGGAAGGATGCCGACCTCGGGGTGTCCGTCGACCAAAGTCGCCTTGGTCAGCATGGGGGCGTTCGCGGCGAGCGCGAGCTGGGCCCACGAGAGGTCCTGGCTCTTCTTCATGGCCAAGCCCTCCTTCAGGAGGTCGCGATAGCTGGTGCTCGTGAGCTTGCGGAACTTCAGCGCGTTGCTGAACGCCTTGGGGAACGCCAGGAACTTGGCCCTCTCGAGCTCGTCGATGAGCTTGGTGCGGATGACACGCTGGGGCGCACCGTCGATGGCCTTGGTGACCACGGTGCCGGTGAGCGGGGTGTCGAGGTAGATCTGCTTGACGTGCGCAGGCACCGCGCTATCGGAGGACATTAAGAACCGCGTGCCCATGGCGATGCCGTCGGCGCCGCAGGCGAGCGCAGCGGCGAGTCCACGGCCGTCGTAGACCCCGCCCGCGACGAGCACCGGGATGTCGACCGCGTCGAGCACCTGCGGGATGAGGATCGAGGTCGGGATGACACCGGTGTGGCCACCACCCTCGGCCCCCTGCGCGATGACCGCGTCGACGCCCCACGCCGCGACCTTCTCGGCGTGGCGACGCGCCCCGATCGTGGGCATGACCACCACGCCGGCGTCCTTGAGCTTCTTCACGACGGCTTCGCCGGGCGCCTGCGCGAACGACGCGACCTTGACCTTGACCTTGATGACGTAGTCGACGCGTGCATCGATGTCGACGGCGTCGGTGCGCAGGTTCACGCCGAACGGCTTGTCAGTCGCGGCCTGCACCTCGGCGATGGCCTGCTTCATCTGTGCGAACGTCATGGGCGCCGCGGCGATGATGCCGAGTCCGCCCGCGTTGGACGTGGCCGCAGCGAGGTGTGAGTTGGCCACCCAACCCATGCCGGTCTGCACGATCGGATAGCGGACCCCGAACAGCTCGGTGATGCGGGTCTTCAGGCGCGGGTCGTCGGTCATCACTTAAACTCGCTCTTGCGCGCGCCCTTGGGGTCGATCACGGTGCGCAGCATCTCGAGCTCGTCATCGGTGGGCAAACGGCTCGTGGGAATGTCGCCATCGATCACCAACTCGAAGGTGGTGGCATCGACGATCTGGTCAACGGTGACGCCCGGATGCGTCGACACGAGGCGCATGCGGTTGTCGGGGGTGTTGTGATCGAACACACCGAGGTTCGACACGATGCGGCGGATCTCGAAGAAACGGCCGCTGGCGGGGCTGAGGGCACGGATCTTGTCGTAGCCGGGGCCCGACACGACGTCGACCTGCTCGCAGAATACCTGCTTCGAATGGTTCGGGATCCAGTAGGTGACGGTGTGGTTGATCACGTTGCCCGGCGCGCCGCGCAGGCCGAGCAGCTGGGCCTTGGGCTTGCGCCAGTCGCCGATGGCCGCGAGGTTCTGGTTGCCCCACATGTCGATCTGGTTGGCCCCCATGACCACGTGGCGCTTGCCCGACCACACCACATCGAAGATGGTGCGATACGGCATGTAGGCCTCGATGACCTTGGGCGGGTTGGTCACACCCACCGGGATGGTGTTCGCGATGAGCGCAGCCACCGTGTCGGTCATCATGAGATCGGGTTCGAAGGTGGCGCGGGCCAGCCGACCACCACAGATCGGCACGATGCCGATGGGGTTGCACAGGATCTCGCCGTCGCCGCGGAACGCATCGGCAACTGCGGTGACGCACACCTCGTCGAGAGTTACGTCGGACGTTGTAGGAGGCTTCATTGTCACTTCTCCCCTCGTGCCGTGATGGCCTTGACGTACTCGTCATGCGACGGGAGGTCGAGGTACTTCGTCTTGAACGCCTTCCAGGCGTCGTCGTCCTTGGCAGTCGCCGCGTACTCGCGCTGGAACGCTTCGTCGCGCTCGTAGTCGGACGGGCACTCGGTGAAGTGCGCGCCGAGGGGCGCTTCGACCACGCCAGTGACGTACATCCGCGGGATCTTCAGCGTGTGCACCGAGCCGTACTTCAAGAAGTCGTCGGTGGGGATGATCTTTTCGGTGGACATGTAGGTCTTGGGCGAGCCCATGGCCATGAGGTCGTCGAAAAACAGGTCGGGCCCGAGGAACTGGCCGTTGCCGCGCTCGTCGGCGCGGTTCATATGGATGAGCGCGGCGTCGAGCTTGAACGCCGGGATAGCCACGAGCTCTTCGTCGTCATAAGGCGACTTCACGAGCTTTAGGTCGGGGTTCATGGTGAGCATGTGCGACCCCAGGCCGGCACGGGTGGGGTAGAAGGGCACCCGATGCGCCGCCGCCATGAGCCCGAGGTAGAAGGCGCCTTCGTCGTACTCGCTGAACTCGATCGAGCCACTCTGCTTGGCCTTGCGGAAGTGCGGTTCGAGCGGGATCGAGTCGAGCGAGACGAACCCGTACACCACTTTCTTGACCTTGCCCGTCGCGCACAGCAGGCCCACGTCGGGGCCGCCGTAGGTGACGATGGTGAGATCCTTGAGGTCGCTGCGGAGGATCGCGCGGACGAGCGACATCGGCTTGCGGCGAGAACCCCAGCCGCCGATGCCGATGGTCATCCCGTCGCGGAGCTCGGCGACCACGTCGTCGTCGGTCATTCGCTTGTCTGACATGGCCGTAACCGTACGCGAGAAGGGCAGTTGCGGCTAATAGGGCACGACGGTCACCTGTCGCTCAGCTGTCACGGCCCCGCACCGAGGTGCGCCGGTGGCGCACCGACCCGGCGGCACCGTACTGTGCGCGCCATGTCAGGGAGCGCAACCGCATCGTCCGAGCTCGATCTCACCGGGAAGACCGTCATCGTGACGGGCGGCACCAAGGGCATCGGCCGCGTCATCACCACGACCTTTCTCGAGCACGGGGCCGATGTCGTGATCTGCGCCCGCAACGCGCCCGATTCGCCCGTCGCCGCGAACGGCAAGGAGGCCGTGTTCGTGGCGTGCGACGTGCGCGACCCCGAGCAGGTCAAAGCCGTTGCGCAGGTCGCGCTCGATCGTTTCGGCCGCATCGACGTGCTCGTGAACAACGCTGGCGGCGCGCCCCCGGCCGACTCGGCCACCGTGTCGCCGCGCTTCAACGAGCGCATCATCGCTCTCAACCTGCTTGCACCCATCACGTTTGCGCAAGCGGTATATCCCGCTATGTCCACGCAGGAATCAGGCGGGGTCATCCTCAACATCTCGTCGGTGTCGGGCATCCGCCCCAACCCGGCAGGTGTCGCGTACGGCGCGGCAAAGGCCGGGCTCAACAACGTGGCCGAGACCCTCGCCACCGAGTGGGGCCCCAAGATCCGCGTGCTTACCATCACCGTGGGGCTCATCGTCACCGAAGAGGCCAACCTCTTCTACGGCGACTCCACCGGCGTTGACCGCGTCGGGGCCACCATCCCGGCGCGCCGCATGGGCACTCCCGACGACATCGCCGGCGTGGTCCTGTTCCTCGCGTCGCCCCTGGCCAAGTGGATGACCGGCACCAACGTGATGGTGCACGGCGGCGGCGAGATACCGGCCTACCTCGCAGCCTCCACTGGCGAGGTCACGCAGATCAACAAGGGGTAGCTGACATGGCCACGGTGGTACCCCACGTCCGGGAGTTCGCAGCTGTGCCTGGCCTCACCTACTCGGTGTCGCCCCATATCCGACGCGTGCTCGCGAACAACCCGAGCGCGTTCACGTTCCACGGCACCGGCACCTACATCGTCGGCTGGGGCAAGGTTGCGGTCATCGACCCCGGGCCTCGAGACACGGCGCACGTGAAGGCATTGCTGCGCGCACTCCGCGGCGAGAAGGTCGTCGCGATCCTCGTCACGCACACCCACGGCGATCACTCCCCTGCCGCGGCGATGTTGCGCAACGCGGGCATCGACGCCCCGGTGTACGCGTTCGGCCCCCACCCGCTCACCAGCGAAGCCGAGGAGAAGGGCGAGGCCGAGGGCAAGGTCGAGGAGCGGTCCGACCTCACGTTCGTACCCGATGTACTCGTCACCACCGGCGACGTCATCGAAGGGCCGGGTTGGACCTTCGACGTACTGCACACCCCCGGTCACATCTCGAACCACCTCTGCTTCGGGTACCGCGAGGAGAACGTGTTGTTTAGCGGCGACCACATCATGGGGTGGTCGACATCGATCATCCCGCCTCCCGACGGCGACGTGGCCGACTACCTCGCCAGCCTCGATCTGGTGCTCGAACACGACTACGACGCGTTGTGGCCCACCCACGGTGGGCCCGTGCGCGAGGTCCACACCTACGTGCGTGCGCTACACGCACACCGGCTCGAACGCGAACAGCAGATCCTCGACCTGCTGGCCGACGCGACCAAGCCAATGAAGGTGCCGACCATGGTCAAGCGCATCTACGTCGGGTATCCGAAGGAGCTCCACAAGCCCGCGGCGCGCTCGGTGCTCGCGCACCTCGTGAAGCTCGTGCGCGAGGGCCGCGTCACGTGCAACAAACCCGAGCCCATGATGGCTGCGACCTACCGACTTGCGTCTGCCTGACCTCGGCCGGCTGACCCTCAACTGACCGCCGAGCGCAGACTTATGCACCGCCTGGGTGCGTAACTCGGCTCTCGACGGTGGGCCACCGCGCTGCGGGGGACGCCCGCTGACAGGGCCGCGAACACCACCACCCGTTCTTCGGACGATTCACTACCTCCCATGTCGTGTGCGGTCCGAAGAACCGAGGCGGGGCGCGGCGGCTGGAGGCGAGGGCAGGGAGCGGCTCAGCTGTTCGAGGCTTCGATGTCGACGAGGGCGGCGAACTTTTCGAGGGCGGCCGCACGACGGGTCGGGACGAACTCGGTGGGCCAGCCCTCGACCGGTGCGTAGCCCTTTAGGAGCTGGCGGGCGATGGTGACCTTGTGCACCTCGTCGGCGCCGTCGACGAGGCGCGACGCGCGTGCGTTGCGGTACATCTCCTCGAGCGGGATATCGGTGGTGTAGCCGAGCGCACCGTGCACCTGGATGGCCCGGTCGATCACGTTGTAGAGCATCTTTGTGCCGTAAACCTTGATCGCCGCGATCTCGACGCGCGAACGCGACGCGCCCACCTGGTCCATGTGCCACGCGGCCTTCATGCACAACATCTTCGCGGTCTCGATGTCGATGTAGGACTCGGCGATGAAGTCCTGGATCATCTGCTTCTCGGCCAGCAGCGAACCGTGCGAGTACCGCGAAAGTGCGCGCTCGCACATCATGTCGAACGCCCGCCGCGCCTGGCCGAGCCAGCGCATCGCGTGGTGGATGCGGCCCGGCCCGAGGCGCTTCTGCGCGAGGAGGAACCCGTCACCGGGGTTGCCGATGAGGTTGGCGCGAGGCACGCGCACGTTGTCGTAGATGATCTCGGCGTGGCCGCCTGGTTGACGGTTCGGGCCGTGCGCCGCCGCGGGATGGTGCATGTTCGGCACGTCGCGCACAATGTTCACGCCGGGGGTGGCATTCGGGACGATGATCATGGAGCTGCCCTGGTACGCGTGCACGTCCGGGTTGGTCACCACCATCACGATGAGGAAGTCGGCCTTCGACCCCTGCGACGTGAACCACTTGTGGCCGTTGACGACGTACTCGTCACCATCGAGCACTGCGCTGGTGCGGATGAGGGTGGGGTCGGACCCCGCGACGTCGGGCTCGGTCATCGAGTAGCCGCTACGCATGCGGCCATCGAGCAACGGTTCGAGCCACAGCTTCTTCTGCTCGGGGTCGCCGCCGATCGCGATGAGCTCCGCGTTGCCGGAGTCGGGCGCCTGATTGCCGAAGATCCCCGGCGCGATGGTGGTGGAACGCCCGAGGATCTCGTGCATCAACGCCAACTTCACTTGACCGAAGCCCTGCCCGCCGAGCTCGTGGTCGAGGTGACATGCCCACAGGCCTTGGCGCTTGACCTCGGCCTTGAGCGGATCGGTGAGGACCTTCCACTGCTCCTCGGTGACGTCGTACTCGATGGTCTCGAGGGGGAGGATCTCGTGATCGAGGAACTCCCGCATCCAGTCGAGCTTCGCCTGAAACTCGGGCTCGGTCGAGAAATCCCATGCCATCGCTGGCCTCCCACATCTGACTCGCGTGCGGCGTCGACCCTAGCCTCGTAGGGTCGATCAGCATGGACCTCGGGCTGAACGGACGTCGGGCGATCATCACCGGCGGATCGCGTGGCATCGGCGCGGCAACGGCGGCGGCGCTGCACGCCGAAGGGGCCCTGGTCGCGATCATCGGCCGCGATGCAGCCGCCCTTGCCGCGGTAGCCGAACCGATCGGCGCTCACGTCGCCGTCGCGGACCTGGCCACGGCGAACGGCGTCCGCACCGCCGTCGACTCGTGCATCGCTGCGCTCGGCGGGGTCGACGTTCTCGTGAACAACGCCGGCGCATCACCCAACGGAACCATCGACGACATCACCGACGAGCAGTGGCAGCACGCGTTCGACCTCAAGGTCATGGGATACATGCGTTGCATGCGCTCCGTGCTTCCCGCTATGCGAGCGCAACGGTTCGGGCGAATCGTCAACGTCGGCGGAACCGCCGGGATCCGAGCGACGCCCGGATACACCCTCGCTGCGCTCAACGCGGCCATCGTGCACCTCACCCGCAGCACCGCCGAGCACGTCGGTCGTGACGGCATCAGCGTCGTGTCGTTGCATCCGGGACCCACGCTCACCGACCGCCTGCGCACGATGCTCGAGCGCGGCGCGGCAAACGCCGGGATCGAGATCGACGAGTTCGCCGCGAACGTGGTGGGCAAGGCATTGCCGCTCGGGCGCGTCGGCTCGGCCGAGGAGGTCGCACGCATGATCGTGGTGCTGTGCTCCGACGTCGCCGCGTGGGTCACCGGCGGCGGCATCAGCATCGACGGCGGCGCGGCCATCGGCGTCGTCGGAGGTTGAAATGGGCCAAACCGCACTTGTCGCGCCCGGTCCCGGGATCAGACTTGCGCGATGAACCAGCGCGCTCGGTGACGCGGCTCAGAATCGGCGCCATCGCAGCCGTGCTCCTGGCGGGGGTGCTCAGCCTGCCCCGCCCGCTCGGCGGCGACCAGGCCCTTTTCCTCTACATCGCCAAGTCGATCGACCACGGGTCCTTGCTCTACCGAGACCTGTGGGATGCCAAGCAGCCCGGCATCTACATCTTCTACGCCGTGGCCGGGAACCTGTTCGGCTTCAACGACATCGCGGTGCACCTGCTCGAGTTGATCGTGATGCTCGCGCTGGCCGTCGTGCTCCAGCGAACCCTCCCTGACTTCGGATTCTCCAGGCGTGCCGCGGCGCTGGCCCCCATCGCGACCGTGCTGCCCTACTACCTCGTCGCCGCCACCTGGGATCTGAGCCAGCTCGAGCCACTTCTCGGTCTGCCGCTGTACTTAGGTTTCTGGACCTCGATGCGCGCCCGCGACTCGACGCAGCATCAGGCGCGCTGGCAACTCGCAGCGGGCGCGTGCTGTGCGATCGTCTCGATCTTTAAACTGCTCTACCTGCCCTACGGCGTGTTGTTCCTTGCCCTCTCGATGCGCCGCGACCGACGAGCGCGAACGGCAGCGGCCTGGGCCCTCGGGTTCGCTGCGGCATGGTCGCCGGTGCTCATCTGGGTGCTCGCTCACAGCCTCGTCCACGAGGTCTGGTACACGTGGGTCACGTTCCCCATGACTGCGCGACGCCAAGCCGCCCAACCGTTGTCGGTGCTCACGAGCAGCGCTCGGTCGTTCGGACGTTCGTTCGCACCGGTCGCCGCGCTCGCCCTCGTCGGCATTTGGGCCCACCGCCACCGCCTCGAGCGTTGGATGGTGCTGGCGCTGGCGTGGGCGGCACTCGCGCTGGTGCTCGACCTCGCGCAGTTCTGGTGGCGCTACCTCTACTGGGATGCGACCGTGCCCGTCGGGCTGTTCGCCGTGCTGGGGGCGATCGCCCTAGCCGACAACGCGCGTGAGCATCGGCGTGTGGTGCTCGGCTCGCTCGGCGTCGTGCTGTTGCTAGCCGTGTATGCGCTCGCACCGCACCGCCAACGCATCGCCGAATCGTTCCCTGACCCCACGGCGACCCTCCGCCACACCGACGCTCGCGACGATCTCCGAGCCCTCGAGGAGCCGCTGTACGGCGACCTCGACCGCACGCTCGCCGTGTTGCGCGCGCCGGACGCGCGTCCGGGGCCCGTGGTGATCTTCGGCAGCCCGATCGTGCAGCTCGCCAGCGGACGCGCCCAGGCCGGGCGTATCCCCGGTTTTCTCGCCAACACTCTCGGGTCCGACGAGTGGCACGACTTCGCGACGCAGATGCGGTCCACGCCGCCCGCGTACGTGTTCATCGGCGAGGTGCAGGGCATCTCCGAGAGCGAGTTCCTCGAGTCGCGCGGCACCGAAGTGCTCGAGATCCTCCAGCAGTCCTACTGCGGCGCTGCGCACCCGGCCGCTGGCCGGTGGCTCGTGCAGTGCCGCGATGTCGCCCAAGTGCCCGGAGCGCTCCGACGCGCCACGGGCAACCCATGAGCACGACTACGCCCACGGTGCGAAAGACGCGATCGCCGCGTCCTGGTCAGCTGGTCGCAGGCGATCGAGTGGTTCTTCTACCTGATGTTCGCGTTGCTCGCGGTGCCGAGCGCGCTGCGGTAGGGCTCGCACTGGGGTAGGTGGTGCTCGAAACCGCGTTGAGTCACACCTGCTCGGGCTGAGCGCAATCTCGGCGGTGGCTACGGGTGCTGGCTGGAGACTGACAGGACCTCGCCGGTCATGTACGAGGAGTACTCGCTCGCCAAGAAGACCATGACGTTCGCGATCTCCCAGGTCTCGGCAGGACGGTTGAACGCCTCGAGACCGATGAGCGAGTCGAGGAACTCCTGGGTCGACACCTTCGCGAGGAACGGATGCATCGCGAGCGACGGCGCCACGCAGTTCACGCGGATGCCGTGCGGCGCAGCTTCGAGCGCGGCGCAGCGGGTGAGGGCCATGACCCCGGCCTTGGCCGCGGCGTAGTGCGCCTGGCCCGCCTGGGCTCGCCAGCCGATGACCGATGCGTTGTTCACGATCGCGCCGCCGGTGCCGCGCTCGATCATGTGCCTCAGCACCGCCCGCGTGGCCCGCATCGTGCCGTTGAGCGTGACATCGATGACCACGTTCCATTGGTCGTCGGTCATGTCGACGAGGTTGGCCGTGCCGCCGAGGCCCGCGTTGTTGATCATGACGTCGATGCCACCGAGCTCGCGCACCGCCGCCGCAACGAGCCCTTGCACATCGTCCTCGCTGGTGACATTGCACATCGCGGACGCCGGCCGCCGGCCGGTCTCGGCCTCGAGGCGATCGACGGCCTCGCCGAGTCGGCGCTCGTGCACGTCGGAGATGAGGACGTGCGCGCCCTCTTCGATGCAGCGCTTGGCCGCGGCGTAGCCAATACCGGTTCCGGCTGCCGCGGTGATGACCGCGTTCTTGCCCGCGAGTAGCTGATGGCCCGGTACGTAGGCGGGCGCGTTGGTGCTCATCGAAATCTCCAAAGGGGGTTGAGAGGCCAGCTCAGGGCGAGACTGGGACGTCGGGGACGTCCTTCATGAACGCCGCGACATCGGCCAGGGTGAAGTCGCGCTGCTCGGCGATCCAGGGCGTGCGCTGCCACGGCACGAACGGCCGGATGTCGCCGCCCTTGGCCATGAACACCCGGCCGGTGAGCGCACACTCGGTGGACGCGAGATACGCGACCACCGGCGATACGTGATGCGGCGCGAACACGTCGAAGCCGCCGTCGTCGGGCTTCTTGACGAGGTCCTTGGTGCCCGGCGAATCCTCGGTCATGCGGGTACGACCGGCTGGCACGACGCAGTTGACGCGCACGCCGATGCGCTTGGCCTCCATGGCCAGGATCATGGTGAGCGACGCGATGGCCGCCTTCGCGGCGCCGTAGTTGGTCTGGCCGGGTGAACCGATGAGCCCGGACGTGGACGAGGTGTTCACGATCGCGTTGGCGAGCTCCTTGCCCGCCTTGCTCTCGTCGCGCCATGCGCCCATGGCCACCCGCGACATACAGAACGTGGTCTTGAGGTGACCGCGGATGACCGCGTCGAAATCGTCCTCGGTCATGTTGACGAACATCTTGTCGCGCAGCACACCAGCGTTGTTCACGACCACGTGGAGCTCGCCGAAGGCGTCGACCGCGAGGTCGTACACCGACTGTGCGCCGGCCATGGTGGCCACGTCGGCATCGCTCGCCACAGCCGCGCCGCCTGCGGCGACGATCTCGTCGGCGACCGCTTGCGCGACCGTTGCGTCGTGACCCGTGCCGTCAGGCGCGCAGCCGAGGTCGTTGACCACCACCGACGCGCCTTCGGACGCGAAGAGCAACGCGTGGTGGCGACCAATGCCGCGACCGGCACCGGTGATGACGCAGATGCGCCCGTCGAGTGCACCCATGATGTCCCCCTCCCGCGCGAGCGCGGCTGCTGTTAGTGGGCGCTCAGCCCTGCGCGGTGGCCTCGGCGGCCTTGCGTTCTTCCATCTGCTTCATGCGCGACGCGAGCTCGGCGAGAAACGGGTGCTCCTCGGTCTTGATCGTGCGGGGCAAGATGTCAGCGATCTGTTCGGGGGTCCAGCGCCCGAGACCCGGGGCGAACATGCTGCGGACCTCCTTGGGCTGGTTCCACACCGAGATGCGGGGACCGACGCAGGTGTAGATCTGGCCGGAGATGTCCTTGGCCTGATCGGAGAGCAAGTAGGTGACCATCGGCGCGATGTCTTCAGGAGCGCCCATCTCGAGACCGAACGGCACCTGATCGCTCATGCGAGTCTTGGCCACGGGCGCGATGATGTTGGCGTTGACGCCGTACTTGAGCCCGGTGAGCGCTGCGCTCTTGGTCAGCGACACGATGCCGCCCTTGGCCGCCGAGTAGTTGGCCTGGGCGGTGGAGCCGATGAAGGCACCCGACGTGAACCCGACGAGCGACCCGCCCGTGGGCTGCTTGCGCATGACGGCCAGCGCAGCGCGGAACACCGTGAACGTGCCCTTGAGGTGGACGCGCACGACATCGTCCCATTCGGCCTCGCTCATGTTGAACAGCATGCGCTCGCGGAGGATGCCAGCCACGCAGACCACGCCGTCGATGGAGCCCCAGTTGCTGATGGCGGCGTCGACGATGGCCTGGCCCACGGCCATTTCGCTCACGTCGCCCGCGACGGCGACGGCGGTGCCACCAGCCCCGACGATCTCGGCGACGACGCCGTCGGCGACCTCGCTAGTGGGGTTGGAGCCGTCCATGGTCACGCCGTAGTCGGCCACGACCACGCGCGCGCCTTCGGACGCCGCGTGCAGCGCAACGGCCTTGCCGATGCCGCTGCCTGCGCCCGTCACCGCGATGTTCTTGCCCTCGAGAAAGCCGGCCACCTGGAAGTCCCCTTGTTGTCGTACGTGCTGTCGTGCGTCGATGTGCGTTCGGTTCCCTGCGCCATTGCGTGACTACGCCACGCGGGGCAGCGCCCGCTCGCCGCGCAGGGGAACGATGGACATTACCTTTGGTGCCCATGACTGGGCGACTCGCGGGTGAAGTAGCGGTAGTGACCGGATCCACGGCCGGCCTCGGCAAGGAGGTGGCCCGCCTCTTCGCGGCGGAGTCGGCGTGCACCGTGGTCACCGGGCGCAATACCGCCCGCGGCGACGCGGTGGTCGCCGAGATCCGGGCCGCGGGGGGCGCGGCCACCTTCTTCCGGGCCGACCTCACCATCGAGGACGAGGCCCGGGGCCTGATGCGCGCCGCCGCCGCGGCCTACGGACCCGTCACGGTGCTCGTCAACAACGCCGTGGCCCCCGAAGTGGTGGCGGCTGACCGCAAGCTGCTCGAGGTCCCGCCCGAGGTGTGGCAGCGCATGTACGAGGTCAACGTGATCGGCGCGGTCTGGCTGATGCAGGAGGCCATGCCCGGGATGATCGAAGTGGGACACGGGTCGATCGTGAACATCTCCTCGCGCACCGCCGAGCGTTCGTCGCCGAAGCTCGCGGCGTACACCGCGTCGAAGGGCGCCATGAACGCGCTCGCCCGCAGCATCACGCTCGACTACGCCCGCCAGGGCATCCGTTGCAACACCGTGCAGCCCGGCTACATCGTCCACGAGGAGCGCGACGCCGACATGACTCCCGAGCGCGTGCGTTACATCACCGACATGAGCCTCACCCGACCGGCCACGGCCCGCGACGTGGCGTATGCGATCCTGTTCCTCGCCTCGCACGAGGCCGAGTGCATCAGCGGGGTCACGTTGCAGGTCGACGGCGGATCCTCGTTCGCGCGTTCGCGCACCATGGACTGAGAGGTTCTCCACATGACGGCATCCACGTTGCTGCAGGGCAAGGTCGTGATCATCTCGGGGGTCGGTGTCGGGTTTGGGCGCGACCTCGCCCTGGCTATGGTCGAGAACGGGGCCCAGGTGGTGCTCGGCGCGCGGCGCGACTCCACGCTGCAGTCGGTCGCCGCCGAAATCGAGGCGTCGGGCGGCGAATGCGTCTGGCGCACCTGCGACATCACCGAGCCCGAACAGTGCGAAGCGCTCGCGCAACTGGCGGTCGATACGTTCGGCGGCCTCGATGTGCTGGTGAACAATGCGTTCGACCCGGGAGTGTTGAAGGGCAGCCCGTACGAGTGGGAGCCGTCCGGCGATCCCGTCACGTGGGAGCCGCTCCTCACCGCGGATCTCGACGTGTTCCGGCGGGCGATGGACGTCAACTTCTTCGGCACACTGAACATGACGCGCGCCGCCGTGCCGCACATGCAGACGCGCGGCGAGGGTCGCGTGATCATGATCAACACGCAGTCCTCGATGTGGATCAAGCCGATGCACGGCGCGTACGCGTCGTCGAAGGGTGCACTCTGGACCGTCACGAAGACGCTTGCTCGCGAGCTCGGCCCGCTCGGCATCCGGGTGAACGGCCTGCACCCCGGCTTCATCGACGGAATCCCCGTGTCGAAGTCCATCAACGAGAGCGCCGACCGCATCGGCATGCCGGTCGAACAATTGCGCCAGGCCATCGCTGCGGAGACCTGCCTCGGCTACCTCCCACCGGGCGACGAGCTGGCGGGCGCCGCGGTGTTCTTCGCGTCGGATCTGGCCCGCCCCATCACCGGACAGGCGCTAGCCATCAACGCCGGGCACTGGCTGCACTGAGCGAACAGCTCACCGACCGCACTGAGCGAACAGCTCACGCGAATTACAAGCGTGGCATCCGTCATGACGTGATGCTTCGTGGCTACGTTACGAAATGGCGTCGGGCGGACACCACGTGGAAACACGTGCCCTAGCGCGGCACGTGTCGATTCGTGGGTCGGGGCACGCCTTCGAGCGAAGCCCCGACGACGAATGGTGACAGGTGACGGAACGCAGCCGAGCCCGCAGGCAGCAGTCCGAGCGAAGCGAGCACATCGATGAACGGCTCGCGGCACTCGCCGATTCGAGAACCGACGATCACACCCGTGCGCTGCAGGCGCGCGTCGTGCTGGAGGGCATGCGACACTTCGCGGGCCTCGTCGACATCGACGGCACGCTGCTCGACATCAACCGGCGTGCGCTCGAGACGACCGGGTTGTCGCGCGGCGAGATCCTCGGGCGCCCGCTGTGGGACACGCAGTGGTTCCGGGCGAACCCGGCCGGCCGTGCGCAGATCCGCAACCTCATCGAACGTGCCCGCACCGGCGAAGCGACGCACGATGTGGTGCTCTACCGCTCGACCCTCGGCGCGCCGCACGACATTCCGATCGAAGTGACGTTCACCCCGGTGCGCGATGTCGACCATGGCGTCGTGTTCCTGGTGGTCGAAGCGCAGAACATTGCGGCGCGTCACGCGGCCGAGGCGATCCTCGAGGCGAAGAACCGACAACTCGCCGAATCGGAGGCGCGCTTTCGTGCGCTGGCCGAGAACACGTCGGACCTTGTGTGCCTCCACGACCCCGATGGCATCTACCAGTACCTTTCGCCCTCGGTGCGGAAGTTGCTCGGCTACGAGGCGCGCGAACTCGTCGGTACGCATCCGATCGACCGTGTGCATTCCGAGGACCGCACTCTCGTCGAGGACGCGCTGCACGCGGTCGGCGCGAGCGGCACCTCGAGCCAGGAGTTCAGCCATCGCGTGCGGCGACGCGGCGGGGCGTACGTGTGGTTCGAGTCGGTGGTCACGGCGATCATGGGTGGCGATGGCAACGTGGTTCAGCTGCAGTCGTCGTCGCGCGACATCACCGAACGCAAGCGCACCGAGCAGGAACTGGTCCGGCTGGCTTTCCACGATGATCTCACGGGTCTGCCGAACCGCGCGTTGCTGCTCGATCGGATCAGCCAAGCGTTGAAGGTGACCCTTCGCACGCGCCAGAACGTGGCTGTGCTGTTCATCGACCTCGACGGCTTCAAGGCCGTCAACGACACCATCGGTCACTACGCCGGCGACGCGACGCTCGTCGCGGTGGCCGAGAGACTCACGGGCATGGTGCGCCCGGGTGACACCCTGGCCCGCCTTGGCGGCGACGAATTCGTGATGCTCTGCACCTGCGTCGACAACACGCAGGCGGCCACCGACGTCGCGAGTCGCGTGCTCCACGCGCTGAGCCAACCGTTCACCGTTTACGGCCGCATCATCGACCTATCGGCCAGCATCGGCATCTCGGTGTCGGCCGGCGAGGACGATCCGTTGCGCCTGGTCGAGAACGCCGACACCGCCATGTACGAGGCGAAGCGCGCAGGACGAAGCCGGTATCTCGTGTTCGATCCCGAGGAGCGCAGCTCCACGCTGAACAAGCTGGCGACCGAGTTCGCGTTGCGGCGCGCCGTCGAACGGGGCGAACTCCGGCTGCACTACCAACCCGAGATCGACCTGCGCACCGAGAAGGTCGTGGGCTTCGAGGCGCTCGTGCGGTGGCAGCGCGACGACGGCACACTCATCCCACCGAGCGAGTTCATCCCGCTGGCCGAGGAGACGGGGCTCATCGTGCCCATCGGGCGTTGGGTCATCGAAGAGGCATGCCGTCAGATCTGCATCTGGGAGCGCATGCGCCCCGACCATGAGCGCCCGCGCGTCTGGGTCAACCTCTCCGCGCGGCAACTCGGTGAACCCGACCTCGTGCCCACGATCGTAGCGGCCATCCACGACCGCGAAATCTCGCCCGATTCGATCTGCCTTGAGATAACCGAGTCGGCCCTCATGCAGGACGCCGAGGCCGCCACCGCGCAACTCGACCAGCTGCGCGGGCTCGGCATCAGCCTCGGCGTCGACGACTTCGGCACGGGTTACTCGTCGCTCGCCTATCTGAACCGGTTCCCGCTCGATGTGCTGAAGGTGGACCGTTCGTTCGTCGCCGGCCTCGGCAGCGACCCCGAATCTGAGACGATCGTCGCCGCCATCATCGATCTCGCGCATGCACTCGAGCTCACGGTGATCGCCGAGGGGGTCGAGAACGACGAGCAGCTCGCCGTGCTGCGCCGCCTCGGCTGTGATCAGGCGGTGGGCTTCCACTTCAGTCGCCCGAAGGCGCCTGAGGAGCTCACCGAGCTCATCCTCGCCTAAAGCCGCCGAGATCGCGCGAACCACATCGAGCGTGGCGCAACGCGATGTCGAACGAGAGCGATGTCGAGTGAGAGCGAGGTCAGCGGGGGTCGAGCAGCAGGTGCGCGGTGAGGGCGAGGTCGTCGCCCATGGCGCCCAACGGGGTGACACCGCCGACCCATTGCGAAATGCCCGACGACCACACGTGCGCCATCACCCGACAGACGCCATCGACGTCGACCCCCTGCGGGGGCGGTGAACCGAGCGCTTCGCGGACGATCTCGCGCATGAGCGTATGAAGCTGGCGCGACTTCTCGGCCACGGTGATCGACGGCGACGACATCGCGGTCATGAGCGCTCGTAGCAACGGTGTCGCGTCCTCGGGGACCCGAGCTGCGGCGCGGAGCGCGTCGGCCAACTGCTCCGCGGCGGTGTTCCCGCGGCGAGGGCGAACGGCGATCCGCTCGCGCAGGCCTTCGACCCAGGCAACGAGCCCTTCGGCGAGGATCTCGTCCTTCGATGCGAAGTAGCGGTAGATCGTGCCGAGCGCGACATCGGCCTGCGCAGAGACCTCGCGCATCTGAACTGCGTCGTAGCCGCCGCCGCGGGCCAGCTGCATCGCTGCTTCAATGACGCGAGCTCGGCGCTCCGCCTGCTTCCGTTCCCTTACGCCACATGGTTCCACTCAACAGCGCTTCTTATCAGGTCACGGGTACTCGGGGCCAGAGGACCGCCCGATGGAGCCGCAGGGCACACGGGGCGAACCGCTCCCCTACGCTGCCAGCTCATGGTCACGGTGCTGCATCACCCACGTCCCGACGCCATGGCGTCGCTCCGAGCACAGTTCCCCGATGTGGTCTTCGTGCCAATACCGACCACCGGCGAACTGCCTCCCGATGCGAAGGGCGACGTGTTGCTCAGCACTGCGATCGGCGCCGACACGCTCGTCGCGGCCCTCGATCGTGGGGTGCGCTGGGTCCACACCATCGGCACCGGCGTCGACCGGTTCCCGGTCGAGGACGTGCACGACGACCAGGTGCTTACGTGTTCCAGAGGCGCAAGCGCTATCCCCATCGCCGAATGGACGCTTGCGATGATGCTCGCATTCGAGAAGCGACTCCCCGAGACGTGGATAACGGCGCCACCCGTGCCACCGAATCGATGGCATCAGGCCGGCCTGGGTGGGCTCCATGGATCGACCGTCGCGATCCTCGGCCTCGGTTCGATCGGGGTCGAAGTCGCCAAACGCTCGCTGTCCTTCGGCATGCGCGTACGGGCTATACGCCGTCGGGCCGATGCGCCATCTCCGCTCCCAGGCGTCGAGCTGGTCGACTCCGCAGCCGAGGCAGTGACCGGGGCCCGCCACATCGTGATCGCCGCGCCGCTGACGCCCGCCACCCGCCACCTCGTCGGCCATGAGCTCCTCCGGCGCCTGACGCCCGGAGCGCACATCGTCAACATCGCGCGCGGCGGGATCGTCGATCAGGACGCGCTGCGGGTCGCTCTCGATGACGGCACGGTGGCCTGCGCGTCGCTCGACACCGTCGACCCCGAACCGCTACCCGCGGGCCATTGGCTGTACTCGCATCCGCAGGTGCGACTCAGCCCGCATGTGTCGTGGAGCCAACCGATGTCGATGGAACTGCTCTATGAGATGTTCGCCGCGAACCTCACCCGCTACGTCGCCGGGGAACCTCTCGAGGGCATCGTCGATCGCGCCGAGCGGTACTGATCCGTCCGGTTCAACGCCGACACCCGGCACACTTGGCGATGTGAAACTGCCCGAAAGCCGGCACGACCGACGTGTACGCGACGAGGCGCTCGTCCGATTAGGCAAGCGTGTTGCCATCGTCGGAGTGCCCACGCTCCTCGTTGGCTCGCTCACCCACGCACTGGGCGTACCGTGGTGGATGGTGCTCATCGCCGCACTCGTCATCGTCTGCTTCGGCGTGTTCGAGGCCTGAGCGTGCTGCGACCAGGGTCCCCCGGCGTCCCATGGGACGTGGTGCTGTTCGATCTCGATGGCACCCTCACCGATCCACACGTGGGCATCACCCGCTGCCTCGCCCACGCGCTCGACTCGGTCGGGCAACCAGTCGAGGACCCCAACTCCCTACGAGTCTTCATCGGCCCACCCCTCATCGAGGGATTCGCCGAGATGGGCGTTCCCCATAACCGCATCGAAGACGCGATCGCGGCGTATCGCGATCGCTTCACGAAAGTCGGCATGTTCGAGAACGCGTTGGTCGACGGCATCTTCCCCGTACTGCTCACGCTGCTCGCGCAGGGCACCCGTCTGGCTGTGGCCACCTCCAAGCCCGAGCCCTTCGCCGAGAAGATCCTCGAGCACTTCGACATCAACGAGCTGTTCGAGGTGATCGCCGGCGCCACTCTCGACAACCGGCGGCGCCACAAGGAAGACGTGATCGCGCATGCGCTCGACGCGCTTGACCACCCCACTGCGCAGAGCGTCATCATGGTCGGCGACCGCGAGCACGACGTCTACGGTGCGCGCGCCCATGGCATCGAGTCGATCGGCGTGCTGTGGGGTTTCGGCTCGCGCGGCGAACTGCTCGACGCCAACGCCGAGCACATCGTCGCGACCATCGACGAGCTTGCGCTCCTGCTTGCCCCTCCACGCGGCACACCGACCCGCCGACGCGATCACATCAAGCTCGTACCGCCCAGCTGACGGCTCACCATCGCAGCCACGCCTCGAGGTTCGCACGAGCCGTCGGCCACTCGACGCCCGGTATGCGGCTTTCAGATTACCGAACTACAAATCCCGCTTCGCGGGACACCCATATGCGCCCTGTCATTTAGCCCTTCAGGCATCGAGGGTGAGGAGCTCGAGGAGGTTGCCGTCGAGGTCGCGGAAGTAGACCGACGTACCGCGCTCGCCGTTGCTGGCGGGCCGAGGCACCGGGCCTTCGATGACCGCAACGTCGTGGAGCGCGAGGTGGTCGACCGCGGTCTTGATGGGCCCAACCCAGCGGAAGCACAGATCGACGGAGCCGGGCGTGGGGGTTCGTGCGTGCGGCTTCGCTGGTGCAGCCGCCTGGTGCAAGCTCAGGCGGTTCGCGCCGACCTGCATGATGGCCACGGGCATCTTGCGGTCGTGCCACAGGTCGGCGAGCAACAGCTCGGCGCCGAGCACGCTCGCGTAGAACGCGATCGACGCGTCGACGTCATTGCACGTGATTGCCAGATGGTCGAAACCCGAGATCACGCGGCGCTCACTTGCCGTGCACCGCGGGGTCCCACGAGTACGTGGGGAACGGGCCGGCCTGGGAGCCGCCATCGATCACAAACTCGGTGCCGGTCATGAAAGCGCTCTCGTCGCTCGCGAGAAAGACCATGAGCGAGGCGACCTCTTCGGGCTCGCCGTAGCGACGCGCCGGCAGGTGCTGGAAGCGGGCGACGTCGGGCGTGGCCCCCGGGCTCGAGGACAACATGTTGGTGTTGATCGGCCCGGGGTGCACCGAGTTCACCCGGATGCCATCGCCACCGAGCTCGACCGCGGCGACCTTGGTGACCCCCCGGATCGCCCACTTCGTGTGGCCGTAACCCGAGTGGTAGGCCAAGCCGGTGAGCCCGGCAGTCGACGACACGTTGATGATGGATCCGCCACCCGCAGCTCGCATCGGTGCGATCACCTTCTGCATACCGATAAACGACCCGAGGAAGTTCACCCGCCAGATCTTCTCGAGTGCCTCGGGCCGTTCGTGTTCGATGGGACGCACCCAGTGGATGGCCGCGTTGTTGATCAACACGTTCAGCGACCCAAGGGCGCCGGCGGCCGCCACGGCGGTATCCCAGTCGGCTTCACTGGTGACATCAAGGTGTACGTACGTGGCCCCGTCGCCGAGGTCGGCGGCTACCCGTTCACCGTCGACATCGAGCACGTCGCCGAGGACGACCTTGGCCCCTTCGGCGATGAACCGGCGCGCGTGCGCTTCGCCCTGGCCGCGCGCGGCCCCCGTGATGATTGCGACCTTGCCATCGAGCCGTGAAGCCACGGTGTTCCCTTCGTCTTCGGTGAAAATCGAGCGATGCGGCACGGGCTCAGATCGAGCGCGTGCGCCCTTCCCAATACGGGTCGCGCAGCTTGCGTTTGTAGAGCTTGCCGTTGGGATCACGCGGCATCTCAGTGGTGTAGTCGATCGTTCGCGGATGCTTCTGGCGGGCGATGTTGTCGCGGCAGTACGCCATGATCGATTTGGTCGTCTCGTCGGTGGGTTCGAACCCGGCGCGCAGCTCGATGACCGCCTTGATCTCTTCGCCCGCGTCCTCGTTCGGGATGCCGAAGACCGCGACGTCGGCCACGGCTTCGTGCTGGATGAGTGCACCTTCGATTTCGGCCGGGTAGATGTTGACGCCGCCCACGATGATCATGTCGTTGCTGCGATCGTTGAGGAACAAGAAGCCTTCCTCGTTGAAGTACCCGACGTCGCCGACCGTCCAGAACCCGCTGTCCTTCAGGCGACTCTTCGAGGTCTTGGCTTCGTCCTTGTAGTACTCGAACTGGTTGCCACCCATGCGCATGTAGATCGTGCCCGACTCGAACGGCGGCAATGTCTCGCCTTCCTCGTCGACCACGATGACCTCGCTGTTCGGCCACGGCTTGCCGACGGTACCGGGATACTTCATCCACTCGTCGGCGCTCACCCACGTGCCACCGCCTTCGGTAGCCGCGTAGTACTCCCAGATGGCGTTGCCCCACCACTCGATCATCTGCCGCTTGGTCTCGACCGGGCAGGGCGCCGCAGCGTGCACCATCGAGCGCAGGGACGAGACGTCGTACTTGGCGCGCACCTCGGCCGGCAACTGCAGCATGCGGTTGAACATGGTGGGCACCATGTGGCTCTGCGTGACGCGGTACTTCTCGTATCGCTCGAGAGCGCCCTCCGCGGTCCACCGGTCCATGAGCACCACGGTGTGGCCGATCTGCAAGGACGTCGTCGTCCAGTTGTTGACGGCCGTGTGATAAAGCGGCGCCTGCGCGATGTGCACGTTGCCATCGTGCGGGCGACAGGCGAACAGCAAGAACAAGCCACCCGACGCGGCACCCATCTGGTCGGGGCCGATCTCGGGCAACGATCGACGCACGCCCTTGGGCCGGCCGGTGGTGCCCGAGGTGTAGAACATGAACGCGCCCGTCGAAAGCTCCTCGGGGCGTTCGGTCGGCTGCGCCGCGATGAGCTCGTCGTAAGGCCGGAATCCGGCCACGGCGCCGACGCTGAAGCGGTGCGTGACCGGCACGCTGATCTCGGGAACGATGCGCTCGGCCTCGCCGGCGAAGCGCTGGTCGACCACCAGCACACGCGTCTCGCTGTCGTTCACGATGTAGGCGATCTCGGGGCCGACGAGGTGCCAGTTGACCGGCGTGAAGTAGAAGCCGCCCTGGAAGCACGCGAGCGTCATGGCGACCTGGTGGATGCCGTTCGGCAGCACCGTGGTGACCTGGTCGCCGCGCTTCAGCCCGAGCGCCCGCAAACCGTGCACGATCTGGTTGGTCAGCTGGTACAGCTCACCGAAGGTGTACTCGTCGTAGTCGGGGGTGACGACGGCCAAGTGGCCGGGGTCGGCCTCGGCGATCCTCCAGAACCCCATCGCGTCGGTGTTGGCCATCGGATCTCCTCCTGGAGGACTTGTTTCCCAGCGCAGGCATCGTAAACGACGCCGAGCGCCTCGGCCTCGGCCTCATCTCCAGCTCCAGCCATCGACGAGACCGCCATTCGTCGAGATACTCGGACGTCAGGGACGATACGGCCCCTCCCCGCTTGGTAATAGAGTGTTGACAACTTTCACTGGGAGGTGGCTCGTGGCCCGATCCGACATCGATCAAACCCTCGCCGGGATTCCGATCTTCTCTGAGTGCTCCAAGAAGGAACTCAAGGCGATCTCGAAGCTCGTGACGTCCGTGCACATCAACATGGGCAAGGTGCTCGTTCGCGAGGGTGATGCCGGCCGCGAGTTCATGATCATCGCCCAGGGCACCGCCGTCGTGAAGCGCAACGGTCGCAAGATCGCCGTGCTCGGCCCCGGCGACTTCTTCGGCGAGCTCGCCGTGCTCGCGGGCGTCCCCCGCACCGCCACCGTCACCGCCGAGACCGACATGGTGGTCGAAGCGATGAACCGCCGGGAATTCTCGTCGCTGCTCGACGAGAGCCCGGCCATGGCCAAGAAGATCCTGTTGGGCGCCGTCAAGCGCATGTACGCCAACGACCAGAAGTCACTTCACTAGTCGCACTCACTCGTCGCGCTCGCCGACGCTCGCTCGACTCCGTTGCTGCGAGTTGACCGGTGCCGGCTATGTCGGCGCGAAGTGCGCGCAAACGCGGGTCACCAGCCGGGCGGCAGGTTCGTGAAGTCGGGGGCGCGTTTCTCGGCGAAGGCGGTGAGCGCTTCCTTGTTCGCCGGACCGGCCATGAGCTTTTGGAACGCCGCGTTCTCGCGGCGGCGCGCCGCGTCGATCTCGGCCCGGTAGGGCGCGTTCATCGCGGCCTTCGACTCGACGAGTGAGCTGATGGGCTTCTTCGCGAGATGGGTCGCGTGACGCATCGTCGTCGCGAGGAGGTCGTCGGGTTCGCATACCTTCCACACGAGACCCATCTCTTGGCATTCGTGGGCGCCCAGCCACTCGCTCGACAGCAATGCCCAGGTCGCGTTCTGCCGACCGAGGAGCAACGGGAACGTGTAGCTGGATGCCGCCTCGGGCGCGACTGCTAGGTCGGTGAACGGACATTTGAGCTTCGCGGTCGACGACATGAACACGAGATCGGCGAGGCCGAGGATGGTCGCACCGATTCCGATGCCGATGCCGTTCACCGCGAGGATCAGCGGCTTCGAGAAGTCGAGCAGGGTATCGATCATGCCGGCGAAGCCGTACTGCCCGGCGACGAACGACGGATCGGTGCCGCGGGCCGCCATCTCGAGCAGGTCGGTACCGGCGGAGAACGCCCGCCCGGCGCCGGTGATGACCACCACCGCAACGGCATGATCGGCAGCGGCGGCGCGCAGCGCGACGGTGGTCGCGTCGTACAAAGCTTCGTTGAACGCATTGAGCGCCGCGGGGCGGTCGAGCGTGAGCACACGCACCCGCTCGGTGTCTTCGATCTGGAGCATTCGGCGATGTTAGGTGGTCACGGAACGCCGGCACATCGCGGTCATCCACCTCGGGGTAGGCCGTAGATGTCCCGGACGACCTATCGACTGCGAGGCGGGTTGACCGAGAAGTACACGGCGGGAGCGTTCCCATGGCGTTCTCGCAACCTGCCGCGGGTGGGCCACATCACTTCGTGGCGGACGGCGTCCTCGTCTGCCACGACTAGCGTCCCGCGCATGGCGATCTCCGCATCTCGCATCTTCCACGTCAACGCGAACTGCACCGACCTCAAACGGTCGCTCGGCTTCTACCGCGATCTGCTGGGTCTCACGCAGAACACCCACCCGATGCCGAGCATCCTCCAGCGCGGCGATGCGTTCGGACTCGAACAGGTCATGTGGGATGCGTGGATGCTCCAGAGCGACCTCGGCAACGATGGGCTCGCGCTCGACCTTCTCGAGTGGAAGACCCCCTTGCCGGCCGGTGCCCCACCGCGTGCGATCAACGAGATCGGCTTCCATCACCTCACGATGGCCGTGCCCGACCTGCACGCGTGCGTCGATCGGCTGCGTGACGCAGGCGTCACCATCATCGGCGGCCCCGTCGACATGGATCTCGGCAACGGCTCGAGCATCTCGATGGCCATGGTCGAGGATCCTGACGGCATCCCACTGCAGCTCATCGGCGGGCGCGACACCCGCATCTCGCATGTCGTGATCAATACGCGCGATCTCGACGGGTCCGTCGCGTACTACCGCGATGTGATGGGCATGACGGTGTTGCGCGTGGTCGACGCGGTGCGTCAGTCGGGCGCCCTCTACGGAATGGCCGACCATGTCGAGTGCCGCTCCGCCATGATGCGCGATGCGGGCTCCAAGTTCATGGTCGAGCTCATCGAATGGATCGATCCGCTACCTGCGCCCGGCACCGATCGGGTGCGCAACGCCAACGACATCGGCCTGTTCCGCATGGCGTGGTCGACCGCCGATTGCCACGGCGACGAGACTGTCGTGCGCGCCGCCGGTTCCGTGCCGCTCGCGCCTACCGGCACGTTGTCCGTCGGCGACCACCTGCCGCTGCTGTACGTGCTGTTCTGGCCCGGCCCGAACGGCGAGTGCCTCGAACTCATACAGACCGGCGCGCCGCGTCCCTGAACTGCGGCCGAGTACAGCTAACGATTGCCGGCGGTCATGCCACCATCGACGGGGATGATCGCGCCCGTCAGATAGGACGACGCAGGCAGCACGAGCGACAGCACGATGTGCGCGACCTCGACCGGTTCGCCGTAGCGGCCGATCGGTACGCGGCGCCGGGCAAAGGTAGCTTTCGAATCATCGGGGATCCGCGAGGTCATCGCCGTGTTGATCGGGCCGGGGCAGATGCAGTTCGCAGTGACTCCGCTGCGACCGAGATCGACGGCCAACGAACGCGTGAAGCCGACCAGGCCGGTCTTCGATGCCGTGTACGGCGAAGTGCGGGGGGTCGCCCCCAGACCCTCGGTGGAGGCCACGTTGACGATGCGGCCGTCGCGGTTGCGCACGAGATCATCGAGGCATGCCCGGACGAAGCGCATCGGCGCGTCGAGATTGATCGCGAACGTGCTGCGCCACACCGCCTCGTAGTCGGGTTGGTCGAGCGTCGCTCCGGCGGAGACGCCGGCGTTGTTCACGAGTATGTCGATCGGGCCGAGCTCGTCGCGCACCGCCGCCACGCACTGTTCGATCGCCGATCCATCAGAGAGTTCGACCACATAGCCGCGAGCGATGCCGCCGCTGGCCGTGATCTCGCTCACGGCCGCGTCGAGCGTGTCGGGTGCACGATCGACGAGCGCGACGCGCGCGCCCTCGGCGGCGAACAGCAGCGCTATGGCGCGACCCATGCCACTCGCGGCGCCCGTGACCAGCGCCGTGCGACCTGCGATGGATCGCACGTTCGCGTCAGGGGTCATCGCAACTTCTGGACGACGGTGCCGGTGACCGCGCTGCCGTTTACCAAGAGGCCAGCCAATGCTTGGTGAATCGTGGCCAGCGCGTCGCTGGCCATGTGCGCGTCCATCGCCGACTGGTCGGTGTAGTGCTCCCAGAAGTAGAGCACGTCGGGCTCGTCGCCCTCGCTCAGCGTGTAGGAGAGCGTGCCCTGTTCCTTCGCGGCCTGTTCGAACATCGGGCCGAACACGGCCTTGAGTTCCTCGCGCTTGCCGGCCGCGGCCACCATGGTGGCAAACATGACTCGTTCGGACGTTGTTCCGGACATCGCTTCACACCCCTGCATCGTTGGACGTCGGGCAGTCTCGCGCCAACGGCCTGCCTATGCTGGCGTCTCATGGACAACCCGCCTCCTGAGGCCCCGCGTGGCATCGACCGGGTGCGTGTCGACCCCTGGCTCGTCGAGAACGTTCCGGGCGCTACCGCTCCGTTCCGCTATGACCTCATCGCCGCCGGAGGGTCCAACCTCACCTTCCGCGTCACCGACGCGGCCGAGCACGTGTGGGCGTTGCGCCGTCCCCCCGTCGGCCACGCACTCCCCACCGCCCACGACATGCATCGCGAGTGGCGCATCATGGCCGCGCTCGAGCGCACTGCAGTGCCCGTGCCGGCCTGCATCGCATACTGCGCCGACGTCGACCTGAACGGCGCGCCGTTCTACGTGATGAGCTTCGTCGAAGGGCTCATCGTCCGCGATCGCGCGTCCGCCGTCGGCCTCACCGCCCAGGACGCCGACACCGCCACCGACTCGCTCATCGACGTCCAGATCGCGTTCCACACCGTCGACCTCGACGCCATCGGCCTGGGCGACCTCGCCAAGCGCGGCGACTACGTCGGGCGCCAGCTCAACCGGTGGCGCACGCAAGTCGAACGGGCCAACGTGCGCGAGCTCCCGCTCATGGTCGAACTCCACGAACGACTGCTCGCCGCCAAGCCGGTGGAGCAGACCGCACCGGGGCTCGCACACGGCGACTACCGCTTCGACAACACCATCCTCGGCGCCGACAACACCGTGATCGCCGTGCTCGACTGGGAGTTGTGCACGATCGGCGATCCGATCGCCGACTTCGCGTGGTCACTGCAGTATTGGGCGGACCCCGGCGACGAGTTGACCTTCCTCAGCGACCCGCCCACCCTCGAACCGGTCTTCGTACGCAGCGACGAAGTGGTCACCCGCTACGCGACGCGTTCGGGCTTCGATCTCTCGGACCTGCCGTACTACGCGGCGTTCAGTTGGTGGAAGCAGGCGTGCATCGTCGAGGGGGCCTACGCACGACGCCTCGCCGGTGCAACGGGCGGCATGCGCTCCACCGGCGATCCCGCCGACATCGGCCGCCGCGTCGATCGGATGCTCGAGCACGCAGCCGACCTCGCCGCCGACGTGCGGTGAGACGACCCGCACCGAGATGAGCATCACCTCATGACACGCGCCGCCATCGTGCTCGACTGCGACCCTGGGCTCGACGACGCCGTCGCGATCCTCGTCGCCAGTCGCTATGCCGACCTCGTCGCCATCACCACCGTCAACGGCAACGTGTCGCTCGACAAGACCACGCGCAACGCGCTGGTCGTCGCGCAGGTCGCGGGCCTCGATGCTCCGGTGCACGCGGGCAGTGCGCAACCGCTGGTCCCGCACTCGCTCGACGCCTCGCACATCCACGGCGAGAACGGGCTCGGCGCCGACATCGACATCGCGCTCACACGCCGCGTCGTCAGCGACGACGCGGTCGGCTTCCTCGTTGAGCTGGTGAAGGAACGCGACGATATCCACCTGGTGGCCGTCGGGCCGCTCACCAACGTCGCATTGGCGATTCGCCGCGATCCCCGGTTCGCGTCGCGGCTGCGAAGCCTCACGATCATGGGTGGCGCAGCGTGCGGCGGCAACGTGACACCGACAGCCGAGTTCAACATTTTCATCGACCCTGAAGCCGCCGCTATCGTGTTCGACTGCGGGGTGATCGTGCGCACCATCCCGCTCGACCTCACAAAGCACGTCATCGCGCATGCCGCGCACGTCGATCAGCTGCGCGCCGCCGACACTTCGACGTCGCGCTTCGTCGCCGATCTGCTCGTGTACTACGGACGCATCGGCGCCACGGTCAAGGTGCCCACTCTTGGAGCCTTGCACGATCCTTGTGCCGTGCTCGCCGTGACCAACCCCGAGTTGTTCGGTCTTGTACCGCGGCACGTCGACATCGAGCTCGACGGTCAGCACACAAGGGGCATGACGGTGGTCGACGCACGCCGCAACGTCGAACCCGCCGACCAGAACGCGCTCGTCGGCTACAGCGTCGACGCTTCGCGTGTGTTGCGCATGATCGTCGATGCGTCGATCGATCCTCGGCCCGCCACATGAACCGCCTCGCCATCGTCGATCACGCCAAGCTCCGCGTCATCGACGTCGACCGCAAGAGCGGCACCGACATCGGCGCCTTGGCCGACAGCAGGCTTGCGAATCGCCAGCCTGCGTGGAGTCCCGACGGCGCATTGCTCGCGTGGTCGGCCTTCGATCGCCGCCAGACCGATTCACCGGCGTCCCTGGCCATTGCGACACCCGACGCGACCTGGCGCATCGATCATCCCGCAGTCTTCCCGCCCTTCTACCTCGCCTGGCGCCGCGATTGCCGCGCTGTGGCCGCGCTTGCCGACGGCCCCCTAGGGCTCGAGTTGTCGGTCACCGACGTCGCTTCGGGTTCGTGCGAGATCGTCCACCGCGGCGCGCCGCTGTTCTTCGATTGGTCGGCCACCGGTGCGCTCGCCGTGCATGCCGGCACCGGCGAGTCGGCGCGCCTCGAGGTGCACGGTGCCGACTACGACCACGAAGCGTTCACTGCGCTCGCCCTCGGCTCGTTCAGCGCGCCCGCCTTCCTTCCCTCCGGTGAGCTCCTCGCCGTGGTCGTCCACGAAGGCCACCCCGTGCTGGCGCTCATCGATCGCGCGGCCACGGTGCAGCGCGTGATCACGAACGCCGAGTTCGGTTCGCGCTTCGCGGTCCACCCTTCAGGCGACTGGGTGGCCACCACCAGCGGTCGCAGCGCGAGTGGCGCTCTGGTCGTGCACCACCTCCCCTCCGACACGATGTCGTTCGTCGACGAGCGCGCCCCCGCGCTGTTCGCATGGAGTGCCGAGAGCATCGGCCTGCTCTTCGCTCGCGTCCTCGATCGCGGCGACTCCCCCGTGCTCGAGTGGTGCACCTGGCACGATGGCGAGGTGCGCGCGCATGTCCGCGCACGCATCACCGCCACGTTCGCACGCGAGGTGCTCCCCTTCCACGAGCAGTACGCACGATCACACTCGTGGTGGTCACCAACGGGCGATGCGTTCTGCTACGGCGCAGTCGACGACTACGGCAACGACACGATCTGGGTGGTGAACATCGCCCGTCCGAACCCCGAGCGCATCGCGACCGGATCGATGGCGGTCTGGTCACCTCGCTAGATCCCGCATTTTCGCAGGATCGTGTTCGATCGTTCGTGGAACCGGGTGGATCGTGCCATTGGGCGAGCGCTGCCGACTGGCGTGCAGCGCTCCACCAGGATCAGAGCCGCTGTTCAGTACCCGTTCAGCGTCTACGCCCGGCCCGCCGTGGGGGTATGGCGGGCCGTCCCCGCACACCTGCGGGCTAACCTCCGCGTATGCCCGAACCGGTCGTTGCTGTCGTCCAAACTGGCCCGCGGGCGCTCGAGTTGGTCGAGCTGCCCCGCCCCCGCGTCGGGCGCGACGACGCGATCCTTCGGGTCGAGGCCTGTGGCATCTGCGGCACCGACGTCGAGCAGTACCGGGGCGAGCTCGACGGGGTGATCGACCTGCGGTACCCGCTCGTGCCTGGCCACGAGCCCGTCGGCGTCATCGACGAGATCGGGTCCGACGCGGCCGAGCGTTGGCGGCTCGCTCCGGGTGACCGCGTGGCCGTGGAACCGTTCCTGCCGTGCGGCGGGTGCCGGTACTGCTTGTCGGGTTCCTACGAGCATTGCAACGGCTGGGCCCAGATGATGTCGTACGGCTTCGTGCCCACCGCTGTCGCACCGTCGATCTGGGGCGGGTACGCCACGCACCTCTACCTGCACCCGAAGGCCGTGCTGCACAAGGTGCCGGCTTCGATCGCCCCGCACGTCGCGGTGCTGTTCAACCCACTCGGCGCAGGCGTGCGGTGGGGCGTCACGCTGCCCCGCACCACGCTCGGCGCGACCGTCGTAGTGCTCGGGCCGGGCCAGCGGGGCATCGCCGCCGCGGTCGCCGCGAAGGTGGCGGGTGCGCGGCTCGTGATCATCACCGGCCTCGGCCGCGATCGGCACAAGCTCGACCTCGCGCTCGAACTGGGCGCCGACGTCGCGATCGACGTCGAACTCGAAGACCTCGTGCCACGCGTGCGCGAGCTCACCGGCGGCGCCATGGCCGATGTGGTGCTCGACGTGACCGCCAACGCCACCAGGCCGGTGGTCGACGCGGTCGACCTCGTGCGCGCCGGCGGCACCATCGTGCTCGGTGGGCTGAAGGGCACCGAAGTGCCGAACTTCCCGAGCGACAAGATCGTGCTGCGGGGCATCACGGTGATCGGCGCCCGCGGCGTCACCGCCGATGGCTACCGGGAAGCGCTATCCATCATCGAACAGCAGCGCTTCCCACTCGAGAAACTCCAAACGCACACGTTCGCATTGGCCGACGCCGAGCTGGCAATCCAGACCCTCGCCGGCGAGATCCCTGGCGAACATGCGATCAACGTCGTCATCCAACCGTGACGCGTGACGGATCTTCGGCGCGCCACTGCCCCTCGGGCAGATCGCCCAGCTCGTAGGGGCCGACCGAGATGCGGTGGAGTGACGCGACGCTCGGCCCGCACGCGCCGATCATGCGGCGTACTTGCCGGTGACGGCCCTCGGTGAGCACAACCTCGATCCGGTCAGGGCGGTCGGTGGCCCGCAGCACCGCAGGCAGGCAAGGGTCGTCCTCGCCCTTGAGCATGATCGTGCCGGTCGCGAAAACCGCGGCCATGTCGGCCAACTCGCGTTCGGACAACGGCAGGTCGAGGCCCACGAGGTAGCGCTTCTCGACATGGTGGCGGGGCGCCGCGAGCTGGTGCACCATCGGCAGGATGTCGGTGACAAGCAGCAGACCGCTCGAATCCTTGTCGAGCCGCCCGACCGAAGTGACCTTGGGGTTGCGGGCCAGCCAGCGAGCGGGCAGCAGGTCGTACACCGGCGGGCCGTCCTTGTCCTCGTGGGAGCACACGACACCCACCGGTTTGTGGAACGACACGAACAGGCCGTGCGGGAACTCGAGCGGCTCGCCGTCGATCGCGATGTCGGCCGGGTCGGCGTGGTGCTCGGGCCCGCGCACGACCTCACCCGCCACGGTCACCCGGCCGTCGCGCACCGCGCGCTGTGCTTCACGGCGGGTGCCGTAGCCCAGGTTGGCGATGGCGCGGTCGAGTCGGAGATGTGTCACCGGCCGAGGCTCCCACAAAGACCGTCCGCCTACACTGCGCAGAGGCGTGCAAGGGGGAAGTGCTGTGGAAGACGAACCGACCGGCGGACGTGCGGCGTGGTCACCGAGGGCGATGCCGGGCATCGGACGCGAGCTCACACCGCAACAAGAGCTGGCCATCGCGCTGCGTCACCTCGACGACATCGGTTTCTGCGAGAACCTCACCGGGCACATCACCTGGCAGCTCCCCAACGAGGACAACCTGCTCGTGAACCCGTGGGGCCTGTGGTGGGCCGAGACCACCGCGGCGGATGTGCTCACCATCGCTTTGAACGGCGATGTGGTCCACGGTCCGTGGGACGTGACCCCGGCATTTCACATCCACACCGAGTTGCACAAGAGGCGCCCCGATGCGCGCGTGGTGGTGCACAACCACCCCATGCATGCGACGATCCTCGCGGGCATCGGCGTGCTGCCCGACATCATCCACCAGAACTCGGCCATGTTCTTCGAGGAGATGGTCTTCATCAACGAGTACGACGGCGAGGTCGCCACGTCCTCGGGCGGCGCAGCCATCGCCGACGCCATGGGCGATGCCTCCGTCGCACTGCTCGCGAGCCACGGGGTCATCGTGGTTGCGCCCACCATGGCCGAGGCCACGTACAAGTCAGCGCTGTTCGAGCGGGCCTGCGAGATCATGTACCGCTCGATGCTGCTCGGCCGCCCCACCTTTCCGATCGACCCGGTGCACCTCAAGCCCATGAAGGCGTCGCTCATCGAACGCGCGGCCGAGGCGTACTGGGACGGCGCGGCGCGCCAACTCATCGCCGCCGAGCCTGAAGTCCTGAAGTCCTGAAGTCCTGAAGTCCTGAAGTCCTGAAGTCCTGAAGTCCTGAAGTTCCACGCCCCGCCCACCGGAGGTCCTGTCATGGCGATGAGTTTCGACGAGCTCACTGCGAACGCCTCGTTCACCAAGAACGTCAAGGGTCAGTTCACGCTGCTACCTGATCCACCACGCGCCGACCGCGAGTACCTGATGATCTCGTGTGACGATCACATCGTCGAGCCCCCCGACACCTTCACCGGCCGCGTACCGAAGCACCTCGCCGAACGCGCTCCGCGCGTCATCGAGAACGCCGACGGCTCCGAGCAGTGGCTGTTCGACGGCGAACTCATGCCGAACGTCGGATTCAACGCAGTGGCCGGTCGCCCGGTCGCCGAGTACAGCTTCGACCCCACCCGCTTCGACCAGATGCGCAAGGGCAGCTGGGACGTCGCGAGTCGCATCGACGACATGAACCTCGACGGCGTGTACGGCTCGCTCTGCTTTCCGTCGTTCATCCCGGGCTTCGCCGGGCAGCGCCTCTACAACGTGGCCAAGGACACGGAGCTTGCGGTGGCCTGCACCCGAGCCTGGAACGACTGGATGCTCGACGAGTGGTGCGGGTACGCGCCCGACCGCCTCATCCCCAGCCAGCTGCCCATCTGGAGCGACCCGATCCTCGCTGCGGCCGAGATCCGAAAGAACGCCGAGCGCGGCTTCAAGGCGATCTCGTTCTCCGAAGGCCCGCATCTGCTGGGTTACCCGTCGCTGCACACCGGCTACTGGGACCCGGTCATGGAGGCATGCCAGGAGACCAGCACGGTCGTCTGCCTGCACGTCGGCTCGTCGGGCACCTCACCCGCCACCGCTCCCGATGCGCCGAGCGACGCCGTCGGCGCCCTGTTCTTCGCCTACGCCATGTACTCCGCCGTCGATTGGCTCTTCTCGAAGATCCCCGTGCGCTACCCCGACATCCAGATCTGTCTCAGTGAGGGCGGCATCGGTTGGGTCGCCGGGCTCATCGACCGCTTCGAGCACATGAACCAGTACAGCTCTATGTACGGCACCTGGGACGGCATCGAACTGACCCCGGCCGAGGTGTTCAAGCGCAACTTCTGGTTCTGCGCGATCGACGACCCGTCGTCGTTCCTGCAGACCGAGGTCATCGGCGTGAACAACATCATGGTCGAGAGTGATTACCCGCACGCCGACACCACGTGGCCGCACACCCAGGACAAGCTGCACGCCCAGATCGCGCACCTGTCGCGCGCCGACCGCGATCGCATCTGCTGGGGCAACGCCGCCGAGTTGTTCGACCTCGAGGTGCCGGCGTCCTTGATCGCCGACCCCAACAGCTTCTAGCGCAGCCGGGGCGGCCCGCCAGGGGCACCGCGACATGATGGACGGCGATGGAGATCCTCCTTGTCGTCGCCGTGGTCGGTCTGTTCATCTTCGTGCCGCGGTATTTCCGTACCAAACGCCGTACCCGGGCCGAGGCCAAGGCACGCCGGCGCACTCGCAACTGAGTCGAGCCGACCGGTCTCGCACCAACGCTGCGTCGACCGCGGAGTCAGGCACCTCTACGGTGCACAACTCGACACTCGTCCTGGTGCCCGGGGCGCTGCCTTGCCCACGGCTACCCGCTGCCCGGACGACACGGTCCTCGAAGTCGAGCGTGTCCAGCTCGTCGGGGGCGACGACCAGGCGGTACGCGCCGGGCACGGTGACGAGCTTCGTCGGTGGGCACTCCTCGCCGAGCAGGTCGCTCAGGCGATTGATGTGCACCTGCAGGGTGGCCCTGCTGCGCTTGGTGTTGTCGCTCCAGAGCGCCTCGACCAGGGTCTCGGTGACCACCCGCCACATGTCCGAGGATCTTGATCGCCAGCACGGCGCCTCCCCCGGTCGCGACATTACCAAGCCTGCTGCGGTCGCAACCTGACCGACCTCCGTGGTACGAAGGGCACCAATGAAAACCGTCCCTGCCGTAGACCCCCGCACCATCGACGAACATGTCCGAGATGGCTGGTGGGGCACCGACACGCTGACCGATGTCATCCGACGCCAACGAGCCGACAACCCCGATGGCGTGGCCTTCGTCGACGAGCACGGCGATCGCATGACGTGGACCACCTACGACGAGCTGTCCGATCGTGTCGCCGCCGCGTTGATGTCGCTCGGCCTCGACCGCGGAGATCGTGTGGTGGTCTTCCTCCCGGATACCCCGCTCGTGCACGCAGCCTTCGTCGGCACCGAAAAGGCGGGACTGGTCATCATGGGCCTCGGCCACCGCGCCGGCGAGGCCGAGATGATCCACCTCGTGCGCAAGAGCGAAGCCCGCGCGATCATCACGCCGCTCACCCACCGCGACGAGAGCTCGAGCGCGCTCGTGGCCCGCCTACGGGCCGCCGTGCCGTCGCTCGAACACCACGTCGTGCTGCGCGGCCCGAGCAGCACCGCGGCGATCGCGGTCATGAACAGCACGACGGCATTGTCCAAGCCCGCGGACCTGCGGGCCAGGATCGACGCCCAGCGCCTCGACCCGAACGAGCTGTTCCTGCTGAACAGCACCTCGGGCACCACCGGCCTGCCGAAGTGCGTGATGCAATTCCAGAACCGTTGGTTCTACTTCCACAAGAAGGCCGCCGAGCTCGGCGCGCTGCGCCCCGACGACGTGTTCATGTCGGTCGTGCCGGCACCGTTCGGCTTCGGGCTGTGGACCGGCCACTTCACGCCGACCATCCTCGGCGCACCATGCGTGATCATGGACCACTTCTCGGCGCGCAAGATGGTCGAGATCATCGAACGCGAACGGGTCACCGTGCTGTGCTGCGTGAGCACGCAATTCATCATGATGCTCAACCTGCCCGAACTGGCTGAGCACGACGTGTCGTCACTGCGGATCATGTTCACGGGCGGCGAGGCCATACCCGAGGCCCGGGCCCGCGAGTTCGAAGCGCGCACCGGGTCGATGGTCATGAACTTCTACGGGTCGAACGAGACCGGCACGTTGAGCGGTACGTCGATCGACGACCCGACCGTGAAGCGGCTCACCACCACCGGCCGCATCATGCCCGAAATGCAGGTGCGCCTGTACACGCCCGAGGGCGAACGCATCGCGGGCGACATCGGGCGGGGCGTGCCGGCGTGCAAAGGTCCGGCGACCACCATCGGCTACTACGACGACGAAGCCGCAAACGCCACGTTGTTCGCCGACGACGGTTGGATGCTCATGGGCGACGTCGTCGAGATCGACGCCGAGGGCTGGCTCAGCGTCGTCGGCCGGACAAGCGACTTCATCATCCGCGGCGGTAAGAACATCAGCGCGCCGGCGGTCGAGGACGAGGTCGCCACGCACCCGGCGGTGTCGATGGTGGCAGTCGTGCCCGCACCCGACCCCGTCTTCGGCGAGCGCGTCGCCGCCTTCGTCGAACTCCACGAGGGTGCGTCGCTCACCCTCGACGAACTGCGCGAGCACCTCATCGCCCGCGGCATCTCGAAGGAGTGGTATCCCGAATACCTGTTCATCACCGACGCGCTGCCACGCGCGTCGGGGGGCAAGGTCGCAAAGGGCGAGCTGAAAAAGGACGCGGCCGCACGCGTCGCCGAGAGCTGATACCACGCGGTCGATCTGCCGTCCCCGGTGCCGCTTCAGGCCGGTCCGGCAGGCCGACCGTCAGCGCTGCGTCGACACCAGCGCGGTCCAGCTCCGCTCGATGCGGGCCGCGCTCAGCAGACGAGCCGCGTCCACGATCCACGTGATCAACATGACCGGCGCGGTGTCGGCCGCAACCTCGAGCACGATGCCCCGGCGCGGGTGGTCCTGCTTGATCTTCCATTCGCGCGGCGTGAGCACGCCGTTGTCTCGAAGGTACGGGATCGCCTTCGCGGCGTGCGGGTGCTCGAGCCCCACCGAGAGCACGGCACCCGTGCGCGCCAACGTCCCGAGCGGGATGGGTGCCCCGGCCTTCTGGAACATGCGCACCAACGGATGTGGGATGCGGTCACGTAGCTCGTCGAGATCCTCTTCGCGGAGATACGGCTCGATGTTGAGCCACTCGCCATCGCGGAGGTCGCGCACTGCGGTGACCACCTCGTCAAGATCGTCGTCGGTGAACTGGATGAGCCGCTTCTCGATCGCCACTCGCGAACCCTAGGACCAGCGTTGCTGTTTGCGCAGCCGGTAGCTGATGTCGTCGGGGCTGCGGTGCCCGACGGTGAAGTCGTTGGGGAACTCCCACGGTGTGGCCGGCTCGATCCAGTACGCCCAGTCGAACGCGCACACGCGCCGGGCGATGCGCCACTCGCCGGCTCGGCGTTGGAAGTGGTCGCAGTAGCGAAGGCCCATGCGCATGTCGGCCTGCCGCCCGTCGGCATCGGGCTTTCCGACGTGGTGTGCGCTGCAATAGGTCTCGACGTAGGCCGACGCGTCGTCGAGCGCGAGGTCAATGCTGCACTGCCCGAGGAAGTGGTGCGTGGCCGCGAAATGAGGCAGGACCTGCAGTACCCAGTCGGCGAACTCGACCGGGCCACCGCGGAACGAGTTGTGGTCGTCGAAGCCATCAGGCCAGTAGCCCGACACGATGAGCTCGTGATCGAGACGGTCGGTGCCCCGCGCGACGCGGTGGATGATCGCGGTGATGGCGTCCTTCGCGAGGAGAGCCTCGATCGGTGAGTGCGGGGCGTCGCTCATGTGCGACCGCCGATCGGTGCGCCAATCATGACGGCCACCCAGCGGGCCGGCCCATCGCCTCGGTTGTGCCACTTGTGCCAGTTGCCGCGCTGCACGACGACATCACCCGCGCCGAGCACCTTCGAACCGTGTCCGGGCAGTTCGAGCTCGACCGTGCCCTCGAGGATGAAGTCGAAGTCGATGGTGTCGGTCTTGTGGTTGCCCGGGTCGTCGGGGTCGTGATGGCCCGTGCCGGCGAGAAGCGCGCCGATCTCGCCCATGTGCGCCCGCAGCCTCGCGACATCGAGCGCCGCCGCCCGAGCGTCGTCGCTGGGCAGCTCGATGTACTTCAGCGCGATGCCCATGCCGTACGGATCGAGCGTGAGCGTGACCGGTGCGGCATCGCCACCTTGATCGACGGCGGCCACCGCGCCGCCGGTCTGCCAGAGGTCACCGTGGACCATGCCCGCGCCGCCGTCGATAGCCACGCAGTTGGGCGCTGGGCCGTCGCTGACCACGTAGGACCGGCCAAGCGCATCGACACCCGTGACCACGCGTCGAGGCCCGGCGGACGTCGGGAGGCCGGCCGGGCGCGGCACCAAGCCGAACATCGGCTCCTTCGCCCCAGGATCGAGGGCGAACATCGCGACCACGTACGTGCAGGGGCCTTCGCCCACGACGCGCCAACGGTGTTGGGTGCCGCGCTGGATGACGCAATCTCCCGCGCCGAGCCGGACGCAGCCGTCCTCGAGTTCGAGCTCGATCTCGCCCTCGACCACCCATTCGAGATCGAGCGTCGCCGTGGCGTGCATGCCCGGCCGCTCAGACGAGAAGTGCGAATCGGCCGGGTTGTGCAGGAACTGCTGCTCGCGCGGCAGCGACTGGTCGGGCAGCGGCAGCCGGATGATCCGCAGCGTCATGCCACCCGGCGGAGGTTCCAACGGGAAGCCTCCCTCCGGATCGCGGCCAGCGGCGGGGTCGGCAGGAGGACCGTCGATGGCCCACAGGTCGGCCACCGCGGTGCCACCGGGCATGTCGACGATGTGCGGCGGCGGGCCGTCGCTCACGAAGATCGCCTGTCCATCAGCGTCGTGGCCCGTGACCACGCGCCGGACGTGGAAACCCATCGCACTCCCCCTTGCCATGCGGTGCCGACCAGCAGCGCGCGCCGACGCTACAGGTCGACTGTTCAAACAGTTGTTCGGAATGGAGGACGGGCTACTCTTGCCCACGACATGGAACTGATCCTCGTACGCCACGCGTTGCCCGAGCGGGTCGAGAACGTCGACGGCGTGGCCGACCCCGGCCTGCAGACCGTCGGCTGGACGCAGGCCGAGCGCCTCGCCGCCTGGCTTTCGCGCGAGCAAATCGACCACATCGCGGTCAGTCCCAAGCGCCGGGCCATCGAGACGGCAACGCCCCTGGCCGAGCGCCTCGGGATGACCCCCGAGATCATCCAAGGATTCTCCGAGATCGATCGCTCGTCGCGCACCTACATCCCCGTCGAGGAGATGCGTCGCGAGAACAACGCGCACTGGCAGGCCATCGTCAGTGGCGATTGGGCGAGCGTCGGCTACCACGACCCGGCCGAGTTCCATCGCGAGGTCGTCGCCGCGCGCGACGACCTGCTCGAACGCCATGGCGATCACCGCGTGGTCGTCGTCGCGCACGGTGGCACCATCAACGCGATCGTGTCGGCGTATCTAGGATTCGAGTCACCGCGCTTCCTGTTCGACTTCGGCTACACGTCGATCACCCGAGCAGGGAAGGGCTACACCGATCGTGTCATCATCCGTTCCCTCAACGAGATGGCGCACCTCCACACCGAGCGCGACACGCTCGATCCCCTGCCCCTGCTCTGATCACCCACTCTCACGGAGTTCCTCCCTATGGCCAAGCCGCTCCGGATCGCTGCGCTCGTCAAGCAGATCCCGAAAATCGAGGCGCTCACGCTGGGCGCCGACGGACGCCTGCAGCGCGACGGTGTCGAGTTGCACATGAACGACTACTGCCGGCGCGCCGTGGCCAAGGGCCACGAGCTCGCACAGGCCTCGGGCGGCACGCTCACCGTGATCACGCTCGGGCCGCCCAGCGCCGAGAACGTGCTGCGCGAAGCCATCGCGTTCGGCGCAGATCACGGCGTGCACATCACCGATCCCGCGTTCGCCGGCAGCGACACGTGGGCCACCGCGAAGGCACTTGCCCGCGCGATTCAGGTGCTCGGCGGCTACGACCTCGTCTTGCTCGGCCGTAACTCGGTCGATGCCGACACCGGGCAGGTTCCGCCGCAGATCGCGCAGTTCCTCGGGTTGCCGTTCGCTACCGGCGTACGCGAGCTGAAGCTCGAGGACGACACGCTCGCGCTGCGCCTCGAACATGACGACGAATGGGTCGACGTCGAGATCGCACTCCCGGCCATGATCTCGTGCGCCGAGCGCCTGTGCGACCCGTGCAAGATCAAAGACCCCAACGTGTGGGCCGGCGTCGACGCGTCGAAGATCTCTCGGCTCACGGCGGCCGATCTCGGCGAAGGGCCATGGGGCCAAGCAGGTTCGCCCACCCGAGTGGGCGCAGTGCGCACCATCGAGGTCACGCGCTCCAACGTGGTGGCCGAGGGCACGCTCGACGAGCGCATCGACACGGTCATGGCCGTTCTCGAGGCGCGGGGCGCGTTCGACATGCGCGACCACGACCAATCACGCGAGATCGTCGCCGGCCAGGGCGGCACCCGCGGCCCCGCGGTCATCGTCACCGTCGAGCCGTCACGCACGCAGGTCACACGCGAGTTGCTCGGCGAAGCTGCCGCGCTCGCCGCGTCGATCGACGGCCACGTGGTCGCATTCGGCCCCGCCCCCGGCGAACCGCACCGCCTCGCCGCGTGGGGCGCCGACGCCGTCGTCGCGCTGCCCGCCGACCTCGTCGAGGAGGATGTCGCCAAAGCTCTGTGCGGCTACACCGACAGTCACCCCGCCTGGGCCATCATCGGCCCGAGCACCGCGTGGGGACGCGAGGTCCTGTCGCGGGTGTCGGGAGCGATCGGCGCGGGGCTCACCGGCGACGCCGTCGACCTCGAATCGCGCAATGGCCGGCTCGTGGCCTGGAAGCCTGCGTTCGGCGGCAAGCTCGTAGTCGAGATCCTCTGCACCTCCCCGGTGCAGATGGCCACGGTTCGCGCCGGTGTGCTTCCGTCACGCACGCCGCGCGACATCACCCACGCCGAGACCACCGTCATCGATGTGCAGCCCGCGAGTCGCGTTCGCATCGTCGCCAAGGAGCGCGAGGACGACAGCGACGAGCTCGCCACCGCTCCGCTCGTGATCGGTGTGGGCCAAGGGGTCAAGCCCGCCGACTACGACGCGCTCGACATGCTGCGCGACAAACTCGGTGGTGTGTACTGCGCGACGCGCAAGGTCACCGACAAGGGTTGGATGCCCCGCGCTCGACAGGTGGGCATCACCGGTCACTCCATCTCACCGAAGCTGTTCATCTCGGTCGGCGCATCCGGCAAGTTCAACCACACCGTGGGCGTGCGAGGTGCCGGCACCATCGTCGCCATCAACACCGACCCCGACGCGATGATCTTCGAATGGGCCGACGTTGGCATCGTCGGCGACTGGCGCGAAGTGCTCGAAGCGCTCACCCCACGCCTCGAAGCCTCGCTCATCCGCTGACCTATCTCGGCCCACTGTCGCACCCCCGACGGAGGGCTCGCACGCGGACTGTGGACGCGTGCCGCGCACGCTGCTCGACCTCGCCCGCGTGCTGCGCGACGAGGCGCACAGTGCTCGACGCACGGCGCAATCACGGGTGACTGTGGGCGCGAGAACCACTGCCACGGCGGATTCGACGCCCACTGTCCGCGCGACCCGGGATGGCGGCGCTGGCTCAGGGGGTGAACGGGTCGAAGCGGAACGAGTCGCCGTTCGTGCGCAGGTGACCGCAACTCGAGCCACCGAAGTGCGTGCCGAACACGCGCACTGCGGTGTCGGCGTAACGATCGCGGAACGCGGTGCGCGTCGAGGCAGCGCGCGGCGGGTCGTCGTCGGCCGACATCTGCCAGTGGGGGGCCACGAACTGGATGGGGTGATGCACCATGTCGCCCGTGATGACGGCCTCGTCTCCACCCGATGACAGGCGTACGCTCATGTGGCCGGGTGAGTGGCCCGGCGTGAGCTCGAAGCCGATCTCGTCGGTGATGCGGTACGACTCGTCGACGAAGTCGACCAGCCCGGCCTCGACCACCGGGCGTACTGCAGTATCGAAGGTCACGGCGAAGCCCCCAGCGCCGCCGTCCCAGTAGTCGTACTCGGTGCGGTTGAACAGGTACCGCGCGTTCGGGAACGTGGGCACCCAGGTGCCGTCGACGAACTGCGTGTTCCAACCGACGTGGTCGAAGTGCAGGTGCGTGCACATCACGACGTCGACCGCGTTCACGTCGAAGCCGGCCGCAGCGAAGTCGGCGAGGAAGGTGGTCTCCCGGTTCGACAAGGCCTCGTAGCCCGGCACGGGTCGTTCCCCCACGCAGGTGTCGATCACGATGGTCTTGCCCATCGACTCGAGCACGAGCGCGTGGATCGACAACGTGAGATCACCGACGTCGTCGACGTACTCCGGCATCAACCAGTCGCGGTGCAATTCGATCAGCGCGGCATCGGCCAAGGGGAACATCCCGAGCAAGGGCACGGTGGACGCGCTCTCACGAACCCGGGTGACGCGGATGTTGCCTACCTCGAATCGCATGAGCGGACTCTCTCTTCTCCGACGCCCAGGGCGTGGATCACAACTGGCCGATGGTGTCCTGTACGCGTCGCACGAAGTCGCGGATCGCGCCTATTTCGGTGCTTCCCGATTCCTGCACAGACACCACGAGGCGACGGCAACCGAGTTCGGCGAACCGGCGCATCGTGTCGACCTCGAGCGATGCGCCGGGCTTCCAGCAGCCGGGCCACGCCGTGATCTCGATCGCGTCGGGGTCACGCTGGTGTTCGCGGGCCGTCGCACGGATGGTGTCGATTCGCACGGCCAGGTCGTCGGGGCCGATCACGTAGGGGAAAAACCCGTCGCCGAGGCGGCCGGTGCGCCGGGCTGCGGCATCGCTCGAACCACCGATGATGATCGGTGGTCCACCGGGTTGCGCGGGCAGGATCGTGGTGTCGACATCGCGGAACGCGTAGCGATCGCTGGTGTAGGTGCGATAGCCCGGTTGCCACAGCTCGCGCATGGCGATGATGGTCTCGTCGAGGCGGGCGCCACGCCTTTCGAACGGAACCCCGCACGCCGCGTACTCCTCGACCTGCCAGCCGCTACCGACACCGAGCCGGACGCGCCCACTGGACAGCGCATCGAGGGTGGCCACGCGCTTGGCGAGGATGGCCGGCTGGTGCAGCGTGGCCACAACGACCGCGGTGCCGAGGAGCAATCGTTCGGTGCACGCGGCGACGAAGCTCAGGTACTCGAGCGGGTCGGGCATCTGCGTGTCGGGCGAACCGCCCATGCGACCGCTCGGCGAGTACGAATAGCGCGGCTCGTAATCCTTCGCGACCACCACGTGCTCGACCGCCCAGAGCGACTCGACGCCCTCGGCCTCGAGCATCTCGACGAGCGCCCGCACATGCTGCGGGTTGTCCGCGCAGCCTTTTTTGAACACGGGCATCACGCCCAACACCACCGGTTCCCCCATGGTCGGGAACCATAACGCAGCTAGCGTGACGCCGACGGAGAGGAGCTGCGATGACGGCGAAACAGACGGTCATCGACGTCGACGGGCACACGTTCGAGCCCGACGAGCTGTGGGAGCGCTATCTGCCGCGTTCGCTACACGCCCGGCGGCCACGACTCGTGCGCGACGAACGAGGCACCACGCGCTACGAGCTCGAGGGGCGGATCATCCCCTCGGGCACCGGTCGCGGTGCGTGGGTGCCCGAGGGGATGCGCGAATCCGCGGTGCATCGTGAGGGCGCGGTCGACCCGAAGTTGCGGCTCGAGGACATGGACCTGGAAGGCATCGATGTCGCCGTGCTCTACGGCGTAGTGTCGCTTGGCTTCTATGCGATGGACGATCGCGAGCTGTGCAACGCGTTCTGCCGTGCATACAACGACTGGCTCGCCGACTACTGCGCAACCGACCCTGAACGGTTGAAGGGCACACCGGCGCTGCCGCTCAAGTGGATCGACGACGCGTGCGTCGAAGCCGAGCGCGTCGTACGCGACCTCGGCTTCGTATCGCTCACCGTTCCGTGCGCCGTCGGCGAACGGAACGCCGATGACCCCGAGAACTTCGCCCTGTACGAACTCGCGCAGACGCTCGATGTGCCCGTCGGCTTCCACGCGGGCGGTGGCCGCTTCGCCTACAAGAACTTCGTCGATTCGTATGCACAACTGCACGCGCTCGAGTTCCCGTTCAACATCATGTTCGCGATGACCACGCTTCTGTGCGGCGGCGTGCTGGAACGGTTCCCGCGTCTACGCGTGGCGCTGCTCGAGGCCGGCGTCGGCTGGGCGCCGTACTACCTCGAACGCCTCGACGAGCACTACGAGCACCGCACGGACGAGTTCCCGAACATCACCAAGGCACCGAGCGAGTACTTCGCCGAGGGTCGTATGTTCATCTCGACCGAGGGCGAGGATCACCTGCCGCACGCATTCGACGCACTCGGCGCGGACAGCATCGTGTGGGCGTCCGACTACCCGCATTGGGACTCGAGCTTTCCGCGAAGCGTCACCAAGGTGACCTCGCGATCCGACCTCACCGACGAGCAACGCCGCGCGATGTTCGCGACGAACCCGAAGCGTCTGTACGGCTGGGCCTGAGCGATGCCCCGACCTTCAGCCGAGGACCTGATCGCGCTGCTCGGCCTCGAACCCCACCCCGAAGGCGGCCACTACCGCGAGACCTGGCGAACCACGGCCGAGTCGGGGCGCGACACCGGGACGGCCATCTACTTCCTGCTGCGGGCCGGCGAGGTGTCGCACTGGCATCGCGTCGACGCCGACGAGACATGGCACTTCTACGCGGGTGACCCGCTGGAGCTCGGCGTTGCACCTACGAGCGACGAGACCGCCACCTGGCAGGTTCTCGGGCCCGACATCGTGGGGGGCGAGCGGCCACAGATCGTGGTGCCGGCGAACGCGTGGCAGGCCGCACGCCCACTCGGCGAGTGGACCCTCGTCGGCTGCACCGTGGCCCCCGCGTTCGACTTCGCCGGCTTCGAGCTCGCACCACCCGGCTGGGCACCGGGCGCTCGCCGTGCACGCGACGCCACGCGGAACGGGTGCGCACACCCCTCCCCGCATCCTTGAGTACTGTCCGACGGCCGGTACGAGCGACCAGAAGGCCGAGGTTCTCCCATGAGCAGCGCGTCGGCGGGGCCTACGAATGCGGGGCTTGCCGGCCGCGTTGCGCTGGTCACCGGCGCCGGCCGCAACGTCGGGGCCGGGATCGCGCACGCCCTCGCTGCGGCGGGCGCCCACGTGGCGGTCAACGACCTGCACGGCGAACGGGCCGAGGCCACAGCCCAGGAGATCATCGCTCGTGGCGGGACCGCTATTGCGATTGCGGCCGACGTCTGCGACGCCGAACAGGTCAGGGCGGCCTGCGACGCGACCATTCGAGAACTGGGCCCGATCGACATCCTGGTCAACAACGCAGGTGTGCCCGACGCCGGGGTGCCGCTGCAGGCGTTTCGTGACATGCCCATCGAGGATTGGGATCGCTACCTACGCCTCAACCTCCACGCCGTGCTGTTGTGCGCGAAGGCCGTTCTCGACCCGATGTGCGACCGCGGCTTCGGCCGCATCATCACCATCACCAGCGAGGCGGGGCGGCTGGGCGTGCCCCCCGGGCTCTCGTTGTACGCGGCGGGCAAGGCAGGCGCCGCGGGGTTCTCCCGCGTGCTGGCACACGAGGTCGGCAAGTTCGGGGTCACGGTGAACTGCGTGTCACTCGGGCCCATGGAGAACGCCACGATGCGCGAGCAGGTCCTGAAAGCCATGCCAACCCGCCGCTACGGCACTCCGGCCGACGTGGGCGCTGCCGTGGCCTATCTTGCGTCGCCCGGGGCCAGCTGGGTCACCGGCCAGACCCTCGCGGTCAACGGAGGACACTTCACCACATGAACACCCCACTCGCGCCTGACCACATGGACGCGCCGCTGGTGCCTGACCACATGGACGCGCCGCTGGTGCCTGATCACATGGACGCGCCGCTGGTGCTGACGGCATCGGCGCTCGAGAACCCGTCCATCGAGATCGTGGTCGACGCGGCGCGACGCGCCGGCTTCGACGCGCTGTCGCTCTGGCCCGGGGCGGGCTACGGCGCGACCGCCGACCATCGCCGCGTCATCGAAGACGCCGGCCTGTATGTGTGGGATGTCGACGCGGCCATCGTGTGGGTCGGCCCCGACGATCCGGGCAGCCCCTACTTCGAAGAGGCGCCCATCGACGACGTGTTCGCCTCTGCTGCAGCGCTCGGCGCCCGGGCGGTGAACGCGCTCATGATCGGCCCGCGCGGCCAGACCTCACTCGAGGCCTGCGCGCGAGCGGTGCAGATCGTGGCCGCGCGAGCCGCGGACCTCGGCATGTTGCTCACCGTCGAATTCGCCCGGAGCACGGCGGTGGCCGACCTGCACCAGGCCAACGCCGTCCTCGCCGACACCGGGGCGCCCAACGCCGGGATCCTCCTGGATACGTGGCACCACCATTGGAGCAACGTCCGCGACGCACCGTTCGAGCGGGTGCGCGCCATCCAGCTGTCGGATGCGCCCCACGAACGACCTGTCGACTTCCCCCAGGCCACCCGACACCGTCGCGAGGTGCCGGGCACCGGAGCGGTCGACTTCGCGCCGATCCTGAGCGGCGCGCCCGCCGGTACACCACTGATCGTCGAGGTCTTCAACGGGCCGCTGCTCGCACGCCACGGCATCACCGGTTTCGCACAGGTACTCGGCGACGCGGCACGCCACGTGCGCAATCGCCCGATCGAATCGGCCTGACCGCCGGGTCTTCTGACCATGCAGGCGGTGCGGTACCGTACGGCCCGAGGTCCCGCCATGGTCACCACCGCCACGCCCGAACCTGTCGCCGTCGGTTCTCGTCGTCGCGCCCGCTGGGTCCACGGGCCGGTGCTCGATGTGGCGATGGCGCTGTGCTGGGTGCCGTTCGCCGCCGCGGGCGTGGCGTTGCAGGACAACACCAACCAGCTCGCGTGGTTCGTCAGCGCCACGTTGCTGCTGTCGTTCTCGCACCAACCGCTCACCCTCGCACTGGTCTACGGCGACGCCACGAACTTCCGGCTGCGCCGGCGCATCTTCACCTGGAGCCCGCTCATCTTCGCGGTCGCGGTGTTCGCGACGCGAAGCATCAGCCTGGCCACGCTCGCGGTGGTTGGGGGCCTGTGGAACGCCGAGCACACGTTGATGCAGCGCTATGGCATCACCCGCATCTACGGGCGCAAATCCGGGCAGGACACCGGCAGCACCGAGAAGTGGATGTTGTTCTCATGGCTCGGCCTCGCCATGGTGTGGGCCGCGGCCGATTCACGCACCCCCGGTCGCGTCGAACGCACCGGCCTCGGCGGGAACAACAAGCGAGGGCTCGACATCCTCACCGACCTGAGCCCGGCGGCACGATGGGCGTTGCCCGTGGTCGCGCTGCTGGCGCTCGGGTTCACGGCACGATGGATTCGCGACGAGCGCCATCGGGGCGACGCCGCCAACCCGGCCAAGCGCTTCTACATCGCAGCCACTGCCGCCTTGTTCATCACCATCCTCGTGAACCCCATCGCCGGTTTCCTCGGCTACGTCGGCGCCCACGCGGTCGAGTACTTCATCATCGTCCACCAGAGCATCGGCCCCCGCTACGCCAGCGCGGCCATCGACGGCGGCGCTCCGGTGGGCCGCGCGGTGCGCCGGCTCACCCGCCTGGGCTTCTTCGCCGTCTACCTGTCGATCGTCGTGGGCCTGGTCATGCTGCTGCGGCGCTACGGCAACCTCACCACCTACGCGCTCGTGGTATTCACCCTCGGCGGCATGCACGTCTTCTACGACGGGTTCATCTGGAAGCTGCGGCGCCCGAACGTCGCCCACAGCCTCGGCGTACCTGTGACCCCCTGACCGTTCAGCAGCGTTCGTCGGCTGCGTGGTCGTCAACGAAGGACGACTGCTCGTCCATCGCGGGCCAGCGAGGCACTTGTTGTGCGATTTTGCGCCTCTACGGTGGATTTTCGCGCAACAAGCGGCCTGGATTTGCCTCGCCCGCGGCGATGCACGAGGCCCAGCGACTCGGCGCGAAGTCGACAACTACTATGAGCCGGTCGACTCGAAGGAGAAGGTTCACATGCCCATCTTCCGTTACGACGGCAAGAACGTCGTCATCACCGGTGCCGCCTCCGGCATGGGGTACGAGACCACGCGCCTTCTGCTCGACGCGGGCGCCGATGTCATTGCGCTCGACGTGGCCGAGGTGCACCTTCCCGGCGTGCGCTACCTGTACACCGACCTCGGCGACCAGGCCTCGGTCGACGCGGCGGTCGCACAGCTACCCGATCGGGTCGACGCCCTCATGAACTGCGCGGGCATCCCGGGGGGCACCCGGTTCACCTCGGAACAGGTCATGGCCGTGAACGTGTTCGGCCTGCGTCACCTCACCGAGTCCGTGCTGCCCCGTATGAACGAGGGTGGCGCAGTCGTGCACATCGCGTCCATCGCCGGCGGCATGTGGTTCCAGAACGTGGCCAAGATCGGCGAACTGCTTGCCACCACCGGCTACGCCGACGGCGCCGCGTGGTGCGCCGAGAACGCCGAGCTGGTGGGCGACGGCTACTCCTTCTCGAAGCAGGTCGTGCAGGTGTACACCATGGCGCGTTCGGTGTCGGCCATCAAGCAAGGCGTGCGTGTGAACAGCATCTGCCCGGGCGTCACCGACACCAAGATCATGCCCGACTTCCGCGAAGCCATGGGCGACAAAGCCATCGACATGACCGCCGATGTCGGCATCGGCCGACTCGCCGACCCGGCCGAGATGGCACCCGCCATGATCTTTCTGGGCAGCGACGAAGCGAGTTACGTGGTCGGCGTCAACCTCATCATCGACGGTGGGTTCACCGCGGCCGCCACCACCGGCCAGGTCGACTTCGCCAAGTACCTCGGCTGAGCAGCCGATGTCCCACCATGCGGTCGACACGCTGATCATCGGCGCAGGCTCCGCGGGAAGCGCGCTCGCGGTGCGACTCAGCGAAGACCCGAGCCGCCGCGTGCTCCTGCTCGAGGCCGGCCCCGACTACCGCAGCGCGACGCTTCCCCCCGAGCTCGAGACGTTGTCGCGCCCGATCGCGTGGCCGCACGACTGGCGCAACGAGGTCACCAGCATCGACGGGCGCATGCTGCATTACGGGCGCGGCCGCGTGGTCGGTGGCTCGTCGCAGACCAACGGCGGCGTGGCCATCCGCGCCGAACCCGACGACTTCGTGACCTTGCCTGTGGGCTGGCACTTCGACGACCTGCTGCCCGCGTTCCGGCGCAGCGAGCACGATCTCGACTTCGGGGGCGCCGAGTACCACGGTGACTCGGGGCCGATCCCCATCGTCCGTTGGGCACGCGAGGAATGGACGCCGATGCAGACCGCGTTCCACGACGCGTGCCTCGCGCTCGGGTACCTCGCCTGCCCCGATCACAACGCCCCCTACACCACTGGGGTCGGGCCGATCCCGATGAACCGCGTCGGCCGGCGGCGCATGTCGAACCTCATCGTCTATTTGGAACCGGCCCGCGAGCGCACCAACCTCGAGATCCGCGGCGACGCTCACGTACGCCGCCTGCTCATCGAGGGTCGCACCGACCGCGTTCGGGTCACCGGCGTCGAGCTTGTCGACGGCACGCGGATCGTCGCCGGCGAGGTGGTCCTATCTGCTGGGGTCGTGCAGAACCCCTTGTTGCTCTGGCGTTCGGGCATCGGCCCTGCCGACGCCCTCGGTGAGCTCGGGGGGACGTGCGTGCTCGACGCGCCACACGTAGGCGCCCACGTAACCGATCACTACGTGGTCACCTACGCGACGCCCATCGACGCGGGGCTCGTCACCGACGACGACCCGTCGCTGCAGAACATCCTGCGGCTGCAATCGCCTGGCAGCACCCGTGGGAACGATCTGCAGATCACGCCGTTCGTGCGCCGCCACGCCGACGGGGCGCGCTCGATCGCCATGAGCGTGAGCCTCCAACTGCCTGACGGCGAAGGGTCGATCACGCCTACCTCGCTCGATCCCGATGCGGCTGCGCGCATCTCGTGGCCGTTCGCCGGCATCGCCGAGAACGTCCGGCGCATCCGCGAGGGCTACCGGATCAGCGCTCGGCTCGCCGAGGCATCGGGCATCGCCATCGACCACGACGCACTCGCCCGCGACCTCGCGCTCGACGACACCGAGATCGACGCGCTCATCGCGGCCGAGCACAGCGCCTTTTACCACGGGGTCGGCACGTGCCGAATGGGTGACGACCCGGCAACCAGCGTGGTCGACGCGACATGTCGAGTGCACGGGGTCGACGCACTGCGCATCATCGACGCGTCGATTCTGCCCACCGTGCCACGAGCGAACACCCACCTCGCCGTGGTCGCGCTGGCCGAGCACGCCGCGGCCACGATCTTCTGAGCCAGCGCAGCACCGGATCAGCTGCGGTGCGCAACGACCACGTTCTGCTCGTCGAAGACGATCATCCATTTCGGTGACGCCAGCACGTCTTTCAAAAGGCTCAGGCTCTCCGGGCCGAGTGTGCCCTTGTCGACGGCGATCCACTGGATGGAATCAGGGTCGCGGGCAGGCGGCCATGCCGTGACACGACCATCGGGCAACCTCTGATCGACTCCCCAATACGAGTTGCGCCACGGGTTGGGGAACTCGTAGACAAACTCGCGATGGGCGAGGTGGGGCGAAAAGTTGTACGACACCGAGATCACCGCATCGTCGGGCACGAGGTTCACCGCGTTGCGCAGCACACGGACGTGCGGCGTGATCTCGGTCGGCCACATCCCTGGGTCGTTGTAGGCCCAGCCGTACGAGGGCGCCCACATCGCCGACATCACCACGGCAGATGCCGCTACGACCATGCCGATTGACTCGAGCAACCGGGTCGGCCAGGCCACCGCCGTGACCGCGACCACGACGAAACCCAACGCGATCGCAGACGCGGCGGCGAGGTAACCGGCCGCGGCGATGCCCGCGGTGACCGCGACCGCAACGGCGGCGACCACTACCGACGCGACGAGCTCGCGGCCCGACCCCCGCACGCGTTCGGCCAACCGGCGGAGGTTCGCCACCCCTTCGATCGACGCGATCGTGAAACCCACCGTGGGCATCGAGACGTAGTGCCAGCGGATCGACCATGCATACGAGTGCTTCGTGAGGAGGTTGAGCACGACCTGCGGGAGCGCGAGCAACAACCCGGGCCACGAGAAGAACGACGTGAACGCGTAGGGCTGCGCGAGATCGCGCGGGTAGCGGTACCACTGCGCCTCTTGGAACTGATCCGTGAATCGCGTGGGATGGACCAGCGCGTTCTTCGCCAGAGCGAACGGCGTGTTGCCCAGATTCCCCAGGAACTCCGAATAGAACGGGCCAGCCGGCGTGAAATGCGGGAGCACCACCTTCGTGCAGAAGAAGTAGTACGTGACCCCGGCGAGGAGCGTGATGATCCCCTGCTTGCGGTGCCCGCGCAGCGCCAGCACCACGCCGAGCATCGCGATGGTGATGGCGATGTCCTCCTTCCAGCACACCGCCGCGAGGAGCCAGATCCAGTAGGCCCGCCACCGCCGTTCGAGCACGGCGAGGTAGGCGTAGAGCATGGGAGCGATCGCCATGACCTCGGGGTGGAAGGTCTCGCGCAGGACCCACTGACCACCGGTCTGCAAAAGGTAGGCCACCACCAACGCGAGCGCGATCCACTCGTTGCGCAGGTGGTGCTTGGCGATGCGGAACACCGGGAACGCACCGGCCGCGTAGGCCACCACCATGGCGCCATTGAGAAACCGTGGTCCGGCACCGAGCCAATAGAACGGCGCGAACAGCACCAGGCCGGGGTTCACGTGGTGACCCCAGAACGTCAACCCGCGAATGGTGATGAACGTTTTGCCCTGGGCGACGAGCCACGTGGCCTGATCGAAGATACCGAGGTCGTAGCCAGTGGTCCAGAACCGGTCGTGCAGCATCGAGAGGTGCACCACGTAGAAGACCGTGAACGCCCCGATGACCGCGAAAAACAGCACGCGCGGCAGGCTCAACCCCCGGATCGCGTTGCGACACCGGGCCAGGTACGCCGCCCCGCGGCGCTCGCGCTGGACCGGATGCACAACGGTGGTCTGCGCCATGGTGATGTTCTATACGACGTGCTCGACGATGAGCAGGCTCGTGATCAGGAAACCCGAGAGGACGAAGAACAGGTCGACACCGAGGAAGCCCGCCGGCAGCCAGCTGCGGTGGAAGTGAAAGACCACGACGGCGGCCACGACGTCGGCCACGGCGAGGCCCCGCAGTTCGTCAAGCGAGGGAACGCGCGCGAACGAGCGGCCGCTGATGGGCGCGGTGGGTGGGCATTGCGTTCGGTGGGGCGATCAAGGAGCAGAAGGGTCTCCGGACTGAGCCCGTGACATCAGCGCGCCCTTCCGTGGCACGCCACACCGGGGTTGCATCCACCGATCGGCGCGGTCAGACCACTCCGCGTGACACCAGATCCGCGAGCGCAACCGCGTCGAGTCCCAGCAATTCGCCGTAGACCTCTTCGTTGTGTGCACCCAGTGCAGGGCCCGAGAACCTGATGGTCCCGGGGGTGGCGCCGAGCTTCGGGGATGGCGACACAAGCGTGATGTCGCCCATGACCGGGTCGGCCAGGGTGGTCAGGCTGTGGCGCGCCGCTATGTGTGGGTCGGCGAGGAGTCCGGGCACGTCGTGCACCGGCGCGACCGGCACGCGGCACGACTCGAAACCGGCGATGGCGTCCCGGCCGGGTGTGCGAGAGACCCACTCGGCCACGTACCCGTCGAGCTCGTCGGCGTTGCGCAACCGGTTGGCCGACTTGGCGAACTTCGCCCGGTCTTCGTCGGTGTCGTGGCCAATGAGGCCGAGTATGCGGGCGACCTGACGATCGGTCGTGCCCGACACCACGATCCACTGCCCGTCAGCACACCCGTAGATGTTGCGGGGAACGCCGGTGGTGATGCGGCTGCCGGAACGGTGCGGCGGGACCTCCTCCGACGCAGGGTCAAACGCCACGATCGTCGACTGCAGGATCGTGAGCACCGGCTCGTACATGGACACGTCGACGTGCTGGCCACCTCCGCCGTTGACGCGGGCGTGCCACGAGGCGACGAGCGCACCGATCACGCCCGAGTACGCGACCAGCGTGTCGCCGAGGGGAACCGAGGGCAGCATCGGTGGGCCCTCAGCCATGCCCGTCATGTGCGTGAGACCACCGAAGGCCTCGGCGAGGGTGCCGGCACCCGGGCGATCGGCGAGCGGGCCGCTCTGGCCATAGCAGCTCACGCTGACCATGACGAGGTTCGGGTTGCGCGCTCGCAGGTCCTCGTAGCGACAGCCCCAGGCCGCGAGCATCTCCTCGGGGAAGTTCTCGACGAGCACATCGCACTGTTCGACCAAACGGTGGAACAGTGCTCGACCTTCCTCGACATCGAGGTTGCAGGTGATGGCCCGCTTGTTGCGCGACGCCAACGCCCACATCAGCGACCCGCCGTTGCGTTGCGCGCCGATCGAGCGGAGGGCCTCACCTTTCGGCGGTTCGACCTTGATCACATCGGCGCCGAAGTCGGCGAGCATGGCGCTCACCTGGGGCGCGGCGAGGAACGTCGACAGGTCGATCACACGGAGCCCAGCGAGCGCGCCGGGAGCATCGATAACAGGGAGCCCAGCGAGCGCGCCGGGAGCATCGATAACAGGGAGCCCAGCGAGCGCGCCGGGAGCATTCGTCACAGGGATGGCCATGGCGCCATCATGCCCGCGCCACGGACTGCACGTCCCGTACGCTCGGCATTCAAGTGATCTCGTTCAC
>CAFBMH010000002.1_pt1 | contig 52279 bp, 56 predicted proteins | sample 7268361 | NCBI WGS metagenome assembly CAFBMH01 (sample SAMEA6814057, study PRJEB35770) | freshwater metagenome | biome: Freshwater; feature: Freshwater reservoir; material: water | place: Czech Republic | collected 2017-05-23 | depth 30m m
ACCGGCCAAGGCTGCACCGGCCAAGGCTGCACCGGCCAAGGCTGCACCGGCCAAGGCTGCACCGGCCAAGGCTGCACCGGCCAAGGCTGCACCGGCCAAGGCTGCACCGGCCAAGGCTGCACCGGCCAAGACTGCACCGGCCAAACCCAAGAAGAAGCCCGCTGCGACAGTGGCGGCACCATCGAACGCGCGTCGTCCGGCGACGACCACTCCCCAAACTCCGGCGCCGACATCGTCTGCAACGGCGGCCCGCGCCGTCTCAAAGGATCAATCTGTGACGAAACCCGCTCCCGCGAAGGCTTCTGCCGCCAAGGCTGAGCCAAAACCCGAGCCGTCCAAGCCTGCGTTCGACAAGAAGTTCCTCGATGAGCAACGCATCATGCTCAACGTGGAACGGGCGAAGTACCTGCACTCGGCCCAGATGCTCAAGGCCGAAGCTGACGCGTTGGTGTTCGAACGCGAGCCGGGTGACGTGCAGTTCGACGAGGAATCCGGCGAGGGTGACACACTCGCTGTCGAGCGAGATTTCGATCTGGCGCGGTCTGCTCAGGCCAACCAGCAGGTCGACGAGATCGACGCGGCGCTCGCCCGGATCGGCGCCGGAACTTATGGCATCTGCCGCGTCTCGGCCCAGCCCATTCCGAAGGAGCGCCTTCGGGCCATCCCGTGGGCCACGGAGCGGGTCGAGTACAAGGTGGGCGGCCTCGGCCGTCGCTGAGGTGGTGGCCCTCGCGGTTCGCCGTGCGCCCCGCGCGCTGACCCCGTTGGTCGTCGGCGGGGTGGTCCTGGCCGACCAGCTGACCAAACGTTGGGCCGCGGCCGATCTTTCGGACGGCCGGGTCATCGACATCGTGTGGACGTTGCGCCTCAACCTGGTGCTCAACTCCGGGTCGGCGTTCAGCGTCGGGCGCGGTCTCGGTCCAGTACTCGGTGTGCTCGCCGTCGTCGTCGTGATCGTGCTCATCCGCATTGGCCGGGTCTTCAACTCGCCTGCCACTGCCTTCGGCCTCGGCGCGGTGCTCGGTGGCGCGATCGGCAACCTGACCGACCGAGTGTTCCGCCACGGCAGCGGCGGCTTCCTCGGCGGCTACGTCGTCGACTTCATCGATTTCCAGTGGTGGCCGGTCTTCAACGTGGCCGATATGGCCATCGTGTGCGGAGCGCTCGGCCTGGCTTGGTTCTCTACCCGTAGCGATCTCGGCGATTCAACCGACGATGCCGCTCCCTCTGATCCCACCTCGGCGGTCGACCGCCCTCCAACGCCTGAACCGAGCAACCTCGACGCATGATTGAAACCATTCCTTCGGCCCTCGACGGCGAGCGCGTCGACCGGGTCATCGCCTTGATGCTCGGCTGCAGCAGGGTTCAAGCCGTGGCACTCCTCGACAGCGGCGCGGTGCGCATCGATGGCGAGGTCGTGCAGCAGCGCTCGCGGCGCATGCGCCTTGGTGAGCAGATCGAGACGCCCGAAGTCGACCTTTCGCCCCCCATCCCGGTGGCCGACCCCTCGGTGGAGTTCACCGTCGTCCACGCCGACGAGCACGTCATCGTCATCGACAAGCCGGCCGGGCTGGTCGTGCACCCCGGGGCCGGCAATCCCGACGCAACGCTCGTCAATGGTCTGTTGGCGCGCTTCCCGGAGATCTCGTCGGTCGGCGAACCCCAGCGGCCCGGCATCGTGCATCGCCTCGACAAGGGCACCTCTGGGCTGTTGGTGATCGCTCGCACGCCGCTCGCCTACGATGACCTCGTTGGGCAACTGGCGGCCCACGAAGCGCACCGGGGCTACCGTGCTCTGGCCTGGGGTGAGTTCGAGACGCCGAACGGTGTCGTCGATGCGCCGATCGGCCGTAGCGATCGCGACCCGACCAAGATGGCGGTCAGCCAGAACGGGCGTGAGGCCCGCACCCGCTACCGCGTCGATCGCACCTTCACCGACCCGGTGGTCGTGTCGCTGCTGACCTGCGAGCTCGAGACCGGGCGCACGCACCAGATCCGCGTGCACCTGGCGGCGATCGGCCATCCCATCGTGGGCGACAACCGGTACCGCGGCACGCGGCCCGGGTTGCACGTCGATCGGCCTTGGTTGCATGCGGCCACGTTGCGATTCGAGCATCCCGAGACGGGTGACGAGATGTCGTTCGAGTTGCCGTTGCCGGCCGACTTGGTCGCGGTGCTCGACACCCTCGCGTGAGGTGAACGATCGCGGCGCAAGACCGTGGTTCAGTCGCCGGCCTCGGGCCAGTCGCGGTCACCGTGGGCCATGCCTGCGATATCGGCCAGCGTGAACGAGTCGAGGTAGCGGCGCATGTGCGACCCGGCACTGCCCCAGATCGCGAGGAGCACGCACTGGCCCTCGTGATCGCAGCTGCCGTTGGTGTGCGGCTGGCCGAAGTCGCCGGCCACGATGGGGCCGTCGACGGCGCTGATGATCTGGCTGAGCAGGATCTGTGCCGGCTCGCGGGCGAGGACGTATCCGCCGCCGACCCCGCGTTTCGAGCGCACGATGCCTGCGCCCTTGAGCGCGAGCAAGATCTGCTCGAGGTAGGGCTGGGGGAGCCCGGTGCGATCAGCGATCTCGCGCACCGACGTCGGCGTGCCACCGTCGCCGTGCAATGCAAGCGACAGCAACGCCCGGCTTGCGTAGTCGCCGCGTGTCGAAACCTTCACAGGGGAGCATCCTAGAGGTGACGCACGGGCCCGCGAGGCTTGGTGGTCGCCCGAGAAACGTGGTCAACTTTGTGTTGCGCGCGGAAGCGGTGAGGCACCGACAGCCGGAGCCCAACGGGTTCTCCCGTCCGCTGCGTCAGGACCCCCTCCTGGAGGACAAAGCATGAGCGAAGAGCCGGTCTTACCGGATTACGCCGGGGCGTGTGTCTGCAACGTCGTTCCCGCCTTGCTCGAAGCGTCGTCGGACCCGGTCGAGTGGTTGCCCGATTTTGTTCACGAGGCGAACCAGGTGGTGCTGTTGGTGATCGACGGCATGGGGTGGGAGCAGCTCCAGGCCCGACGCTCGTTCGCTCCGGTCATGACCGCGATGCACGGGCGGGCGATCACCACCGTGGCGCCGTCCACCACCGCCACGGCGCTTACGTCCATCGCCACCGGCCTCACGCCGGGCGAGCACGGCGTGGTGGGCTACCGCATCAACGTCGGCGGGGAGATCCTGAACGTGTTGCGCTGGAACACGCCCAACGGCGACGCCCGCCTCACGATCCCGCCCGGCAGCTTTCAGAAGGCCGCGTCGTTCGCGTCGCAGCATCCACCCATCGTCACCCGCGCCGAGTTCCATCACGGTGGGTTCAGCGGCGCACACCTCGAAGGCACGCGCTTTCACGGCTACCGGTGCATGTCCACGTTCCTCGTCGAGATGCGCCGGCTGCTGCGCGCGAACGAGCCGTTCATCTACGCGTATTACGACGGCCCCGACAAGGTCTCGCACGAGTATGGCCTCGGCGAGCACTACGACGCCGAGGTGGCGGCCGTCGACCGTCTGGTGGCCGACATCATGGACGAGCTGCCCCCGGGAGCGGTGCTCGTGATCACCTCCGACCACGGCCAGGTCCACACCGGTGATGCCGTCCACGAATTGCCCACCGACGTGCTTGAGCACGTGGCGATCCAATCCGGCGAGGCGCGTCTGCGCTGGCTTCACGCTCGCGGCGGTCGGGCGAACGCGCTGCTCGAGGCGGTGGACCATCATCTCGGCGACCTCGCCTGGGTTCGCACGCGGGCGCAGGTCATTGGTGAGCAGTGGTTTGGTCCGCACATCACACTCGAAGGGGCGAACCGCCTCGGTGACGTGGCGCTCGCGGCGAAAGGTGTCCACGCCTTCCTCGACCCAGCCGATTCCGGCCCGTACAAGCTCATCGGCCGCCACGGTTCGCTCACCAGCGCCGAGATGCTCGTGCCGCTGCTCTCGCACGGCCGTTTCTGACCGCGTCCACTCATCGCCAGGGGAGATCCATGTCTGACACCAATCCTTCACCGATCGAACGCGCCGAGATCGTCGATCCGCCCGCCGCTCCGGAGGAGGAAACGGCGGTTCGCCGTGACGAGTACATCGAACAGCCAGCCAAGGTCATGCGGGTCGGCACGATGTTGAAGTCACTGCTCGAGGAGGTGCGCAACACCACGCTCGACGAAGCAAGCCGAGACCGGTTGCGCGACATTTACGAGACTTCCGTGGCCGAGCTCGGATCTGCGTTGTCGCCCGATCTGCGTTCGGAGCTCGGTCGGTTGGCGTTGCCCTTCGCCGACGAGCCGTCCGAGCCGCCGTCGGCGGCCGAGATCCGCATCGCGCAGGCCCAGCTCGTCGGCTGGCTCGAGGGTCTGATCCAAGGCATCCAGGCCACCTTGTTCGCCCAGCAAATGGCCGCGCAGCAGCAGTTGGCGAACATGCGCGGGGAGATCGGCCCTGGTTCTGGGGGCCCGGGCGGACCCGGCCCGCGCTCCGGCCAGATCATCGACAGCGCCGAAGGGCGGCCGGGCACGTACCTCTGAAGCACGCGTCGTCGCCGACGCCGTGCGCGATGCCGCCGGCTTTCCGATCGGTGGCGTCCCACCGGTGGGTCATGCCACGCCGCTACGGATCTTCATCGACAATGACCTGCTCGGTTACGACGTCGTGTGGGCCGACGAGGCTCGTCTCGGCGCAACCAGGTGGCATCCGTGACGCGCCGGTGCGCCCGAGCGGTCGCCCGGCTAGCGTCGGAATGACACCCTTGTGATTCCGGCGGCCTGCGAAACGGCCCCCGACGGAGCGTCGCGTGCCCGACTCGTTCACCCATCTGCATGTCCACACCGAGTTCTCGATGCTCGATGGCGCGGCGCGCGTAGGCGAGCTGGTCGCGGCTGCTGCGTCTGACGGGCAGCCGGCCCTCGGCATCACCGATCACGGCAACATGTATGGCATCCTCGACTTCTACAAGGAGTGCCGCAAGCAGGGCGTTACGCCCATCCTCGGCACCGAGGCGTACATGGCGCACGAGAGCCGCCACGAGCGTCCGGCTCGTCGCGGCCGGGTCGACGACTCGGGCGGCGACACCGACGGCGGGGCCAAGCTCTACTACCACCTCACGCTCCTGGCCGAGAACAACGTCGGCTACAAGAACCTCATCCAGCTGTCGTCGCGCGCCTACATGGAGGGCTACTACTACAAGCCCCGCGTCGACTGGGAGACGCTGGCCGACCACAGCAAGGGGCTCATCGCCACCACAGGGTGCCTCGGCGGACACGTGCTTCAGTCGCTCATGCGGGGCGACATGGAAGCTGCGGTCACCAAGGCAGCCCGGCTCCAAGACATCTTTGGTCGCGACAACCTCTTCGTCGAGATCCAGGACCAAGGCATCCCCGAACAGCACCGCACCAATCCCATGCTGTTCGACCTCGCGCGCCGCATCAAAGCGCCGTTGCTCGCCACCAACGACAGCCATTACGTGCATCGTCACGACGCGATCGCCCACGACGCGCTGCTGTGCGTGCAGACGGGTTCGCTCATGAGCGACCCCGATCGCTTCAAGTTCTCCGGCGACGAGCACTACCTCAAGACCGCCGCGGAGATGCGCCACGTGTTCTCCGAGGTTCCCGAGTCGTGCGACAACACCCTGTGGATCGCCGAGCGGTGCAACGTCGAGATCGAGTTCGGCAAGCCACAGCTGCCCGAGTTCCCGCTGCCCGCTGAGTTCGCGCCGCAAGAGGGCGAGGCCTACGACGTCAAGTGCCGGCAGTACCTCGAGCACCTCACCTTCGAAGGCGCTCGCGCCCGGTGGGGCGCCGCGCTGCCCGACGCCGTAGTCGAGCGCCTCGCGTACGAGCTCCAGGTCATCGGCGACATGGGCTTCAGCTCGTACTTTCTCATCGTCGGCGATCTCATCGCGTACGCGCGTGGTCGCGACATCCGAGTCGGACCGGGGCGTGGCTCGGCCGCGGGCTGTGCGGTGGCCTACTGCCTGCGCATCACCGACCTGGATCCGATCAAGTACGACTTGTTGTTCGAGCGGTTCCTCAACCCGAGTCGCGTGTCGATGCCGGATATCGACATGGACTTCGACTCTCGTTATCGCGACGAGATGATCCGTTACGCCGCCGAGCGCTACGGCCGCGACCACGTCGCCCAGATCGTGACCTTCAGCCAGATCAAAGCGCGGGCCGCGGTGCGCGACGCGGCGCGCGTGCTCGGCTATCCGTACATCGTCGGCGACAAGATCGCGAAGGCCATGCCGCCGCTGATCATGGGTCGAGACACACCACTCGCGGCATGTCTCGAGCTCAATCCGAAGTTCGAGGACGGCTTCAAGATGGCCTCGGAGATTCGCGACATGTACGCGAACGACGCCGATGCCCACAAGGTCATCGACGTCGCGCGCGGTCTCGAAGGATTGCGCCGCCAGGACGGCATACACGCTGCCGCGGTGGTGATCACCAAGGATCCGCTCACCGAGTACCTGCCGATCCAGCGCAAACCCGAGGCCGGCGGCAACATCGAGAACGCACCCGTCGTCACGCAGTACGAGATGCACGGTGTCGAAGAGCTCGGTCTGCTCAAGATGGACTTCCTCGGGCTGCGCAACCTCGATGTCATCTCCGACGCGCTCGTGCTCATCAAGGCCACCTGCGGCATCGATGTCGACATCGACAACGTGGCGCTCGACGATGCCAAGACCTACGAGTTGTTGTGTCGTGGCGACACCATCGGCGTGTTCCAACTCGAGTCGCCACCGATGCGCGCGCTCATCCGTTCGATGGGGCCCGATTGCTTCGAGGACGTGGCCGCGCTCGTCGCCCTGTATCGCCCGGGTCCCATGGCCGCGAACATGCACAACGACTACGCCGACCGCAAGAACGGTCGCAAGGAGATCGCCTACCTGCACCCCGACGCCGAGGAGATTCTCGGCGGCACCTACGGCTTGTCGATCTACCAAGAACAGGTCATGCGCATCGCCCAGCGCTTCGCCGGATACTCGCTCGCCGAAGCCGACAACCTCCGCAAGGCGTGCCTTCCTGCCGGCACCAAGATCCTCACCAAGGAGCACGGCTACGTTCCCATCGAGCAGGTGATGCGCCTGCGGTGCCGCGACGTGCAGACCATCGATCCGCAAACCGGCAGCAGCCGCTACGAGCCGGTGAACGACGTCTGGTCCGTCGGGGTCAAGCCCGTATACCGGCTCACCACCTCCACGGGCTACACGGTCGAGGCGACGGGCAACCATCCTTTCCTCATCGAGGACACGTGGTGTCGACTCGACACGATCGAGCTCGGCGACCTGGTCGGCGTGGCCTCCAGAACGCGCACGGAAGGTGGGAGCAAGGCGACAACGGCCGAGACCGAGCTCGCGGCGCTGCTCATCTCCGAGGGGTACACCCCGAATCACGCGGCCGGCGTGCATGCGAACGCCCACTTCTCGAACACCGACCCGGAACTACTCGATGCGTTCCGCCGTGCGTTCGAGGCGCACTTCGGCTACCCACACGCGCGCAGCTGGACGGATGGGCGCATCATCCAACTTTGGCTCACTCGAGCGGAGCTCGCAGCGCTGCTGCCTGCGCTCGGCACGGTCGGGCTTGCCGCCGACAAGTCGATTCCCGACCGAATTATCAACGCGTCCGCTCATAAGGTTGAGCGCTTCCTCGGGCTGTACTTCTGTGCGGATGGGTGGGCCGATCGAAGCGGTGCGCACTATGGGTCCAAGAGCCGTGCTGTGTGCCTCGCGCTCAAGCGAATGCTCTTGCGCTTCGGCATCGTCGGCAACCTGCATGCTCGCAAGATCGAGGACCATGGCGCGCACTACACGCTCTCCATCGCCGACAAGGGCCACGCCAAGGCGTTCACCCAGCTCGTGCAACCGCACCTCACCGCGCAGAAAGCGGCCAAGGTCGATAGGTGGCTCGGCGAGTGGGGCCATGACACCAGCGCGACCAACATCGGAATCCCCGCGGTCTTCTTGGAGCTCGAGCTCCTCCGCCGGGCCAAGGTCACCGGCCGGTCGGCTCGCTCGCTCGGCGTTGACAGCGGCGGGTACGTCGCGTCGAGGGTGCTGCACCGCGACACGCTGAACGGCCTGTTGTACTCCGAACGTCTCGAGGATCTGCGCACCGGCGACCTGCTCTGGGACACCGTGGTGTCCGTGGAGTACGTCGGCGACAAGGAGTGCTTCGACTTCGAGATGTTGCACCTCGACCGGCCGTACGCCGTCGTCGAAGATTTCGCGTTGCACAACTGCGGAAAAAAAGATCGCGTCCTCATCCAGAAGGAGCGCGAGAAGTTCGTGCTCGGGTGCGACACCAACGGCTACGGCGCCGCGCTCGGCACCAAGTGGTTCGACATCATCGAGCCGTTCGCCGACTACGCGTTCAACAAGAGCCACAGCTACGGCTACGGGTACATCGCGTACCAGATCGCCTACCTCAAGGCGAACTACCCGGTCGAGTACCTCGCGGCGCTGCTCACGAGCGTCAAGGCATCGCTCGACAAGGCGGCGATATATCTCAACGAGTGCCGCGTCATGGGCATCCGCGTCGCGGTGCCCGACGTGAACGAATCCCTCAGCGACTTCCGGGCGCTGCCCGATCTCGTGTCGTCGACCCACCCGCTCGGCACGGTGGTGTTCGGGCTGTCCGCGGTGCGCAACGTGGGCACCGGGCTCGTCGAGCACATGGTCAAAGAGCGCCAGGCCAACGGGAACTACTCGAGCTTCTACGACTTCTGTGAGCGCGTCGATGTCACCGTGCTCAACAAGCGAACAATCGAGTCGCTCATCAAGGCGGGCGCCTTCGACTCGCTCGGCCACGCCCGCAAAGGGCTGCTGTCGGTCTTCGAGCGAATCATCGACGACACCGTGGCCCGGCGTCGCGAACACGACATGGGCGTCATGTCGCTGTTCGGCGAACTCGAGGGCGGCGTGGTGTACGAACGGGCGACCATCCCATCCGACGAGTTCGAGAAGATGCCTCGGCTCGCGTTCGAGAAAGAGATGCTCGGCCTCTACATCTCGGATCATCCGCTCATGGGGGCCGAGGTTGCCCTGCGCCGGCGCACCGACTGCACGCTGAGCGAGCTCACCGACGCGGCCGATGGCACCATGAAACGGGTCGGTGGGGTGGTCACGAACCTGCAGAAGAAGTGGACGAAGAAGGGCGAACTCATGGCCGTCTTCGTGCTCGAAGATCTCGAGACCTCGTTCGAGGTCATGGTGTTCCCGCGCACCATGACCGAGCACGGCCACAAGCTGGTCGACGACGCCATCGTCACGATGCGCATCCGGGTCGACGGCCGCGACGATCTGCCCAAGCTCATCGCCCACGAGATCGACATCGTCGAGAACATCGATGTCGGGGTGGCCGCTCCCGTGCGGGTGCGGCTGTCGGCCAACGCGCTGCACCCCAGACTCATCGATACGCTCAAATCGTTGTTCTCGGAGCACCCGGGTGATTCGCCGGTGTTCCTGCACCTCGACGAGCGGCAGGTGCTCCGGCTGCCGGCGAACTTCTCCGTCGACGCCGGAAATGGCTTGGTCGCCGAGTTGCGCGTGCTGCTCGGACCTGACGCAATTCTCGTCTGAGCACGACCGGGCCGTCGTCCCGGTATCCTGGGTGCACTGGTCTCGCGAGACTGTTGCGACTCCAAGTTGCGGATCTGCCCCGCGAGCGCTGGACTAGAAGCGTCAGAAATCCGTCCGAGCCGGGGTTGCGTGTATGCCGATCGAGGTCGAAACCAAGGACTGCACGGCGCTGAGTGATGCCGAGTTGGCCGAAATGGCTGATCTCGGAGGCGACGGTTCGCACCGCTTCGAGATCGGGCACTTGTCGAAGCAAGCCGAGGCCTGGGTGCTCATCGCCGTGGCCAAGGAGAGCGACAAGGTCAAGGGCTTTGCGTTCTTCACCCTCGAGCGTATCGGTGGCACGCCGAGCGTGCTCATCGGCCTCGGGGCGGTCAAGCGCACCGCCAAGCGCGACAGCGTGCTCAAGGCCATCATCAACGAGCAGATGCGCCGGGCCGTGCTCGCCTTCCCCGACGAAGACGTGCTGGTCGGCTGTCGCTTCGACAGCGCAGGCGCCTTCGAGGCGTACAAGACGCTGCATGATGTCGTGCCTCGCCCCGAGCACAAGGCCACGGGCGAGGAGCGGGCGTGGGGTCGCCGGCTCGTCAAGCGATTCGGGATCGACGCCACCGAATACGAGGATCGGGTGTTCGTAGCCCGAGGCGACGGCGGTGTGCCCTGTGTGCTCGCCCATGCCAGCGCCAAGCCCGACAAGATCAGCCCCGACGTCGAGGCGTTCTTTGAGACGCTCGACGCCGAGCGCGGTGACGTGCTCATCGCCTTCGGCTGGGCCAAGGCCGAAGACCTCCTCAAGCTCGGTTCCTGATCGCGAGCGTTTCTCCGGCGTATCGAACGACGGTCATGGACCTCACCGAGACGTTGGCCCGGCGCCACATGGTGCGCTCGTTCCTTGACCGACCTGTCCCCGCGGCACCGCTGCAACGGGTGCTCGCGGCGGCCACTCGGGCCCCGTCGGCCGGCTACGCCCAAGGGCTCGACCTCGTCGTGCTCGATGAGCCGGTGGCCCGGTCGCAGTACTGGGACACGACCCTGCCCGCGCCGCGCCGCGCCACCTTCCCGTGGCCCGGCCTCCTGGTCGCACCGGTCCTGATACTGGTCTGCGTCGACCCCGGGGCCTATGTGGCGCGCTACGCCGAGCCCGACAAGCGGGCCACCGGCCTCGGCTCGGGCGCCGATGCGTGGGCCGTTCCCTTCTGGTTCGTCGATGCGGGGATGGCGGCCGAGAACGTGCTCCTCGCGGCGGTCGACGAAGGACTCGGCGCCTGCTTCTTCGGGGTTTTCGATCACGAGCCGGCGCTCAAGGCGGCGCTCGGCATCCCGGCCGCCGTGCGCACCGTGGGCACGATCGCTATCGGGCACGAAGACCGCGCCGGCGCCCGACCGAGCCGTTCGTCGCGCCGCGACCGGCGCCCTGTCGGCGACGTGGTTCACGTCGGACGCTGGTAACTTCTCCCTGTTGCGTGATCGGGGAGACGAAGCCGAGATGGCTGCACAAGTTCCGTTGGTGTCGTATCTGGTTCTCGACGGCGCAGGCCCGTACCTGTCGGCCCATGTTTGCACCGCCTGTGGTGCGCGGTCCCTCGAGCGCCGCAATGCGTGCCCCAAGTGCGGCAGCGCCGCTGGCTTCGACAAAGCCCGCCTGGCCGACACGGGCGTGGTCACGTCGTTCACGATCGTGCAGCGCGCGGCACCCGGGGTGAAGGCCCCGTTCATCTCGGCCACCATTGCCTTGGACGGCGGCGGCGCGGTCACTGCGAACGTCGTCGACACCGAACCCGACCCCGAGCACGTCACGCTCGGCATGCCGGTCACGCTCACCACGTTCGTCGTTGGCACCGCCGACGACGGCGCCGAAGCCGTCGCGTTCGGCTACGCCCCGATCTGAATCGCTTCACCCGAATCCGATCATCCCGATCGCACCACCTGCCCGCATCGTTCGAAGGAGTCCACCAATGGCTGGAGACAATGTCTGGGTCCTCGGGGCTCACATGACCAAGTTCGGCCGTCACGACGACAAGGACGTGCTTGACCTGGCGGCCATCGCGTCGCTGGCCGCGCTCGCCGACGGCGGCGTGACCATCCAGGACATGGATGTCATAGGCGCTGGCTCGCTGTTCAACGCCGCGTCGGGCATCGGTCAGCAGATCCAGAAGCAGATCGGTCAGACCGGTATCCCGGTGTTCAACGTCGTCAACGCGTGCGCCACCGGCGCTACTGCGGTGCGTGCGGTGTACCTGTCGATCAAGGCCGGCGAGGCCGACATGGGGTTGGCGGTCGGCGTCGAGCAGATGGGCAAGATGGGCCTGCTTGGCATGGGGGCAGGCGGCAGCGGCAAGACGGAGTACGTGCCGTCGGGCCGCGACGGGCGGGTCATGCCCACCGAGGGCCTCCTCGGCACCTTCAGCATGCCGGGCGTGTTCGCGCAGGCCGGCATGCAGTACCTGTACGAGAACGACGACGTCGATGTCGAGCACTTCTACAAGATCAGTGAGAAAAACCACGCGCACTCCACGCTGAACCCGCTGTCGCAGTACCAGAAGCGCTTCAGCCTCGACGAGATCAAGGCCGCGCCCATGATCTCGTTCCCGAACACGATGCCCATGTGCTCACCGAACACCGACGGTGCGGCCGCAGTGGTGCTGATCAGCGAGGAACGCCTCCGGTCGATGCCCAAGGAGGTGCAGCGCCGTGCGGTGAAGATCTCCGCGTCTGTGCTGCAGACCGATCCGTGGGTCGAGTCGGGCGCCGCGTTGCCCGACGTCAACACCTGCACGCGCAACGCAGCGAAGAAGGCATACGAGATCGCGGGCGTCGATCCGCAGGATCTCGACCTCGTCGAACTGCACGACTGCTTCGCCACGGCCGAACTGTTGCACTACGACAACCTCGGCCTGTGCGAGCCGGGTGGTGCGGGCAAGTTCCTCGACGAGCACGGCCCGTACCGCGACGGCAAGATCCCGGTCAACGTGTCAGGCGGCCTCGAGTCGAAGGGTCACCCCATCGCGGCCACCGGCGTGGCCGGCGTGTACGAGATCACGACGCATCTGCGCGGCGAGGCCGGCGATCGCCAGATCGAAGGCGCGAAGGTCGGCCTCACGCACGTGATCGGACTTGGCTCCACGTGCGGTATCCACATCCTCGAGAAGGCGTCGCTCTAGACCCGCCCATGGCTGACAAAGGGGAGCTTCTCGAAATCGTCGACGCGTCGCCCGAAGCGGTCATGGACTACTTCGACGACCGCGGATGGGGAGACGGGCTCCCGCTCGTGCCGCCCACCGTCGAACGGGTCGAAGCGATGCTGGCGGCGTGCGGCGGGGCCGACCCCGACGAGGTGCTGTCGGTGCTCCCACCGCGCTTCGGCGAGTGCACCCGACGCATGGTTGCGATCAACGCGGTGCTGGCCGGCTGCCGACCCGATGTCATGCCGGTGCTCGTCACCGCTGCCCGCGCGCTCGGCCACCCCGAGCTCAACCTGCGGGGCGTCAACGCCACCACGCATCCGGTGGCCCCGTTGCTCATCGTTCACGGCGACATCGCCACCTCGGCGGGTTACAACAGCGGACTCGGCGCGTTCGGGCCGGGGAACCGGGCCAACGCCACCACGGGTCGGGCGGTGCGCTTCTTGTTGTTGCACGTGGCCGGCGCTCGTCCGGGCCCGGGTGACGCGTCCACCCAGGGCCAGCCGGCGAAGTACTCGTACTGCGTGGCCGAGAACACGGCGGCCAGCCCGTGGGAGAGCTACCCGCGCTCGGTCGGTGTCGATGCGCCGTCGGCTATCACCTTGCACTGCGGTGAGAACCCGCACAACTTTCACGATATGGAAGCCGATCACCCCGGACCCATCCTCGAAAAGGCCGCGTCGGTGATGGCCACGCTCGGCGTGAACAACGCACCGATTGGCCAGGGCGAGTACTTCGTCGGGCTCGGGCCCGAGCACGCGGCGACCATCGCGAGCCATAACTGGACCCGGCGCGACGTGCAGAGCTACCTGTACGAGCGCGCCCGGTTGCCGGCGGGGCTCTACCGTAAGCAGTTCGGTTCGCTGGCTTGGTTCCCGTGGATGCATGAGGTGCCCGACGATCACCTCATGCCGGCTACCGGCCATCCTGATCACTTCAAGATCTTCGTGGTCGGCGGCGCGGGCAAGCACAGTTGCGTGGTGCCCAGCTGGGGCATGACCAAATCGGTGACCTTGGCGGTCGCGCCATGAGCGCCGTCGCCGCGTTCCTCTCCCAGGAGTCCGCATGAGTCTTCGCGTCTATGCCCCCGACGGTGCGATGGGAAAGCCCCCGGTGCACCGGGCCACTTCGCCCGCCGTGCTCACGAACTTGCGCATCGGCGTGCTCGACAACGCCAAGCCGAACGCTCGTGCTCTCATGGTGCGAACCGCCGAACAGATCGCGGCGCGCACCGGCGCCCGGCTCGTGCTCGTCACCGACAAGGGGCCGGGCGGAAACGCGGCCACCCCGTGCACCCCTGGGGTGTTCGACCAACTCGGCGAGGAGGTCGACCTGGTCCTCACCGGGTCGGCCGATTGAGGCAGTTGCACGTCGTGGAGTGTCCACGACTCCGTAGAGCTCGAAAAGCGCGGCATCCCCACGGTGGTGTTCACCACCACCAAGTTCGAGCTGCTCACGAACAAGGTGGCGGCGAGCTTCGGGTTGCCCGACGCGCGTATCGTCACGGTCGATCATCCGCTCGGCGGAACGGACAGGGCGACGATCGAACGGTGGGCCGATGCTGCGGTCGACACGGTGGTGGCGCTGCTGACCAGCGGCTGACCACCGGGTTCGCGTCGGCTGTGCGCTGCCGTCGGCGCCGAACGGCAGAGTGCGCGAGGCTTCGGCCGGGACCGGCACGACATTGGCGTCGTGCGCTCGGAGGGGCACGCGCATGAAGGCCGTAGTGAACGGGGAGGGCGGCGTGACGGTCGCGGAGGTCGACGAACCCGATGGTCCCGGCGCACGGCTCGAGATCCGGTCGTCGAGCATCTGCGGCACCGACCTCAACTTCATCGCGATGGGCGCCACGGGCTTCGTGTACGGCCATGAGTTCGCCGGAGTCGTCGACGGCGTGCCCTACGCGATCGAACCGACCTTGCATTGCGGAACCTGCGACCAGTGCATCGCGGGCCACACCCAACGGTGCACGAACGGCGCGGCGAACTTGGGCATCTTCGTCAACGGTGGACTCTGCGAACGGCTCATCGTGCCCGAGTACACCCTGGTGCCATTGCCGGCATCTTTGCCGGTAGAAGACGCATGCCTCGTCGAGACCGGCTCGGTGGCCATGCACGGGGTGCGCCGCGCGGCCATCGTCCCGGGCGAGCGCGTGGTCGTGGTCGGCGGAGGCAGCATTGGTCTGCTGGCGGTCGCATCGGTTCGTCATCTCGGTCACCCCGTCGACCTCGAAGCGCGCCATCCTGCGCAGGCCGCGGCGGGCGAGCGCCTGGGCGCGGGTCGGCCCTCGGGGGCGTACGACGTGATCATCGAAGCCACTGGCTCGGCCTCGGGCGTCATTCGATGCACGGAGCTGGCCTCACCCGGCGCGCGCGTCATCCTGCTCGGCGTGTTCCACGACACGGTGCCGCTGCCGGGCATCGTCACGCTGGTGAAAGAGCTCACCTTCACTGCCGCCATGGCGTACGGCACTTCCGACGGCGTTCGCGAGACCGAGCTCGTCGCGCAGATGCTCGGCGCGACGCCCGAGATCGCCCGCACCGTGATCACCCATCGCTTCGCACTCGCCGACGCGCCCGAGGCGTTCCGCGTCGCAGGCGATCGTGCGGCGGGTGCGATCAAGGTGGTGCTGCAACCTTGAGCATCACGATCGACCATGCCGGTCAGGTCGCGCTGGTCACCGGTGCCGGTGCCGGGATCGGACGAGAAATCGCGCGGTGGCTCGCCCGCGCCGGCGCGGCGGTCGCGGTGAACGACATCCGCGCTGCGAACGCCGACGCCGTCGTCGCCGAAATCGAAGCCGAAGGTGGGCGGGCGGTGGCGGTGGTCGCGGACTGCCGCGACGACGCACAGGTCGAGCTCATGGTGGCCACGGTCCTCGACCGGCTGGGCGGGCTCGACATCGCCGTCAACAACATCGGCATGCTCCCCAAGGGCCGCGGCACGATGCCGTTCGTCGAGATGGACGGCGCCTATTGGCGCGACATCGTCGAGCAGAACTTCGTGCTGGCCGCGCTCTGCGCCCGAGCCGAGGCGCGGGCGCTGCTCGCGCAGGGCCGCGGTGGCGTGATCCTCTTCGTAACCTCCGGTGAGACCACCCGACCGTCGCCATTCAACTCGAGCTACGCGTCCTCCAAGGCGGCGCTGAACCACCTGACCACGTCGCTCGCGGTCGAGCTCGGCCCCGACGGCATCCGCGTGCTGGCCATCGCACCGGGTACCACGCTCACCGAATCGGTCCGTGCCGCGTTCACCGAGGAACACGTCGCCCAGATCGTGGGCTCCACCGCACTGCGCCGCATGGTCGAGCACGACGAGTTGGCGCGACTGACGGTGTTTCTCACGAGCGATCTGGCGCGGTGCATCACCGGCCAGTTCATCCTCGCCGACGCCGGGGCGTTCCTCTCGCGCACCCGACCGCGTAACCTTCGACACGACGAGACTGAACTCACGAAAGGCGACCCGCGTGCTTGATGAAGCAACGATTGTGCTGGCACTCGACGAGGTGCGTTCCCTGGTTCAGGCCGACGGCGGTGACATGGAGCTGGTGGGGCTCGATGCCGACACCGTGCGCCTGCGGCTGGTGCTCGAGGGCGCCTCGTGCGAGGAGTGCGTGATGCCTCGCGACTTCCTCGAGCAGATCGCCCTCGACGTGCTCAAGCGCAACGTTCCCGGTGTCGCCGCGGTGTCAATCGACGACCCGCGCGAACACCCGGGCTACGTACCGTCCGAGCACTGAGCTCATGCTCGAGCTCGCGGGGAAGCTCGCATTGGTCACGGGGGGAGCGAGCGGCATCGGTGCCGGCGTCATCGTGGCGTTGCAGGCCCAAGGCCTGCGCGTTGCGTCGCTCGACCTGCAGCCGGGCGGTCCGGCAGATGTGCGCGTTGCGTGCGACGTTGCCGACGAGCAGTCGGTTGTCGCGGCAACGGCCGACGCAGTGGGTCAGCTCGGTGGGCTGCACTACGCGTTCTGCAATGCGGGCGTCGCCGGGATGGGCAGCATCTTGACGATGCCCATGGCCGAGTACGACCGGGTGATGAACATCAACTTGCGGGGCGTGGTGCTCACGTTGCGCGAGGCGGCCAAGGCCATTCGCGACAGCGGCCAGGGCGGCGCGATCGTGTGCACGGCGTCGAGCGCGGGGATCATGGCCGACATCGGCATGGTGCACTACTCGCTGGCCAAGATGGGGGTGCGCCAACTGGTCCGCGTCGCGGCACGCGAGCTGGCTGTGCACGGCATCCGCGTGAACGCCGTCGCCCCCGGGCCCACGGTGACACCGATGCTCGACGGTGCGGCCGAGATGACCGGCTACTTCGAGCATCTGGCCGCGATCACGCCGCTCGGGCGGCTCGGCACCGTCGAGGACATCGTCGACGCCGTGCTCGCCCTCTTCGCGCTGAAATGGGTCACCGGTCAGACGCTGGCGGCCGATGGCGGGGTCACGGTGTGCTCCAGCACCGACGTGCCGGGCATCGATGCCGAGGCGTTGGCGTCATGGTGAGCGCACGACGCGTCGGTGCGGGCAACGTCAGCGCGTGACGCGACCTCGTGGGCTACTTCAACTGACGACGCGTACGACTCGGTGATCTCGTTCCTGCGGGCTGACCGCGAAGAGCGCGAGGCACACCCGCGCTATCGGGCATCGGTGGTCGCCGTCGCAGTCATGGGCGCCGCCGCAAGTAGCTTCACCGGAGCGCTGCTGTTCGGCGCGCTGCCCGCGATCGCCGCCGACCTGCACACGTCGACGAGCGTGATCTCGTGGCTTGGCATCGCTCCATCGATTGCGTTCGCAGTGAGCATGCCGTTGTTCGGCAAGCTCGGTGACCTCTACGGACACCGCAAGGTCTTCATCCTCGGGTGGGCGGTGGCCGCAGTGCTGAGCCTCGCCGCCGCGGCATCGCCCAACGTCGGCTGGTTGATCGCGTTGCGCACCGCCGGACAGCTCGCGGGCACATCGACCAGCCCGGCGGCCTACGGCGTGCTGGCCCGAATCTTCGCACCCGATGAACGAGCCGGACCGTACGCCCGCGTCACCGTGGCCCTCGCAATCTCGCCCATCGTGGGGGTCGCGATCGGCGGGCCTTTGGTGTCGAGCGTTGGATGGCGCGTCCTGTTCGTGGGACAAGGGATCGTCTCCGCGGTCGCGGTGGTCGTCGCAGTGGTGCTGCTGCCGCAAACACCCTGTCGTCCCGGCGTGCGGTTCGACGTCGCCGGCGTGCTCACCCTCGCGGTGGGTCTCACGTCGCTCCTCCTGGCGGTGAACCGCCTGCGCTCGTGGGGAATCGGCCACTTGGGGCTGCAGGTCCTCGTCGCGGTCGGTGTCGTCTCGCTGATCGCCTTCTTCGTGGTCGAGCAGCGGGTTGCCGAGCCCTTGCTGGCGCCCTCGATGTTGCGCAATCGAATCGTGGCGGCCGCGATGGGCACCAGTCTGTTCGTCAACGCCGGCTTCAATGGCCTCGACGTGCTCACGCCCTTCGCGGCGCGCGCGTTGTTCGATTACGACACCACCACCATCTCGTGGATCAACGGCGTGCGTGCGTTTGGGTTCGCATCCGGCGCCGCTGGTGCCCGTCGTTTCCTGGCGCAGCGCCCGAGTCGCCAGGTGATCATGATGGGCCACAGCGCGGTGGCGGCTTCCTTCGTGATCGTGGCGTTCGGTGCGCACGAGTCGAGCGTGCCGTGGTTCGTGGGTGGGCTCGTGATCGGCGCGTTCGGCACCGGCTTCGGCCGGCCGTCGCTCGCCACGTCGATCACGAACGCGGTCGGCGCACACGACGCGGGGGTCGCCAACGGGGCCAACAACATGGCGCACCAGGTTGGGGCCAGCATCGGCCAGACGACCTTGATCGCGATCGCCGCCGGCGGCGCATCCGGCGATGTGGCCTGGGCATGCCTGGTGGCCGCGGCGTTTGCCGCCGCGAGCCTGGCCACGGCGTCCCGCCTTCGCTGAAGTCATCGTGGAATGGCGTCCGCACTACGATCGACTCGTTCGTGGGGACTCGGGGGATGATCATGGCGCAGACATGTCAGGCGGCGGTGTTCTTGGGCAACGACACCTACGAGGTGCGCGAGTTCGCGGTGCCCGATCCGCCGCCCGGTGGTGCCGTCATCAAGGTCGAGGCGGTCGGCTTGTGCGGCAGCGACGTCGCGCAGTTCCACGGGGTCGAGCTGGTCCCGGGAGCGTCGATGTTCCCCGTGATCCCGGGGCACGAGACGGTCGGGCGCGTGGTCAAGCTCGCGGCCGACGCAACGCTCGGGGTGAGCGAAGGGGACCGCGTGGCGGTTGACGAGATCCTGTCGATCGCGCCCACGTTCCGCGTGTACGGATACACCGACATGACGGGCGACGGCACCCTCGGCCTGTGGGGCGGCTACGGCGAGTACATGGAGATCTTCGCGGGTACGAAGCTGCACCGGCTCACCGACAACCTGCCGGCCGAGCAACTCACGTTGTTCGAACCGTTGGCGAACGCCGTGAACTGGACTGACATAGCAGGGGTGAAGGAGGGCGACTCGGTCGTCATTCAGGGCCCGGGTCATCAGGGCCTCGCGGTGCTCGAAGCCGTGCTTGCGCGCAAGCCCGGACAGGTCTTCGTAACCGGTACGTCCGACGATGGGATGCGCCTCGCCACCGCGACACAACTCGGTGCCACCCACACGATCATGGTCGACAAGGTCGATCCGGTGGCATTTGTGGCCGACCACACCGGTGGCACGATGGCCGACGTCGTGATGGACATCGCGTCGGTGGTGCACACCGTGCCGCTGTGCATCGACCTTGTCCGGTGGAACGGCCGCGTGCTGCTCGCTGGGCTCAAGCACTTCAAGCCGATTCCGAACTTCGTGACCGACATGATCGTGATGAAGGCGCTTACGGTGTGCGGTGGCAGTGGGTTCACGTTTGCGTCGATGCAACGAGCGGTCGAGATGCTCGAGAGCGGCGAGGCGCGTAGCGACCTCGTGGTCGGCGAAGTGTTCGGGCTCGACCAGATCGACGACGCCATGGCGCTGCTGTCGCGAGCCCTGCCCGGACGCGACGCGGTGCGCGTGGGTCTGCGGCACGCCTGAGCGCTCACACCGGACGGCGCGTGCTCGCGACCACCACCAGTGCCACTGAGCTGCACACCACGCCGATGCCGAGGATCTGCAGCGATTGCAGCGACTCGCCGAGGAAGATCGCCGCGGCGCCTGTGCCGAGCACCGGTTCCCCGATCGCGATGACGGAAGCGAGCGATACGTCGATCGTGCGGTATGACCAGATCATCAGGGCGTGGCCCAGCAGGCCGGGCACGAGCGCGAGGGCGGCGATGCGGACCCAGTCGGCACCGTGGATGTCGACGAGCGATTCGCCGCTGATCAACGCGCACGAGAAGGTGATCACGAGCGCGCCGATGTTCGCCGCGGCGAGCCATGTGAGGGTGGGAACGCTGCGCGTGCGGGCCCGCTTCGAGGCGAACGTGAACGCGACCCACGCAACGACGTTGCCGATAGAGACAAGCACGCCCAGCGTGGGGTTGGAGCCGTAGTCGTTGCCGTTGCCGACGACGAGTGCAACACCGCCCAGGGACGCCAGGGCCAGCAGCCACACGATGGGCAGTGGGCGTTCGCCGAACTGCCACGCGGCGAGCGGCATGATCAGCATCGGCGCGAGCGCGTAGATCAACACCACGACGGCGACGCTCGTGAGCTGCAACGAGGTGAAGAACACGATGACGTGCACGGCGAACAGCACCGTGGCCGGCGCGCTGGCGCGAATGTCCGCCGGAGCGAAGCGGTGGCCTCGCACGCGTGCGAACACGAGCAACGCCGCCACGGCAATGAGTTGGCGCCAGGCGAGCATCACGAAGGTGGGCGCGTCGATCGATTTGCCCAACACCGCGGCACTCGCCCAGAAGAGTGTGGCCGCCACTGCAGCACCCACGCCTGCGGCGCGGGTGCTGGCCGATGCTCCGGTGTCGTGCGCGAGGACGGACATCGAGATGCTCGATGCTCAGGACGGGCGGGTGAGCAGCGAGCGCAACACCGTGGGGTCGGTCGTAGGGGCGAGACAGGAGTATTCCCGGCATACGTAGGCCGCGGCCGCGCTGCGTCCCTCCCACAAGGGCGAGTCGTAGGGTTCGCCCCACGCGAGTACCGCGTTCGGAAGGTACATGGACGACGCGACCGCCACGAGGTCCGGATGTTCGCCGCTTACGACGATCTCGGTGACGCCCGACACGAGCAGATCGATCGCGGCGAGAGCGTTGCCGAACGCGGTTGGTTGGTTGGCGGCGACGGTGCCCACGAGGCGCAAGATGTCGGCGGCGCGTGCGCGATGGTGCTCGAGGCCGGTGAGCGCGGCCAACCGGAGCAAGGCCACCGCAGCGAGGCTGTTCGCCGACGGCGTGGCGTTGTCGAGGATGTCCTTCGGTCGCGTGAAGAGACGCTCGGCATCGGTGCCGGTGCTGAAGAGACCGCCGTTCTCATCGTCCCAGAAGAGCTTGAGCATCGCATCGGCGGTTTGCATCGCCGTGTGTGTCCAGCGCGCTTCGCCGGTGGCCTCGGCGAGGCGGAGGAACGAGTCGACCACTGCGGCGTGATCGGCGGCGTACGCGAGATGACGCGCTCCGGAATCGGCCTGCCATGACCGGAACCAGCGCCCATCGACGAGCAACTGGTCGCAAAGGAACGTGGCGTTCGCTCGTGCAGCGGCGAGCCAACGTTCGTTCCCGGTGGCCGCGGCGGCCTCGGCGAGCGTGGCGAGCATCAGCCCGTTCCATTCGGTGAGCACCTTGTCGTCGAGACCGGGCTTCGGTCGTTCGAGACGATGGGCGTAGAGCGCCTCACGACAGGCCTCGATGTGTGGCGGTCGGACGAGATCGCCCCGCAACGACCGCACGAGAATGTTGTGGCCTTCGAAGTTGCCGCCTTCGGTGATCCCGTACCACTCGATGGCGTCGTCGACATGTGCGGCGAGCCCGGCCTCGGTGAGCACGGAGCGCACTTCGTCGATGGACCAGACGGCGAACTTGCCTTCCTCGCCTTCGCTGTCGGCATCCTCCGCCGAGTAAAAGCCACCCGAGGCGTGGGTCATGTCGCGGAGTACGTACTCGATGGTCTCGCTGCACACTTGGAGATAGCGCTGTTTGCCGGTGATTTGCCACGCGTGCAGGTAGAGGCGGGCCAGCAGCGCATTGTCGTACAGCATTTTCTCGAAGTGCGGAACGGTCCACTGTGCGTCGACCGAGTAGCGGGCGAACCCGCCGGCGAGGTGGTCGTAGATGCCCCCGCTCGCCATGGCGTCGAGCGAGCCGGTGACGATGCGTAGGAGGTCGTCGTCGCCCGTGTGGGCGAACAACCGGAGCAGCGCCTCGTGCGACATCGTTTGGGGGAACTTCGGCGCCCCGCCGAACCCACCCCATGCTGCGTCGTGCTGCTTGCGCAGCGCGGCGCCCGCGTCGAATAGCACCTCGAGGCCCGGCAAGGAATCGGCGGCCACGATGCGCGTTTGTTGCGTGATGGCCTCGGTGATGCGGTCGGCCTGCTCGAGGATCTCGTCGCGCTGGTGCAGCCACACATCGTGCACGTTCTCGAGCAGCTGCACGAACGACGGCATGCCGTGGCGCGGCGAGCTCGGGAAGTAGGTGCCGCCGAAGAAGGGACGACCGTCGGGTGCGAGGAAGACGCTCATCGGCCAACCGCCGCGTCCGGTGAACGCCTGCACCGCGTCCATGTAGATGCCGTCGACGTCGGGCCGCTCTTCGCGGTCGACCTTCACGTTGACGAACAGGCGATTCATGATCGTCGCGGTCGGGCCGTCCTCGAAGGACTCATGGGCCATCACATGACACCAGTGGCACGACGAGTAGCCGACCGACAAGAAAATCGGCTTGTTCTCGGCGTGTGCCCGCTCGAAGGCCTCGGCTCCCCACGGGTACCAGTCGACGGGATTGTCTGCGTGCTGGCGCAGGTAGGGGCTCGACTCGTCGGCGAGGCGGTTCACGCCGTGAGCCTAGGGTGCCGTTGCTGGCGTGCCCCGACCCGCTTCAGTCGCGCGAGGTTGCGGTGGCGAGCACTTCGGGGCTCGGCCAGCGGACGTCGGCGGCCCAACCGAGCCGTTCGAATGCCCGGATGAGGGCGGCAGAGGCGTCGATCTGACCGGGCAGGGCGCCGTGGCGAGCCGAGGACGGATCGGCGTGGTGAAAGTTGTGGAAGCTCTCGCCGAGGGACACGAGGGCGAGGGAGGCGACGTTGGTGCTGCGGTCACCGCTGGGGAATGGTCGGCGCCCGAACATGTGACACACCGAGTTGATGCTCCAGGTGACGTGATGTAGCAGCAGCATGCGCACCAGACCGGCCCACAGCATCGTGCGCAACGCATCGACGTACGAGTGGGTGAGCAAGAACCCGACCCCGAACGGCAACGCGAATGACGCCAGCGCGAAGATCGGGAACAGCTTGCTGATGGTGACCAGGTCGCGATCGCGCAAGAGGTCGCTCGCGTAGCGCTGCGGTGGGCTTCCGCCGTGTCGGAAGAGCCAGCGGACATGCGCGTGGAGAAACCCACCGACACGGTTTCCGGCACCTCGGTCGTGGACCCACGGCGAGTGCGGATCGCCAGGTTGGTCGCTGCGGACGTGATGGTGGCGGTGGGTCGCGACCCAGCCGATGACGGAACCCTCGACGGCCAGCGACCCGGCGGAAGCGAGCACGATCTTCAGGACTCGGTTGGCTCGGAAGCTGCGGTGGGTGAACAGACGGTGATAGCCGACGCTGATGCCATAGCCGGTGATCACGTAGAGCACCACGGCCACCAGCACGTCGCGGAAATGGATCACGTTGCCCCACAGGAACGGGATACCCACCCCGAGTGCGATGCCCGGGCCGATGATGATGAGCCCGGTCACCAGGCGGCCGATGGCGCTCGGCGGCGCGCTGACCTGCCGGGCGCGTACCTCCGCGTTTGCGACGTCGGTCGACGGCGCGTCGGGCGAAGAAGCCGGGCTGACGAACGTGCTTGTAGGCAAGGTGCCTCGAGATCGAGAACTGGCCGAGGCAACTCGCGAGGGTGAGCGCTGCGTCGACGTGAACGCCGAGGTGACGCTGTGGGCAGCGTACGGGAGCACACCGAAAATCCGAGGCAAGGCGCCAGTGGAGGAGCGCGCCGCAAAGTGCGGCGATGTCATGACGCCTCGACCAGCGCCGATACCGATTTGCTCGTCGAAGCAGACACCGACTCGCTCGGCGGTGCCTTCCTGTCGTCGATCAGTTCGCTCTTCGGCGACATGGTCGACCAAGGTTCGCAGAACACCGCGGTGCTGGTCGGTCTGCTCATGGTGGTGTACCTCGTGCGCTGAGCACGCGGCACAGCTGTCAACAGGTGCGACGGAGCTTGCCGAGCGCGGTGCGTTCGAGCGAGGACACGAACTCGATCGCGCGGGGTAGCGCGTAGGGGGCGAGCAAATCGCGACCGAAGTCGCGCAGCTCGTCGAGCGCGAGCGTGTCGACACCCGTGACGAGTACGACGTGTGCGACCACGATCTGACCCCACGCTGGGTCGTCGCGCCGCACGACGAGCACGTCGGACACCTTGGGATGCCCGATCAGCACGCGCTCGACGGCCTCGGGCCACACCTTCTCGCCGCCGGTGACGATGACCTGATCGCCGCGGCCGTGCACGACCAGCTGTCCGGCGCTCGTCAAGACGCCGGCGTCGCCGGTCGCGAACCATCCGTCGGCCGACTTGGGGTCGGTGTCGGACCCGGCCGAACGGTATGCCCGCAGCAACATCGGGCATCGGACGTACACCTGGCCGTCGCGGATCTCGACCTCGACACCATCGAGCGCGCGTTGGTCGTACCAGATGCCACTACCGGTCTCGGTCATGCCGTAGGTCAACGTGCAGTTGACCGGCACGCGCTCGGGCGGTGCGGAACCGCCGAGCAGGATGCGTTCGAAGATCGACGGGTCGATGCGGGCGAGTGCAGCCGGCACGAGCGATGTGTGAGTCGCACCGGCCTGCGCCGCGGCCTGTACCTCGGCCGCGTCGAAGCCCGGGTGTACGTCGAGCGGCGTGCCGGTGTGTAGGGCACGCGTGATCACCGACAAGCCGCCCACGTGAGCCACGGGGAGGCAGCACAACCAGCGGTGGCGATCGGGTTCGATCCCGAGTCGGGCGCTGGCGGCGAGCGCCGACGCGCGTACCGCGTCGTGGGTGAGAACCGCACCCTTGGGCGCTCCGGTCGTGCCGCTCGTCGCGACCACGAGCGCGTCACCGGTCTCGACCGGTCGCGCCCCCGAACGAGCTCTTCGGGTACCTGACTCGTCGACAATGACCGACGGACCGATCGAATCGATCAGCCGTGTCTGTAGCGCCTGGGGAAGGCGCACATCGATCGGGAGCACGGCGTCGCCGTCGCCCCACGTGCGTTGCAGTTCGGCGACGAATGCAGGACCTGCGGGCATCACGAGGGCGATCAACTCTCGCATGCCCCGATGCTACGACCGTCTTGCCTGGGCACGTGTGCCTGTGCCGTGCAAGCCTGTGCGCCGACCGGACCGAGGCGGGGGCGTGCGTGGCCAACAAGTGGATCGCAGGTGCTCGACCGCGCACGTTGCCGGCGGCCGTGGTGCCGGTGGTCGTCGGTACTGCAGCGGCAGTGCACGACGCTGGCGAGTGGAACCACGGGGTCATCGTGTGGCGAGCGATCGCCGCACTCGTCGTGTCGTTGGCCATCCAGATCGCGACGAACTATGCCAACGACTACAGCGACGGGGTCAAGGGAACCGACTCGGCCGGGCGGGTCGGTCCGATCAGGCTGGTGGCGTCGGGGCTTGCGTCACCCCGCGCGGTGAAACGGGCTGCCTTCCTCTCGTTTGGCGTGGCCGGGGTGGCTGGTCTGGCGCTGGCGGCCACGGCGGGATGGTGGCTTCTCGCCATCGGTGCAGCTTCCTTCCTCGCCGGTTGGTTCTACACCGGCGGTTCGCGGCCGTATGGGTATGCCGGGTTCGGCGAGCTCTTCGTGTTCGTGTTCTTCGGGCTCGTCGCTACGGCAGGTTCCACCTACGTGCAGCTCGAGAAGTTCACCGGGCTGTCCTTCGCGGTAGCGGTGCCCGTGGGGCTCTTCGCCACCGCGCTGCTGGTGGTCAACAACCTGCGCGACATCCCGACCGACGCCGTCACCGGCAAGCTCACCCTCGCGGTGCGCATCGGCGACAAGCGCACGCGCATCCTCTACCTCGTCCTGATGACGTTGCCGTTCGTGCTCGTGCCGTTCATCGCCGGCCTGTCGCGCGTCGGCGCGGCGTTGGCGTTCGTTGCGCTGCCGTCGGCGCGCAAGCCGGTACAGATCGTGCTCGAGGGGGCCAAAGGGCCGGCGCTCATCCCCGTGCTCGGGCGCACCGGGCGCATTCAGCTCATCTACGGAGTGTTCCTCGCGATCGGGCTGGCCATCAGCTGATCGGACACCGACGGGGTCCGGTATCGGCCCGGCGCTTCGATCGCCGTACCATCGCCGGTTGTGTCGTCGTCCCGTTATCTGAACTTCGAGCGCGAGGAATGGCGCCTCCTGCGGGCCAACACGCCGCTCACGCTCGACCAAGCCGATCTCGACCGGCTTCGCGGCATCAACGAGCGCATCGACCTGGCTGAGGTGGCCGACGTGTACCTGCCCCTCAGCCGTCTGTTGAACCTCCACGTGGCTGCCACGCAAGAGTTGAACCACGTGTCAGCGACCTTCCTCGGCACCACTCGCCCGCAGGTGCCGTACATCATCGGCATCGCCGGCAGCGTTGCCGTGGGCAAGAGCACGTTCGCCCGCATCTTGCAAGCGCTCCTGTCGCGCTGGGCCGAGCACCCGTCGGTCGACCTCGTCACGACCGACGGGTTTCTGCGTCCGAACGCCGAGCTGACCGAGCGCGGGCTGATGAACCGCAAGGGCTTCCCGGAGAGCTACGACACGCGACGACTGCTCGAGTTCCTCCGCGAGGTGAAGTCGGGCTCGCCGGAGGTGTCGGCGCCGGTTTACAGCCACATCGCCTACGACATCGTTCCCGACGAGTCGGTGGTAGTTCGTCAACCCGACGTGATGATCCTCGAAGGTCTCAACGTGCTGCAGGTCGGCGATGGCGCAGCCGAGTTCGTCAGCGACTTCTTCGACTTCTCGATCTACATCGATGCCGACGAGCGCGACGTCGAGCGCTGGTACGTCGAACGCTTCCTCGCGCTTCGTGGCACGGCATTTCGCGAACCGGGCTCGTTCTTCCGTGACTACGCGCCCCTCGGTACAGACGACGCGGTCGAGACAGCGCGCACCATCTGGCGCGACATCAACGGGCGGAACCTTCGTGAGAACATCGCGCCAACCGCGGATCGGGCGATGCTCACGGTGCGAAAGGGCGCCGACCACCGAGTGACCCAGGTCCGACTGCGCAAGTGATCAGCGCACGCGCCGCAGCCAGTCGAGCACCAACGTCGCGGTGCGGTCCGGTTGCTCGAGGTGCGCCGCGTGTCCGGCGCCCTGCACGAGCGCGACCTCGGCGTTCGAGCCAACGGCGTCGGCCATGTCACGGGCGATGGAAGCGAACTTTCGGTCGTCGGTCCCGACGAGGAGCAGCATCGGCATGGCGAGTTCACCCAATCGGTCCCAGAGCGGCTCCTGTGCACCGGTGCCCAACGAGCGCAGGCTCGATGCGAGGCGGGTTGCGGTGTTGCGCCGCCGGGCGTCTCGGTGCGCCGCCGATGGCGGCAATGTCGCGAAGATCGGTTGGGCGAGCCATTCGTCGACGAATGGCTCGAGACCAAGCGTTTCGAGACGATCCGCGAGCGCGAGGTCGCGCTCGAGCCGAGCATCTCGCTCGTCGTCGTCGAGAAGCCCGGGCGACGCACCGATCAATACGACGCGCTCCACGAGCCCGGGCGAATCGAGCGCAAGTCGCAACGCGATGCGACCACCCATCGAGTAGCCGAGGTAGTCCGATCGACCACCGACGAGACCGAGTAGCCAGGCAGCATCGACGAGGTCGGCGCGCTCGTGGCCGCTCGCGCCGTGGCCGGGGGCGTCGACCAGTCGGAGCCGGTAATACGGCGCGAGCGCGTCATCGAAGGGTGACCAGCAGCCGGCGTTCTGCGTGAATCCGTGGAGCAGAACGAGGCGGCTCGCATCGACGGGGCCGCGTTCCTCGTAGGCCAGCGCGCCCGGATCCACCGTAGTCATGGTGGTCACCGTAGAGTCTGCGAGGATGGCTGACGTGGAACCGCCCCCGCACGACGTGGCCGCGACCTTTTGTGCGACCCTCGTGGATGAATGGGTGCGTGGCGGCGTGACGCACGCGTGCATTTCGCCCGGTTCACGATCAACGCCTCTGGCGCTGGCACTCGCCGCCGAGTCGCGACTTCAGATCTCGGTGCATCACGACGAACGGTCCGCATCGTTCGTGGCCCTCGGTCTTGCGCTGGCCACGAAGCGCCCGGCGGTCGTGCTCACGACCAGTGGCACCGCCGCGGCCGAGCTCCACCCGGCCGTGATCGAGGCGCACCAGGCCGGTGTGCCGATGCTCGTGGTCACGGCCGATCGGCCACCCGAGTTGCGCCACGTGGGGGCACCCCAGACGATCGATCAGTTGTCGTTATTCGGCGGCGCGGTACGTCGCTTCATCGAACCGGGTGTCGCGACGTGGGCCGGACGCGGGGGATGGCGCTCGCTCGGCGCGCAGGCGGTGCTCGTGGCCCTCGGCGCGGGCGGCGGGGCGGCAGGCGGCCATCCGGGTCCGGTGCACCTGAACCTGGCGTTTCGCGAGCCGTTGCTCGGACGTTCGCGCGAGCTCCCGCCCGGCCGCCCGCGCAACGCACCTTGGCACCGTGCGGCCGACGTGCGCATTGACGGTGGCGTCGTCATCGACCGGGCCAAGACCGGCCTCGTGGTGGCCGGTGCGGGGGCGGCACGCCATGCGGCGGGCATCCGCCGACTCGGCTGGCCCGTCCTCACCGATCCTCGAAGCGGGCTCAGTGGCGTGGCGCACGCCGACCCGATCCTTCGTGTCCCATCCTTCGCGACCGCCAACGTGCCCGACACCGTCGTGCGGGTCGGCGATCTGCCTGCGTCCCGCGTGGTCAACGAGTGGTTGGCGTCCACCGGCGCCACGCAGATCGTGATCGCTGATACGTGGGTCGATCCGGCTCGTGACGCCACGTTCCTCGCACCCACGTTCAGCGTCGACATGAGCGCGTCGCCGCCGCGGGCGTGGCTTCGCACGTGGATGCAGGCCGACGCGATAGCGGCCAAGGCCATCAGTTCGCAGCTCGCTCGATCGAAGGGCATCACCGAGCCCGTTGTCGCGCGGATGATCGTGGGCGAGACGCCACGCGGCGGCCATGTCGTCGTCGCCTCGTCGATGCCGGTGCGCGACCTCGAGTGGTACGCGCCGCGTCGTACCGACATCACGGTTCATGCGAATCGCGGCGCAAACGGCATCGATGGTGTGGTGTCGACCGCGATCGGGGTTGCTGCATCGGGCGTGCCCACCGTGGCGCTGGTCGGCGACGTGGCCTTCCTCCACGACTCCAGCGCACTGATCGCGTTGGCCCGCCGATCGTTGAACCTCACGCTCGTGGTGGTCGACAACGATGGTGGCGGCATCTTCTCGTTCCTCGCGCAGGCCGAAGCGCTCGACGCGGCACGGTTTGAGCTCCTGTTCGGCACCCCGCACGGCACCGACTGTGCCGCACTGGCCCGAGCGCACGGCCTGCGTGTTGTCGAAGCCGCAACGCCGATGGCGTTGTCGCGGGCCCTCGCCCGCGTCGGCGGTGTCACCGTGATCGTCGTTCGCACCGAGCGAGGGGCCAACGTGGCGTTGCACCGATCGCTGAATGACGCCGTTCGACGAGCGCTCGACAGCGAGGGCTGAGCGCTCAGGGGCGCACGATCGCGCCGAGCATGACCTCGAGCTTGACGCGGGTCTCTTCGAGTTCGGCCTCAGGATCGGAATCGGCGACGACGCCGACGCCCGCGAAGAGGCGAGCGGTGTTGTCCCGGATCTCGGCGCTGCGCACGCCGACGGCGAACTCGCCGTTGCCGCGGTGATCGATCCATCCGACGGGTGCGGCGTACGACCCGCGATCGAACTGTTCGTGCTGAGCGATGAGGCCGAGCGCCGCGCCGCGCGGATCCCCGCCGACTGCCGGTGTGGGATGGAGCGCGGCGACCAGTTCGAGCACGGACGGCAACGGATGGGACAGCCGGCCCTCGACGCGAGTGGCGAGGTGGTGGAGGTTGGCCAGGCTGACCACCTGGGGATCGGTCTCGGCATCGAGGTAGGAGCACCACGACAGCAACGTGTCGTGGACCATGTCGATGGTGATCTGATGCTCGATCCGATCCTTGTGCGACGCGAGCAACGACGCGGCGAGGCGAGCATCGGCGATGGGGTCGGGGCTGCGACCGGTCGTGCCGGCCATGGGTTGGGACCGCACGAGATCGCCGCTTCGGGCCACGAGGAGCTCAGGCGACGCGCCGGTGAGGGTGGGCATCGCGAACACGTAGCTGGTCGCGTAGTTCCGCAGGAGGCGACGCAGCACGCGGGCACGCGGGATGGGCGCGTCGCACATGATCACGAGATCGCGCGCGAGCACGACCTTGCGAGCTGCGCCGGCGCGCAGCGCGTCGCGTGCGGCGGCGACTGCGGCACACCATTCCTCGGCCGGGCGGGTGGTCGCGATGGTGTACGTGGACGGCGCAGCTCGCTGCGGCGCGCGTAAGTGCGTTGCCAGACGGGACGCGATGACCGACACGTCGGGTGCTTCGCCATGGCCGATCCAGGTGACCCAGCGGTTGCCGTCGCGATCTCGTCCGTAGACGATCTCCGGGACGACGAGTGAACCACTGAGCTGATCGGCACGTCGTTCGAAGTCGAGCGCACCGAACGCGACCGCACCGGTACCCGCGCGGTCGAGGTCGGTGGTCGAGTGGATGTGGGCGAGCGGCGCCGACTCGGCGGTGGGTGAGGCGACGCCCCCAAGATCGATGGTGCCGGCAGTGCCGAGGCCGGCCAACGCGAACCCGTCGTGCATCCACACGACACCGTCGTCGCCTGCGATCGCGATGGGGTCGAGGTCGAGGTCGACTCGGACGGTGACCGCGCGCAAGGGCGTCATGCTCGGCGCATCAGGGCCGCGTGGCCACGATGAGCTGGCTGATGCCGGTGGACAGAAGGATCCGTTCGACGTTGATGAAGCCGGCCGCGCGAACGCCGGCCAGCATCTGGGTCGGTGGTGGGAGGTAGGCCACCGACTTCGGCAGGTAGCGGTATGCCGCACCATCGGAGAGCAGCGCCCCGATGCGCGGTACGACCTTACCGAAGTACGCACGGTGGCCGGCCCGGAGCACGGGGTTCTTTGGCTCGGCGACCTCGAGCAGCGCGATGCGACCTCCGGGGCGAACCACGCGGGCCAACTCGACGAAGAACGCTTCGAGCTCGACGAGGTTGCGCAATGCGAATCCACACGTTGCGCCATCGACCGATGCGTCGGGCACGGGGAGGCGCAAGATGTCGGCCTGCAGCAACGGCGCGTCGGTGCGGGCGGCGGCCAGCATGCCGAAGGAGAGATCAACCCCGATGGGCCTGATGCCGCTCTTGCCCAGCTCCCGGCAAAAGTCGCCGGTGCCGCACGCGAGATCGAGCACCGTGGAACCCGACGCGAGACGTAGCTCGCGGATGGTGCGGCGCCGCCAGCCCACGTCCATGCGGAACGTCATGACCCGGTTCACGAGGTCGTAGCGCGGCGCGATGGTGTCGAACATCTCGCGCACCGCGCGGACCTTCTCGTCACCTTGGGGCAAGGCGGGGTCGGCTGCCGGGCGGTTCACTTGAACCAGACGCGGGCATACCCGCGGCACGAGTCGTGCAGCACGAGCGACGCGATCCACACGGCGATGGCCAAGCTGATGAGGCCCGTGACCGGGCTCACGGTGAGGAGGAAGAGGTCGAGAACGACCGACAGGCACGCCCCTGTGCAACCGGCGTAGTACCCGAGCTTCTTCTCGTTGGCGATGCCGTAGGCGCCGCCGGCCTTGAGCAGCGCCAGCACGAGGAACACCAGCGCGAACGGGCCACCGATGAGGATGCTGTTGAACAGGTCGAAGGCAGCCGAGATGTACAGCATCATGGTGCCCTGCACCAAGCGGCCGGGCTGTGATTGGTCGATCCAGCGAAACTGGTCCATGTGATCAGTTTGCCTTGTCGGGCGCGACAGGCGTGCGTCGGGGCCCGATGGAAACCGCGCGGGCTCGCAGCTGTCCGCACGCTGCGTCGATGTCGGTGCCACGGTTCTGGCGGACGGTGGCGTTGACTCCTCGGGCCACGAGATCGTCGCGGAACTCGTGCACGCGGGCGAGAGGCGAGCCAATGGTCGCGAAGCCCTCCGTCGGGTTGAGAGGGATGAGGTTGACGTGGGCGCGAAGGTCACGCGCTATGGCCGCGAGCTCGCGGGCATCGGTCGGGCGATCGTTGACGTTGTCGATCATGGCCCACTCGAACGAGAGTCGGCGGTTGCGGTGGCCGAGGTACTCGCGGCACGCATCGGCGAGTTGCGCGAGCGGGTACCGGCGGTTGATTGGTACGAGCTCGTTGCGCAACGTGTCGTTGGCCGCGTGGAGTGAGACGGCGAGGTTCGCCGGCAGGCGTTCGGTGCCGAAGCGCACGATGCCGGGGATGATGCCCACCGTCGACACGGTGAGATGACGGGCCGAGATACCGAGATCGTCGTGGATGCGCTCGAGCGCGGCGATGGTGCGGTCGTAGTTGGCGAACGGCTCGCCCATGCCCATGAACACGATGTTCGAGACGCGCCGATCGTTGGCACGCGCGTCACGCGAGGCGCGCACGACCTGTTCGACGATCTCGCCGACGGTGAGGTTGCGTTCGAAGCCGCCCTGACCGGTGGCGCAGAAGCCGCACGCCATTGCGCACCCAGCCTGGGTGCTGATGCACACCGTGGACCGGTCGCGGTAGTGCATGAGCACGGTCTCGACGTGGGAGCCGTCGTGGAGCTGCCACAGCCACTTGACGGTGCCGCCGTCGTGGCTGGTGCTCTTGGTGGTGGTGCGCAAGGCCGACGGGAGCGCGTCGTCGAGTCGGGCGCGCAGCGCCTTCGGCAGCGTGGTCATCTCGCCCGGCTCGAGCAGGTGGATGTAGAGGCTCTGCCAGACCTGATCGAGTCGGTAGAGCGGTTCGCCGGCCAGGACCTCGGTGAGCTCGTCGCGGGTGAGGTCGTAACGCGTGCGACGCGTGAGCGCGCTCACGACGCGTCGCCGTCGGCGCGAGCGTCGGCGGTGTACGCGCGATCGATGTGATGCACGTGGAACCCGATGCGCTCGTAGGTGCGCACCGCAGCCACGTTGTCGTGCTCGACGTAGAGCATGCCTTGGGCCAGGCCGTGAGCGCTGAGCCACTCGAGCCCGGCGAGCGTGAGCGCATTGCCCAATCCCTGGCCGTGAAACGCGGGGTCGACAGCGATGACGTAGATCTCGCCGAGGGGCGGATCGCCGAGCGAGGGGTTCGCGGGATGGATCTTGGTCCAGCAGAACGCGGCGAGTCGGCCGTCGCGCTCGTGGATGCGAAAGCCTTCAGGGTCGAACCACGGCTCGGCCTGCTTGGCCGCGAGGTCGTCAACGGTCATGCCGCCCTGCTCGGGGTGCCACGCGAACGCACGGTTGTTCACTGCGAGGAACGCCCCGGCGTCGGAGGCCACGAACGGTCGGGTGGGCACATCGGTGTGGGCGGCTGGCAGTGCGCAGCGCATCTGCAACAAGTCTCGCCACGGGTGGAGCCCTTCGGTGCGCGCGGCGTGGTCGAGCGCGTCATCGACATGTTCGACCCACAGCACGAACGGGCCGCCGCCTCCCTGGGCCGCGTGCGATCGGGCTGCGCGCAGCTGGGCGACGGGGTCGGGTGGACGGGCCGGGCCGGCGTCCCAACGGGTCACCCAACCGGTGTGATCTCGAACGACGAGTGACATCGATGTGCAGGCTACTGTCACCTCGATGTCGCGCCCCCGTACCCCCAAAGGCCGCGCGCGGGAGGTGCACCGTCGCCTGGCCGAGGAGTACCCCGAGGCGATCTGCGAGCTCGACCACCGCAACGCGTACGAGCTCCTCACGGCGACCATTCTCTCCGCGCAGACCACCGACAAGCGCGTCAACATGGTCACGCCCGAGCTGTTTCGGCGGTATCCGACGCCTGAGGACCTCGCCGGCGCGGAGCTGGGCGAGGTCGAGGAGATCGTAAGGTCCACGGGCTTCTATGCGAGCAAGGCGAAGAGCATCGTGGGCATGGCGCGCCGATTGGTCGAGGTGTACGGCGGCGAGGTGCCCGGCCCCATCGAGGACCTCGTCACGCTGCCCGGCGTGGGTCGTAAGACCGCCAACGTGGTGCGCAGCGTCGCGTTCGGACTGCCCGGGCTCCCGGTCGACACGCACGTGCTGCGCCTCACCAGGAAGCTAGGCATCACTGCCGAGACCGATCCGGTGAAGCTCGAGTTCGAGCTCAACCCGATGCTGCCCTCGGCGGAGCGCGGCGCGTTCAGCCTGCGCCTGATCCTGCACGGCCGCCGGGTGTGCTTCGCCCGCAAGCCGAACTGCGGCGAGTGCACCCTCGAGGACGTCTGCCCCGCAAGCGAGCTCCGCTGACCCGTCCTCACCCCGACAGCCCAGCGGTGGGAGTGTGAACATCGTGGGACATGGCCGGGCCGGTGCCGGAGCGCCGATCAGCGCAGCGTGCGCTGCACCGATTCCAAGAGTCGCGACGCGCTCCGTAGCGCCCGCTCGACCTCGTGCAGCTGGAAGGCGATGCCCTCCTGCTCGGTGCCCTGGTAGCGATCGGCCACGTCGACGATGCGGACGATGAGGTCGTCGAGCATGCTCGACGCGGAGGACAACACAGCGACGTCGCTCGTGGACATGCGAGAGGTCTATCCGGTTCACCGCCCGAAATACCAGTGCACCGAATCCCCTGCGCCAAATGTCCCAGGCGAAGGTGGGAGGAGCCGGTACCGTGTCGCGGTCATGTTGCAGCGACTAGACCTCCGGGGGCGCGACCTCGGTACCCGCACCGCCGAGACCCGCGCATTGCTCCCCCGACCCGAAGTGGCGGGGGAAGGGCCCACCGTTGCAGTGCGCGAGATCATTGCCGCGGTCCGCGGCCGCGGCGACGCGGCGCTGCGTGAGCTCACCGCCCGCTTCGATGGCTGCGACCTTCCCACGGCTCGCGTCCCGTCCGAGGCCGTCGCGGCGGCGCTCGAGGCGTGCCCAGCTGCGCTGCGCGCCTCGCTCGAGGCGGCGGCCGAGGGCATCCGGGCTTTTCACGAGGCGCAGAACACGCCACCGCACACCTTCTCGCGCGACGGTCTGCTCATCGAGGGCCGCCACCAGCCGGTCGATCGCGCCGGGTTGTACGTTCCGGGCGGTCGCGCCGTCTATCCGTCCACCGTGCTTATGACCGCCATCCCGGCGCGTGTCGCCGGTGTGGCCGAGGTTGTGCTGTGCGTTCCACCGGCCGCCGACGGCAACGTGCCGGCCATCACGCTCGCGGCGGCTGCATTGGCGGGGGTCGACGAGGTGTACGCCGTGGGCGGCGCGCAAGCCATTGCCGCCATGGCCTATGGCACCGAGACCATTCGCGCCGTCGATGTGATCGCGGGCCCGGGCAATGTCTTCGTGGCCATCGCCAAACGCGAAGTCGCGGGCATCGTCGGCGTTCCGTCGGCCTTCGCCGGTCCCAGTGAGATCGTCGTCATCGCTGACGCGACCACACCGGCGTCGTTGGCCGCGGTTGACGTGATCGTCCAAGCCGAGCATGGTCCGCACGGTCTGGCGTGGCTCGTCACGTGGAGCGAAGACGCGGCCGACGCCATCTCGGCCGAGATCGCCCGGCAGGTTGCCGTCGCGCCACGCCGCGCCGACATCGAAGCCACCTTGGCGATGGGTGGGTGGTGTGCGCTCGTCGATTCGCCCGCCGCGGCCATGATCGTCGCGAACGCCATCGCGCCCGAGCACCTCCAGTTGATGAACGCCGATCCGCAGTCGTTGGTGCCGCTCGTCCGACACGCCGGCGCGGTGTTCTGCGGGCCGTTGTCGCCGGCGTCCATGGGCGACTACGTCGCGGGGCCGTCGCACGTGCTGCCCACCGACGGCACGGCGCGCTTCGCCGGCGCGCTCACCACACGCGATTTCCAGAAGGACATCCACATCGTCACGCTCGATCGCGCAGCCTTCGAACGACTCGGCCCGCACGTCGAGGCACTCGCGTCCGCCGAAGGACTCGATGCGCACGCCGACTCCATACGCCGCCGGGTGTCGTGGCTCGCGGGAGGCGGCTCGTGAGCCGCCCACGCGTACGCGACGACCTTGCATTGGTCGAGGGCTATCACTCACCTCAGGTGTCGGTCGACGTGCGGCTCAACACCAACGAGTCGCCCATCGCTCCACCGGCCGCATTCACCGAACAGTTCACGGCCGCCGTCGCGACCATCGAATGGCACCGCTACCCAGATCGCTCCGCTTCGGCGTTGCGCGCCAAGCTCGCGTCGCACTATGGCGTGCGCGCCGAACAGGTCTTCGTGGCCAACGGCTCCAATGAAGTCCTGCAATGTCTCCTGCTGGCATACGGCGGGACGGGCCGTCGCGCCGCGGTATTCGAACCCACGTACGCCTTACACAGCCACATTGCCCGCGTCGTTGGCACCGAGGTCGTGGTCGGGCAACGTACCGAGCAGTTCGACCTGGATCTCGACGTCGTGCGCGAGGTGATCACGGCCAATCAGCCCGAAGTCGTGTTCCTGTGTTCGCCGAATAACCCCACCGGTGTGGTCGATCCGCCCGAGACCGTGCGCACCGTGCTCGACCTCACCCGCGACTATGGCGGGCTGGTCATCGTCGACGAGGCCTACGGCCAGTTCACTCCGACATCCGCGGTGTCGCTCATCGATGAGCACGAAGCGCTCGTGGTTTCGCGCACGTTCTCGAAGACGTGGTCGCTTGCGGCGTTGCGCTTGGGTTATTGCATTGGGCCATCGTGGCTCATCGCATCGCTCGAAGATGTCGCGTTGCCATATCATCTCGACGCGGTCAAGCAACTGGCGGGCACCATCGCGCTCGACTTCCGCAAGGAGATGGACGAGCGCGTGAGCTTCCTCGTCGAAGAGCGCGGCCGGCTGGCTACCGCACTCGCCGATCTGCCGGTCTCCGTGTGGCCCTCGGGGGCCAACTTCGTCCTGTTCCGCCCCGAGAACCGCGCGGGCGCCGAAGTGTGGCAGGAACTCGTCGATCGTTCGGTGCTCGTGCGCAACTGCGCATCGTGGCCCGGGCTCGACGGATGCCTACGCGTCACGGTGGGTACCCGGCGCGAGAACGAAGCGTTCCTCACCGCCCTCGCGGACGTGCTCCGAGCCAGCTCGGTACTCGGCTCCGCATCTCGATCACCTGTTCCAGGGAAGGAATCGGCATGAGTCGCTACGCCGAGAAGTCGCGCGCCACAAAGGAAACCTCGATCGACATCTGCCTCGAACTCGATGGCACCGGCGCGGTCAGGGTGTCGACCGGTCTGCCCTTCTTCGACCACATGCTCGCGCAGCTCGGTAAGCACGGCGGGTTCGATCTGCAGATCACGGCGGTCGGTGATCTGGAGATCGACGCGCACCACACGGTGGAGGACACCGGCATCCTCCTCGGCGAGCTGTTTCGTGTCGCGCTCGGCGACAAGGTGGGAGTGCGCCGTTTTGCGTCCATCGCGGTGCCCCTTGACGAAGCACTGGTCGAGATCGCGCTCGACCTCTCCGGGCGGCCGTACTTCCACTACGAGGTCGACTTCCCCGGCGAGAAGATCCTCGGCGATCCACCGTTCGACCCCCAGCTCGTCGAGGAGTTCTGGCGCGCGTTCGTGGTCGCTAGCGCGATCACGTTGCACGTCACTTCCATACGGGGACGCAACACCCATCACCTCATCGAGGCCACCTTCAAGGGCATCGCCCGAGCGCTCCGCGACGCGGTGCGCGTCGATGGCACAGAGCTGCCGTCGACCAAGGGCGTGCTGTGAGCAGCAGCGCCACGGTCGATCGACCGCGCATCGCCGTTCTCGACTACGGCATCGGCAATCTGCGGTCGGCGCAGAAGGCGCTCGAGCACGTCGGTGCCGACGCCGTGCTCACCGCCGATCCGGCCGAGGTGGCCGCCGCACACGCGGTCGTGCTGCCCGGTGTTGGCGCGTTCGGCGCATGTATGGCCGCGCTTCGCGACTGCGGGCTCGACGGTGTCGCCCGACGCGCCGTGGCTTCGGGTCGACCGTTTCTCGGCATATGCGTCGGCATGCAGATGCTGTTCGACGAAAGCACCGAATCACCCGGCACTTCCGGCCTCGGCGTGTTTCCGGGCGTCGTCGACATCCTGCCGGGTGAGGTGAAGCGTCCCCAGATGCAGTGGAACATCTTGCGCCCCCGCGTGGCCGACCCGTTGCTCGCTGGCCTCGAGCGCGACGCGTGGGTCTACTTCGTGCACTCCTACGCCGCGCCCGATGGCGACATATGCATCGCCACGTGCGAGTACGGCAGCGACGTAGTCGCCATGGTCCGTCGCGACCAGGTGTGGGCCACGCAGTTCCATCCCGAGAAGTCGGGTGCCACCGGGCTTCGTCTGCTTACCAACTTCGTTGATCTCGTCCGCTCCGCCCGAACGCCGAAGGTCGGCTGATGGATCTCTTCCCGGCCATCGATCTGCGCAACGGAAAATGCGTGCGGCTCTACCAGGGCGACTACGGGCGCGAGACCGTCTACGGCGACGACCCCGTTTCGCAGGCGCTCGCATTCGTCGCGGCCGGTGCCCCGTGGGTCCACGTGGTCGACCTCGACGCGGCGCGCACCGGCGAGCCGCTGAACCGTTCGGTCATCGCGGCCATCGCCGCGGCGATATCGGTGCCGTTGCAGGTTGGCGGTGGCGTGCGCGACGAACGTTCTGCCAAGGCGCTCTTCGACGCGGGCGTCACGCGCGTGGTGATCGGAACTGCGGCGCTCGAGGATCCAGCGTTCGTGCGGCGGCTCGCGGCCCGGCATCGCGTTGCAGTGGGTCTCGACACGAAGGGCCGCGAGGTCGCCGTGCGCGGTTGGGTCGACGGATCAGGTCGCGACGTGATCGACGTCGCGGCCGAGTTTGTCGACGACGGCGTCGAGGCGCTCGTGATCACCCAGATCGCTCGCGACGGCACGCTGGAAGGGCCCGATCTCGAAGGTCTCGCCGAGATGCTCGAGGCGTCGCCTATTCCGGTCGTCGCGTCCGGGGGCGTGGGCACCCTCGCCCACATCAGCTCACTCGTCGGCCTGCACGTGGGCACTCGTCAACTTTCTGGCGTCATCGTGGGACGAGCGCTCTACGAGCGCGAGTTCACGATCGAGGCCGCGATCGCGGCTACCAGGGCCGGTGCATGATGCGCGTTGCGCGGGTGATCCCCTGTCTTGATGTCACTGCAGGCCGAGTAGTGAAGGGCGTCAACTTCGTCGACCTGCGCGACGCCGGTGATCCGGTCGAGCTTGCGGCGCGCTACGACGCCGAGGGAGCGGACGAGCTTGTGTTCCTCGACATCACCGCGTCGAGCGACGCACGCGACACCATGGTCGATGTTGTACGCCACACCGCCGAACAGGTCTTCATCCCGCTCACGGTCGGGGGCGGCATCCGAACCGTCGACGACGCCCGTCGCATGCTGCGTTCCGGCGCTGACAAGGTGTCGGTGAACACCGCAGCTGTCGTGCGACCGGTGGTCATCAGCGAGATCGCGTTTGAGTTCGGTGCGCAGTGTGTGGTGTGTGCCATCGATGTGCGTCGGTCCGCCGGAGCCGATGCGCCACCTAGCGGCTTCGAGGTGTTCACGCATGGCGGCCGCACCCCAACGGGTATCGACGCGGTGGAGTGGGCGATCCGAGCCGAGCAACTAGGCGCGGGCGAGATCCTGCTCACCTCAATGGACCGCGACGGCACACGCGACGGCTTCGATCTTCCGCTCACGCGGGCAATCAGCGACGCGGTCGGCGTTCCGGTGATCGCCAGCGGTGGCGTCGGCAACCTCGATCATCTCGCCGACGGCGTCCTCGACGGTCACGCCGACGCCGTGCTCGCTGCGTCGATCTTCCACTTCGGCGAGCACACCGTGCGTGAGGCGAAGCGTCACCTCGCGTCGCGAGGTATCACTGTTCGTCCGTGACGATCTGGGTCACGATTTCGGCCACGCGAGAGGTGGCGCCGGCGAAGAAGTGGTCGGCCATCTCGACCGGGTGCACGATGACGTTTCGCCAACCGGCGGTGATCGCGCGCAGCGTCTCGGGTGATGCGTGCTGGTCGTGCACGCCGACGATGAGGTGCTTCGGCCGTGCGTCGACCGCGGCGACGTACAGTTCGTCAGGGAATAGCCGTAGTGGTGGCGCGATCACGATCCATGCGGCGAGGCGCCCGTGCGCGCTGGTCAGCGCCACATCGGCACCGAACGAATACCCGCACGCGAACAGCGGCACGGTGGTGTCGAGCGCGGCCGCGGCGTCGAGCGCCGCGAGGTAGTCGGCGCGTTCGTGGGTCCCACCGGAATGCGTACCGCCACTGGCACCGACCCCGCGAAAGTTGAAGCGCACCGTGACTGCGCCCAATGCGACGAGCCCGCGCTGCAACGCACCGACGACGTTGTTGTGCAGGTCGCCGCCGTACTGGGGATGCGGATGCGCGATCGCTGCGACCGCTCGGGTGCTCGTGGTCGGAGTGGGTCGGTCGATCACCGTTTCGAGCACGGTGCCGTCGCTGCTGGTGATGGTGCCAGCTTGGGGGTCGAGGTCGTCGCTCATGGGTGTGACACGGTACCGTTTACCCCCGTGACCACGGACGATCGCCTCCCCATGAAGATGCTTGCCGATCGGATCCTCGTGAAGATCGAGGGCCCCGATGGCGAGCGTCGTTCGTCGGGCGGCATCCTCATCCCGGCCACGGCGCAGCTCAGCAAGCGGCTCACCTGGGCCGAGGTCGTGGCCGTGGGCCCGAACGTGCGCACCATGGAGAGCGGCGACCGTGTGCTGTTCAGCCCCGAGGACCGCTACGAGGTCGAGGTCCGCGGCGACGACTACATCATCCTGCGCGAGCGCGACGTCCATGCGGTCGCGGCCAAGCGTCTCGATTCCGAAGGAACCGGCCTCTACCTGTAGCGCATCAGCGCTTCGTGCCGCAGCACCGCGACAATTCGCTGGTCGGGTCACTGGGCGCCACCTCTAACATGACGCCCATGCTCGCTGTCACCCCTATCACCGCATCGGACGAGGAGCTGGCAACGATCAAGTTCGATGCCAACGGCCTCGTCACCACTGTCGTCCAGGACATCGTCACCAAAGGCGTGCTCATGGTCGCCTGGATGAACGCCGAAACGTTGCGCACGTCGCTCGAGCAGGGCCGCACCGTGTTCTGGAGTCGTAGCCGGCAGGAGGTGTGGCGCAAGGGCGACACGTCCGGCGACCGCCAGTTCATTCGCGAGGCCTACTACGACTGCGATGGCGACACGCTGTTGATGTTGGTCGAACAAGAGGGCAAGGGTGCGTGCCACACCGGCGAGTACTCCTGCTTCTACCGGCCTTTCGGCGCCTGACGATGGCATCGCCGACCCGCGCTGAGTTCCACGCGCTCGCCCGCAACCACCGGGTCGTGCCCGTGTGGCGAACCCTGTTGGCCGATCTCACCACGCCGGTCGCGGCGTTCGCTCGACTCGTCGGTGACGGTGACGGTTTTCTTCTCGAGTCGGTCGAACACGGCGAGCGTTGGAGTCGGTGGTCCTTCATCGGCCGCAACCCGTTGGTCACCCTGCGGCTGCGCGACGGCGTGGTCGAGGTCGAAGGTGACGTCCCCGACAGCATGCCCCGCGACCGCGGAATGCTGTCGGCGCTCGACGAACTGCTGCGCATCTACCGATCACCGGTCATCGACGAGCTCCCGCCGCTGCACAGCGGACTCATCGGCTACCTCGGCTACGACATCGTGCGCGAGGTCGAACGGCTCCCGAACGTGAACCCCGATCCGGTCGGCGCTCCCGACGCGGTGATGTCCATCATCGGCGATGTCGCGGCCTACGACCACTGGCGCCAGCGCGTCATGCTCATCACCAACGTGCTCCTCGACGAGTCACCGACCGACGCCGCAATGGACGCCGCATACGACCTCGCGACGGCTCGCCTCGAACGCATGGCGACCGACGGCGCGCAACCGGTCGACGAGCCGTTGTTCGAACCACCCGACCCTGCCGACGAGCTCCCGGCGGTCACGTCGTCCATGGGCAAGGCCGTGTACTGCGCGGCCGTCGATGCCGCGAAGGAGTACATCCTCGCGGGCGACATCTTCCAGGTCGTTCTCGCGCAGCGGTTCTCGTTGTCGCTAGACGCCGACCCGTTTGACTTCTACCGCGTGCTCCGCCAGGTCAATCCCAGCCCGTACATGTACTTCTTGCGCCTGCCCGAGGTCACGATCGCCGGTTCGTCCCCCGAGCCGATGGTGCGTCTCGACAACGGCCGCGTTATCTCGCGGCCCATCGCCGGAACACGTCGGCGAGGTAAGACCGAAGAGGACGATCGTCGCCTGGCGGCCGAGCTCATCGAACACCCCAAAGAGCTCGCCGAGCACGTGATGCTCGTCGACCTGGCCCGCAACGATGTCGGGCGCGTCGTGCAGTTCGGTACCGAGAAGGTCGACGAGATGATGACGCTCGAGCGCTACAGCCACGTCATGCACATCACCTCGCAGGTCTCGGGCGATCTCGCACCGGGCAAGTCACCCATCGACGTGTTGCGCGCGACGCTCCCCGCGGGCACCGTGTCCGGCGCGCCGAAGGTGCGAGCCATGGAGATCATCGACGAGCTCGAGCCGGTGAAGCGGGGCATCTACGCCGGTACCATCGGCTACATCGACTTCTCCGGCAACATCGACACCGCGATCGCGATCCGCACCATGGTCGTATGCGGCAACGAGGCCTGGGTGCAGGCCGGTGCGGGTGTCGTCGCCGACAGCGTGCCCGAGCAAGAACACCTCGAGTGCGAGAATAAGGCCCGCGCGTTGCTGGCCGCCGTGCCAGCCGCTCGCCGCATGACCGCGCAGCGTCGTTCGGAAGCGGCACGCCGCGCTGCGGCAAAGGCGTCGTCATGACCGACGCGTTCGCAGTTCGCCTCGAGCGTGACATCGTTCGCGTCAGCGGTCCCGACGCGGCCACGTACCTGCAAGGCCAGCTCAGCCAGGATGTGCAGAGCCTGCCCAACGACGCGTGCGCGTACACCTTCGTGCTGCAGCCGCAGGGCAAGGTCGATGCCTGGTTCCGCATTACCCGCCTCGCCGAGGATTCGTTCGTGTGCGATGTCGACGCGGGATACGGGTCGGTCATCGTCACCCGACTTTTGCGTTTCAAGCTGCGGGTGAAGGTCGACATCGAGCTCCTGCCGTGGCAGTTCGTCGCAGTGCGCGGTGTCGCTTCGTCCGACATCGACGGAGCGGCGCTCGGTGCCTCGATCTCTGTACCGGTCACCTGGGGCGGTACGCAAGGCGTCGATTTGCTCGGTCCGGCAGTGGCGCTGCCGGCCGGCGTCGGGGCGGGCGATGCCGATGCCTACGAGACGTGGCGCGTTGCTGTCGGCATGCCGGCGATGGGTCCTGAACTCGACGAGTCGACGATTCCCGCCGAGGCGGGCGTGGTCGACATCAGTGTCAGCTTCACCAAGGGTTGCTACACGGGCCAGGAGCTCGTGGCTCGTGTCGACAGTCGCGGCAATCGCACACCTCGCAAGCTCCGCCGCGTGGTGCTCCCACCCGGGCTCCAGGCCGCGCCGGGCGCCACGTTGTCGGCCGAGGATGGCCACGAGGTTGGCGTTCTCACCTCCGTCGGCGGCCCGTTCGCGTTGGCCTACCTGCGCCGGGAGGTCGAACCTCCGGCCACGGTCACGCTCGCCGGCCACTCCGTGAACATCGAGGTCCTCCCCACCCCCTGACCCGGCCCTGGTCGAATGGGCTCTTGTGCGGGCAGGGGGAGCCCGAGGGAGGTCATGCCGGGCGGAGGGCGACGAGCATCTGGGTGCCGCGGCCGGTTTCGGGGACGGGTGAGCGAGCGTGCACTTGCCCGCCCATGGTTTCGGCGAGCTCACCCACGATGGCCAGACCGAGACCGCTACCGGTCTCCTTGGGTAGCGGGCGATGGCGCGCCACGTAGAGGCGCTCGAACACGTGCGGGAGATCCTCAGGGGCGATGCCCGGCCCGTCGTCGGCCACGGATAGCACCACCCAGCCGTTGTCGGCCCGGAGCGACACGTCGACGCGCGAACCGGCGAACTTCAAGGCGTTCTCGACCAGGTTGGCAAGGATCTGTGCCAGGCGGTCGCCGTCGACGAGCGCAAGAAGCGGCTCGGGCGGTGTGTCGACGCCCAGCGTGAGACCGCGTTCGATGGCGCGGGGCTCGAACCCGTGGGTCGAGGCCTGCACGATCGGCACGAGATCGAGCGGCCGGACGTCGAAGGTGAACGCTCGCGCGTCGAGCCGGGCGAGCAGGAGGAGGTCGGTCACCAGCCGGTCGAGGCGGCGCGATTCGGACAGGATGACCTGGCCGGCGCGTTGCGGCTCGATGGCCTGGTCGGTGAGGGCCTCTGCGTAACCCTGGATCGAGGCCATGGGGGTGCGCAGGTCGTGCGAGACCGACATGAGGAACTGGCGCTCGAGGCCGCGGCTGCGTTCGAGACTGGCGGCCATCGCGTTGATCGAGCGCGAGAGCTCCGACATCTCGTCGGTCGCTCCGGGGTGTGGGTCGTCGACGCGCGCGGCGAGGTCGCCATTGGCAATGCGGCTCGTGGCGTCGCGCGCGTCAACGAGCGGGTTGGTCAGCCGCCGCGACAATCGGGTGGCGATCAAGGCGCCGGCCAGCAGCGTCCCAGCCGCTGCGAGCAGGAACCACCGTGCCGCCGGTGCGGCCGAACTGGCCGGCTTGCGGGCGAGAACTATCACGTAGCTGCCCAGCCGGCTCGTGCCCGGTGCGGCCGCGTACACGATGCCATTCCTCTTGCCGGAGACGCGAGTGCCGGCTTCGAGCGATGCCATGTCGATCTTGGAAAGGGTGATGCCGATCGGTGTCTCGCCCTCGAGGTTGGCGAAGGATGTTCCGTACAGGAATCCGATGTCGTCGAGCTTGAGGTTGGTGGTGAAGTTCTTCAGTCGCGTGCGGACCGCGGCGCGCTGTTGCGGGCTCGTAGGGCTGTTGGGGCCCGTGTTCCCGGGACGCAGCGCGAGAATGTTGAGTTCGTCGAACACCGACGCCAGCGCGGTGGCCTGCTCCTCGAGGTCGCGCTTCGTCGCCTCTGTGGCCCCGAAGCGGGCCAGCAACAAGGTGCCGGCGCCCGCGAACAGCAGCGTCGCGAGCACCGTGCCGCAGATGGTGAGCAGCAATCGCCGGCGCACAGCGACTCAGCCCATCCGATATCCGACACCCCATACGGTGTCGAGGGACAAAAGATCGCCGAACTTCTTACGGAGCTGGCGTACGTGCACATCGACGGTGCGATCGTCGCCGATCCAATCGGCCCCCCACACACCGTCGAGCAGTTGACGGCGCGACAGCGCGAGTCCTTGGTGCTCGGCGAGGTACTGCAACAGGTCGAACTCGCGCGTGGCCAGCGCGACCGGCACGCCGTTAAGCCGCGCCTCGCGGCGGCCGGTGTCGACCTCGACTGCGCCCATGGTGTGCACGGCGGCTCCGGTGGGTTTCGGGCCTTCCGCTCGGCGAAGGATGGCCCGCACCCGGGCGACGAGTTCGCGCGGGGAGAACGGCTTCGTCACGTAGTCGTCGGCGCCCATCTCGAGGCCGAGCACGCGATCGACCTCGTCGTCGCGGGCGGTGAGCATGATGATGGGCACGTCGCTTGTAGCGCGGACCTGGCGGCACACCTCGAGGCCGTCTACGCGGCCCGGTAACCCAAGATCGAGGATCAAGAGCTTGGGTTGACGGTCGCGGATGGTCTTGAGCGCGGTTTCGCCGTCGGGCGCCTGGTGCACCCGGTAGCCGTCACGGCGCAGGTACAGCTCGACGAGGTCCGCGATGTTGGGGTCGTCCTCGACGACCACGATCACGGTTTCGGTACCCATCGGTCCTCCTGGCTCGGCAACCCAATAGTCGCAGGTCATATCGCTCCTCGGCAGCAAACCCGGAAGATGTGATGAAGGTGTTAGAGGAAGGTGTGGGAGGACGAACCTACGATTCGGGGGTGGCACAGGGCGACAGAGCAGGTTCGGACCCCTACCGCACCCTCGGCGTCCCGCCCACGGCCAGCGCGGCCGAGATTCGTCGGGCCTTCCTCGCCAAGGCCCGCCGATATCACCCGGATCACCACCTGGCGTCGACTCCTGGTGTGCAGGCCGACAACGAGCGGGCGATGCGCGAGGCGAACGCGGCGTGGGCGGTTCTCGGCGACGTAGCGGCACGACGGCGCTATGACGATGCGCGGACCGAGACGGCCGCGGCCGACACACCACGCGGTGCGGCACGCGACGCTGCGGGGAGGGATGCGCGCGAGGCCCGCTGGGCGGCGGAGGACGCGGCAAAAGCCCAGTGGCGACCGTTCCGCGAGGATCCGGACGAGGTCGATGAGCGCCTCTGCCAGGACGAACGATCGGCGCATCCGGCGGGCCGCCCGCTCACGTTCAGGTTGACCGTGCGCCTCGTGCTGGGCTTAGGTGTCGGCTTCTTCGTTGGCGGAGCGCTCAGCGGTGTCGCGACGCTGGCCGGCGCGGGCATCGTGATGTTCGTCGTCGGCGGTGCCATGTTTGTCGTCATGCCGCTGCTGGCGCTCGGCAAGAGCGTGCGCAACGACCGGCGATAGCGTTGCCGATGATGCCCACCTACCTCGACCGCATCCTCGACACGCACCGAGCGCGCGCGGCAGATGACCAGCGTTCGCTGGGCTCGCTCGTCGAAGCCGCGCAGGAAATGCCACCGGCACGCGGGTTTCGGGCCGCGCTGGTCGATGCGTCGACGCTCGATGGCATCGCGGTAATCGCCGAGGTCAAGCGCCGGTCGCCGTCGAAAGGCGCGTTGGCCGTCAACCTCGACCCGGCCGTGCTCGGCGCGGCGTATGCCGCGGGTGGCGCGGCGTGCTTGTCCGCGCTTACCGACGTCGAGTTCTTCGGTGGCTCCGCGGCCGATCTTGCGGCGGCGCGAGCCGCGAGCGGTCGGCCGGTGCTGCGCAAGGACTTCACGGTGTCCGCGAACGACGTGTGTGATGCACGACTGATGGGCGCCGATTGCGTGCTGCTCATCGCGGCAGCGCTCGACGACACCGAGCTGGAGGCGTTCCATTCGCTTGCTCGCACGGTCGGTCTCGACGCGCTGGTCGAGGTGCACGACGAAGCCGAGCTGGCACGGGCGATCGCGGTCGGTGCCGACCTCGTCGGCGTCAACCAACGCGACCTGATCACCTTCCAGGTCGACCAGCAGCGGGCAGTGCGTATGGCCCCACGCATGCCGAGCGGCGTCGTTCGGGTCGCCGAGTCGGGCATACGCGGTCCCGCCGACGCCCGGGTGCTCGCGGCCGCCGGTTATCACGCGCTGCTCGTGGGCGAGTCACTGGTCAAAGCAGCCGATCCGGCGGCGGCCGTCGCCGACCTGCGCGCCGCAGGCCGATAGCGTCGTCACCATGTTCGTCAAGATCTGTGGCATCACGAACGAGGAAGATGCGCTGCTCGCCACGGCCCTCGGTGCCGATGCCGTCGGCTTCGTGTTCGCGCCGTCGTCGCGTCAGATCCAACCGGTGCAGGCCTACGACATCGTCCGGCGTCTGCCGCCCGACGTGCTCACCGTGGGTGTGTTCCGCGACCACGCACCGCAGCGTGTCGTGGACATCATGCTCCAGGTCGGTCTCAAGGCCGCGCAGTTGCACGGCCACGAGTCCGTCGAGGACGTGCGCTTTGTCCGAGCCCGAGTTCCGCTTGTCATCAAGGCGTTCGCTGCGGGATCGTCGGCGCTCGAAGGGGTCGATCGTTATCCTGTCGACGCCGTGCTCGTCGACTCGGCCACGCCGGGCTCGGGCGAGGTCTTCGACTGGGCGCTGGCCGAGGGTGCGCCACTCGGCCGGCCGGTCATCCTGGCCGGTGGGCTGACGCCCGAAAATGTGGGCGCGGCGATCGCTCGCGTGAAACCGTGGGGCGTCGACGTTTCGAGCGGTGTCGAGAGCAGCCCCGGACGCAAGGACGCGCGCAAGGTGCGGGCCTTCATCGAGGCAGCGCGCGCCGCAGCGCCCACCGCCTACGAGAGCGACGAGCTCACCCCCTACGACTGGCAGGAGGACGACATCTGATGTCGATCATGTCCGAACCAAGTGCGAGCGGCCGTTTCGGTTCTTTCGGCGGTCGCTATGTGCCCGAGACCTTGGTCCCGGCGTGCGAGGAGCTCGAGGCGGCTTTTCGCGAGGCCTGGGCCGAACCCGCGTTCCGGGCTGAGCTCGATGGGCTGCTCCGCGACTACGCCGGTCGACCGTCCCCGGTCACCGAGGCCAAGCGCCTCTCCGAGCAGCTCGGCTGTCGGGTCCTGCTCAAGCGCGAAGACCTGAACCACACCGGTTCGCACAAGATCAACAATGTGCTCGGGCAGGCTCTGCTCGCTCGACGCATGGGCAAGACGCGGCTGCTCGCCGAGACTGGCGCCGGTCAGCACGGTGTGGCCACAGCTACCGCTGCCGCGCTCTTCGGCATGGAGTGCGTGGTGTACATGGGCGAGGTCGATATGGATCGCCAGTCGCTCAACGTGTTCCGCATGCGCCTTCTCGGCGCCGAGGTGCGCCCTGCGCTGAGTGGCAGTCGCACGTTGAAAGATGCAGTCAACGAGGCGATGCGTGACTGGGTGGGCACGGTCGAGAACTCCCACTATTGCCTCGGCTCGGCGCTCGGGCCACATCCGTATCCATGGATGGTGCGTGAGTTCCACCGGGTCATCGGCGAGGAATCGCGCGCACAGTGCGCGTTGTTGCTTGATGGTGGCACCCCTGACGTGATCGCCGCGTGCGTCGGCGGCGGCTCGAATGCGATCGGCATCTTCTCCGGCTTCGCCGACACCGATGCCGAGCTCGTCGGCGTTCAGCCCGCGGGCGGTGCCTCGATCGGCCACGGCTCTCCGGGCATCGTGCACGGCATGGTGTCCTACCTGCTCCAGGACGAATGGGGTCAGGTCGAAGAGGCGCTTTCGATCAGTGCTGGGCTCGACTACCCGGGTGTGGGTCCCGAGCACTCGCACCTTGAAGAGATCGGTCGCGCTCGCTATGAGACGGTCACAGATGCCGAGGTCGTCGACGCCTTCCTGTTGCTGTCGCGCACCGAGGGCATCATTCCGGCGCTCGAGCCGGCGCACGCGATCGCGTGGATGTCGCGCGAGCGGGCCTCGCTCGAGGGCCAAACCGTTCTTGTGTGCCTGTCGGGTCGGGGGGACAAGGACGTCGCACAGATGATGGACGTGCTCGGCGCCGACGTGTCCACCGGTCGTGGCAGATGAGCGCGACCACCGTTACTGCCACCGCCACTCCCGTGCCACCGGCCCCGCTTGCGATCGGTCCGTTCGAGGCCCGGCTGCGGGCCGCGCGCGCCGAGGGTCGCAAGTTGCTGGTGCCGTACGTCACCGGTGGTCTTGGTGCCGACTGGTGCGAGATCGTGCGCGCGGCGGCCGCCGCGGGCGCTGATGCGATCGAGATCGGCATCCCATTCAGCGACCCGGTGATGGACGGCCCCACCATCCAGCAGGCGAGCGACCGCGCGTTGCGCAGCGGTGCCACGCCACAGTCGGTGCTCGACTCGTTGCGCACCATCGATGCCGGGGTTCCGCTCGCCGTGATGACCTACGCGAATATCGCGTTCCACGCGGGCTGGGAGCGCTTCGCCTCACAGTTGCACGACGCGAACGTCGCCGCAGCGATCCTCCCCGATCTGCCCCTCGACGAAGCCGGAGACTGGTGTGTCGCCGCCGACGAGCACAGCGTTGAGACGGTGTTGCTGGCCGCGCCGACTGCGCCCGACGAACGGCTGCCGCGCATCTGCGAGCGGTCACGCGGCTTCGTCTATGCCGTGGGCCTGCTCGGCGTCACCGGTGCGCGCGAGTCACTCGCGGCGTCGGCCCTGGTGATCGCTCGCCGCCTCAAGCTGGTGACAGACAAGCCGCTGCTCGTCGGCGTGGGCATCGGTTCGCCCGCGCAGGCCGTCGAGGTGTGTGCCAGTGCCGACGGCGTGGTGATTGGGTCGGTGGTCGTACAACGCATGCTCGAGGGCGGTGGCCCGGAAGGTGTCGCGGCGCTGGTGCGCGAGTACCGCACCGCACTCGACTCGCACGAGTGGTGATGAGCGACACCGGTGCGCCCCGCGAGGACGCTCGTCCCTTGTTGGTGTACGAGTACGTGGGCGGTGACCCGTTCTTCGTAGCGTTGGTCGAGCACTTCTACGAAGGCGTCGAGCGCGATGCCGTGATGCGGCCGATGTACCCCGTCGACCTCACCGGTTCGAAGGCCCGCCTCGCTGGCTTTCTCATCCAGTATTGGGGTGGCCCGCAGACCTACAGCGAGCAGCGTGGCCACCCGCGGCTACGCATGAGGCACAACCCGTTTGTGATCGGCGCGGCCGAAGCAGCAGCGTGGTATCACCACATGGAGGCCGCGCTCGGTGCGATGAACGCCGACGATGTGGTGCGCCCAGTGTTCCTCGAGTACTTCGCACGCGCGGCCGAGGCGATGATAAACGTCGCACCTTAGTGGGGACGCAGCCTTGATGCTGGGACCCGGGAGGATGCTTGACTTGGGCCGCGATCTCGACTGGCCTTGGGTGACACGGCGGGCCGAGGTGGCCCTTTGCCGTCCGACAGGAGATCGCCCAGATGAACAAGACTGAACTCGTCGCGGAACTCGCTCGCCGAACGGAGCTCACGCAAAAGGATGCGGGTGCTGCGCTCGATTCGCTGCTCGACATCGTGGCCGAGGGTTTGGCCAAGGGTGACAAGCTCACGATTCCCGGGTATCTCACCGTCGATCGGGTCGCCCGCAAGGCGCGCACCGCACGCAACCCGCAGACCGGTGCACCCATCGAGATTGCCGCGACCAACGCGGTCAAGCTGAGCGCGGGATCCAAGCTGAAGGCCGCGGCGAAGGGCTGAACCGTACGTCGTTGTGCCTCGGTCATCGGCCCATTCGGCCGCCGACCGAGGCGCTAGCGTCGTGGCCCATGGCAACACCCATTTCGCTTACCGTGGGCAAGAAGGCCCCGGCCATCTCCTTGCTCGACCAGACCGGCAGCACCCACACGCTCGCCTCCCACGAGGGTCACAAGGTGCTGGTGTACTTCTACCCGAAGGCCGACACGCCCGGGTGCACGCAACAGTCGTGCCTGCTGCGCGACCTTGCTGGTCAGATCGGCGACACCACGATCATCGGCATCTCGCCCGACAAGCCCGAGAAGCAGGCCAAGTTCGACCAGAAGTACTCGCTCGGGTTCCCGCTGCTGGCCGACACGGAGCACGCCGTTGCCGAGGCCTACGGCGTCTGGGCCGAGAAGAAGAACTATGGCAAGACGTACATGGGCATCGTCCGCTCGGCGTTCCTGGTCGATGAGACGGGTCGGCTCGAGCAGGTCTGGTACAAGATCAGCCCCAAGGACACCCCGGCCAAGCTGCTCGAGGCGCTCGGCGCGTGAGCGAGACCCCACGTGATCCGGCCGCGCTTCCTGCGCCGTCCGAGATCCTGCCGCACCGAGCCCCGTTCCTGTTCATCGATACGCTGCTCTCGCTCGACCCTGGGGTGTCGGCCCGCGGTACGTGGCATCTCACCGGCGACGAGTGGTTCTTCGCCGGGCACTTCCCCGGTCGGCCGACGCTGCCCGGTGTGCTCATGTGCGAGGCCATTGCCCAGATCGGCGCGGTGGCCACCCTCGCCGACCGACGCTTCGTGGGCAAGCTCGCGCTGTTCGGCGGGCTCGATGGGGCGCGCTTTCGCCGTCAGGTCGGTCCAGGTGACGCGTTGGTGCTCGAAGCCGAGATCGGTCGGATGTCTGCGCGCGCCGGCAAGGGAAAAGGGCGCGCCTTGCTGAACGGTCAGGTGGCCTGTGAGTGCGAGCTCCTTTTTGTCATCGCTGACGCCTGAGCGCTCGGAGGCGCTCCGCGGTCCGCGCGGCGGGCGTCGCGTTGACGGCTCGGTCACGCAGTAGGTCGCGTGCCTCGACGATCTCGCACCGCGCCGATGGCTTGGGACGGGCGTCAGGCCGGGCGAAGCACCACAGTGCCGTTGTGGCCACCGAAGCCGAACGAGTTCGAGATGGACACACCGGGTTCCCATGGCCGTGCCTGTCCGAGCACCAGGTCGAGCGGCGCCATGTCGGGGTCGTCGTTGACGTGGCCGTCGGTGGGCGGGATCAGCTTGTGCTTCATCGACAACACGACGGCGATCGCTTCGATCGCGCCGGCGGCGCCGAGCGCGTGGCCCGTGACGCCCTTGGTGGAGGTGACGATGGGGC
>CAFBMH010000003.1_pt1 | contig 49875 bp, 48 predicted proteins | sample 7268361 | NCBI WGS metagenome assembly CAFBMH01 (sample SAMEA6814057, study PRJEB35770) | freshwater metagenome | biome: Freshwater; feature: Freshwater reservoir; material: water | place: Czech Republic | collected 2017-05-23 | depth 30m m
CACCAACTTCGACGAAGCCGACGTGCTGGCCCGCAACGGCATCTACCCGAAGGTCTTCCACGAGTTGCTCACGCGAGGCGTGGCGCTCGCGCCCGGTGCCTACGAGGTGCTCTTCCCGAGCCTTGCGCACTCGGCGGAAGATCTCGCGCAGACTTTCGACGCCTGCGCGGCCGCGGCCAAGGCGGTCATGGCCGGCTGATCCTGCTCAGCGATCGAGCTTGGCGCGGATCGCGTCTCGTGCCTCGACGAACTCGAGTCGGTTCTCGAAGAACGCGAACCGGGCCCGCACCTGGGCGGAGGGGGACGGGCGTGCCCCACGATTGAGCGTCCATGCCATGAACGACTCGGCCAGGTCCTCGTGCACGCTCGACGACGCGTATTCGCTCACGAACTTGCGGATGTCCGTCGGTGCAGGTTCGGCCGTTCCGGCCCAGAACTCGTCGTGCCATGCGACGAGCGCGGACCCGAACTTCGCGCAACCGATCTCGATACGCAACCCGTCGCAGCGAGTGCGCGACGCTGCGTTCGACGTCAGGTCGTCGGTGCGCAGCGTCAGCATGTGTGCGTACTCGTGCACCATCGTGTCCTGGAGCACCTCGTCGGTCTCGGCCGGGTCGATCGACAGCACCCAGCTGTCCGGGGCGACCGACGAACGATGCACCATGCCGAGCGTGGCGTTTCGACCGTCGCTGATCACGTTCATCTGGCGGATCGACAGCACGGCGTCGTCGGGCAACGTGGACTCGACCAGATCCCACAGCCGCGAGTCGCGGGCGAGATCGGTGCTCGCCGCGGGAATCGCCGGGCGGCCGTCGGCCACGGCGTAAGACGCGAGGAGCACGAGCGTTGCGTCTGCGTAGTGCACCGACTCGGTGGCCCGGGCGGCGCGGCCTGCAGAACGCTCGCTCGTCTGCGCGGTGGCGATGGCGGCGAGCGCACCCGATGCAGGGCCTGGGTGGGCCGCCACGTGGACCCAGCTGGTGGACAGAGTCGCGGACGCGATGACCGCTGCGAGGAACCCGAAGTGTCGGCGCGTGCCCATGAACGCCGAGTGTGGTCCACGTTCACCATCTCGGGCATGAGGCGAACGGACCTCTTGGCAGAACCTTCGGCACGGGGCAGGCCCGACTTGAGGGTTCCGGAGAAGAGTTCCCGATCAGCCCTTGGTGGCGGCGACGGAATCGGGCACGAGGCGGACGAGCACCGCGATGGCCTTGTATGCCGCTTCGGCCGGACCGAGCTCGTCGGGGCGCAACAGGTTCGCCATGATGCGTAAGGCCCACTCCATCAGCGAGTGCGACTGCATGCCGACCCGGGTGAGCTCACGCATGAGCCGCGGGTTGCCGATGATCTTGGCGAACAGCCGGGCGACCTTGAAGTACAGCCGGAACTCTTCGTCGAGCAGGCGCGGGTACTCCTGGATGGCGAGCCCGTTACCGGTGGCGAGTGCCTCGGCGACGAGCGTGGCCGCGAGCCGCCCGGTTTCGTAGGCGTAGTCGATGCCCTCGCCGTTGAACGGGTTGATCGAGCCCGCGGCGTCACCGGCGATGAGCCAGTTCGGCCCCACCTTCGGCCCGACGGAACCGCCCATAGGCAGGCGCCCGCCGGTGGGCGGCGCGACCGGCGACTCAGGATCGATCTGCCAGTGCGCGGGCAGCGTGGCCGCGAACTCTCGCATCAGGTGCGTGGTGTTGATGCTCTTCCAGTCGCGGAACGTGGACAGCAGCCCGATGCCCACGTTGATGGTGCCGTTGCCGACCGGGAAGATCCAGCCGTAGCCGGGCAGCGAGTTCCCGGCGCGGTCGCGCACGTCAAGCGCGCTCTCGATCCATGGGTCGTCGTGCATCGGGCTCTCGAAGTACCCGCGGATGGCCATGCCTTGCGGGTAGGAGCGATCACGGGCCGTGCCGAGCGCGCGACCGAAGCGCGAGTTCGAGCCGTCGGCCACGATCACGTACCGGGCTGCGATGTCCTCGGTGCGGTCGTTGTCGTGGTCGCGGACCGTGGCGCCAACCACCATGCCGTTGCGCAGCAGCGGGGCCAGGGCTTCGGTGTGGCTTCGCAGCACGGCGCCGCGCCGCACGGCGTTCTCCGCCACGAACGTGTCGAGCTCGGCCCGCCGGATCACGTAGCCGAAGTTCGGATAGATGGGGTGGTCGGGCCACTTCATCTCGATCGTGCGGTTGTGGGCGATCGCCCGGAGCCCATCGACGCGGTGGTAGCGGGTGAGCACGTCCGTGAGGCCCATGTCGTGGAGCTGTTTGACCCCACGCGGCGTGATGCCGTCACCGCAGGTCTTCTCGCGCGGGAACGACTTGCGCTCGACGAACACCACATCGAGACCGTGCTCGGCCGCCCAGTACGCGGCACTCGAACCGGCCGGCCCCCCGCCGATGACGAGGAGATCGTGCATCAGCCTGCAGCAGGTGCGAGGTTGGTGATGAGCTTCTCGACGTCCTCGAGCGTGAGCGTGAGGGGGAAGGACGCGGGCAGGGCCGGGTTTTCGGCGAGGGTCTTCAGCTGCTCGAGGTCGGCTTCGGTCTGGCCACCGAAATGGATCCGCTCGTAGTAGACGACGGCGAGCAGCTGCTTGGCCGTGAGTTGCGCAGCCCAGGCCGGCATGCCGCCTGCTACCGGTCGGTTGGTGGCACCGTAGCTACCGATGGCCTTGAAGCCTTCGGAACCACGTGCGAGCCACTCGACGTGATGGGCGAAGTCGGGGAACGTGGCGAGGAGCACGCCATTCGTGAAGCCCGGGATGGCGCCGGCGCCGCCGCCCGTGGCGCCATGGCACCCCGCGCACTTGGCGTAGATGGCCTCGCCTTCGGCGAGTACCCCCTCGGCGTGGACATGAGGTTTGGACAGCGTCTGGACATAGAGGAAGGACCAGAGCGGCAAAAAGAGCAGCACTGGGGCGGCCCACCACGGGATCTTCTTGCGTGCGTTGGCGGCCCGCACCTCGGGCGTGACGACGACTTCGGGCTTCTTCGCCGCGACCACGGGCGCAGATGCTGCGGCCTTGGCGGGCGACGAGGCCGTGGTCGCTGGCGCGGTCGAACCACCGGTGGCCGAAGCTGTCGCCGGGCCGGCGTCGCCGCCGAGGCCGAGCGCGGCGCGTCGCGCCCGGGAGCGCTCGAGGAGGTGCTCTGGAATCTCGGTCAACGAATCCTCCGCAGGACTTCTGGCGGCGTCTCGAACGTCCGAAGCGGGTGCTCTCGCAGCCGCCACCGGGCGCCCGGAACCGTCTCAGCCTATGCGGATCTTGTCATGATCGGCCAAGCCGGGGTGGCATTCCCCGACCGGCGCAGAGGTCGGCTCCGAGGGCGCCGCCGCGGCACATGAACCGCAGCTTTCGATGTGCCACGCCCAGAAGGCCCGTGCTAAACAACGCCTCACATGCCGGTCCTGACCGGCGCGTCAAAGGTGTCGCTCCCGATCCTGCTCCTCGACCCCGCCCACGCAACCGGCGAGGCCTCGTAGAAGTCAGTATCCCCGGACGCCGCTTGCTTGCTCGTACAATTGTGATCGGATTCACGAGGGAGGTGCTCGCCACGTGCTCAACGTCGCTTTCTGGTCCTCGGTGATCGTGGCTGCTGCACTCGTCGGCGGCATCTACTGGTACATGGGCCGCCGTCCGGTTGGCACCCCGCTGACCTGGGGTGAAGCCATGGTCGCCGCGGTCTACGTGTTCTTCTTGCTGTTCTGGGTCTATGGCGTCGTGCCCCACCAGTGGCTGACCTGGGCCGACAACGAGCTGCGCTGGCGGCCCGACAAGATCTTCCTGCAGCCGCGCACCAAGCCTGCGGCGTGCTCGTGGGAATGGGGTACGGCCAAGGGCTGCATCAAGTGGCCCCTGCCCATCACCGTGTCCTGGCAGACCTTGCGCGACATCGTTGCCGTGGGCATCTACGGCATCGAGCTCGGGGGCATGGGCATGCTCTGGGTCAAGTGGCAGAAGCGGGGCCAGAAAGCCGCTGTCGCCGTCGAGAAGTCCGACTTCGGGCGGCCGCTCGTGCGCGAAGGAAGCAACTGATGGGGGCCGGTGACGCCAACCCACCGATGCCCGAGTGGAGCGACGGCTATGTCCTCCAAGAGGTCGACGCGGAATGGCTCTCGAAGGCGGTCAAGCCCAAGCAATTCATCCACATTGACCAGTCCGAGTGCATCATGTGCGAGGGATGCGTCGACATCTGTCCGTGGAAGTGCATCCACATGGTCACGCCCGATGTCATTGCTGAGGCAATTGGCACTGAGCGCCCCGGGGCCGACCCCCAAGATCACGTCGTCTTCCTCATCGATGACGACGTCTGCACCCGTTGTGCGCTCTGTGTCGACCGGTGCCCCACCGGCGTCATCATCCTCGGCAAGGTCGGCGCGCCGCCGGCCACCGGCGATCCACACCAACGCACCAACACGTACGGCTACGGCTACGGCATGCGGCTCGGCTGAGCGCAGAGGAACTAGGAGTACACGACAGTGGCGACGACCAAAGCGCCGATCGGCGAGAAGCTCGCCAAGATCACCCAGCAGGTGCAGGGTTCCCAAGCATGGAACTCGATCTTCCGGCCGGGCTCGATCTTTCGCAAGGGCTACTCGGACAGCCCACGTAACCGGTCCTACGTGATCATGAACAGCGTGCTGTACCACCTTCACCCCGTGAAGGTGAAGCGTCACGCGGTCAAGGTGAGCTACACGCTGTGCCTCGGCGGGCTCAGCTTCTTCCTCTTCATCCTGCTCACCGTCACGGGTATCTTCTTGATGTTCTTCTACCGGCCTACTGCGGCCCAGGCGTGGGACGACATCGCCACGCTGAAGTCGTCGGTGACCTTCGGCCTGCTCGTGCGCAACATGCATCGATGGGGGGCGCACCTCATGGTGCTCTCCGTGTTCTTGCACATGGCGCGCGTCTTCTATCACGGCGCCTACAAGGCGCCGCGCGAGTTCAACTGGATCATCGGCGTCATGTTGTTGCAGCTCACGCTGCTCCTGTCGTTCACCGGCTACCTGCTGCCCTGGGACCAGCTCGCGCTTTGGGCCGTGACCGTGGGTACCAACATGATGGGTTACACCCCGGTGTTCGGTTCTCAGGTGCGCTTCGTGCTGCTCGGCGGCAAGGAGATCGGTACCGACACCTTGTTGCGCTGGTATGTGTTGCACGTCTTGCTGCTGCCATTCGTGATCGTCATCTTCATGGCGATCCACTTCTGGCGGGTCCGCAAAGACGGCGGCATCTCGGGTCCGCTGTAGATCAGGAGACGAGGCAACCATGACCGAAGTTCCTGAACACCTCCGCAAGCGGGCCGAAGAGGCCAAGGCGAAGGCCGCGGCCAAAGCCGCGGCGGCCGCCGGTGGCGACGCGACCGAGACCACCCCAGCTGCCGCCCCGGCCGCCAGCGGTGGCGACGCGGCCGGCGCGAGCAAGATCCCCGCGCACCTCCTCGAACGTTCGAAGTCGGCACGCGACAAGGCGGCCGGTGGTGGCGGTACGGCCACGGCGCTCGCCGAGAAGCCGTCGGGCGGCGTACCGGTGATCGCCGCAGGCGGCCCACCCCCGCTGGTCACCGGGCCGGGTGGTCACACCCAGCGCCTGCTCACCGTGGTCAAGTCCGGCTCCATCCAGGACGTCAAGGCCACCCCGCAGGACAAGGTGCACACCTGGCCGCACCTGCTCGTCGTCGAGTTCGGCGCCGCGCTGCTGTGCACGGCGTTCACGCTGCTCTTCTCGGTGTGGGTCAACGCACCGTTCCTCGAGCTGGCCAACTTCAACCAGACGCCGAACCCGTCCAAGGCGCCGTGGTACTTCCTCGGCCTCCAGGAAATGCTCACGATGTTCCACCCCATGGTGGCCGGCGTGATGGTGCCCGGTATGGGCCTCTTCGTGCTGGGCGCGGCGCCCTTCATTGACAAGAACCCGTCGAACAAGCCCGAGGATCGCAAGTTCGCCATTGCGATCATGACCGTCCACCTTATGTTCTGGGCCACGCTCGTGATGATCGGGTCGTTCTTCCGCGGCCCGGGCTTCAACTTCGTGTTCCCGTGGAACAAGGGCATCTTCTTCGACCTCTGATGACTACTTCGCTGTGTTCCCCCACCCCCTCTTGGAGCCGCTGACATGAACGGAACCATTGTCATCGTCGCCGTGGTCCTTCTCGTGCTGGCGCTCACCACACTTGTCGTGTCGGCCATGAAGCGGCGCGACCAGGGCATGGCCATCGGCGATCTGTCGCGCGAGACCGTCAAGCGCGACAAGGGTCTCGTCGTGCCCGCGGTCGCGGATGGGGCGCCGCTCACCGGCAAGGACATCGAGCGCGCCGCCGCGGCCGACCGAAAGAAGGAACTCGAGCCGGTTGCGCCCAAGTCCCTTGCGCCATGGGTCGCGCCCGATGCCGACGCCATCGGGGTCAGCCGTCGCCAGTTCCTCAATCGCAGCATCGTCGGCGGCATGGTGCTCTCGCTGTCCACCTTCGGCGCCGCGTGCATCGGCTTCCTGTGGCCCAAGGTCGGCGGCGGCTTCGGTTCGAAGATCCGCGTCGGCCGCGTGAGCGACCTCCTCCAAGAGATCGAGAAGGCCAACGGCTTCCTCTACCGGGCCGACGGCCGCATGTGGCTCACCGAATACCCGGCCGGCTCGATCGAGAAGGCCAAGAACATCTATTCATCCGCCGAGCTCAAGGGTATGGAAGCGGGCGTCATCGCCCTCTACCAGAAGTGCCCACACCTCGGCTGTCGGGTGCCCAGCTGCGCCACCTCGCAGTGGTTCGAGTGCCCGTGCCACGGCTCGCAGTACAACCAGGTCGGCGAGAAGCGCGGCGGTCCGGCCCCTCGTGGCATGGATCGGTTCACGATGGAGGTCACCCCTGACGGCTTCCTCCTCGTCGACACCGGCTCGGTCATCCCCGGTCCGCCGATCGGCGTCAACACCACTGGCCAAGAGGCTGAGGGCCCGCACTGCCTGGCCGGCGGACACTGAGGGGATAGGGCACACACATGCTTGTCGCAGCATCCACACAATCCGCAGTCGGTTGGGTCATCGCCGTCCTCGTCGGCTTCGGTTTCGTCGCGTACATCTACGCGAACACCCGGGCCGCCAAACCCGAGGTCGGCTCCGAGATCGCGCTCGCGGCCAACCGCAAGCCGCTCGACGATGATCAGGTGCTCGAGACCACCCGTCTCGATCGCTCGCTCTTGTTCGCGCTCTCGATGCTCGGCATCATCGCCGTGGCCCTCCCGCTCTACTGGCTCGCCGAACCGGCTCGCATCACCAACGCGGCCGAGGGCTTCACCATCCGCAGCGAGAAGCGCGGCACGGAGCTCTTCGCCGCCAACTGCGCGCGCTGCCATGGCCCAGGCGGCACGGGAGGCATCATCGCCACCTCGATCACCGATGATGCCGGAGCGTTCGTGGCCAACGTCAGCTGGAAGGCCCCGGCCCTCACCGCGGTGCTCTCGCGCTTCAGCGAGGAGGAGGTCACCGAGATCTTGAACTACGGGCGCAACGGCGTGATGCCCGCGTGGGGTGCGCCCGGCGGTGGCCCGCTCACGGTCAACAACCTACGCGACCTCATCATCTACTTGCGCACGGTGCAGCTGCCCGAAGCGAGCATGCGCGCCAGCGTCGACGGGGGCATCCGAGACGGGGCCAAGGGCGTGATGCTCAGCGAGCGCCCGACCTTGAAGGACGCGCTTGATGCCGCAAACCGGCTGTCCGATCCTGCAGCCAAGGCAGCGGCTGTCAAGGCGGCCAACGTCGACATCGAGACCTCCCTCGACGCGTTCGTCAAGCAGATCTCCGACCCCGCGTCGCCGTTCTTCGCCTCGATCTACGGCAAGCTCGTCTTCAGCAACACCGCCGCTCAAGGTGCGTACAGCTGCGCGCGGTGCCACACGACGGGCTGGTCGTACAACGCGACCCAGGTCACCAATACGGCTGGCACGCCCCTAGCGGTGAAGTACTCCGACGGCAACGGCTGGTTCGGCCCGTCATTGCAGGGGGGCGCGACCACGCGCAAGTTCAACACCTCGGCCACGCATGCCGCGTTCATCACGGGCGGCTCCGAGAAGGGCAAGAAGTACGGCAACGCCGGCATCGGTAGTGGTCAGATGCCCGGGTTCGGACCCCGCATCGATGACACGGTGAAGGTGACCTACCCAGCCATCCTCACCGAGGCCGAGATCCAGGCCGTGGTTGCCTACGAAAGGAGCATGCAATGAGCGTTGCGCTCACGCTCGCCGGTATCTCGTGGGACCCCACCGTCCGCGGCATCATGGTCGTGCTCGTCGGCTCGTCCGTGTTGATGGGATCGGTCTGGCTGCTCGTCTCCACCAACGTGGGTGTCCGGCTCGGCACGCTTATCGCCCTGTCCGGCTTCTTCGGCTGGATCTTCATCATGGCGGTCGTCTGGTGGATCTACGGCATCGGTTGGCAGGGCCTCCCCCCCTCGTGGCAGACCCTCGACATCAACGTGGGCTGCACCAGCCAAACGGTCCAGACCGCCGACTGCGGCACTGCGGTGTCGGCGGTCGATGAGGCTCGTCGGCTCACCGCGCCCGACAAGCTGCCCGCCGCGTACGATCTCGTTACGACGTCCGACGATGCGGTGGCCAAGAAGGAATACGCGTCGCCGATCGACCCGGCCAAGCTCGAAGGACTCGCGCCCGCGCAGGCCGCCGCGCTGACCGCCGACTGGAACTCCCGGAACAAGAACACCACGCTGTCCGAGCTCGCGGCGATCTCGCCGAGCCTGGCCCGCTCGCTCGACTACGGCAAGGGCTGGCGGTTGCTCAACACCGCCCAGAGCGGCGAAGCGGTGTCCACTGCCTCCGCGCACGTCGTCGAAGAGGGCTACTTCGCCGACGCCACCGGGTTCAAAGTGCTGAACTCGTTCGATCTCGGCGGCAAGGTCCGGCTGAACGCCAACCCAACCCGCGGCGATCGCATCGTCCGCGAGCTGCGCATCGCGACGCAGATCTTCAGCCCGCCGCACTACACCGTGGTGCAAGTCCGCGCTGTGGTGCCCCAGACGGCGGCCCCGGGCGAGGCCCCACCACGGCCGGTTCTCGACCAGAACTCACCGATCATCTCGGTCGTGATGGAACGCGACCTGGGCAACAAGCGCCTCTATCCGTTCCTCACCGCCCTCGGGTCGCTCCTGTTGTTCATCGTTACGGCCACGATGCTGCACTACCGGGACAAAGAAGCCATGGCGCGCCGCGCGGCGGCCGGGACAAGGTGATCTGAACCATGGTCGTCGCGTCGAACCTCGGGCAATACCTGCCGATCGTCCTCATGATGGGACTGGCTGCGGCGTTCGCCGCGGGTTCGTTCGTGGCGTCCGGCCTACTGGCCCCACGCTCCCCGAATGATCGCAAGCGAGCCCCGTACGAGTGCGGCATCATCCCGGCCAAGGAGACTCCCGAGCGCTTCCCGGTGCGGTTCTTCCTGATCGCGATGATCTTCATCGTCTTCGACATCGAGATCATCTTCTTCTACCCCTGGGCGATCGCCCACAAAGAGGTCGGATGGTTCGGCCTGGTCGCCGTGCTCATCTTCTCGTTCGCCGTGTTCGAGTCGTTCGTCTACCTGATCGCCAACGGTGCCCTCGAGTGGGGCCCAGTGAAGCGACTGCGTGACGTATCGGCCACCATGCGGTTGACCGACATGCGGTCGGCCGAGCGCACCAGCACGAGCACCATTCGTCGCGTGGGTCTCGAAGGCCGCGAAGAGGGCGGAGAGGCAGCCTGACATGGGACTCATCACTGACGTTCGCGATCACGGCTTCGAAGGACTCGAGCACAACTTCCTCACCGGCAAGCTCGAGGATTTCGTCAAATGGTCCCGGGCCCGCAGCTGCTGGCCGGCCACCTTCGGTCTGGCCTGTTGTGCCATCGAGATGATGGCCACGGGTGCGGCGCACTACGACCTGTCGCGCTACGGCATGGAGGTCTTCCGCGCCTCGCCGCGCCAGGCCGATCTGATGATCGTCGCCGGTCGGTTGTCCCAGAAGATGGCTCCGGTCCTGCGCCAGATCTACGACCAGATGATGGAACCCAAGTGGGTCATCAGCATGGGCGTGTGCGCATCATCGGGTGGCATGTTCAACAACTACGCAATCGTGCAGGGCGTCGATCAGATCGTTCCGGTCGACGTCTACGCCCCCGGGTGCCCGCCAGGCCCCGAGACCCTGATGCACGCCATCTTCACCCTGCACGACCTCATCCAGTCGGGTGAGCTCACCCAACGCCGCGAGGCCACCGGCCGGGGCGCAGGAGTGCTCGTCGAGCAGCGCGACGGGCAAGCGGTACCCGTCATCATCGGAAGCCGCTGAGCATGGCCGACCAAGATCCGGGCGCTGCCGCGGGCGATGCCGCAACCGAACCGCCGCGCCGCCACGGAGCGCTCGTCGCGTCCTCGCGCGGCCAGACCGTCCTGCACGCCGAGCGGGCCCAGTTGCGGACCCTCGTGGCTGCGCTCACCGCTGAAGGATTCGATCAGCTCATCGATGTCACCGCGGTCGACTACTCCGTGGCCGACCAGCCCCGCCCGCTTCCGGCGGAGGTCGTGCCCGAGCGATTCGAGGTCGTGGTTGGGCTGTTGTCGCACGGTTCGCGCGAACGAGTCCGAATCCGAGTGCAGGTGCCCGAGTCCGAACCCACCGTGCCGTCACTGTTCGACGTGCACCCCGGGTGCGAGGCGCTCGAGCGCGAGGTCTTCGACATGTTCGGCATCGTGTTCGAAGACCATCCCGATCTGTCACGCATCCTGATGCCCGAGGACTGGATCGGCCATCCCCTGCGCAAGGATTACGCCGTCGGGCGTATACCGGTGCAATTCAAGGGCGCACCGTCGTCGCGGTGAAGGGATCCACATGACCGCAACGAACCTGAACGAGACCGCAGACCGAGTACGCCGCCGCGACGCGAGCCCGGTGCTGCGCATGTCCGAGACCGCCGCTGCCAACCTCGATGGCAACCCGGCGGACCCCGCCGACGACGAGCGCATGATCATGAACATGGGCCCGGCGCACCCGTCGACCCACGGCGTGCTCCGGCTCATCCTCGAACTCCAGGGCGAGACGGTGCTGCGGTGCAAGCCGGTCGTCGGCTACCTGCACACCGGCATGGAAAAGACCGGCGAGCAGCTCTCCTTCCTGCAGGGACCGACCAACGTCACCCGCATGGACTACAGCTCGCCGTTGTTCAACGAGCTGGTGTTCTCGATGGCCGTCGAGACCCTCCTCGAGATCGAGGTGCCCGAGCGCGCCACGTGGATTCGCATGATGATGTGCGAGCTCAATCGCATGAGCTCGCATCTGCTGTTCATGGCCACCAACGGCATGGATCTCGGCGCGGTCGGCATGATGATCTACGGCTGGCGCGAACGCGAAGAGATCCTGCGCTTCTTCGAGAAGGTCACCGGCCTGCGCATGAACCACAACTACATCCGCCCCGGCGGGGTAGCTGCGGACCTCCCCGACAACTGGCAGGCCGACCTCACCGAGCTCCTCGACGTGCTTCCCGAACGCCTCGACGAGTACGACATCCTCATGAGCGGCCAGCCGATCTGGCGCGATCGCCTGCAAGGCGTCGGTGTCCTGAACACCGCCGAGGCATTGGCGCTCGGCGCGACCGGCCCCATCTTGCGCAGCACCGGCCATCAGTGGGACCTCCGCCGCGACGAGCCCTACCTGGCCTACGACCAGGTCGACTTCGACGTGATCGTCGGCACCTACGGCGATTCGTACGACCGCTACGCGATCCGCCTGAACGAGATTCGCGAGTCGTTGCGCATCGTGCGCCAGTGCATCGAGACGATGCCCAAAGGCGACTACCGCATCCAGGACAAGAAGGTCACGCCTCCGCCCCGGGCCCGCATCGATCAGTCGATGGAAGCGCTCATCCATCACTTCAAGATCTTCACCGAGGGCTTCAAGGTGCCCGAGGGTGAGATCTACGTCGCGGTCGAATCGCCTCGCGGTGAGCTCGGCTGCTATCTCGTATCCGACGGCGGGGCGCACCCGTACCGCATGCACATCCGAGGCCCGTCCTTCGTGAACCTCCAGACGGTTCCCTATCTCCTCCAGGGCGGCGTCATCGCCGACGGCGTCGCCGCCGTGTCCTCCGTCGACCCGATCATGGGCGAGGTCGATCGCTGATGGCGCGCCTGTCGTCGGAGAACCTCGAGACCGCGTACGAGATCATCGCGCGGTACCCCGTGAAGAAGTCAGCGCTCATCCCGTTGCTGCACCTCGCGCAGGAACAGGACGGCTGGGTCACCGACGTCGCGATGGCCCACATCGCCGAACTCGTTGAGGTCACGCCAGCCGAGGTCATCGGCACCTGCACCTTCTACGAGATGTTCAAGCGCAAGCCGGTGGGGAAGTACGTGGTGAACATCTGCACGAACATCTCGTGCCAGCTCCTCGGCGGCGAGGAACTGCTCCACCACGCCGAGCAGAAGCTCGCCATCAAGGCCGGCGCGACTACCGCCGACGGGCTGTTCACCATCGAGGACGTCGAGTGCATCGCGGCGTGCACCGAGGCGCCATGCCTGCAGGTGAACTACCGCTACTTCCACAAGATCACCCACGGCGAGTTCGACTCGCTGATCGATGACCTCAAGGCGGGCACCCGCGACGAGATCCCGGCCCACGGCACCCTTGCCAAGGTCCGCCAGCACATTCCCGCGGCCCGGCGGGCGGGTGCGGTCGCACCCACTGATCGCGCCGAGCCTGTATGGCTCATCCGCAACCGACAAGAGGGTGCGTCATGACCATGAACGACGTGCCCAAGATCATCACGAGCCGCTTCGACCAGGGCGACGCGCACACGCTCGACGGATATCGCCGCACCCACGGCTACGAAGGGCTCGCCGCCGCGCTCGAGAAGACGCCGCAGCAGGTGGCCGACGAGGTCAAGGCCGCATCGCTGCTCGGTCGCGGCGGCGCCGGCTTCCCGGCCGGGATCAAGTGGACTCTTGCGCCGGCCAACGTGTGGCCGCGGTACCTCGTGGTCAACGGTGACGAGTCCGAGCCCGGCACCTACAAGGACCGGATGCTGCTCGAGCGCGATCCGCACCAACTCATCGAGGGCGTGCTGATCGCCTGCTACGCCGTCGGTTGCGGCCAGGCGTTCTTGTACATTCGCGGCGAGATGGCCCACGCCCAAGAGCGCATGGCCGCCGCACTCAACGAGGCGTACGCCGCGGGCTTCGTGGGCAAGAACATCCTCGGCACCGACTTCTCCGTCGACGTGGTGCTGCACTGGGGCGCCGGTGCGTACATCGTCGGCGAGGAGACAGCGCTCATCGAGTCTCTCGAAGGCAATCGAGGCATGCCCCGCTTGAAGCCACCGTTCTTCCCGGCGGCCAAGGGCCTGTACATGCAGCCCACCATCGTGAACAACGTCGAGACGCTGTCGAACCTGCCGTGGATCATCCGCAACGGGGTCGACGAGTGGAACAAGCTGGGGGCCGAGACCTCGAAGGGCACCCGCGTGTTTGCGGTGTCGGGTCACGTGAACAACCCCGGCGTGTTCGAGGTCGAGTTCGGCGTGACCACCTTCCGCGACATCATCTTCGATCCGAAGTTCGCGGGGGGCATCCGGGGCGGCAAGGCGCTGAAGGCGTTCATCCCCGGTGGTGCGTCGGCACCGTGGTTCTACGAGGAACACCTCGACCTGCCGCTCGAGAAGGTGGCCATCGACAGGGCCGGCTCGATGCTCGGCTCGGGCGCCATCGTCGTCATGGACGAGGACACCGACATGGTCAAGGCCGCGTTGCGGCTGGTGCGGTTCTTCGCCCGCGAGTCGTGCGGCAAGTGCACGCCGTGCCGTGAAGGCACCACGTGGATGGAGAAGATCATGCAGCGCATCCTCGATGGCCATGGCCGCCCCGAGGACGTCGCACTGCTCATGGACACCGCCGACAACATCTCGGTCGACTTCATGTGGCCGCCGCGCATGACCACGATCTGCCCGCTCGGCCAGTCGGCCACGACACCGATCGCCAGCGCCGTCATGCGGTTCAAGGACGAGTTCGAACGCTACGTCGGCGGCCCCATCGAGCTCAACGTCACGGTGAAGGGCGCCGCGTTCATCGGTCCCCCCACCCGCAAGAAGGAGGGCTCCGGTGTCTGACACCGCCGCTCCAACAACCGTCGCGATCACCGTCAACGGTGTCGCAGTCGAAGCCAAACCGGGCGAGCTCGTCATCGATGCGTGCGAACGCAACGGCGTCTACATCCCGCGCTTCTGCTATCACTCGCGCATGCGCGCCGTGGGCATGTGCCGCATGTGCCTCGTCGAGATCGACGGCGGTCGCGGCCCGGCGCTGCAGCCGAGCTGCATGGTGTCGGTCAGCCCCGACATGAAGGTCTTCACCGAGTCACCGGTGACCAAGAAGGCCCAGGACGGCATCCTCGAGTTCCTGCTGATCAACCACCCGCTCGATTGCCCGGTGTGCGACAAGGGCGGCGAGTGCCCGTTGCAGGATCAGACCATGGCCTACGGCCCGGGCGAGTCGCGCTTCGTCGAAGAGAAGCGCCACTTCGAAAAGCCCATCCCGATCAGCGATCTCGTCTACCTCGACCGCGAGCGTTGCATCCTGTGCGATCGCTGCACGCGCTTCGCGAAGGAGGTGGCCGGTGACCCGCTGATCCACTTCCAGGGCCGGGGCAACCTCACCGAGGTCAACACCTTCCCCGACGATCCGTTCTCGTCGTACTTCAGTGGCAACACGGTGCAGATCTGCCCGGTGGGTGCGCTCACTGCGAAGCCGTACCGCTTCAAGGCCCGCCCGTGGGATCTCGAAGAGGTCGAGTCCACCAGCGTCGTCGACTCCGTCGGCTCGCGCATCTCGGTCCAGTCGTCGCGCGACCGCGTGCTGCGCTTCGTGGGCGTCGACAGCGACCCGGTCAACTGGGGCTGGCTTACCGACAAGGAGCGCTTCAGCTTCGAGGCGCTCGACCACGAAGGCCGCCTCGGCGGGCCGCTCATGCGCGGCAACGCGCTCGGCAAGCTCGACGCCAAGGGCGATCAGCTCGTGCGGGCCACGTGGGCGCAGGCCTTGGGGGCCGCGGCTAGTGCGCTCACCGAAGCCGGCCCGTCGCGCGTCGGGGTCCTCGGTGGCGCACGCCTCACCAATGAAGCGGCGTACGCGTGGGCCAAGCTGACCAAAGGCGTGCTCGGCACGGACAACGTCGACGCCCAACTCGCCGACGGGCTCCCGGCCGATGTCGTGCTCGGGTTGCCTCGCGCCACCATCGACGAGGCTTGCACCCCGGGCGGCGTCATCGTGCTGCTCGGCCCCGACCCCAAAGAAGAGCTCGGCGCGCTCTACCTGCGCCTGCGCCACGCGGTCATCGAGGACCGGGCCACGCTCATCGAGCTCACCCCGCGCTCCACGGGCTTGTCGAAGTTCGCCGCGCATCGCCTGCACCCGCGGCCCGGCGAAGTTGGGGAGTTGGCCACCGCACTGGTCGCCGACGTTGCGCCTACTCGGGCCATCGCCGGGGTCGAGCCTGCGGCGATCGCAGCCGCCACCGCAGCGTTGCGGTCGGGCAAGCCCGTCACGGTCATCCTCGGCCGGACATCGCTGGCCGAGGGAACCGACGCCATCGTCGAGGCGGCCCTCACCCTGCGCGACGGCTTTCCCGGGGTCAAGTTCCTCAGCGCGCTGCGCCGCGGCAACGTGCACGGCGCGCTCGACATGGGGCTCTCTCCAGGGCTGCTGCCTGGGCGCACCACCCTTGCTGCCAGCCGCGCCGCCTTTGTCGACGCGTGGCCGAACGTGCCGACCGCGACCGGGCTCGACGCCACCGGAATCCTCGAAGCCGCGGCGTCCGGGCGCATCACCACGCTCGTGCTGCTCGGCGCCGATCCGCTGCGCGACTTTCCCGACGCCGCGCTCGCCAAGAAGGCGCTCGAGACCGTCGAGATGCTCATCGCCGTCGACCTGTTCGTCACTGATTCGGGACGCCTCGCCGATGTGGTGCTCGCCGCCGCGGCATCCTCCTCCGAGGTCGACGGCTCGTTCACCAACCTCGAGGGTCGGGTCACTGCGGTGCGCCAGAAGGTCACGCCGCCCGGCACCGCCCGCGCCGACTGGATGATTGCCGCCGAACTCGCGACCCGCCTCGGCGGCGACCTCGGACTCGAATCGGTCGAGCAGATCCGGGCCGAGCTGGCCGCCTTGTCGCGTATCCATGAGCCGTTGGCCACCGGTGCGTTCGGTGATCGCGACGGCGTGCTCATCACCGGAGGATCGGTCACCGTTGCGCCTCGCGAGCGCGCGGTTGTCCCGAAGAGCGATGCGTATTCGTACCGCCTCATTGCGACCCGTTCGATGTACGACCTCGGCACCGTGCTGCAGCACAGCTCCTCGAGCGCGCACCTTGCGCCCGGCACGGCCGTGCTCTTGCATCCGCTCGACTTCGACCAGCTCGGCGTCGAGGCCGGGGCCCGTGTCAAGGTGTCCGCCGCCAAGGCGTCGCTCCACACCATCGTGCACCCCGACGCCGGGGTGCCCCGAGGTAGCGCGGCCATGTTGTTCAACCAGCCTGACGCAGATGTCGGTGGCCTTCTCGATGCACGCGCCGCGGCGATCGACGTCCGGGTGGAGCGCGTATGATTTTCGGTCTCGATCCGCTGTACGACGACTTCTCGGCCTGGGGAACCACGCTCATCCTCGTCGTGGCCAAAGTGCTGATCGTCTTCGCGTTGCTCATGGTCGCGGTCATGTTCATGATCTGGTTCGAACGCAAGCAGATCGCCATGATGCAGAACCGCATGGGCCCCACCGTCGCAGGCCCGAAGGGGCTCCTGCAGACCCTCGCCGACGGGGTCAAGCTCTTCTTCAAGGAAGACCTCGTCCCCGAGAACGCCGATCGCAAGGTGTTCAAGCTCGCGCCTTACCTCGCCCTGGTCCCCGCCTTCTTGACGTTCACGATCATCCCCCTCGGTGGCAACTTCCGGGACAAGGCGGGCAACGTCAAGATCGCCGGCCATTTCACGTCGCTGCAGGTGGCCGACCCGCCGATCGGGCTGCTGTTCTTCCTCGCCATGTCGGGCGTCGCGGTCTACGGCGTGATGCTCGCGGGCTGGGCGTCGGGCTCGAAGTACCCGCTGCTCGGCGCCGTGCGGGCCTCGGCCCAGATGGTGAGCTACGAAGCGGCGCTCGGGCTCGCAGTCGCCGCGGTGTTCCTCAAGTCGGGCTCCTTGTCCACCCACGACATCGTGGCCGGCCAGTGGGGCTCGGGCGGGTGGAGCATCCGCGACTGGAACGTGCTCGCCACGGGTTTCGTGCCCTTCGTGATCTTCCTCATCGCCGGGACCGCCGAGCTGAACCGACCGCCGTTCGATCTCGTCGAGGCCGAGCAGGAGCTCGTCGGTGGGTTCCACACCGAGTACAGCTCGATCCGCTTCGCCATGTTCTTCCTCGCCGAGTTCATGAACGTCATCACGATGTCGGCGATCATGGTCACGTTGTTCTTCGGTGGTCCGAGCGGGTTCTTGTTCGGTCCGTCGTGGCTCAAGGTGATCCTGCCCACGTTCTGGTTCATGGCCAAGCTCTTCTGCTTCCTGTTCGCCTTCGTCTGGTTCCGGGGCACGTTGCCCCGGCTGCGCTACGACCAGCTCATGGATCTTGGGTGGAAGGTGCTCATCCCGCTCGCGCTGTTCTGGTTCGTGATGCTCGGTGCCATGGAAGTGGCGGCCGACAACGGGTGGAATCGCGTTGCGATCGTGCCGATCGCCATCGGCGTGCTGCTGGCCGGCTCCGCCCTGCTGCTCGGCGCCAACCGAAGCGCGCGCACGGCGCGAGAACGTGACGAGGTGGCGGTCTGATGGGGTACCTCAACGGCTTCGCGGTCACGTTCCGCAAGCTCTTCCACAACACCCCCACGGGGGCGATCGTCACCACCGAGTACGGCGGAGGTCGCGGGCGCAAGCACGACGAAAAGCGGCCCAAGGCCGATCGGGTGCACGGCCGGCACGTCCTCAACCGCTATGAGGACGGCATGGAGAAGTGCATCGGCTGTGAGCTCTGCGCCGGTGTGTGTCCCGCGAAGTGCATCTACGTGCGCGGTGCCGACAACGACCCCGAGAACCCCACCTCGCCCGGTGAGCGGTTCGGGTTTATCTACGAGATCAACTACCTGCGGTGCATCCACTGCGACCTCTGCGTTGAGGCGTGCCCCACCGAAGCGATCACCGAGTCGAAGCTGTTCGAGTTCAGCTTCACCAACCGGCAGGACGCGATCTACACCAAGGCCGAACTGCTGGTGGGCGACGACGGTATGCCGAAGCACCTGCCCTGGGAAGACTGGCGCCCTGGCGAAGATCTCATGACCTCGGCCTGGATGCGGGCGACCTCGCCTTCGGGCGACGCCGACTACGTCGGCAAGGTCGCGTGGTCCGGCGAGCTCGGCTACGGCCTGCGGGCCCCCGAATCAGGGCAGACCACCGAGGGCGCATGGCCGCCGCCGGCGGGGGCTAGTCACGACGATCACGGTCACGACGATCACGACGATCACGATCACGGTCACGCGCACGGGGGGAATCACTGATGGCCGAAACCATCGTGTTCGCCGTGGCCGCGCTGCTCATCCTGGGCGGAGCGCTCGGGGTGATTCTCTCGCGCAACCCGGTGCACTCAGCGCTTTTCCTCGTGCAGACGTTGTTCGGGGTGGCGATCACCTTCATCGACCTCGACGCGCATTTCCTCGCGGCCGTGCAGGTCATCGTGTACGCCGGCGCAATCGTCATCCTCTTCCTGTTCGTGATTATGCTCCTCGGCGTCGACCAGGCCGAGAACCTCGACATCGAGCCCATAGCGGGTCAGCGACCCATCGCGCTGATCATCGCCGCGGCCACGCTCGCCGGGTTGATGTCGGTCGTGCTGTCGGTGGGCGACAAGCTCACCGGCGCCGACTCGGTCACCGGGCCGCTCGATGCGGTGATCCGCGTCGATGCACTCGGCGCATCACCCGAGTCTGCGACCGATGTCAGGGTTCTGGGCAGTCACCTGTTCACCGACTACGTGTTCGCGTTCGAGATCACCGCGGTGCTGCTGACTATCGCTGTGGTCGGCGCCGTGCTGCTCGCCCGCCGCCCCTCGGGCCCGATCGAGTCGTTCTCTGAAGACGATGCCGTGGAGGCTGTGCGATGACCTTTGCCGTCGACGCGCCCACCACCGACTGGTACCTGATGCTGTCGGCCGTCCTCTTCTCCCTCGGCGCGCTCGGCCTGCTCGTGCGGCGCAACCCGCTCGTCATGTTCATGTGCGTCGAGCTCATGTTGAACGCGGTCAACATCACGTTCGTGGCGATCGGCCGTGAGCTCAAGGACGTCGGTGGTCAACTCGCGGTCTTCTTCGTGTTGGTGGTGGCTGCGGCCGAGGTCGTTGTGGGCCTGGCGATCATCGTCACCATCATCCGTCGCCGCCCCGGCGCCAACGCCGATGACATCTCGGTGCTGAAGGGGTAAGGGCAGTGCTTGATCTCGTCTGGTTGATTCCCGCGTTCCCGCTGCTCGGGTTCCTGTTGCTTGTCGTCGGTGGGCGCAAGCTCGGCGAACCTCGCGCCGGTTGGCTTGCCACGCTGCTCATGGCGGGGTCGTTCGTCGCGTCGGTCATCGTGTTCTTGGGCCTCGTGGCCAATCACGCCGAGGAGCGCCAGTTCTCGCAGGTGCTCTTCACCTGGGTGCCGGCCGGCCGCTTCTCGGTCGACGTCGGGTTCCTCGTCGATCCACTTTCGATCACGATGTGCCTGTTCGTCACCGGCGTCGGCACGCTGATCCACTTGTACTCCATCGGGTACATGCACGGCGACGAGAAGTTCTCCAAGTTCTTCTTGTACCTCAATCTCTTCGCCTTCTCGATGCTGATGCTGGTGCTCGGCGACAACATGCTCCTTACCTTCCTCGGGTGGGAAGGCGTGGGCGCCTGCAGTTACTTCCTCATCTCGTTCTGGCACACCAGCGATTCGAACGCGACCGCCGGCAAGAAGGCCTTCGTCACCAACCGCATCGGTGACTGGGGCTTCATGGTCGCGATGTTCTTGTCCTTCGGGGCGTTCGGCACTATCAAGTACACCGACCTCTTCGAGGGCATCCACAGCAACGGGATCGCCACCAGCACGGCCACCGCGATCGCCCTGTTGCTGTTTGTCGGTGCGTGCGGCAAGTCCGCGCAGTTCCCGCTGTATCTCTGGCTGCCCGACGCCATGGCCGGCCCCACGCCGGTGTCCGCGCTCATCCACGCGGCCACCATGGTCACCTCGGGCGTGTACCTCATGACCCGCGCCAACCCCATCCTCGCCGAGGCGTCGCCGTGGGTGTTCACGCTCATCGCATGGGTCGGCGTCGGTACCGCGCTCTTCGCGGCAACCATCGCCGTCGCGCAGAACGACATCAAGAAGGTGTTGGCGTACTCCACGGTGAGCCAGCTCGGCTTCATGTTCCTGGCCATTGGCTCGGGTGCATACGTCGCGGCGATCTTCCACATGATCACGCACGCGTTCTTCAAGGCGCTGCTGTTCCTCGGTTCCGGTTCGGTCATCCACGGCATGCATGACGACCAGGACATGCGGCACTACGGCAACCTGCGCAAGTTCATGCCGATCACCGCGATCACGTTCATCATCGGGTGGTTGGCCATCGCCGGCGTGCCGCCGTTCTCCGGCTTCTTCTCGAAGGACGAGATCCTCGCCGCAGCCATGGACAAGAGCCCCGCACTATGGGCCGTGGGTCTCGTCACTGCGCTGCTCACCGCGTTCTACATGAGCCGCCAGGTCTTCATGACCTTCTTCGGTCGCTATCGCTACGCCGACCCACGTCCCGACGAGATCGCTGCGGCATGGCAGACCAAGGTCGCAGCGGCCCGCAGCGTGGCCGAGGATGCGAAGACGGCTGACGCCAACGCCAGCAGTGCGCTCGCCCTGGCCCGCGCCAGGCTCGACGACGCCGTGGGCGACGATCGTGCGGCGGCCGAGCAAGCCGTGGCCGAAGCCGAACGGTTGTCGGCCGCGACCGCGGTCGATGCCAGCGACGCGCAGAAGTCGGCCACTGCGCTCGCCATGAAGGTCGCGCAGCTCCCCACCGTCACCCTCGGCCTCACCGCCGCGCCCGATGTGCACGAGATCAGCGAGGATCTCGGCCACGGCCCCGCGCACCGCCGTGAGTTCCACCCCCACGAGTCGGGTTGGCAGATGTGGGTGCCGCTCGTCGTGCTCGCGGGCGCCGCAATCGTCGGTGGGGCGATCAACCTGCCCTTCAGCCACGACGTCAAGTTTCTCGAGAAGTGGCTCGAGCCGGTGCTCGCGCACCCGCACGAGGTCAGCTTCAGCGGAGGCAAGTTGTTCGTGCTCGCGGTCTTCGCCGTACTCGCCGGGTTGGTCGGCGTCGCCATCGCCGCTGCGGTGTACCTACGGGGCAAGGGCGATCCGACCAAGATCGAGTTGCCCATCCTCGCCGAAGGCTGGAAGTACGACTCCTCGGTCACCGCGTTCATGGGTGGCCCCGGGAGACAGCTCTTCGAAGGGGCGGCGATCGCTGATCGCGTCGGCATCGACGGGGCGGTCAACGGGGTAGCCGCCGGGGTCCGCGAGACCAGCGGCACCCTGCGGCGTCTGCAGAACGGATTGGTGCGCACCTATGCGGTGGGCATCGCGATAGGTGCGGTGTTGCTCATGGCCTACTTCCTCCTCATGGCGAAGGCGGGCTGATCGTGACCGTGCTCCTGCTTGCCAACGAAACTGCGTCGACATCGTTCCCGGTGCTCGCTGCGCTCGTGCTCGTTCCCTTGGCCGGTGCCATTGCCGTTTCCTTCACGTCGCCCCGCCGCAACACGGCCAAGACCATCGCCGTGCTCGCGAGCGGCATCACCGGCGCCATCTCGGTGTGGATGCTCTATGCGTTCCGCACCGGCACCGCGGAGTTCCAGTTCGTCACCCAGCAGAGTTGGATCGCCAGCTTCGGGATCTCGTGGTTCGGCGGGGTAGACGGCATCTCGCTGTTCATGATCGTGCTCACCGGCCTGCTTTTCCCGCTGGCTATCGTCGGCATCGAACCCGAGCACGAACCGAAGCCGTACTACGCGTGGTTGCTGGTGCTCGAAGCAGGGTGCATGGGCGTGTTCTTCGCGCTCGACCTGTTCATGTTCTTCATCTTCTTCGAGATCGTGCTCGTCCCGATGTACTTCCTCATCGCCGGGTGGGGTCACGCGAACCGCGCATACGCCGCAACCAAGTTCTTCCTGTACACGATGTTCGGTTCTGCATTCATGCTCGTGGGCATCGTCTCGCTGGTCACGTTGCACGCGCGAGCCACCGGCGGCGACATCACGTTCAACCTCATCGAGATCGCCGAGAGCCAATCGATCGCGCTGATCACCTCGCGGTGGATCTTCCTGTCGTTCGCGATCGCGTTCGCGGTCAAGGTGCCGTTGTTCCCGTTGCACACCTGGCTCCCCGACGCGCACACCGAAGCGCCCACTGCGGGTTCGGTCATCCTCGCCGGAGTCATGTTGAAGCTCGGCACCTACGGCTTCTTGCGGTTCGGGCTGTACCTCTTTCCTGAAGCATCGGTGTTCTTCGCGCCACTCCTCATCACGCTCGGCACGATCGGCATCATCTACGGCGCCGTCGTGGCCACGATGCAGAAGGATCTCAAGCGACTCGTCGCGTACTCGTCGGTGGCGCACCTCGGGTTCATCATCCTCGGTACGTTCGCGCTGAACCGCGAGGGCATCGACGGTGCCGTACTGCAGATGGTCAACCACGGCTTGTCCACCGGCGCGCTGTTCCTCCTGGTCGGCATGATCTACGAGCGCCGCCACACCCGCGAGATCTCCCAGCTCAAGGGCTTGCAGAAGTCGGCGCCGATCCTGGCCGGGTTCTTCACGCTGGTGATGCTGTCCTCGATTGGTCTGCCCGGCCTCAACGGCTTCGTGGGCGAATTCCTCATCCTCCTCGGGAGCTTCACTGCGCATCGTTGGTGGGCGGTGGTGGCGGCCTCCGGGGTCATCATCGCCGCGCTCTATCTGCTCTGGGCCTACCAGCGGGTCTTCCACGGCACGCCCGAAGGTGACAACGCCACGATGCGCGACCTCACCTTCCGTGAGGGTTGCGTGCTGGCTCCGCTGGTGGTCGGCATCGTCTTCCTCGGCATCTACCCCAAGCCGGTGCTGGATCGCATCGAGCCGTCGGTGGTCTCGCTCGTCGAACACATTGAACGACACGATCCTGACTTCCATGAACCGTCACCGGCGCTCGTCGTCGGTGACGCAGGCGAGGGTGCCGCACGAACTGAAAAAGAGGGTGGTCACTGATGGGCGCGCTGTTGCTCGCCGAATCGAGCGTTCTCGCGCCCGCGCCGTCGGTCGCGTGGTGGGGGCTCGTACCGCTCATCGTGCTCGTCGCGGGCGCGGTCATCCTCCTCACGATCACCTCGCTCGCGAAGAACCTGCCGTCATGGTTCGCTGCGGCCTACACCGTGGGCATCGGCGTCGCGACCTTCTGCGCCGTGATCCCACCATGGACCCGCGTGCACCATCACGGCGCAATCTCCACGCTGTCGGGGATGTACGGCGTCGACGGGTTCTCGCTTTTCATCACCGCGGTGCTCGCCTGCTCGGTGGTACTGGCTGCGCTGTTGGGCGTGGGCTACCTCGAACGTGAGGGCATCCGAGGCATCGAGTTCTACGTTTTGCTCCTGCTGTCGGCGGCCGGTGGCGTGGTCATGGCCGGGGCCAACGACCTCATCATCTTGTTCCTCGGGCTCGAGGCGCTGTCGCTTGCGGTGTACGTGCTCGCGGCAATGAACCTGCGTCGTACGCAGTCCCAAGAAGCCGGCATCAAGTACTTCGTACTCGGCGCGTTCTCGTCGGCGTTCTTCCTGTATGGCATCGCCCTCGTCTACGGTGCCACGGGCTCCACCAACCTCGCGGTCATCAAGACCTTCCTCGCCACCCGCGTGGTCGCCGACGAGACGATGCTGTTCATCGGCTTTGCCCTACTGCTCGTGGGGTTGGCGTTCAAGGTCGCGGCGGCGCCGTTTCACTCGTGGACCCCCGACGTTTACCAGGGCTCACCCAGCCCGGTGGTCGCATACATGGCGTCGGGCGTCAAGGCCGCCGGGTTCGCGGGCATGATCCGCGTGTTCGTGGTGGGCTTCGGCCAGTACGCCGACACGTGGCAGCCTGCGATCTACGCGCTCGCCGTGCTCACCCTGCTGGTGGGGTCGATCCTCGCCGTGCGTCAGACCGACGTGAAGCGCATGCTCGCGTACTCGTCGATCAGCCATGCCGGGTTCCTGCTCGTGGCCGTCGAGGCCGCCACCCCGAAGGGTGTGTCGGCCGCGGTCTTCTACCTTGCGGCCTACACGTTCATGGTGGCCGGTAGCTTCGGCGTGGTAACCGTGGTCGGGAACGGCCATCGGGGTCGCCACGACCTGTCGAGCTACAAGAGCCTGGCCAAGGAACGGCCGGCACTGGCGTTCGCGTTCACGATCTTCTTGTTCGCGCAGGCCGGCGTTCCGTTCACCACGGGGTTCTTCGCCAAGTTCTCGGTGATCAGCGCGTCGGTCGATGCCAGCTCGTACTGGTTGGCCATCGTGGCCATGGTCAGCTCAGTGATCGGTGCGTTCTTGTACCTGCGCATCGTGCTCACCATGTACCTCGACGATCACCACGACACCGGTTCTGTGGCCGTCGCCGCGAAGCGCCCGGTGCCCTTCGGCGCGATGGTCGTCATCGGCGTGTGCGTGCTGGTCACCCTCGGCTTTGGCATCGTGCCCGGCATCATCGAGAACCTGGCCCGCGACGCCGTGCCGGTGCTCGTGTCTGCCGCAACGTCGGCAGTCGGCTGACCCGTCGGCTCAGATCCCCAAGGGGCGGGTGCCGATGAGACCCCGTTCGGTGAGTGCGTCGAGCTCGTCGGCGGTGAGGCCGAGCAGACCGCAGAGGACCTCGGTGTTGTGCTCGCCGAGCAGGGGAGCGGGGCGGGCGAACCGCTTCGTCGGCTGGCGACCGAACAGCACCGGGAACGCAGGGATGGGGTGGGTGCCCACGACCGGGTGCGTTACATCTTCGAAGAAGCCGCGAGTGCGGATCTGCGGGTTGCGATCCGAGGTGCGGCAGCTGGCCACCGCAGCGGCCGGAACGCCGTGTGCGGCGAGCAGTTCCACCGTGTCGTAGAGCTTGACGGTTGCGCACCATGGGGTGAGCACCGCGTCGAACTGGTCGGGGTCCTCGGTGAGCTCGGTGCCCACGAGTGCGCCGAGCGCGGCGCGCTGCGCGTCGGTCTCGACGGCGATCGCGATCGCGCCCATCGTCTCGTCGGGATGGTCGGCCGTGCGGAACGTACCCTGCAGCCCGTAGCCGGGTTCGTGGTTGCCGTCGCGGGTGAGCAGCACGCCGTTGCCCGTGAACTCGATGACCTGTTCGGCCGCGGCGTTCAACGCGGTTTCGACCATGGTGGCCTCGACGAGGCAACCAGTGCCGGTGCGTTCTCGCCGAGCCAGCGCGACGAGCGCCGCGTACGTGGCGTGTAGCCCGGCCAGTGGATCGCACGGCCCGCGGGCGTTCATGGGTTCCACGTCGGCGTAACCGGTGAGCCACGCCATGCCCGAGGTCTGCTCCATCGTCTGGGCGAACCCAACGCGATCGCGCCATGGTCCGTCGAGGCCGAACGCCGGCATGCGCACGACCACGATGCGCGGGTTCCACGAGCGCAGCTCGTCCCACGTGAGGCCCCACTGGTCGAACACGCGGGGCGCGAAGTTCTCGACCACGACATCGCTCACCTCGACGAGCCGGCGTAGCAGCGAGCGCCCATCGGTCGACGTGAGATCGAGGGTGATCGAGCGCTTGCCGGTGTTCGCCGAATGGAACGTGGGACCCCATTCCCACCACTGTTCGGTGCCGGGGGCCCTGCTCGAGCCGAACCGCATGCCGTCGGGGCGTTGGATCGACTCGACGTGGATGACGTCGGCTCCGAGGCACGCCAGCGCGAAGGTCGCATACGGCCCGGCCCAGAACGCGGTGAGGTCGACGACCCGCACCCCGGCGAGTGGCCAGTCGTTCGGGGCGGGGGAGGATGGGGCAGCGTGGGCACGCGATACAGACCGCTCCCCGAGAGCGGCCCGAACCGCGTCGGTGTCGGCTCCGATCAGCGGTGCGGGGGTGAACGCGCGCGTCATCTCGCCGTGGATTCGCCATGGCACACGAGGTTGGCGGAACCCGCCGCCCGGGTTGTCGACATAGACGCCGCGCTCGACGAAGTGGTCGAAGCCGGTGAGGTTTTCGCCGTTGCCGATGTGCGCCACGGGGATGCGCAGCAAAGAGGCCTCTTCGACGACCTCGGCTGTGGTGCGGGCGCTGGTATAGGCCCGGATGATCCGGGTGACCCGTTCGGCGTTGGCGATGCGGCCAGCCATCGACGCGAGGTCGGGGTCGAGCGCAAGGTCGGGCTCGCCGAGGAGCAGGCAGAAGTCCTGCCACTGCTGCCCGGTGAACACACAGAAGCCGACGAACCCGTCGAGGGTCGGTTCGATCGACGGGATCTCGAGCCGCGGTTCCGACGCGTAGATGCCACTCATCGAACCCCACAAGGTCTGCACGTTCGAACACGTCGGCGTGATGGCCTCGAGCAGCGAGAGATCGACGTGGTCGCCCCGGCCGGTCATGCGGGCGCGTCGCAGCGCGGCCATCGCCGCAACTGCCGCGTTGACGCCACCGATCCATTCGCCGATGCGCCCGCCGCCATTGATGAACGGCCGCCCCGGCAGTCCCCGGGTGGATGTGCTGCCACCTGCGGCGAGCAGCGTGAACTCGGTGGCCGGCCGCCCGGCCCACGGCCCGGTGTGCCCGAACGGCGTGATGGTGAGCAAGGTCGCCCTGGGGTTGGCCGCGGCGATCGTGTCGTATCCGAGGCCGCGCGCCTCGAGCTCGCCCGGTCCGCTGCTGTCGATCACGAGGTCGAACCCGATGACGAGGTCACGGATCTCGTCATCGGTGAGCACGGCGGAGTACGTCGACGTGCGAAGGAATGCGTGCAGCAGGCCCTTGCGTTCGCCCACGCCGTGGCGGCGTAGCGGATCCCCGTCGGCCGCCTCGACCTTCACCACGTTGGCCCCGCCGTCGGCCAGCAACTTTGCGCAGTACGCACCGGCGATGCCCTTGCTGAGGTCGAGCACCGCGACATCGTCGAGCGGGTAGATCAACGGTTCGTTCATAGCGACCGAGCGTAAACGACCAACTTTTGGGTCGCGTCCCGCACGTCCTGGCGCCCGTTTCACGACCCGCAACCCAGACGGGTTCGCTCCCGCGCGATGACGATTCTGAGAGCCCGCGCCGCGTGTGCATGACCCTGGCGCTCATCGAGCCCTCGGCGTGACGGGCGCGTGGCACACGCCGGTCGAGTGCGCGGTGTCACCCTGGAATGGCTCGTCGGGCTAGTGTCGGCGCCGCAGCCACCAGGGATGCTGAACTCTGCCGCCTTGGCACGAAAAATGCCCGAAAGATAGGCTCTCTCGACGTGTCGGACTTCCTCCGCAGCTACCTCACGGTCGCCATTTTCGGTGCGTTCGCCGCGACGCTCGTCGGCGGCATGCTCGCGCTCGGCAGCCTCGTGCGGCCCTCGAACAGCACCGCCCAAAAGCTGCTCACCTACGAGAGCGGCGTCGACCCCACGGGCGACATGTGGACCCAGAGCAACGTCCGGTACTACGTGTTCGCGCTGCTCTTCGTCATGTTCGACGTCGAAGCGGTGTTCATCTTTCCCTGGGCCACCCGCCTCGAGGCCTACGGCACATTCGGCCTCATCGAGATGGGCATCTTCATCGCGATCCTGGCCCTCGGCCTGGTGTACGCCTGGCGGAAGGGAATGCTCCGGTGGGTCTAGTAGAGAGCGGCAAGTCACCAAAGCTGCTCACCACGTTGCTCAACGTGAGCCGGAAGTACTCCCTGTGGATGTACCAGTGGGGCCTCGCGTGCTGCGCCATCGAGATGGGCGCGGCCATGGGCTCGCCCCGCTACGACGTCATGCGACTCGGCGTCATTCCGCTGCCCGCTAGCCCACGCCAGGCCGACCTGCTGTGCGTCTCGGGCACCGTCACCGACAAGATGGCGCCCGCCGTGCTGCGGCTGTACGAGCAGATGCCCGAACCGAAGTACGTGATCTCCATGGGCAGCTGCGCGAACTGTGGCGGCCCCTACTGGGACAGCTACTCGGTCACCAAGGGCGTCGATCAGATCATCCCGGTCGACGTGTACGTCCCGGGCTGCCCGCCCCGCCCGGAAGCGTTGCTCGAAGGCATCGTCCTGCTCCAGGAGCGCATTCGCAACGAGGACCCGGCCGAGCGCTGGCGCGGCGCCCCGATCATCGTGCAGGACAACGCGGCCCGGCCTGTGGCCCCAGCAGAGGTGCCGGCATGAGCAGCACCGAGGTCGAGGTCGGCCCAGCCGTCGACGAACAGCGCACCGCACTGGTCGCCACGCTGTCCACCAAGCTGGGTAGCGCGCTCGTGGGCAGCCACATCCGTCCCGGCGACGACCTGTGGATCCGCGTCACCGTCGACGCTTGGGCCGACACGTTCCGCATGTTGCGCGATGCGCACGGCCTGAAGTTCTTCAACTGGCTGTCGGCCATCGACTGGATGCCGTCGCCCTTCGGTCGCGACATGGACGCCGAGGTCGACTCGATCCTGCAGGGCAAGGTCGCGAAGGCTCCCGAGCCCACGGTCACCGGCTACGCCGGTGGCGACACCCGGTTCCAGGTCCTCGGCCGCCTGCACAACCTGGCCGACCGGTGGGGTATCACCATCAAGGCCGACATCCCCGACGACACGCTCACGGTTCCCAGCATCATCAGCGTGTTCGTGGGCGCCAACTGGCACGAGCGCGAAGTGGCCGAGATGTACGGCATCGATTTCGCCGGCCACCCCGACCAGCGCAAGCTGTACCTTCCGACCGGGTTCGAGGGCTACCCGTTGCGCAAGGACTTCCCCTTGCTCGCCCGGCGCATCAAGCCGTGGCCGGGCATCGTCGACGTCGAGCAGATGCCAGGCGACGACGAACCTGAGGAAGCAGCGGCGGAGGACTGATGACGATCACCGACCGCCAACAGCTCGCGTACATCGCCGGCCAGGCTGCCGACGCGCGCCTCAACCTCGAGCTCGAGACCGAGGGCATGGTCCTCAACATCGGGCCTCAGCACCCGGCCACCCACGGCACGCTGCGCGTCATCGTGCGCCTCGACGGCGAACAGGTCGTCGCGGCCGAGCCTGTCATGGGCTACATGCACCGGGGCTACGAAAAGCTGACCGAGGTGCGCACCTACCCGCAGGTGACCACGCTCATCAACCGCATCGACTGGTTGGGCAGTTTCGCCAACGAGGTTCCGTTCATCCTCGCCGCCGAGAAGCTCATGGAGGTCGAGGCCCCGCCTCGCGCCCAGTGGATCCGCACCATCTTGTTCGAGCTGTCACGCATCGCGAACATCACCCTGTTCCTTGGCGACATGGCGGCGCAGCTCGGTGCCCTCACGCCGGTCTTCTATGCGTTCCGCGATCGTGAGTACATCCTCAACCAGATCGAGGCGGTCACCGGTGGTCGCTTCCACCCGAACTTCGACCGCATCGGTGGCCTGAAGGACGATCTGCCCAAAGGCTGGGGCGAAGAGACCAAGGGCGCCCTGCGCAAGCTCTCCGAGTTCTGCGACATCATGGAGAACCTGGTCCTCGGCAACGAGATCTTCGCCGCTCGAACCCGCGGCATCGGGGTCATCCCGGCTGACGTCGCCCAGGCCTATGGGCTTTCGGGCGCGAACCTCCGGGCGTCCGGCGTCGACTTCGACCTGCGCCGCGACAACCCGGTGGGCCTCGTCTATGACAAGGTCGACTGGAAAGTCTGGACCCACCCCGACGGCGACTCGTTCGCGCGCTACTGGGTGCGGCTCCAGGAGACCCGCGAAGCGATCGCCATCGTCGAGAAGCTCCTCGATGGCATCCCGGCCGGTCCCGTCATGGCCAAGGTGCCGCGCATCATCAAGGTGCCGGCGGGCGAGGCCTGGGTCGAGACCGAGAACCCGCTCGGCGCCATGGGTTACTACATCGTGTCGAAGGGTGATCTCACCCCGTTCCGGGTCAAGATCCGTTCGGCCAGCTTCAACAACGTGGCCGTTGCGCCGTGGGTGCTACGCGGCGTCTACGTCCCAGACGTGATCACCATCCTCGCCAGCCTGTACTTCATTCTTGGGGATATCGACCGATGATTCTCGGGGTCGAACTCGCGTATTGGCAGGTCACGATCTTGAAGATCGTGCTCGGGATGACGGCTGTGCTGCTGCCGGCCGGCACCTTGGTGTACGCCTATTTGTTCAAGGCCGTCAGCTTCATGCAGAGCCGTCTCGGCCCTATGGAAGCCGGGCCGTACGGCTCGATGCAGCTCCTCGCCGAAGTAGGCAAGTTCCTGCAGAAAGAAGACATCGTCCCCACCAAGGCCGATCGTCTGTTGTTCAAGCTCGCACCGTACGTGGTGCTGGTGAGCACCTTCCTGCTCGTGCTCGTGGTGCCGTTCTCGGTCGACGACACGTTCTTGAACCTCGACACCGGCATCTATTTCGCGATGGCCGTGTCGTCGGTGTCGGTCATCGGCATCCTCATGGCCGGCTGGGCGTCGGCCAACAAGTACTCGCTCATGGGTGGCATCCGGGCCGCCGGTCAGCTCATCGCCTACGAGCTGCCGATGATCCTCGCCATCGTCGGCGTGGTCATCCAGGCCGGCACGCTCAACATGAACGGCATCGTCTCCGCCCAGTGGCACGGTGAGATCTTCGGCTGGGGCGGCATCGGCAACCCCTACATCCTCACGCAGTTCGTCGGCTTCTTCATCTTCCTCATCGCGGTGCAGGCCGAGCTCACGCAGACCCCGTTCGACATGCCCATCGCCGAGAGCGAGCTCGTCGCGGGCTACCTCACCGAGTACTCGGGGCTGCGGTTCCTGCTGTTCTTCATCGGCGAGTTCGCGACCATGGGCATCTTCTCGCTCATCGCATCGGTGCTCTTCCTCGGTGGTTGGACGATTCCGTGGTTCTTCGACTTCGACTCGAACGCCTACAACGTCATCGGCCCCCTGGTGATGATGGGCAAGATGATGATCGTGGCGTTCCTCGTGGTTTGGGCGCGCTTCTCGTTTCCCCGGTTCCGTGAAGATCAGCTGCAGCGTCTGGCGTGGAAGTTCCTCATTCCGATCTCGCTGATCAACATCGCGGCCACCGCCGTCCTGAAGGTGGTGTTCTGATGGCCAAGCCGAAGATCCCGGGTGTCCTGAAAGGTCTGGGCATCACCGCCAAGACCATGGTCGAGACGATGTTCCCGGACGGGCCCAAAGGGCCACCGTCGCCGTCCAAGGGCGCGGTCACGGTGCAGTACCCGCACGAGAAGGAAACGCCCGCGCCTCGCTCGCGTGGCGTCATCGCGCTCAAGGAGGAGAACTGCACTTCGTGCATGCTCTGCGCGCGCGAGTGTCCCGACTGGTGTATCTACATCGAGGCGCACAAGACGAAGGCGCCGCCCCGGCGGGCCGGCGGCAAGCCGCGCAAGGTCAATCAGCTCGACCGCTTCGACATCGATTTCTCGTTGTGCATGTACTGCGGCATCTGTGTCGAGGTGTGCCCGTTCGACGCGCTGTTCTGGAGCCCCGAGTACGAGTTCAGCGAGTTCCGTATCGCCGACCTTCTCCACGACAAGTCGCGCCTGGCCGAGTGGATGGAGACCGTGCCCGACTTCGAGCCTTATGAGGCCGGTAGCCAGGCCAAGGTCAAGAAGGTGCCACGCTGATGCTGGCCGCCCTCCTCGCGCAGGCGAACCCCACTGGTGACGGCCTCTTCGTCGCGCAAAACATCGCCTTCGGCGTTATCGCGGCGGTCATGTTGGTCTCGGCGTGGCGGGTCGTCACGACCAAGAACGTGGTGCACGCCGCGCTCTACCTCGTGATCGTGCTCGCCGGCGTGGCCGCCCAGTTCCTGTTGCTCGGCGCCGAGTTCATCGGCGTCACGCAGGTGCTCGTCTACATCGGTGCGGTCATCGTGCTGTTCCTGTTCGGCATCATGCTCACCCGGGCGAAGCTCGGCGAGGATGACACCGTGGCTCGCGAGCACCGGCTCATGGCGGCGCTTGTCGGCGTGCTGCTCTTCGGCGTGATGGCGTGGGCCGTCGTCGACGACTACAGCGACACCCACGTCGACATCGTGTCGCCGAACACCACGGCCATGGTCAGCGATGCGATCTTCTCCCAGTACCTGATCCCCTTCGAGGTGGTGTCGATGTTGCTCCTCGCCGCACTCATCGGGGCCATCGTCGTGGCCAGGAAGGACTGAGATGCTCCTCAACCAGTTCCTCCTCCTTGCCGCGGCATTGTTCTGCATCGGCGTTTACGGCGTGCTGGCCCGCCGAAATGCCGTGCTTGTGCTGATGTCGGTCGAGTTGATCCTCAACGCGGTCAACATCAACTTCGTGGCGTTCGGAGCGTTCAACCGCACGGTGGCCGGCGAAGTCTTCGGTCTGTTCGTCATCGCCGTCGCCGCGGCCGAGGTGGGCGTCGGGCTCGCCATGGTTCTCCTCCTGTACCGCAACCGCAAGAGCATCGACCTCACTGAAGTCGATCTCATGAAGGGCTGAGCGTGAACGCCCTCCTGTTAGCCAACGAGACAGCCGCAAGCGCTGGATGGATGCTCCGCAACGCCTGGATCATCCCGTTCATCCCCGCGATGTCGTTCCTGCTCATCCTCCTCATCGGCAAGCGCACACCCGGTAAGGGTCACTGGATCGGCATCGCCGCGGTATCCGCCGCGTTCGTGCTGTCCGCCATCGCAGGCGTGCAGTGGATCCAGCACGTCAACGACGCGCATCACGCGTCAGGCTCTGAAGAGCAGGCCTTGTCGGTGGGCGGCGGCACGCTCGCGGCAAAGACCGAAAGCCCCACCGCCGGCGCAGCACCAGCCGAAGGCGAGTCCGCAGCCGCCGAAGAGGAGCACGTCGCTGTGGCGCCGGTGCGCAACTCGGTCACCTGGTACGAGAACGAGGGCACGAACGTCAAGGTCGGCACGCTCGTCGACGGGCTCTCGGTCATGATGCTCGTGGTCGTCACGCTCATCTCCCTGCTGGTGCACATCTACTCCACCGATTACGTGCACGGCGACCGTCGCTACACCCATTACTTCGCGTTTCTCAGCTTGTTCACCGCGTCCATGCTCACCTTGGTCATCGCCGAGAACACATTGATGCTGCTCTGCGCCTGGGAGCTGGTGGGCGTCTGCTCGTTCGCCCTTATCGGTCACTGGTGGGAAGAGCAGCCGAACTCCGACGCAGCCCTCAAGGCGTTCCTCACCAACCGCGTCGGCGACATGGGCCTCATCATCGGCGTCACCATCCTCTACTTCGCCGCGGGCAAGAGCTTCGACATCGTGAAGATCAACGAGATGGCGAACTCGGGCGAGATCCGGCAGTTCTTGCTGCTGGTCGCGTCGTGCTGCCTCATCGCCGCAGTGGCGTCGAAGTCGGGTCAGTTCATCCTCCACACGTGGTTGCCCGACGCCATGGCCGGTCCCACCCCGGTATCGGCGCTCATCCACGCAGCCACCATGGTCGTGGCGGGCGTCTTCATGGTGGCCCGCCTCTACTCGGTGTTCTTCCACGGTCTCACCATCCCCGGCTCGAGCATCAACCTCTTGGCGCTCGTCGGTGCGGTCACCCTCATCGGCGGCGCCCTGCTGGCGTTCGTCCAGAACGACATCAAGAAGGTGCTCGCGTACTCGACCATCAGCCAGCTCGGCTACATGGTCATGGCGCTCGGTGTCGGCGCATGGACCGCGGCCGTCTTCCACCTCTTCACGCACGCCTTCTTCAAGGCGTGCCTGTTCCTCGGCGCCGGCTCGGTGAGCCATGCGTGCCACCACAGCTTCGACATGAAGGCCGAGATGGGTGGGCTGCGCAAGATCATGCCCCGCACCTTCTGGACCTTCGTCATTGCCACCGGGGCGCTCATCGGCATCTTCCCGCTCGCCGGCTTCTGGTCGAAGGACGAAATCCTCGCCGGCACCGGCGGCTGGCCCGACACCCACGGCACTGGCACGTACTACGCAATGCTCATCATGGGGATGCTTGGTGCCGCGCTCACTGCGGCGTACATGACCCGTGTGATCTACCTCACGTTCTTCGGTCAGTACCGCGGGCACAGCCACCCGCACGAGAACGGGCCGCGCATCACCATCCCGCTCATCATCCTCGCGGTGTTCGCGGTCGGTGCTGGCTTCCTCAACCTGCCGCCGGGCGTGTTCGGTGCCGGCGACGCCCATCACCCCACGGGTTGGCAGGAACGGTTCGGGCACTACGTCGAACCCGTCGGCAAGTACTTCCCCGACGTCGTCCACGCGACACCGAGCTACCTCCTGGCCATTGTGTCGAGCGCGATCGGACTCGCCGGCGTTGCCGCGGCGTACGCCTATTACCGCAAGGTCGAGACCCGGTCCCGCGCCGAAGGGCGCAAGCTCACCGAGTTGCCCGACGGCATCACCACCCGGTCGAAACCGGCCAAGGCCTTCCATACGTTGCTCGTGAACAAGTACTACCTCGATCACTTGTACAACAACGTCATCGTCGCCGGCATCAAGGGCCCAATCGCCCGGGCCGCGTACTGGTTCAACCAGCACGGCATCGACGCCTCGGTCAACGCAGTCGGCAAGGGTTCCGTCATCGGCGGCAAGTTCCTCTATACCTACTTCGACCAGAAGGTCGTTGACGGTGCAGTCAACGCGTCGGGCACCCTCTCGAGCGGTGTCGGCGAAGAGCTGCGCCACATCCAGACCGGCAAGGTCCAGCAGTACGCGTTGCTCCTCTTCGGAGGCACAACCGTGCTCGCCGGCATCTTCCTCATCCTCCTCACTACGTAGCGCGAAGCCAAGGGAAAGAACAGAACATGGACTTCCTGGAAACCTGGGGAATCAGCATTGCGGTGTTCGTGCCGGTCATCGGCGCGCTTGTCGTCATGCTCATCCCGAAGTCGTGGGGCGAGGACCTGTACAAGCAGGTCGCCCTTGCGGTGTCGCTCGTGTCCGGCGGCTTCGGCATCGCGATGCTGGTCAACTTCAACTTCGATGACACCGGCCGGTTGCAGTACCTGGTCGACAAGAAGTGGATCGAAGCGATCAGCTCGCGCTACATCGTGGGCCTCGACGGCATCTCGCTGCCGTTGTTCCTCCTCACGCTGCTGATCGTGCCGCTGTGCATCATCTACAGCTGGAACCACTTCCCCGAGCCGCACAACCCGAAGGCGCTTCTCGCGCTGATCCTGCTGCTCGAGACCGGCATGCTCGGCTCGTTCGTGGCTCAAGACCTCATCTTGTTCTTCGTCTTCTTCGAAGTGGTCCTACTCCCGATGTTCTTCATGATCGCGGTGTGGGGCGGGGAAAAGCGCCAGTACGCGTCGTTGAAGTTCTTCCTCTTCACGCTGTTCGGATCGGCGCTGATGATCCTCAGCTTCCTTGCGATGTTCTTCCTTGCCGATCCGCACACCTTTGACATGCGTGCGCTGCCGACCGCCCTGCAAGGCGTCGCACTCAGCACCCAGGTGTTGATTTTCCTCGGCATGCTCATTGGCCTTGGCATCAAGGTCCCGATGTTCCCGTTCCATACGTGGTTGCCCGACGCCCACACCCAGGCGCCCACGGTCGGTTCGGTGATCCTGGCTGCGGTGCTGCTGAAGCTCGGCACCTACGGCTTCGTGCGCATCGCGATCCCGATCCTGCCCGCCGCCGCCGTGAAGGTGGCACCCCTCATCGGCGTGCTGGCGGTGATCGGCATCATCTACGGCGCGCTCGGGTGTCTCGCCCAGACTGACATGAAGCGGCTCATCGCGTTCTCGTCGGTGGCCCACATGGGCTTCGTGATGCTCGGCATCTCGACGCTCACCCAATTCGGCATCAACGCCGCGATATTTGGCATGGTCGCCCACGGCCTCATCACCGGCATGTTGTTCTTCATCGCCGGTTCGGTGAAAGAGCGCTATCACACCCTCGAGATCTCCAAGCTCGGCGGACTGCTACTCGACGCCCCCAAGATGGGTTGGCTTCTCGGGCTCTGCGTGATGGCGTCGCTCGGTCTGCCTGGTCTCGCCGGGTTCTGGGGCGAGTTCCCGGCGATCTTGTCGTCGTACAGCCCGGCCCATGGGCTCAACGTCGAGCTTTATCGCATCTTCATGGTCATCTCGGCGCTCGGTACCGTGCTCGCCGCTGGCTACCTGCTGTGGTTGCTTCAGCGCGTCGCATTCGGGCCGAGCAAGAGCCACGGCGACGGTCACGAGCAGATCCACGACATGCACGTCAGCGAGGGTCTGGCGTGGGCCCCGCTGATCGCGCTCATCGTCGCCCTCGGCGTCTACCCGGGGATCATGTTCAAGTCCACCGACGCCGCCGTGGCCAAGAGCTTGGCCGCCTGTCTCGTCGACGACAAGGGCCCGACCTGTCCGGAGCTCGCCGACATGCTCCACGCCGAACGAGGGAAGTAACCCGTGCTGGCCGAGGTCGCATTCACCGCACCACACGTCGATTTCGCGGCGCTGGCACCCGAGATCGTCCTCACCGCGGGCGCCGTGCTCGTGATCCTCCTCGACGCGCTCGCGCTCGACAAGATCAAGCCGTTCATCTCGATCATCACCGGGGCCACCCTGCTCGGCGCCATGATCCCGATCCTGTGGCTCGCGAACAACGGCGTCGACCGGTCGCTGTTCGGCGGAGCGTTTGTGGTCGACAACTTCGCCCTCCTGTTGAAGGCGATGTTCTTGCTGTCGGGTTACGTCGTGGTGCTGCTCGCCATGAACTACATCGCCGAAGGCGACTACTGGGAGAGCGAGTTCTACGCGATGATGCTGTCATCGCTGCTCGGCATGGTGGTCATGTGCTCGGCGCGCGACCTCCTCACGATCTTCGTTGCGCTCGAGCTGCTGTCGATCCCGGCGTACATGCTCGCCACGTGGCGCAAGCGCGACCTCAAGAGCAACGAAGCCGGCATCAAGTACTACCTGATGGGCGTGTTCGCCTCGGCCATCATGTTGTACGGCATGTCGCTCGTTTTCGGCGCGTCGGGCAGCACGCTGCTGACCGACGTCGCGAAGGGGCTCTCTGGCGACAATGTCCGCCCCACCGCGGTAGTCGGCATCTTGTTCGTGGTCATCGGCTTCGCCTTCAAGGTCTCGGCGTTCCCCTTCCACGCGTGGGCCCCCGACACCTACGAAGGCGCGCCCACCCCGGTCACCGCGTTCTTGGCAGTTGCCTCGAAGGCCGCCGGTTTCGTGGCCATCGTGCAGCTGATCTACGTCGGCTTCGGCACACGCGAAGATGTGTACCAGCCACTGCTCTGGGTCTTGGCTGCTGGTTCCATGACCGCCGGCAACCTCATGGCACTGCGGCAGAAGAACATCGTGCGCCTTATGGCGTACTCCGGCATCGCCCAGGCTGGCTACATGCTCGCCCCCCTCGTGGTGGCGGGCAATGACAAGGTCGGCGATAAGCCCCTGCAGGCCATCGTCGGGTATCTCGTCATCTACGCGGCCATGAACCTCGGCGCCTTCGGCGTGATCATGGCGGTGGCTCGCAAGACCCGCTCGGCCGAGATCTCCTCGTTCCGTGGGTTGTTCCACTACGCGCCGGCGCTCACCGTGGCCATGACCGTCTTCTTGATGTCGCTCGCGGGAATCCCGCCGCTCGCCGGTTGGTATGCCAAGTTCCAGGTGCTCAGCGCGTTGATCTCGGCCGAGAACGCGTCGGGCGTGGCCATGGGCATCCTCGTGGGCGTCAACTCGGTGATCGCGCTCTACTACTACGGCACGATCGCCCGTTCGATGTGGGCCGACGACGCGCCCGATGGCGACCTCACCCCGGTGCGCGTGCCGCCGGCGCTCGTGTCGGCCATTGTGATCACTGCCGCAGTCACCGTGGTGTTCGGTGTCCTGCCGCAGGCCATCGGCCACTTCACCAACGGCGGTCTCCTGGCCATCGGTGGGTGAGCGCCCGCCCCGAGATGACCGAGCCCGCGGTGTGAACGTGTCCCAGAAGTGAACGCCCTCGCCGCGTCGCTCGCCGCAGTCATCCGACGCGATGGCCCGATCACCTATTCCGCGTTCATCGAGGCGGCGCTGTACGACGCCGATCATGGCTTCTACGAAACGGGTGGCGCGGCCGGGCGCCGTGGTGACTTCCTGACGAGCCCGGAGGTCGGTCCGCTATACGGTGCCGTGGTCGCTCGCGCCCTCGATTCGTGGTGGTTCGATCTCGGCTGCCCGGAGGAGTACCCGGTCGTCGAGTGCGGCGCCGGACCCGGGACCTTGGCCCGTTCGGTGCTGGCCGCGCGCCGCGAGCTGGCGTGTGGCGACGCGCTGCGCTACATCACTGTCGAGCGGTGCGCGACCCAGCGCCTGCGCCACCCGGATGGCGTGGAAGCCCGCGAATCGTTCGACCTCGGGCCGTTCACCGGAGTGGTTTTCGCCAACGAACTGCTCGACAACCTGCCCTTCGATCTTCTCGAGTGGCGCGGCGGTGGTTGGCACGACGTACTAATCGACGCAGCCGCCGACGACACGTTCACCGAGGTCCTCGGCGACCTGGTCGACAACCCGTCGCGCCCGCCTACAGGAACGGAAGGGGCGCGGTTGCCGCTTCAACCCGCGGTCACCGCCTTCCTCGCCGACGCGCTGGCCCGCCTCGAACACGGCCACGTCGTGCTCGTCGACTACATGTCCGCCAACACCGGTTTCCTCGACCGCTCGTGGCCCACGTGGGTGCGCACGTACCGCGGTCACGAACGTGGCGGGCATCCCCTCGACGAACCGGGCACCCAGGACATCACGTGCGAGGTCGCGCTCGACGCGCTGCTTGGGGTTGCGGCGCCGCGCGAGGTCAGCACGCAGGCCGAGTTTCTCGCCGCGTACGGCATCGACGAACTGGTCGAAGAAGGCCGGGCCTCGTGGCAGGCCGGTGCGGGCATCGGCGACCTCGCCGCGCTCCGCGGCCGAAGCCGCATCCGCGAGGCAGAAGCGCTGTGCGCCGCCGACGGTCTCGGCGGGTTCACCGTGATGCACTGGGTACGCTGAGCCCGTGGAAACCGCCGCGGTTCGTACACCGCTCAGCCGTGAGCGCGTCACGACGGCGGCGCTGCTCCTGATCGACGCCGACGGGCTCGATGCGCTCAGCATGCGCAAGCTCGGCGCCGCGCTCGGCGTCGAAGCGATGTCGCTGTACAACCACGTGCGCAACAAGGACGACCTCCTCGGTGCGGTCACCGACAACATCTGCGCCGAGATTCTCCTGCGCTTCGACGCGACCAGCGCGACGCCGCGTACCAGCGACCCCGTGACCTGGCAGTCGCGCGCCACCGCCATGGCCTACGCGTACTGGACCGTCTCGCGCGAGCACCCCCGTGCGTTTCCACTCGTGAGCTACAAGCCCATCGATTCGATGAACGGCATGATGATGCTCGCGCGGTGCCTCGAGATCTTCACCGATGCCGGCTTGGCGCTCGACGATGCGGCTGCCGCGTTCAATGCGGCGGCTGGCTGGCTGCTCGGCACGATCGAGCAGGAGCACCGTCTCATGGGCAAGCTCGTCGAAGGCGGCGGGGTCACCAAGGCCGATGTGCCGGACGCCCTCGGGTCCATCGTCGACTTCCGCGACGCGTGTTTGGCCACGTCGCCCGAGGAGCGGTTCTCCCTGGGCCTCGAGATCTTGCTGGCCGGCATCGAGGCACGCTTGGCCACCGCCAGAATCCGGCCCTAGCATCGAATTGAACGCGCAAGATCAACAGCACTGGGGGATGCAGCATGGCTCGGTACTACCAGGTCATTTCCGCTGACGGTCACGTCGAGACGCCACCGGACCCATGGGTCAAGTACGTCCCGGAGAAGTGGAAGGACCGCGCGCCGCGGCTCATCAACCTCCCCGACGGCGGCGAGGGTTGGATCATCGAAGGGCAGCCGCTGCTCAAGAACGGCCAGAACATCACCGGGCGTGGTCCCATCCGCTTCGATTTCGGGTCGTATTACAAGCCCGACGGAAGCTTCAACGATGGCGCGGGCGGCCCGGTGCAACGCCTACGAGAGCAGGACGAGGACGGTGTCGATGCCGAGGTGCTCTTCCCGCCAGTGTTCGCGTCGCGGTTCCTCGAAGGCATCAAGGACCCCGACATCTACCGGTCGATGATCCGGGCCTACAACAGCTGGTTGGCCTACGACTACTGTTCCGTCGCCCCCGACCGCCTCATCGGCAACTCGGTCACGCCGATCAGCGACATCGACCACGCGGTGGCCGAGGTCGAGTTCGCCAAGAGCGCCGGGCTCAAGAGCGTCGCCTTCTACATGTTTCCCAACGGCACCGGCTTCGCCCAGCCCGAGGACGACCGGTTCTGGGCCAAATGCCTCGAGCTCGACATGGCCATTTCGCCGCACTTCGGCTTCGGCGAGGTGCGCGCCCCGGTCGGCCAGCCCGGTGCCGGCACCGCAGGTCAGCCGTACGCGTCGGCACTCGTGCAACGCGCCGGATCGCACGCACCCGTCTATTGCATGGCTCAGCTCATGGCGGCCGGCGTGTTCGATCGCTTCCCCGAGATCAAGTTCTACTTCGCGGAGAGCAACGCCAGCTGGCTGCCGTCCACCATGTTCTTCATGGACGATAACCACGAGATCTTCTCGAACGCCTTCGGGGGACGGCGCATGGAGCTGACGCCGAGCGAGTACATCGCGAAGCACTGCTTCTTCTCGATCATCCGTGACCCAGTGGCCGTCGAGCTGGCCGACCACCTACCGATCGACAACATCATGTGGGGCACCGACTTCCCGCACTCGGTGGGTTCGTTCCCGAACTCCCAAGACTTCCTCGGCTCCGCATTCGCGGGCAAGGACGAGCTCAAGCGCAAGCTCACGCTCGAGAATCCCGCGGCCTACTTCAAGCTCGACCTCACCAAGCCGATCACGGAAACCCCCGTCTCGGTCTGATCCCGAACGCGCTTCTGCCGAGCGCGCGCTCGGCAGAAGCGCGTCTGGCAGCGTTTTCAGCGCGTGGCCAGCGCGTCGCGGATCTGGATCAGGAGCTCGACCTCGCTCGGGCCGGCGGGCTCGACCACGACGACCTCTCGCGGCTTGCGCAACCGGTTCACGGCCTTGACCACCATGAAGATCACCAAGGCAATGATCAAGAAGTTGATGATCGTGGTGATGAACGAGCCGAGGAAGATCTGGTTCTCGTAGAACGCGGTGACTCCCGCGCGCCCTGCAGCCGGACCGGCGATCTCGTTCCCCCAGTGGATGGAGATGTCGTTGAAGCTCGGCTGACCGAAGACGATGCCGACGATCTGCATGAGCACGTCATTGACGAGCGAGGTGACCACGGTGGCGAACGCCGCGCCGAGGATGACGCCGATGGCGAGGTCCAGCGCGCTGCCCTGGGAGATGAACTCCTTGAATTCCTTGATCATGATGCTCCTGTTTATTGTCCCCCCTCACGGGTGGTGTCGAGCGTAGATCGGTGTTGACTTCGCGTGCCGCCGCGAAGGTTTCCTCATCCCGGTAATCTCCCCCCGTTCCAGTACACGGGAGGGCGCATGTCCGAGTCGACCATCGAGGACTTCTACTCAGAGGACCGCACGTTCCCGCCGTCTTCAGATTTCGTCGCGAACGCAATGGTCAATGACCGTTCGCTCTACGACGAAGCCGACGCCGACTACGAGGCCTTCTGGGCACGCCAGGCGCGCGAGCTGCTCACCTGGGACACCGACTTCCACACCACGCTCGAATGGAAGCTGCCCTTCGCGAAATGGTTCCTGGGCGGCACCCTGAACGTCGCTGCGAACTGTCTCGATCGCCACGTCGCCGCCGGGCGGGGTGACCGCATCGCGTATCACTGGGAGGGCGAGCCAGGCGACACCCGCGTCATCACCTATGCCGATCTGCTCACCGAGGTGTGCAAGTTCGCGAACGTGTTGAAGTCGCTCGGGCTTCAACGCGGCGACCGCGCGGCGATCTACATGCCGATGATCCCCGAGCTCCCGGTCGCCATGCTCGCGTGTGCGCGGCTGGGCGTAGCGCACAGCGTGATCTTCGGCGGGTTCTCTCCCGAGTCGATCAGCGACCGGTGCAATGACGCCGCCGCACGCATCATCATCACCGCCGACGCCGGGTACCGCCGCGGTGCACCATCCGGGCTCAAGGTCAACGTTGACGCGGCGCTCGCCGACACCGCCACCGTCGAGAACGTCGTCGTGGTGAACCGCTGTGACACCGCGGTCACGATGGTGGAGGGCCGCGACCACTGGTGGCACGAGTTGATGGCCTCAGCGTCGCCCGAATGCCCAGCCGAGCCCATGGACGCCGAACAACTGCTGTACATCCTGTACACCTCGGGTACCACGGCGAAGCCCAAGGGCATCATGCACACGACCGGTGGCTACCTCACCCAAGCGGCGTTCACGCACCGGGCGGTGTTCGACCTGCGCCCCGAGACCGACGTGTACTGGTGCGCGGCCGACATCGGCTGGGTCACCGGACATAGCTACATCGTGTACGCGCCCCTCGTGAACGGCGCGACCTCGGTGCTCTATGAGGGCACGCCCGACACCCCGCGGCCGGAGTTCCGCGAAGGCCCGCAGGCGCAATGGCCCAAGGACCGCCTGTGGGACATCATCGAGCGCTATGGCGTCACGCAGCTTTACACCGCGCCCACGGCCATCCGCACGTTCATGAAGTGGGGCGATCAGGAGCCGGCCCGACACGACCTCAGCTCGCTACGCGTGCTCGGCACGGTGGGCGAGTCGATCAACCCCGAAGCGTGGATGTGGTACCACGAGCACATCGGTCGCGAGCGCTGCCCCATCGTCGACACCTGGTGGCAGACCGAGACCGGCGGCCACATGATCACCCCGCTGCCCGGGGTCACGGTCACCAAGCCCGGTTCGGCCGCGCACTCCATCCCCGGGGTGTTCGTCGAGATCGTCGACAACGACGGGCAGCGCATCGATCGTGGCGGCGGCTTCCTCACGATCACCCGGCCGTGGCCGGCGATGATGCGGGGCATCTGGGGCGATCCCGAGCGTTACCGCGAGACCTACTGGACTCAGTTCCCCGGTCGCTACTTCGCGGGAGACGGGGCCAAGCTCGACGACGACGGCTACCTGTGGCTGCTCGGCCGCGTCGACGATGTCATGAACGTCTCCGGGCACCGCATCTCGACCACCGAGATCGAGTCGGCGCTGGTCGATCACCCCGCGGTCGCCGAGGCCGCAGTGGTCGGCGCCAAGGACGAGGTCACGGGTCAGGCCATCGTCGGGTATGTGATCCTTCGCGGCACCTACGAAGCATCCGACTCGCTGCGCGAAGAGATCCGCCAGCACGTCGCGAAGAAGCTCGGCGCCATCGCCCGCCCGAAGGCCGTGATGCTGGTGCCTGATCTCCCGAAGACTCGCAGTGGCAAGATCATGCGCCGTCTCTTGCGCGACGTAGCCGAGGGCCGGGATCTCGGCGACACCACAACCCTCGCTGACGCCACGGTGTTCGACGAGATTCGCAACCGAGCGGTTGCCGCGCCGCAGGAGGACTGACCTGAGCGCCATCCCCTCGCACTGGTTGTGGCGCGACGGTCCGGTCGGGTCCGGGCCAGCGGTCATCTTCGACATGGACGGTGTGCTGTCCGACGCGTCGCAGCGCCAGCACTTCCTCGACGGCCCACTCCAGTACTGGGAGAAGTTCTTCGCCGCGTGCGGCGAAGACGCGCCCATCGTCGAGGCTCTCGAGATGGCCCGGTTGCTCGACCCGTCCGTCGTGGTGATCCTGCTCACCGCGCGGCCAATCCGCGTGCGGCGCCAGACGATGGACTGGCTCGGCCGCCACCCGGTGCGGTGGGACCTCCTCGTGATGCGCGACGAGGACGATTGGACCAGCTCCCACACGTTCAAGCGCGCCGAGCTTCGTGACCTGCAGGGTCGGGGCTACGAGATCCAACTCGCCGTCGACGACGACCCGCGCAACGTCGAGATGTACCGCCGGGCCGACGTACCGGCCCTGTACTTCCACAGCGGCTACTACGATTGATTGCCCGTTACGTGCGCGGCCGACGTCGGCCGCTTTCGCGTGGCTTTCGTCGGGCCGTCGCACGATACAACTCAGCGTTCACCCTTCCCGAGCCATCGTGGAGCAAAGGGTGACGAAGGAAGACTCATGAAGAACTACGGAAAGACTGCAGTCCTGTTGGCCGCCCTTGGTGGGCTGTTCGTCGTTCTCGGAGGGGCCTTCCTCGGGCAGGGCGGTCTCTACATCGGCCTGGCACTCGGCCTGGTCATGGTCGGTGGTTCGTACTGGTTCAGCGACAAGCTCGCCATCAAGTCGGCCCACGGCGTCCAGGTCGACCGCACCCAGGCCCCCGATTACTACCGAATCGTCGACGAGCTCGCCCAACGAGCGGGCATGCCCATGCCGCGCCTGTTCATCGCCCCGTCCGATCAGCCGAACGCGTTCGCCACGGGCCGCAACCCGAAGCACGCCGCGATCTGTGTGAACCAGGGTCTGTTGCAACTCATGTCGTGGGACGAAGTGCGCGGTGTGCTCGCCCACGAGCTCACCCACATCCGCAACCGCGACATCCTCACGGGGTCCATCGCCGCTGCGGTGGGCATGGCCATCACCTTCGGGGCTCGCATGGCCATGTGGGGGGCCATGTTCAGCGGTGGCCGTGATCGCGATCGTGACGACAACCCCTTGGTGTTGTTGGCCACTGCGCTCCTTGCGCCCATCGCCGCGATGATCATCCAGATGGCCATCAGCCGCAGCCGCGAGTTCCAGGCCGATGCCGGCGCGGCCCGCCTCATCGGTGACGGCGAGCCGCTCGCCCGGGCGTTGCTGCGCCTCGAGGCATACGCAGGCCGCATCCCGTCCGACGTGAACCCCAGCCAGGCATCCAACTACATCGTCAACCCCCTCAGCGGGCGCAAGGTGACGTTCGGGAACCTATTCTCGACCCACCCGCCCGTCGAGGCCCGTGTCGCCCGTCTCCGTCAGGGCAACTGGGCCTAGTCGCGGAAGTTCTCGAACTGGAGCGGGATGCCGAAGTCATGCTCGCGGAGTGCGGCGATCACCTCTTGGAGGTCGTCTCGCTTCTTGCCGGTGACCCGCAGCTGATCACCCTGGGTCTGTGACTGGACACCTTTGAGCCCGAGGCCCTTGATGTGGGTGTTGATGGCCTTGGCCTTGTCAGACGAGACGCCGGCCTGCAACTTGACCACCTGGCGCGCGGTGCCCTTCGACGCTTCCTCGATCTTGCCGTAGTCGAGGACCTTCAACGACACCTTGCGCTTGACCATCTTCTCCTCGAGCAGCTGGCGTGTCGCGGCGAGGCGGTCCTCGGTGATCGACGCGAGCGTGATTGCATCGGTTCCGAGCTCGATCGAGGTGTTGGTGTCCTTGAAGTCGAAGCGGGTCGTGATCTCGCGCGACGCCTGGTCGACGGCGTTGCGGAGCTCCTGCATGTCGATCTCGGAAACCACATCGAAGGTAGGCATGGCGCGAAACGTAGCGCGTCAGCCGGGGGCTGCCACGCAGTAGCGGTCGATGGCCGCGACGAATGCCGCGGCCCGCTGTCGATAGTCGAGGTACGTACCGAAGCTGGGTGCGGCAGGGGAGAGCAGCACCACACCGCGAGGAGCGGCCCATGCGTAAGCGGCCCGCACCGCGGCGTCGAGATCGTCGGCCGCGCGCACCTCGACCGCGGACGGCAGCACCGCGTCCGCGAGCTCGCGGCGGATGCGATCCCCCGATGCCGGGATGGTGAGCACCAGCAGGGGTGCTTCGCGCGTGGCCAACGCTTCACCGAGCGAGTGATAGTCGATGCCTCGATCGAAGCCGCCCAAGATCACCGCCGTTCGCTGCGCGGCGAACGCGTCGATAGCTCGCACGGTCGGGAGCACGTTGGTTGACAACGAGTCATCGACGAACTCGACCTCGCCGATAGTGCGTACGGTCTGGAGCCGGTGCTCGAGCCCCGGAAAGCCGCGGGCGGCTTCGGCGAGCGAATCAGGATCCGGGTCGAGGCCGAGGGCCCGAAGGCACCGGTATGCGATCTCGGCGTTGTCGAGGTTGTGGTCGCCGCGGACGCCAAGGGTGCGATGCCAGTCGGTGCGTCGGGTCGGGTCGGGGCTGACCCATTCGACCTGCGGTCCGAGCAGTGACGCCCGTTCGACGAGAGCCGGGCTCGTGCTCGACGCGATGGTGAGCCGGGCCCCGGGTTGTGTGCACAGCGAGAGCTTGTCCCGGTAGTAGCCCTCGACCGAGCGGTGCCAGTCGAGGTGATCTGGGTGCAGCGAGGTCACGGCCACGATGGGCGGCGACACCGCAACGTCGGTGGCTTGGTAGCTCGACGTCTCGATCACCCAGTACCGGGGCTCCGGGGCTCCGGCTGTTCGTGCAGGGTCATATGGGGGCCGGCCGATGTTGCCGCCGACGAACGTGGGGAAGCCGAGCCCATCGAGCAAATGGCCGAGCATCGCCGAGGTGGTGCTCTTGCCCTTGGTGCCCGTGACCGCGACCACCCGCTCGATCGGCGCGCCCTGCAGCCACAGCCCGAGCCCGCCGAGCACCGGCACGCCCGCGGCGTCGAGCGCCGCCGCCGCCGGGAGGTAACGGCTGATGCCGGGCGACTTCACAACCGCGTGGCAGCGCAGCAGCGCTTCGAGCCCGCCGTGATCGATGGCGAGCACCTCGGCGTCTTCGTAGGTCGGCTTCGCGTCGTCGACCAGCACCACGCGGGCGCCGAGCGTGCGCAACATGCGGATCGAGGCCTCGCCCTCGACGCCGAGGCCCCACACACCGACCTCCGCGTTGCGGAGGTCAGCCCACGAGATGGCGGGGCGCATACGAGTCGGGGATGTGATCGGCGCCGATCGGTACGAGCAATGCGTTGATCGCTTCGTCGTCGAGCTCGCGGTCATCGAGTTCGCGAAGGAGCGCCTCGAGCATTGGCGAGCCGGTGCGGTCGGGCCGTGCGGCGGCGCGCTGCAACGCGGCTCGGCATTCGGACACCTCACCCACGCACTCGAACGGCTTCGGCTCGTGGCCGATGTCGAGAAGCGTGCGGAACGACCTGATCGTGTCGGGGTTCTCGAGTGGCTCGCGCCCACCGAACACCGCGCGAAGGTCGGCTGCCGCGACGAACGGCGCGAGGATCAGGTCGATGAAGCAGCACTTGTCGCACACGCCGCACCATGTGGCGTGACGCTTCGCCGGGTCGAGCTGGAAGGCTCGGTTGCAGCTCCGAAAGACCCGGTGATAGTTGGTGAGCTTGGCGAACCGACGAGCGATCGCGAGCTCCGAATAGGGCCGAAGCAGCGAGAAGTATTCGGGGCCGTCGGTGAACTGATCGGCGAGCGCGGCACGCAACAGCGTTTCGAACTCGGCGCTCTTCGAGTACTGGTGGTTGATCGTGCGGCCATCGACTTCGAGGTTGCCGGACGACGCCGACCATTCGTTCGACATCACCACCGCCCCGCGCCCGTGCAGCACCGCGATCAGCGTTGCGATGGCCGAGAGGATGCCGGTGACCGGGACATGGCCGTTGCGAAAACCCAGTTCGCGCGACCGCAGCACTTTTGCATCGAGCTCGCGCTCGGCCCGCAATACCGGAAGGCCGGTCTCGCGCGCGGCGGCCTCGATGGCCGCGAAACGATCACCCATGCGGCTCAGGATGAACAATGCGGTGTCGGCGTGGATTTGGCGCACCTCGTCGACGGTGACGATGGAATCGATGCCGCCACCGAAGGGCACCAGGGGACGATCGAGGTGGACGCCCGTCGCCACCGGTTCCGGTGCGGTCGACGTGTAGTGGAACATGAGGTCACGCAGATCGAGGCCGTTGCTGTACGCGAACTCGCCGAGTCCGTCGAGATAGAACGCCCGCAACATGGTTGCTTCAGCCGGGGTGAGCGGATGGTCGCCGAAGTCGATCAGTGGGGGAGCGGCCGCCTTGTAGTACGAGACGCCGGCCACCAGGAACACCAACCGCGCCGCTCGATCGGCGGCGGAGGCGACGGAGGCCGGTGCGTCGGGGAGCGGGGCGAATCGGATGTGCTCGACGAACTCGAGCCCATCGAGGCGGTAGTGACACCGCAGCTGCCCGTCCGCGAGGTCGAGTGCGAACCCGACGTAGTGGAACGCCTTGACCGCGGCCGGGTCGAACCCTTGTGCCGAGAAGGCCGGTGCTGCACGGTCCGGGTCTGCACGGTCCGGGTCTGCACGGTCCGGGTCTGCACGGTCCGGGTCTGCACGGTCCGGGTCTGCGGTGGTCACCGTGGCCTCCGGTGTGAGCGGCAGCGTGCGTGCAATCGTGAGCGGCAGCGTTTGTGTAGTGGGCCGGGGAGGATTCGAACCTCCGTAGGCGATGCCGACGGGTTTACAGCCCGCTCCCTTTGGCCACTCGGGCACCGACCCAGAACGTGGACGAGGATAGCAAGCGAGCATCGAGTTGACCCACCTGGATCGGGCACGCCCGTCATCGGGCCCGAGAAGCAACCTCGGCGAGGTCAGGAGCGAAGCATGCGCTGCATGAGCGCGACGTCGAGCCACCGGTGAAACTTGCGGCCGACTTCGCGCTCGATGCCCACGAGCTCGAACCCCACCGACCGGTGCAGCTGGATCGATGCCTCGTGCCCATCGACGATGCGGGCCATCATCGTGTGGAACCCGCGGCTACGTGCGGCCTCGACGGTCGCGGTGAGCAGGAGCTTGCCCACGCCTTTGCCCTGATGGCTTCGGGCCACGTACACCGAGTCTTCGACCGTGGTGCGATATGCCGGTCGATCCCGGTACGACGACAGCGACGCGAACCCGACCACCTCGCCCGCATGCTCAGCCGTCAGCACCGTGAGTGCCCCAAGTCTCGACGTGAGCCACTGCTGTTGGTCGACGAGGCTGCGAGGAACCATGTCGAACGTGTGGGTGGTCTCGGTGACCTCGAGGTTGTAGATGGTGCGGATCGCCTCTGCGTCGGCGATGGTGGCCAGCCGGATGTGCACGGCCGAACATTACCGGCCCGGATCTCGGACAGGGGTCAGGACGCGATTCCGGCCTTGCGGTTCGAGTTCGTGGCCACCGGCTCGACGATGGCCATGTCTCCGGCCAGTGACTCGAGCCTCGCCCAGGTGGCGATGTCCTCGTCGTCGGTGAGGAAGATGATCTGCTGCTCGCGGGATCGTTCGACGAGCAGTTCCAGAAGGGCCGGACGATCCTCGCGTGCGATCTCGCGGAACGAGTCGTCGAGCACCATCGGCAGGCTCTCACCGCCTGCGGCACTGCTGCGCAGGCCTTCGAGCGCGGCCGTCTCGGCGGCCTCTGCGCCCTCGAGCCGGCCGTTGTGGCGCATAGCCATCGCGAGCCCGAACAGCGCGAGGAACGCCGCCGCGCCGAAGGTTATCCGGCGGGTGCGCTCCGCTCGTCGTTGTCGGCGTCGATCGCCCGCAGTTCGGCGGCGCCGAGCGCACCGACGAGCTCATTCACGATGCCGTCGCGTTCGATCTGGCCGACGCCGCTGATGACCAATCGTTCGTATCGCACGAGGCAGACGTCGGCGCGCCGGCCCGGGACCTTGAGTCGAAATACCTATGCAGCGCGAACTGCGTCCCTATGCCCGAAGGGTCATGCCGTTCGGCCTGGGGGCGAACGGGTTGGGGAACGCGGGGATCGCGTGGCATCATTGACGCCCGTGTCCTGGCGCAAGCCTTGGCGCATGCTCCCTTAGCTCAGACGGCAGAGCGCTTCCATGGTAAGGAAGAGGTCGACAGTTCGATTCTGTCAGGGAGCTCGTTACC
>CAFBMH010000004.1_pt1 | contig 48483 bp, 49 predicted proteins | sample 7268361 | NCBI WGS metagenome assembly CAFBMH01 (sample SAMEA6814057, study PRJEB35770) | freshwater metagenome | biome: Freshwater; feature: Freshwater reservoir; material: water | place: Czech Republic | collected 2017-05-23 | depth 30m m
AAGAAGGCTGCACCGGCCAAGAAGGCTGCACCGGCCAAGAAGGCTGCACCGGCCAAGAAGGCTGCACCGGCCAAGAAGGCTGCACCGGCCAAGAAGGCTGCACCGGCCAAGAAGGCTGCACCGGCCAAGAAGGCTGCACCCGCCAAGAAGGCTGCACCGGCCAAGAAGCGCTGACCTTTCTCGGTCTCCATGAAACGGCGGGCGGTGCGGGTCGATCGCGACCTCGCTCCGCCCGCCGTTTCACGTAGACACCCCGATGAACCCAGGCGCCGCGCCCACGAGTGCATCGACCGCATCCGGAGCAGCCCAGTACGACGCCACCCGCACGGTGATGGCCGACGCGCTCGGGAACCGATCATCACAATCGCAATGATCATCATTGCGACAGAACTGATCTTTCACGTTTTCTGATAGCTTTCCCATCCGTCACTCGTCGCGAACCACGCAGTTCGGCGGGTGATCGGATGATGCGTCCATGCGCGCAGAAGCCAAGGAGATTCGCGACCGATGCGAATGCCGAACCTCCGAGCATCCCGACTGCTCCGATGCCAAGAAACTTGGATCGCGGCGCTGGCCATCGCGGTCATCGCCTCGGTGTTGATGCTCGTCACTTCCGCCACCGACCGCGAGACCTCCAGCGAGTCGGCTCTCGTCACCGTGGCCCCCGCCACGAGCGGGAAGGCCCACCCGAAGTCTGTTCCGGCGTCCGCGGTGCCGTTCACCATCGCCAAACTCGCCGGCTCACCCACCATCGCCAAACTCGCCGGCTCACCCACCGTCGCACCACCGCCGTCGCCCACGGTCGTGGCCGTCGCGCCGCCGACCAGCGCTCCCCGCAGCGTGTCCGAAGGCGCGGCCCGACAAACATCGGCGGCGCCCATGTTCGAGACGGTGGCCCCAGCCACCACCGCGTCGGCGGCGCCCCCGGTGACGGCCCCCGCGAAGCGGTGCGCGGTCAGGTTGCACGGCAAAGGCGGCAGCGGTTCGCCTCCCTCCACCGCGGGTGGCGTCACCTACCTGTCGCCCACCGGAAACGCCGCCGGTTGGGGTGGTCGCCAGTGGCTGTACTTCCCCGACAGCGAGTATCGCAGGGCCGTGGCCATCGTCGCGTCGGCCATCGATGGCGAGGGGTGCACCCGGGTCACCGTCGACGGGTTCTCGAACGGGGGTGCGTTCGCAGCCAAGCTCTACTGCCGCGGCGAATCCTTCGGTGGCCGTCTCGCCGGCGTCATCGTCGACGATCCCGTGGTCGACAACGCGGTCAACGGCTGCGCGCCGGCCGCCGGCATCGCCATCACCCTTTACTGGACCGGGGCACTGGCCAGTCAGTCGTACCCCGGCTGGGACTGCGCCGAGGCCGGCTGGACGTGCGACGGGGGCTCCACCATCGGCATCGTCGCCTACGCCGCCGCACTCGGCACTCCGATAAAGGCCAGCCCTCTGGGCGGCCACTCGCCGTACCTCAACCCGCCCGAGCTTGTCCGCTTCTGAGGTGGTCGGCCGCGTTCGGGTACCGGCCACGACTCAGGTGAGCGGCAGCCCGAGCATCCGGATCGCGTTGCCCCGCAGCAGCTTGTAGACGATGTCCTCAGGCACGTTCTTCAACATGTCGGTGGCCACCTGCTTAGTGTGCGGCCACGTCGTGTCGGTGTGGGGATAGTCGGTCTCGAAGGTGATGTTGTCGGGGCCGACGCGCTCGATCATCTCGACCCCCACGTCGTCGCGGAAGAAGCATGCGAAGACGTTGCGGAAGAAGTAGGTGGACGGCGGCTCGGGAATCGAGTCGGCAACGCCGTTCCAACCCCGGTGCTCCTGCCACACGTCGTCGGCCCGTTGGAGCACGAACGGGATCCACCCCATCTGCCCTTCGGAATACGCGACCTTCAGGTTCGGGAACTTCACGAAGACCCCGGAGAACAGGTAGTCCGACAGCGAGATCAGCGAGTAGTTGAAGCTCAGCGTGATCTGGACGGCGGCCGGAGCATCGACGGACGTGCTCGTGGTCGACGACGACGAACCGATGTGCATGTTGACGACCGTGCCGGTGGCCTCGCATGCCGCGAAGAACGGATCCCAGTACGCCGAGTGGATCGACGGCAGGCCGAGCTTGGCCGGACACTCGCTGAAGCACACGGCCCGCACGCCACGCGCCGCGTTGCGCAACACCTCGGCGGCCGCCAACTCGACATCCCACAACGGCACGATCGTGAGCGGGATGAGCCGGCCACCCGAGTCGCCGCACCACTCCTCGACCATCCAGTCGTTGTAGGCGCGCACGCACGCCAGCGCGACCTCCTTGTCCTTCGCCTCGGCAAAGGTCTGACCACAAAAGCGCGGGAAGGTCGGGAAGCACAACGACGCTTCGACCCAGTTGGCATCCATGTCGGCCAGTCGGGCCGCCGGATCCCAGCAGCCTTTGCGCATCGTGTCGTAGGTGATCGGCTGCAGGGTCATCGCCTCGCGAGGAAAGCCTGCCGCCGCGATGTTGCGCCGCAGTGGCACCACGAGATCCTCGTAGAACCACACGTCACCCGGAGTGCCGGTGTCGGTGAATCGCGTCGTATAGGACGCACCACCCTCGAAGCCGACCTCGAGCCGCTTGGTCTCGCAGCGCGGACCGGCCTCTCGGTGCTTCGCCGGAAGCCACGTGCGAAAGAGATGCTCGGGCTCGACGACGTGGTCATCGACGCTGATGATCTTCGGGATCTCGAACGTGCTCACGTGGCCTCCTGGGTTTTCATAGGCGTCGGCTGGGCCGCTGGCTGGGCCGCTGGCTGGGCCATGGTGTTCGCCGCGTCGGCGTCGCGAATGAGCAGCGCCACCGCCGCGCCGACGAAGTACAAGATCGCCACCCACAGGAACGCCTGATGGTAGGCGTCGAGTTGGATCTCTTGGAGCGCTCGCCCCGAGACGCCCGACGCGACCGCTGCGACCGTCTTTGTCTTCAACGTGGTGAACAGCACGGCGCCGAGCACCGCCACTCCGAGTGCGGATGAAACCTGTCGCTGGGTCGAGAACAGTGACGAACCGCGGCCCGTGTCGCTCGGGCTGATGCGAGCAAAGGAGGAGGCTTGCAAGGGGATGAAGAGCAACGGGAGGCACATGCCGCGGCCGAACATGATCAGCCGGATCCACCACAGATCGGTATCGACGCCCACGGCGAGGAACGACAGGTTGATGAGGCCCGACATCAAGAGCCCCGAGGCGATCATGCGTCGGGGACCCACCCGCAGGTAGAGCTTGCCCACGGTGCGCGACACCGCGATGAACCCCAGCGCCTGCGTGAAGGTGCTGAGCCCTGACGTCTGCGGCGACAACCCACGGAGGCGCTGCAGATACAGGGGCAGCACGAACATGCTGCCGACGAACGCACCCATTCCGAAGAGACCGACGACGTTGCCCACCCGGAACATGCGGTCGCGGAACAGGCGGAACGCCAGCATCGGCGCGATCTGCTTCGACTCGAACACTACGAGCAACGCCATGAGCGCCAGGCCGGCTACCACCGGGCCGACGGTGATCGGTGCGGTCCAGCCGCGACGAGGCACCTCGGCGAGCCCGAACAACAGTGAGCCGAAGGCGGCCGCCGACAGTAGGAAGCCACCACGGTCGAACTCGCCGGCGGTGGGCTCGCGATGTTCACGGAGGTAGCGGGCGCTGAACACGAACGCGAACAGGCCGAAGGGGATGTTGATGAGGAAGATCCAACGCCACGAGGTATGCGTGGTGATAATGCCGCCGAGCACCGGACCCATGGCCGGGCCGAGCACGCTCGGTATCGAGAGCACAGCCGACGCACGTGCCCGTTCGTTCGGTGGGAAGGCCCGGTAGAGCATCGATTGGCCGACCGGCACGAGCATGCCGCCGCCCACCCCTTGGGCCACGCGGAATGCGATCAACTGCTCGATCGACTGCGCCAGCCCACACAGGGCCGATCCCAACGTGAACAAGGCCAGCGCAGTCAGGAACACCCGTTTGGTGCCGACTCGGTCACCCAACCACCCCGACGCCGGGATCCAAACCGCCAGGCTCAACAGGTAGGCCGTGACCACCCACTCGAGACCGGTGTCGCTCGCGCCGAAACGGGAGCCGATGGTGGGCAGCGCGACGTTCACGATGGTCACGTCGAGCACGTCCATGAACACGCCGACCACGAACGCAACCGCGACCACGCGCTTGTAGTCCCATGCCGCCGGCGATCGCATCGATTCGACCTTAATCGACCCCGATCAACCGACGCTCCCCCCAGGCGGCGAGAAGCAGCTCGCGCTACCCCCACACCACAGAGGCCGCCGCAATCAGCGCGGCCACCACCAACAGCGTCAGGACCAGCTCACGGAACCGGGCCGGCTCGACGCGGTGCGCGAACGCCCGGCCGACCGACATGCCTGCGGCGAGCCCCGGCAGCCCCACCACCGATGCCACCAGCGCGCCGTGGGTGAGCCGGCCCGACGCCGCGATGAGCCCGATGGCGATGGCGCCCGTGTAGAGCGACACTGCGGACATCGTGCCGCGAAACGTGTCCGGGTCCATTCCGCGGGCTTGCATGGCCAGCACCAAGGGCGGCCCGCCGGTGCTGACGCTCGTGGTCAGCGCTCCGCTCACCACACCCGCGGCGATATCGATCATGCCGCCGGCCCGCTGCAGGCGGAACCCGCGCCACAGCAGCGCAGTGCTCGACAACACCGAAACGGCGATGCCGAGTCGCAACGCGTCACGGCTAACCGACGCCAGCACGACCACACCGAAGGGCATGCCCACGAGCCGGCCGACGCACACCCGCCACATCACCGGATGGTCGATGGTGGCACGGAACTGCAACGACATCGATACGGCCGCGAGCATGCCGTAGAGGACCGACATCACCACTGCATCGCGGGGGCCGATCACTGCGGAGAGGAGCGGCGTCGACAGCAGTGCGTAGCCGAAGCCGGTGAGTGCCTGCACCGCACCGGCGATGGCGGTCACCGCGACGATCGCCAGCACGGCCACCCAATCCACCGCCGGGATCTTAGGACCCGCGAAGTGCCCGAACCGCTACGTTCTTCGCAGCTCGGCATCGCCGCACGTACGAACGAACGCCGACGCACGAACAGGGATCGAATGACCGAGCAGGGCGAGTCGGTGAGGGCGGCCAAGGTGGGGCGCCGCTTCGCCGCGTTCGAGACCCGGAACTTCCGCCTGTATTTCGTCGGTCAGGTCCTGTCGACCGTGGGCACCTGGTCACAGACGCTCGCCGTGACGACCTTGGTCTTCGACCTCACCGGGAAGAGCTCACAACTGGGGCTCACGGTGGCGTTGCAGTTCCTCCCGATGCTGCTCCTCGGGGCGATCGCGGGCGTGGTCGCAGATCGCTACGACAACCGCCACATCCTCATGACGACGTCGTTCCTCCAAGGCTGCCTCGCGGTCACCTACGGCGTGCTCGCGTACACGGGCAACGTGAGCATCCTCACGATCGACCTCATCACGGTGGCATTCGGATCGGTCAGCGCGTTCGAGCGCACGACCATGCAGGCATTCGCGCCACAACTGGTACCGAGCGAGCACACCCAAAGCGCCATCGCCATGGCCAACACCGTCAACGGAACGGCGCGCATGGCCGGCCCGGCGCTGGCCGGCTTCCTCGTGACCCAAGCCGGCGTGGCCGTGTGCTTCTTCGTGAACGCCTCGTCGTTCGGGTTGTTGCTGGTGGCGCTCGCGCTCATGCGGGCCCGCGAGATTCGCGTGCGAGCCATGCTCACCCGAGCGCACGGCGGCATCCGTGAGGGACTGCGGTATGTCCGGGCCACGCCACGCGTGCGCACCCCAATCGTGGTGATGCTCGTCATCGGCACCATCTCGTACAACTTTCTCGTGACCGTGCCATCGGTCGTGGAGTTCACCTTCGAACGCGGCGCCGATTCGATGGGCCTCGTGTTCGGCGTGAGCAGCGTCGGCACGCTGATCGGCGCGTACTTGGCGGCGGGCGTAGCCCCGAGCAACGCACGCGTCGCCGCAAGCCTGGTGGTGATGTGCGGTGCGCTGACCTCGCTCGGGCTCGCGCCCACGTTCGCCTGGTTCGTGGTGTCGATGGTGCCGATGGGGATGGCGTCGGCGTACTTCCAGGCGATGCTGGTGGCGATGCTCCTCCACGAGTCGGATGCAGTGGTGCGCGGCCGGGTCATGTCGCTCTACCAGATCGCATGGCAGGGTACGACACCGATCGGCACGCCCTTGATGGGTCTCGTCGCGCAGCTCACGAACGCCCGCGTGCCATTCGTGCTCGCAGCCGTCGCCACCGGCGCGAGCGCAGCTGTTCTCGCCCGCCCGAAGCGCGTTGAACGGGCGCGGGCTACTGACTCTTGAGCAGCGGCCGACCGGCTGCGAGCATGCGCTCCACCTCGGCGCGCACGCGTGGCATCGCGGCGCCCACATCGGCGAGACGAACCTTGCCTGCGAGTTCGGTCGCGCCCGCGTGGCGAAGCATGGCCACCATCCGCAATTCGATGGCCTCGAGCGCCCACTCCACCACCGGCCCACCGGCGATCGGGTCGTAGTCCACCACCACGTTCGTCGGCGTGTGCGGATCGAGGTAGTGGTAGTGGGGTGCGTCGTCGAAGCAGTCGAAGCGCAGGTGCTCCTGCTGGTCCTCGGTGCCGAACACGTGCAAGGCGAGACCGTCCTCTTCAACGACCGCACCCATACCGACCGGCGCCACGTTGTCGAACTTCGCCCGGGCGTCAGGCCCATAGAACCGCATAATCACCTCCTCGTCGAGGTGGCGGTACTCGATGCCGATGGTCACCGCACCGGCCACCACCATGACCGTGTGCTCGGCGAACGCGGGAACGGGCAGTGTGCGGTAGGTGATCGCCATGGGCCGAGTATCGCCGCGAACGCGCACCGCCCGCGGCCGGGCATCTACGATCTCGCGGCCGGGGGCGGGGGCCCGCGTGCCGAGGAGAAACCACACATGCCACAGAACGTCGAGCCGTTCGAGTTCACCGAGGACGCGCTCCGCTTGCGTCAGTTCATCTTCGAGTACTGGTGCGATCGCGGGTTCGGCCCGAACTACCGCAACGTGCACGAAGCACTCGGCCTCGACCGCCGTCGGATCATGCAGGCCTACAAGCAGCTCCAGCTCGGAATCATCGTCGTGGTGAACCAGGACTCCCAGAACTGCGACCTGCTGAAGGCCCCGCCGTTCTCGTCGTTCCCCAGCCAGGTCGAGCTGTACATCGACGACAAGTTCCACAGCTACATCGGCTGCGCGAGCGAAGCGATGGCGGTGTCGAACATGCCGCCGTTCAAGGGCAAAGAGTGCCGCCTCGAGGCCTACTGCGCATGTTGCCTCGCACCGATCACCATCATCGACAAGGAGTTCGAGCTCCTCAGCTGCGATCCGGGTGGCGTGTTATGGCACGTGACCAAGACGCCGTGGGATTGGGGCAACGTCGACATGGGCAGCATGTGCGACTCGATGAACTTCGTGCTCAACGCCGAACACGCCGAGAACTACGAACGCCAAACGGGCACGCGCGGGGTGCACTGCCCGATCGAGGCCGGCAAGGAGTTCGTGCGCTACACCGGTCAGATCCGCATGTACGACTACCACTGGCCACCGGGCACCATGGATCCCCCGGCGATCATCGAACGCTTCCGGTCAATCGGTTGCGACGTCAGCGCTTGGGGCGAGTGACGCGGCCACCGCGCCTTCAGATTGGCGGCTCACTCTCGTAGGCGACGAACTCGACGACACGACGCGTGAGGAACCCGAGCCGCTCGTACACCGAGATCGCGGCCTCGTTCGTGGGGACCACGTGCAGGAACGGCGTGTCACCCCGAGCGAGCGCCCGCGTCGCGACCTCGGCCACGACCAGTGAGGCGAGGCCGCGACGCCGAGCGCTGTCACGAGTGCTCACCGCGGACACCTCGACGTAGCCGGGTGGGCGCAGGCGTTCGCCGGCCATCGCGATGAGCTCGCCATCGGCTCGGACGCCGACGTAGGTACCGAGCTCGACCGTGCGTCGGAAGAACGGCCCCGGCCGCGCGTGGTCGATCAACGACAACATGTCGTCGACGTCGCCGCCACCCAACTCGACCACCTCCGCCGTGTCACCGCGCCGAGCCGTGTCACCGCGCCGAGCCGTGTCACCGTCGAGCACCATCTGCAACGCCACGCCGCGGCCGGTGTCGTGGAACCCGGGCGGTACCACGACACCGTGCCCCACCAGCACCCCACGCTCCCCCGGGGCGAGCAACGCGGCGAGATCGCGTCCCGCCTCGACCAGGTCGGCCGACGGGTCGACGGCGGTGAAGATCGAGTGCTCCGGCGAGATCCGACGCGCCGCGCCGGTACCCGAGCTGAATCGGGCGAGCGGGCCGGTGAGCGAATGCCAGGCCGGATCATCGAGAACGTGACGCACCGTGGAAGAGTCTCGCACGGGGCGTGCGCCGTCGGGAGACTGATGCCCCGAGGTGGGCCGGCCAGGTGTGCGAAGCTCTTGCTTCGGTCAAGACATGAGGGCAGGTGGCGTGGCGGTCTCCGACAATGCGCGGCGGTTTGGCGCAGGTGTGACCAAAGGTGTGTCCGCCGTGGCAATCGCGCTCGTCATCTCGGCGGTCTGGTGGACGGTCGCGCCGAACAGCCAGCGGGCCATCACCGACACGGCCACCATCGCTCCCCTCACCGGCACGGGCACCGATGCGCGGTCCACGAGCAGCACCACCTCGGCGCCACCCGCGACGACCGCGGTGCCGACCAAACCGCCGTTCGCCGGCTGGGTCAACCCGGCCTCCGCCGGCGCGCCCTTCCCCAAGGCCACCACCAACGGGCTGATCACGTTCCGCGGCAACCCCACACGCTCCTACTACGGCACCGGCCCGATTCCGACGAAGCCCAAGGTCCTCTGGAGCTACCCCAAGGGCAACGGCGGCATGTGCGGCTCGTCGAGCGACACCGACGGGGAACAGACCTGGTGCGGCACCGGTTGGAACGGTCAGCCCTCGGTGTGGGACTACAACGGCAAGACGTGGCTGGCGTTCGGTGCATACGACTATCGCGTGCACTTCCTGAACGCGACCGATGGCAGCGACCTGATCCCCGCGCTCAACACGGGCGATCTCGCGAAAGGCACGGTGAGCGTCGACCCCGATGGCTTCCCGCTCCTCTATCACGGCTCGCGCGACAACTACTTGCGCATCGTGGCGTTCGACCGCGCCGAGCCCACGGTGCTGTGGAAACTCAACGCGAACGATCCGGCGCTCGGTCCCACGCTGTGGAACGACGATTGGGACGGCTCGCCACTCATCATCGACGACTACTTGTTCGAGGGCGGCGAGAACAGCCGCATCAACGTCGTGAAGCTCAACCGATCCTACGGTGCCGATGGCAAGGTCAAGGTCGACCCGAAGATCGTGTGGAGCGCCGCGGGGTGGGACAACGAGCTCCTCCAGTACATCACCGACCAACAGGTCTCGATCGAGAACTCGGTCGCCATCTCCGGCAACACGTTGTACTTCGCCAATTCAGGTGGCCTCGTACAGGGCTGGGACATCAGCGGCCTGAAGGACGGCGCGACCCCCACCCGAACGTTCCGCTTCTGGGCCGGCGACGACATCGACGCGTCGATCGTGATCGACGACGAGGGTTTCCTCTACATCGGTTCGGAGTGGGAGCGCTACAACGACCGGTCGCGCGACGTCGGCCAGATCATCAAGCTCGATCCGCGCAAGCCCGACAACCCGCTCGTGTGGGGCATCAAGAACCAGGTCGCGGAGGGCAAGTCCGGTGTGTGGGGCACCCCGGGGCTCTACAAGGACATGTTGTACGTGCCGACCAACGGTGGCGAGTTACTCGGCGTCGATCGCGCCACCGGCAACGTGCGGTGGCGCAAGAAGCTGCCTGGGCCGCTGTGGCAGTCGCCAGTCATCATCGACGGTGTACTCATCCAAGGTGACTGCAGCGGCGTGTTACACGCGTACGACGTGCGCGACACCACCATCGATCCGCCCCAATTGTGGTCGGTGCAACTCACCGGCTGCATCGAGTCGACCCCCGCCGTTTGGAACGGGCGCATCTACGTCGGCGCACGCGGCGGCAAGTTCTATGCGATCGGAGATTCGTGACATGAAAACCACGACGTCAGGCCTCGACCACATCCAGGACGCGATCGACCGTGACACGCCGCTCGTCGTGGTGTCCGGCGACGCTCACGTCGGCCCGCTCCTCCGTCAGCAGCTGCGCGACTACTGCCCGGCCCCGTACCTCGAACGATTCGACGAGTTCATCGTCCAGCACGAGGCGGCACAAGCCGCAGCGCGCGCTGCGGGCGGTGTGGTTCCGCATTCGTTCCCCGGCGAGGACGTCACCAAAATCGACGGCCATCACGATGCACAGGCCTACGTGCGCGACATGGACGCCGAGGGCGTCGCGGCCGAGGTGCTCTATCACTTCTCACAGAACGACGAACCGATGCCGTTCTTGGTGAACCCGGGGGGCGGACTCGGTTCGGTACCGACGAACGACCTCGAGGAAGGCGCCGTCGGCTACCGCATGTACAACCGGTGGCTGGCCGACTTCGTCTCGGCGGCGCCCGGTCGTCTGCTCGGGCTCGCCTATCTCCCCATGTGGGACATCGCTGCGGCCGTCGCCGAGCTCGAATGGGCCGCTTCGGCCGGTTTGCGCGGGGTGAACTTCCCTCCACCGAGCAGGCCCGGCCACCTCGAGTACAACAACCCCGCGTGGGAACCCTTCTGGGCGGCGTGCGAGGACCTCGGAATGACGCTGAACACCCACTCCGGCAACGCGGCGCCGTTCGACTACTTCGGCGGCCCGGGCGGCCAGGACCTGTTGGTCTACGAGTGCGGCGGATGGATGGCGCGTCGGGCGGTCTGGTGGCTGATCCACGGACGGGTCTTCGAGAACCATCCCAAGCTCAAGCTCGTGATCACCGAGCAGTTCGAGGGCTGGTGGACCAGCACGCTGGCCGAAATGGATGTCGTGTACTCGCGCTTCAACGTCCTCGGTCGCGAGTCGCTGCGCAAGCTCCCGAGTGAGTACGCACGAGAGCACGTCTTCCTGGGCTCGAGCTTCTTGTCGCCCACGCTCGCCGCGGAAGCCGCACTCGAGGGGTACGCGTCGAATGTGTTGTGGGGGCGCGACTACCCGCACATCGAAGGGCTCTTCCACGTGTTCGACGGTCCGTCGGCCGAGCATTCGGTGTCGCGGTTGTCGTTGCGGCACGCCGTCTCCGGGGTACCGAAGCGGGCCGCGGTGCAAATGGCCGGCGACAACGCCATCGACGTGTTCGGGCTCGACCGCGCCGCACTCACCGAGGTTGCGGCGCGCATCGGCGCGCCGACCGCGAGTGAGCTCGCCACACCGGTCGCCACGCGCCCGGCGGTGCGCCCCTTGTCGAACGCGTTCCGCGGCCAGGCCAACCCGCGCGCCCTCTGACGTTCAGTTGATGAACTCGCCTGCGTTCACGAAGATCGCCTGGCCCGTGACCATGCGGGCGCGATCGCTCAGCAGGAAGTTGGCCATCTCGGCCACGTCGTCGTCCTCGGGGATCTCACGAAGCGGCATGTTCGACGCGATCTCGTCGATCACCACCTGCTCGTCGACCCCACGTTGCGCGGCCACGCCGGCGACGTAGCCCTGAACCGCCGGACCCCACATCCACGTGGCCACGACCGTGTTGACGCGGATCTTGTACGGGCCGAGCTCGACCGCAAGCTGCTTGCCGATGTTGCGCAGCGCAGCCTTCGACGATGCGTACGCCATCTGCATGACACGGGGCAGATCCGTCGATTGCGAACCGATCATGACGATCGACCCGCCGTTCGCCTTCAACGCCGGCAGCGCCGCCTGCGTGAGCTGCATGGTGCCGAACACGTTGATGTCGTAGATCATGCGCCACTCGTCGAGGTCGCCGCCTTCGAGACCGCCGAAGCTGTAGTCGTGCGCCGCGACGTGCACGACGCCGTCGATGCGACCGAAGCGCGCGAGCGCTCGCTCGAGCAGTTGATCGCACGCCGCGCGGTTGGTGATGTCGCACGGCAACGGGGCGATTCGCTCGCCGGTGGGGTCGAGCTCGACGCAGATCTCGGTGAGCCGTTCGAGCTGTCGTGCGCCCGCGACCACGTTGGCGCCTTCGCGCAACGCGATCTGTGCGATGTCGTGTCCCAGGCCGGGGCCGACCCCGGAGATGAGGATGGTCTTACCGTCGAGATCGCCCATGGTCGAGCCTTTCGTTTGTTGTCGCGCCGCCGCGGTTCCGACGAGCCGGGCGCCACCGTAGCCGCGGTGTGACGGACCAAACTGCGGTCCGCTCGCCGCGATCATCCTCGACGCGGCGGCGGCCCACGACGGGAGTGAGAACTCGGCCGAAGACGTGTTGGCCGCGCTCGCACTCCCCTGGCTTCTCGACATCAACCCGGTGGCCATCCTCGCCCGCAACGTCGCGTTCGAGCACCTCGCGCGCGATGGGGCGATCGGCATGATCGTCGGCGTGACGGGTCGCGAGCCCGGCCTGCACGTGGCGCGATGAGCGAGGGTCTGCTCAGCCGATCGCGCCGGCCATCGCCGCGCTGGCCAAACATCCGCAGCAGCAGCTTCTCGACGCGACTCGGGTCGTCGCCGCATCCGAGCCTGACCCGCCAGCGAACCACGCCGAGATTGCGCTCGGCCACCATTGGTGTAGCTGAGCGCTATCTCGGCGACCGGATCGTTCGGTTCATGGCTTGCGGCGTGGGGTCGCGGTGCGCTCCCCGTCAGTCGACGGTGAGTTGTCGCACCAGATCTTCCTTCGCCGCTTCGAAGTCATCGAGGGACATGCCCCCGTCGGCGTACTCCGCGTGCACCGCAGCGAGCGCAGCGAGGACCTGGTCCTGCGGCATGCCGTCGGTGATCACCTCGCCGGGTTCCTCGGCGACGCGCTCGTCGCGTCGCACACGCTTGGCCACGGCCTTGTCGTGCCGTGCCTTCTCCAGTTGCCGTTTCGAACTCCGTGCCTTGGCCATCGGCCTCCTCTCCGTGCACCCTCGCTGCTCACGCAGCGGTGGGCGCGTCGGGCACCACCGAATCGAACCTCGACTCGGAGACGACAACCGCGCTCGCTCGCGAAGCGAAGGCTTTGCGGGAGATCGAGCGGATCTGCAAGGAGTCGACGAACGCCGCGAATGGCTCCGTCACGAACGCGCGCGAGGCCGCTCAAAAAGGCCGCGCGCACCACACAACGATGCATCCTGAGAAGATGCGATCACCGTCGTGCAGCAAGCACCCTACAGCAGCCCGGGTCTGAACAGGCCCGAAGCGCGACCGAATGGAAGATGAGCGCTCGGGTGAGCAGCCGGTCTCAGGCTGGGACCCGGGCGCGTTGTTCGACGAGCACCACGGTGTGCGCCACGAGCGCGGGTGCCCACCAATCGACTCAGCACGAGCTTGCCCGTGTCGTGCAACAACGCGTCCACGGTCGCGGGCATCGGGACCGTGGCCAGTGGATCGGGCGACCAAAACGCCGAGCGACGCCGAGCGACGAAGAACCATGAAACGCACAACTCGTGGGCCGGCGAGCGCGTCTACCGAGCCGGCTGCGAGCCATTCATGGCCTGCTGGCGCTCGCGCCGGGTCATTCATCGGTCGAATATGGCTCGGGGTCCCGTGGGCGCCCGGTACGTCGTTTGCGGCGGATCCAGTCGGGTTCTCGGTCTTCGTTGTGGAAGCGGCATTTGAGTTTGCCGTTGCCTGGTGAGGTCAGGCCGCCGAGCGCCCAGGGCTGGTCGTGGTCGACCTCGCACTCGGCCGCGGATTTGTGGCAGTACGGGTGAGAACAGATGCGGTCGCGGACTTCGATGGCCCGCCGCAACGCGCCGGTAAAGTTGCGTTGGTGGCCGACCGATATGACGCGGTCGGGGCCGTCGAACACGATCCGTTCGATCACCGACTGGTCGAGCCAACGCTTCGCCGAACCGGGCGTGACGAACGTGCCCGAGGCGAGCTCACAGGTTCGGGTGAACATGTCGACGCCGACGACCACGGTGAACAGCGGCTTGGGGCGTTGCCCGTCTTTGGGGGTGGCGGCGGCGCGGGTGGCCATTTCGACCATGGCATCGGCGCGGCGTTGTGTCGCGGTGCGGGCCAGGTCATTGACAGTCGGGTCATCCCCGAGTCGGTGGCGGGCTTCAGCCCAATCGGCTTCGAACAGCTCGCGTTCGATGCGGGCCAACACGTCGTGGATGAGCTGCCCGGAGATCGGGTCGAACACGCCGTTCGCGTACCAGGTGTCCTCGAGCGAGCGCGACAGATAGAACCGGCGCCGTCGGTACTGCTTGTCGGCCAGGTGTTCGGCGCGGTCTTCGTCGGCCCGGTAGAGCCAGGCGTCGACCGCGGTGACGAAGTCGTCGAAGTACATGGTCTCGGCCCAGCCAACCAACAGGGCTTCGTCGCGATCGAACACCGTCGCGGTGCGCGGGTTCCGAGCCCGCGCCAACCAGTCGACGTGCTCGGCCGAGATCGGCCCCGCCGCGAACGCGTCGCCGACCAGGCCAAGGCGCGACATCGCCCGACCGCGACGCAGCCGTGCCTTGGCCTGGCGCGGATCGCACCGGGACGTAACCGCGATCCACGCCGCCGCGGTCTGCGCGCCCACTGGCCTCCACGCATCAGACGACGCAAACGCGGCCGACTGAGCGCACGCCAGCGCCTCAACCCGCGACACCTGCGCCAACAACCCGAACAGCGACTCGCCATCGCACCACACCGCCGGATCGAGCCCGTGCAGACGATCGAGCACACCCCGCAGATCACCGAGCACGTCGCCGAGCACGTCGCCGAGCACGTTGTCGAACGCGTCGACGGCCGAGCGCGGTTCATCCAAAGCAACAGCCACAGCACACCCCTCTATGAGCCGGCGAACCAAAGGCAGCGCACGCTGCAAGCACAGAGCCACCCCTGGTGGCACCTGATACGTCGATCATACGAAGGGGGTACGACAGTCGAAGCGGCCCCATGCGGCGCGTGATCCACGACGATCAGAACATTCTCGTACGGCGCGGAACTACGCCCGGCACGAGGGCTGCTACTCGCCCGTGGCTCGAGCCACGACGGGCGGCGCTCATGTGGGGCAACGGTCGACGCGCCACCAACCGCCAGCTCTAGGTGCCCAGGGCGGGACTCGAACCCGCACGATCCCAAAGGACCGTCGAGGGCGATGAGCCAGACAAACATCATGCCGGATACACAAAGAATCTGACAGTCCCACGTGGTCTGAAGCTATGGAGATTGCGACTGAACATAGATGTAGGTGTATGTCCCGCCCATGATCGAAAGCCGTGCGTCGGGGCCGATACTCGCGGAGATCCACAGTCCCAAGTAGTCGGTCTGATCCGAACACGACTTCGTCGACATCGCGACATCGTGCAGCGCGGCCGAGCCGTTGGCCAGAACCGTCCATTTTCCCGTCATACCGTTGCAGAAGTCCGCCAAGACAAACAAGCCGTCCGCCTTGAAGTCAGCCGTCATGCCTTCTGTCGGCTGTCGACCAACTGAAGGACGTATATCGGCGAGTCGCCATTGTCCCAAAAATCCCAAGGAGTCAACGGTCGAGAGCCCCTGTTCTCCCCGAGCTGAAGATCCTTGCCCACTCGGTTCGTCGTGGATGTTCCCTGAACATCCCACCGCTAGCATCGCCATCGTGAGAATCCATGTTGCCATCCGGAAGACGGTTGCTGCGTGCCGAACGCTGCTGATACGGCCAGCGAAGATCATCATCCTGCTTGGAAGTTAAGGCCCCACGCCGCCATGGTTGATACGAGCGGCGAGATCAAGCTATTGCGGCAGGGATAACCCTGCTGCGGCCCGACTGAACCCGTGACGGCGTTGATCCAGCTAGAGCCGTTCCAGCAGGCGTTCGTCGATGTTCCGATCCAGCCGCTCTGGATGCCGACCGCCCGTAGCGAGCCGGAGAGCGAGGCGTAATGAACGGCGCCGCTATCTCCGCCAGCCGTCCCAGCGGTCGTGCGGAACTGAAACGGCCACGTTACTCCGTTCTGAGTCACGTAGGTGATCCCCGTCGGTTGCGACAAGATATAGCCACAGCGCACACCATCGTTGATATAACGTGCGCCGTCATCGCCGGTCGAGCGAAAACCGGTAGTGCACACCGTTAGGCCGGTGCCAGGGTCGCCCACCCCAGCTAGGACAGTCGCGGGGCTGTAAATCGAGTTATGCATACGGCCGATGCCTGGCCGCGTTCCCCCCACTCCGTTCGCGTACAAGCCCGCATCCCAGATCAGTCCCGTGTTGTGCGTGTTCCACGCCGGATTCTGAATGTGTTCCTCGCGGGCGACCGGCCATCCTATGACGTCCCCGTTTGGCGGCGGAATGTTCTGTCCGCCGAAGTAGTTCGCGCCCTGATAGACCCGGGCGTCGGCCCAACCGGCCGCGTTGCGGGAGTCTGGGAGACAATGCCCGGCGGTTAGAACTCCGGGGATACCACCAAAGGTTACCGCAATGTTCGACGTGCAGGCAAGACCGCCTGGCTCCATGCGAAGCTGCAAGCCGCCATAGACCCAGTTCCAGTCACATTTCAGCGCACCGGATCCACTGCACGTCGGATTACCTGTAGGAACGGCGTCTATCGGCTTCACAATCCGGATCGGCTCGTTCAGGAACTCCCTCGCGATCACCGCGGCTTCAACGGTGTCGCTTTCGACCGCCATGATGATCTCGTCGGTCTGTATGGAGAATCCGATCGACTGTACCGAACCGAAGGGAGCCCATAGCGGTGCCGTCCGAGATAAACGATCCCGGATCCGGCCTGCCAGCTCTTCTAGGTAAAGCGATCCGTAGCGCTTTACGTCGATCCGCCCGATCGACCTGAATTCGGCTTCGGCGTGAACGGCTCGATCTACGACTTCGTTGTTCTCAGCTATTGCGAAGTAGACGACAGTCGAGTCAATGCCGGCAGACGAGTCGAGCCAATAGCCCATGTAGTTCTGCGGTTGTTCCCGACGTAGCGTTTCCGCAGTCCTCATCGCGTAGCCCTGAATCGCGTTTCGGAATACCATCTGTACGGCTTCGTCGGCGGTAACCGCAAGTCCAGCGTACGTGGCGGGTTCGGTCGACTGGCTGGCACCGTAGCGTTCTGGACTTGCGATTAGATCAGCGACGAACTGTAAATCGGAGCGAAGTCCGAGGGCTGCTCGTAGCTCCGAGACGCGTAGAATCTCCCAATCGTCAACTTTGCGGGCGGCAGCGGGAATGTCCTTTGGCAAGGTGCCTGATGGCGGTGCACCGCGTGGTGAACTGCTGGCAGCATTGCCAGAGTTTTCTAGAAGGGCGAGCACGACAATCGCGATCACAATAGATGCGGAGACTCGTCTCATGAGGAACCCCCCGAGGCGACCCGTTTGAAGCAAGAGCCTGTCCAGAACCTTCGCATGGAGGCCTAGGACTGTCAATCCTGTCCACACGAGAGCCTCCACTGAACCCGGGGCGATTCAAACCGAGCCGCGTGCCAGGGCAGTGCGGGGCCCGGTCCGTGCGCGTTTCGTGCGCGTCGGCCGACTTCTGAGCGGATGGCGAAGAATTCCGCGCCACCAACCGCCAGCTCTAGGTGCCCAGGGCGGGACTCGAACCCGCACGATCCCAAAGGACCCGAGGGGTTTAAGCCCTCTGCGTCTGCCATTCCGCCACCCGGGCCTATCCCCACCGTAGCCGTGTGACCAGCGAACTATCGTCGCCACATGGACCACGCCGCGTATTGCACGCTCACCCGCGACGAGATCGACCGCTATGCGGACACGATCGACGGAGCCGACCTGTCGGCACCCGTGCTCACCTGCCCTGGTTGGACAGTGCTCGCGCTCACCAAGCACCTCGGCGTGGTACATCGGTGGGCCGCCCAGATGCTTCGCGACGGCGCAACCGAACGACTCGACTTTCGTGACGTCGACCGCGACCTGCCCGCAGACCCGAGCGGCTACGCGGCCTGGTTGCGCGACGGCGGCGGCGCGCTCGTCGACATGCTCGCCCAGCGAGAGGCCGACGCGGCAGTGTGGACTTGGGGCCCGGCCCACAACGCCGGCTGGTGGGCCCGCCGTATGGTGCACGAGACGCTCATCCACCGCGCCGACGCGGCCGAGGCGCTCGGCGGCGAGTTCACGACCACGGCCGAGCTCGCGGTCGACGGGATCGACGAGTTCCTCGCCAACCTTCCGTCGGCTGCGGCCTCGTTCGCCCCCAACGTGCTCGAGCTCACCGGCCAAGGCGAGAGCCTGCACTTCCACGCCACCGACGCGCCCGGCGAGTGGATGGTCACCCTCACCGCCGATGGTTTCATGTGGGGCCACGGGCACGGCAAGGGCGACGTCGCCGTGCGCGGTCCGGCTGCCGACCTCCTGCTCATGGCCTACGGCCGCACCCCCGCTGATCACGGGCGCCTACAGCGCTTCGGCGACACCGGCCTACTCGACCGCTGGCTCGCCTACTCCGCTATCTGAACGAGGCGCGATCTGCACCACGCAGGCCTTCTGAACGAGGCCCACTGGGACGAGTGTCAGAGGGGGTGGGGATCATCGTTGAGTGGAAGCAACGTCACTCCGATTCGCCCATGCGGCCCGCACCATTGCCGACGTCACCCGTCTCCGCGGGCTCGACGCACCGACCTTTCGCAGCCCACCGAGCCTCGCCGGCGTGCAACGTTCGCTCCGCAGGCGAGGCGGTTCGGCCACGGTGTCGGTGCGGCTTCATCAACGTCCATGGGCCGCGGTCCTCGCCGACATGATCGACGGCGTCATCGTCGCGAACCGCCTCTCCGGCACCGCCGCCGACACCGTGCGCACCGCCCTGTGGCAGGCCGTCGAGGGTGCGGCGGTGATCGCCGCCTGACGCGACCTGATCGGCCACGGCCCCTTGATCACGTCGAGCGCAGATCTCCGCCACTAGAACGACTGTCGTGTCTCCGTTGAACCCTGCGCAGCAAGAGATCATCGATCGTCTCCGCGGCACGCGCGACGAACGCCCGGCCTACGACGCCGAGCTCCGACACCACATCCGCGCCACGCTCGAGCACGGCACCGCCGATGCCGCGGCCGAGCTCGGCCCCAACCAGACCATCTTCGTCAGCAAGTCGCGCCTGGCCGGCGTACACGGGTGCGAGGAGCGCTTCGTCCTCGACGACTTCAGCTGGTCGATCCCGGCGGCGCGTGGCAAGGTCGCGCACAAGGCCATCGAGTACGCGCTGAACGTCCGCGAAGCCCCCGTGCCCCTCCGCCTCGTCGACGATGCCCTCGCCCGCCTCGAGAGCAACGATGACTCGTTCGGTCAGTGGCTGCAAGGGCTCGACGAGATCGAACGAGCCGAGCTGCGGGGCGAGGTCAACGAGCGCGTCACGCAGTTCCTCGAGTGCTTTCCCAGCCTGCCCCGCTCGTGGCGGCCCGGCACCGAGATGGCCATTCGCCAAGACCTGCACGGCGGCAAGATCGTGCTGTCCGGGCGCGTCGACCTCACGATCGGCGTGCCCGACGGGCTCGTCGCGGGCAAGGTCATCATCGACCTCAAGACCGGTAACCCGCGGGCCGTGCACTTCGACGACCTCCGTTTCTACGCGCTGATCGAGACCATGCGCCTGGGCACTCCACCGCTGCGTCTGGCGAGCTACTACCTCGATCAGGGAACGATGCATCCCGAAGATGTCTCCGAGGCGCTGCTCGAATCCGCCGCGAAGCGCACGATCGACGGCGTGGTCAAGATGATCGAGCTCGAGATGTTGGCCCGTCCGCCCCGCCGTTCACCGAGTGCGTTGTGCCGTTGGTGCCCGGTGCTGCCCAACTGCACCGATGGCACGTCCTGGCTCGCGAATCGCGACGACACGAGCGACGACCCGCGCGGCGGGGACGACAGCAACGGGTAGCGGGTGCCAGACTGCGCGGATGGCCTACGTGCTCTGCGACGTGGTCGACCGCGTCGCCACCATCACCCTGAACGACCCGAAACGCCGCAACACGATCAGCCTCGCCATGAACGAGGAAATCGTCGCCTGCATCGACGATCTCGAATCGCGAGATGATGTCGGCGCGATCGTGCTCACCGGCACGGCCCCCGCGTTCTGTGCCGGCGCCGACCTCGACGACCTGCGCACCTGCAGCGGCGCCGACACGCTCGGGCAGATCTACGCCGGCTTCCTTCGCATCGCGCACACCACATTGCCCACGATCGCCGCCGTGAACGGTGCGGCCGTCGGCGCGGGCATGAACATGACACTCGCGTGCGACGTGATCATCGCCGCCCGGAGCGCCAAGTTCGATCCGCGATTCCTTCAGATCGGCATCCATCCCGGCGGCGGCCATACGTGGCGGTTGCGCCGCATCGCTGATCATCAGACAGTCATGGCACTGGTGCTCTTCGGCGAGCAACTGGACGGCGAGAACGCCGCGCGCGTGGGGCTCGCGTGGCGCTGCGTCGACGATGACGCACTCCTCGATGAAGCCACCCGCATGGCCGCTCGCGCCGCTGCAGCGCCGCCTGCGCTCGTGCGGCGGACCAAGGCAACCATCATGTCGCTCGCCGAGGTCACATCCTCCGAGGCCTCCGTGGCCCACGAGCTCGACCCGCAGGTGTGGTCGATGCAACAGCCGGCGTTCCAGGAACTGCTGGGCAAGTTGCAACGCAACCTCGGAAAGGGCTGACCCGTGTCGTCGTCGATCCCGATCGGTTTGGCGATCGCCATGCTCGGCTTCGCGGTCTACATGCAGTACCTCTCGCAACGCAGCGCCGCGGGGATCCTGGGCAACAACGGTCCGGGCATCCGCATCGCCGAGACCAAGAAGTGCGAGCACACGTGGGCCGCCGCCCAACGCGTCGCCGCGCCGATCTACCGCCTGATCGCCCTGAGCCTCGCCGGCACCGCCGCCGCCACGGTCGCCCTGTCGTTCGTCAACCCCACGGCGGCCTTCATCGGCGCGATCATCGTCGGGCTCGGCATCGAAGTGTTCTTCCTCGGCGCGGCAAGCGTGCGCGCGCGCAAGGCCGCCGACGCCATCGATTGCGAGCACTCGCGCCTGGCCAAGCTGCAGCGAGCGCAGGCGAAGAAAGGGAAGAAGGGAAAGTCCCGCAGCGCGGAACCGTCGTCCGCGTTCTCGCCGGCGCACCGCCGAAAGAAAAGGCGCCACTGACTCACGCAATCGAGCAGCAGCGGTGCTCGTTCAGAACCAGGCCGCGCCGATCTCTTCGCGCCGCATCTCCCACTCCTCGGCGGTGACGGCGTAACGGACGTGGTCTTCCCAGACACCGTTGATCTCGAGGTAACGCTCGGCGAGGCCCTCGGCGCGGATGGCGAGTTTGGCGACCACGCGATGGCTCGCCGCATTGCGCGGAATGATCGAGATCTGCAGCCGGTGCAGGCGCAGTTCGTCGAACGCGTATCGGCACAACACCGCGACCCCCTCAGGGGTGTAGCTCTGACCGGCGTACTTCTCGTCGATCCAATAGCCGACGTACGCGTTCTGGAACGGCCCCCGCTGGATGTTGGTGAGGTTGATCTCGCCGGCGAAGTCACCGGCAACGAACACCCCGAAGCCATAGCCCGCGCCCATCTGACGCTCGCGGTCGCGGGCGTTGCACCGAACGGTGAACGCGTGCGGATCCTCGATCACGTCGGGCGCACCGACGGGGCGAGACGGCTCCCACTTGGTGAGCCACGCACTGTTGCGGCGGCGCACCTCGCGCCATTGGCTGAAGTCAGAGGGCGAGAGCGGGCGCAACAGCACGCGACGACCGAACAGTGCAGTCATGGCATCAGCGTTGCAGGATCTCGGCCAACGCGCCGAGCAACAGCGTGACGTTGCGCGGACGAGCGGTGTGGCCCATGCATCCGATGCGCCACACCTTGCCCGCGTAGGCGCCGAGCCCGCCGCCGACCTCGATGCCGTAGCGCTCGAGCAGACGGCGGCGCACCGCAGCTTCGTCGAGACCCGCGGGCAGGTCGGTGGGCACCACGACGGTCGTGAGCTCCGGCAGGCGATGACCCTCTTGCGCGAACAGCTCGAAGCCGAGGTTTTGCAAGCCTTCTTGCAGCAACGCTCCGCATTCGGCGTGCCGGGCCCACGACTGTTCGAGGCCCTCCTCGAGGATGACACCGAGACCGGCGTGCAGTGCGTAGACCATGGAGATCGGCGCGGTGTGGTGATAGGCCCGCGCCCCTTCGCCGGTGACGTACTTCTTGATCATGTTGAGATCGAGATACCACGACTGCGGCGTCTCGACGATGCGCTCGATCGCCCGCGGGCTCACGGTGAGCGGAGCGAGGCCGGGCGGCACCCCAAGGCACTTCTGCGTACCGCTGTAGGCGAGGTCGATGCCCCACTCGTCGATCTCGAGCGGGATACCACCGAGCGATGTGACGCAGTCGACGAGCAACAGCGCGTCGCCCTTGTTCGCACCGAGCTCGGCCACGTCGTTGCGCACACCGGTAGATGTCTCGGCATGCACGACCGCGATGATGCGCGGCGACGGATGAGCGTCGAGCAACTGCTGCGGATCGATCGCCTTGCCCCATTCGACATCGACGCGATGCACGTTGGCTCCGGCGCGCGCCGCGACGTCGCACATTCGGCCACCGAAGACGCCGTTCACCCCGATAACCACGTCGTCACCGGGGCGCACCACGTTCACGAAAGACGCTTCCATGCCCGCCGAACCGGTTGCGCTCACCGGGAACGTGAGCTGGTTGGCGGTACGGAACACGCGGCGCAAGCGCTCGTTCGTCTCGTCGAGCAAGGCGACGAACTCGGGGTCGAGATGGCCAAGCACCGGCCGGGCGAAGGCGGCCATGACCTCGGGATAGGGATTGCAGGGGCCGGGGCCCATGAGGATGCGGTCGGAGAATGGCATACGTCGGCGATGGTATCGAGCCGAGCACAGCCACGTTGTGGCGGACGGCCGAACGCGACCGTTAGTCGTGCCGCATGCTCATGACCAGGCCGTCGAGGATGTCGCTCTCGGACACGACACAGTTCGCGAGGTCGAGCTGGCGCATCAACTGGACGAGAACGCACAGGCCACCCACGATTACGTCGGCGCGCCCTGCTTCGAGGCCGGGGTTGTGGATGCGATCCGCGCGCGGCTCGGTGGCGAGCGTACGGAAGACGTCCTCGACCGCGGGTCGCGTGAGGAGGAAGTGGTGGATCTGATCACGGTCATACGACTCGAGACCGATCTCGACCGCGGCGGCGGTCGCCACCGTGCCCGCGAGTCCGACAAAGGTGCGCGCCTCGGCCATGGCGGGGTACTCGCGGCGGACTTCGTCGATGTAGGCCTCGGCCACCGACAGACACGCCAGCAGTTCCTCGGGGCGAGGAGGGTCGTGCTCGATGTACTTCTCGGTGAACCGCACACAACCCATGTCGACCGAGCGGGCGAACTCGCATTCGGTGGTGCCGTAGGAGAACTCGGTAGAGCCTCCTCCGATGTCGACCACGAGAAACGGCCCGAGGGCCGGGTCGAGCTCGGCCGTGGCCCCGAGGAACGACAACCGGCCTTCCTCCTGCCCCGACAGCAACGTCGGCGCAACCCCGATGATCTGCTCGGCGGCACCGAAGAAGTCATCACGGTTGGTGGCATCGCGCGCGGCCGACGTGGCGGTGAGCCGGGTCTTGGTGACCCCGTGGCGATCCATCACTTCGCGGTACTCACGCAGCACGGCGGAGGTCCGCTCGATCGCGCCAGCAGTGAGCGTGCGTGTTTCGTTGACTCCCTCGCCGAGGCGCGTGATGCGCATGAGGCGTTCGAGGGGCTGCGTGCCGTCATGCACGAGCAGCCGCGTGGAGTTCGTGCCGCAGTCGATGGCCGCGTAAATCTCAGCCATGGTTCACCTCGACGCGAGCGTGCGCTGCGTGATCGACCTCGTGCAGGTGATCGGCCACCCATTGCCCGATGGGATCGTCGCCGCCCGCGAGCCACCATCCGTAGTGGGCATGAAGACATTTGACCCCGACGCGGGTGCCACCGACGCCACCACTGGGGCGGGGGCCTTGATGGTCGGCCGGAATGCACGCGTCGCGCTCGGCCGCATAGCGGGCGTGGGCCTCGCCGACCTTGTCGAGGCCGACGTCGGCTTCGGAGCGGTTGACCCCACCGGTGGTCTCGAGCCGGCTCACGAGGAGCCGTTCACGCGCGCCGATGAGCCAGTACCGCGTGGGCATCGGGCGTCCGTCTGCGAGGAACGGCTCGTTGCGGATGACCACCGGCCCACCGCCGGCGTCGCGCACGACAACTTCGAAGCGACCTTCAGGCGTCCGCCCGAGCAGGGCGGCCACCGCGTCGCGATCGGTCACTTGCGGCGAAGCTTGCGGCGAAGCTTGCGGCGAAGCTGGAAGAGGACAAACAGGAGACCCAACACCGGTGCGAGCCGCTTCAGCACCGGAGCGCCGGCGGTGTCGAGCAGATCGACCGCTTTTGGCTCGGGCATGTTTATCTTGCGGGGACCGGTGCTGACCGGCGCGACCGCGGGTGCCTCGTCGGTGACGACGCGAGCGGGGCCGGTGGTGGCGGGCGCGTCGGCGGCGGCCGGAGCAGCATCGATCTCGGGCGCAGCGGTGTGGGCTTCGGCGACCTTGGCCGCGTCCTCCTCCTCGAGCAGCTTCTCGAGGTTGTCTGCGAACTGGGTCATGAGCTTGGCGCTGATGTCGGCCATAACCCCGCGGCCGAACTGCGCGACCTTGCCGGTGACCGTGAGGTCCGTCTTGACCTCGACCTTGGTGCGATCGCCGACCGCCGTGAGCTGTGCGGTGATGAACGCCGACGCATTGCCCGCGCCGCGAGTGTCGCGACCATCGGCCTTGAGCACGGCACGCTTCGCGTCGTCGTCCTTCTCCATGAACTGCGCCGCGCCCTTGTACTGCGCGGTGATCGGCCCGACCTTGACCTTGACGATCCCGCGGTACTCGTTGCCCTCTATCTCCTGAAGCTGCGCACCAGGCAGGCAAGGCGCTATGCGTTCGACGTCGGTGAGCACCGACCATGCCTTCTCGAGGGGCGCACTGACTTCGAAAGCGTTGTTCAGTTCCACTCGGTGAGGTCCTCCGCTGTGTCGATGTCGACCGGGCTACCTGGGCAGGCTACCGGAACCACGAGGTCCGGCCGACGCCGCAGCAACACGCGCGCCCCTTCGTCGCCGCTCGTGGGCAGGTCGTCCCAGAGCGCGGCGTCGATTTTCACCGGTGGGGTGCGTTGCCCATCGAGCACCGCAACCGCCAAGAGCGCATCGGCCTGTGCCACGAGCCGCCAGGCCTGCGCAGGGACAAAAGGCTGGTCGCCGAGTCCGACAACGATGGCCGAGTGGCCCGCGCTCCGGGCGTAGGCGAGTGCAATCTGCAACGAGGTGGCCTGTCCGGATTCCCAGTGCTCGTTGTGCACCACGTGGACGCCCGGCGGGAACCGGATCGATGTCACCGCAGCGGCGCCCGTGATCACAACCGTCTCGTCGAGTGCCGCTTCGTGCGCGTGTTCGACCGCGTGTTGCAGCACCGGCCGCCCCCACAGGGGGGCCAGCAGCTTGTGCGTCGCACCGTGAAACCGCGTGCCGCCTCCTGCCGCGAGCACCACGGCGAGAATGGTCATGTCGCCTAGCGTGGCACGCGTGAGCGACCCGACCACCACGTTCCCGCGCGAAATACTCGAACCCTCCGACGTCAGCGTGACGATGCTGCTCGCCGACGCGGCGCAGGTCGCGGACGGCAAGTTGTTCATCCTCGGCGGTGGTCTCAATGCGGTGGGCCCCCGGCCCCAACCCCTGGCGATCGCGCTGTTGCTGTCGGTGCCCTGGGACCGCGCCAACATCTCGCACCAGTGGTCGATCGAACTGCTCGACGAGGACGGCCATCCCGTGCCGAACGCCCAGGATCCTGTTGCGGTGCGGGGCCGTTTCGAGGCCGGGCAGCCAGCCGGGTTGCAACCGGGCACGCCGCTGGGCGTGCCGTTGGCCATCAACTTCGCCACGCTTCCCGTGAAGCCCGGGTCGAGCTATATCTGGCAGCTCCTCATCGAGGATCGAGCCCGCCCCGAATGGCGGGTTCGATTTCACGTCCGCGCCGGTTGAGCGGGGCCGCATCGGTCGTCCGACGGGCCGACTCGTGGGGTCGTAAGCTCGCCCCATGACGAGCACCGATGCCAGGCACGATCGCGGTTCCATAGTCGACCTACCTGCTTGGCTCGCGGGCGTCGGCCCACGCGAAGAATCCGTGCACATCGCCCGAACCCACGTCTTCGCCGAGACGAGCACCGACACCGACTACATCTGCTCGACCATCTCGCACGACGTGTACTTCGGTGTGCCGGTGCGCACACGCGAAGGCAACCTGATCCCCGATGGCACGGTGCTCACCACCTACGACCAGGTGCGCGGCTACTACGAGGGCCGCGCCGGGTCGTACGTCGTGCTCGCGTCAGCGCAGCTGAAGAGCATCTCGACCAATTGGTATCTGTTCAACGAGAGCGCCGCCACGCTGCGCGGCACGGGCATGATCGGCCACGTCGATGCCACCGACCGCGAGTGGGTCGTCAACAGCGCGGTGCTCTTCCCCACTGCCCCCGACGGCATCCGCGGCGAGGTCTGCGTCACCCGCTACCCCTTCATCGACATCGTAACGAACGACGTCGAGTCACCAGTCCCACCGACCGATCCCCGCACCTACCTGCCGCTGCGCGAGATCGAACACTGCGCACTGCTCGACCGGTTCCTGTCCGGTCTCCGGGCGCACGATCCGGCCCGCATCGCGGCCGAGCTACGGCCGAGTCACAGCATGGCCGTCCGACTCGACGACTTCGCGGGCCACCAGCGCGTGTTCACCGCGACCACGGGCGCCGACGCCGAGAGCGCGTTCGCGCAGATGTTCGGCGATGTGCGCGACCTCCTCCTCGTCACCCGGCTCGCGACCGACTGGTACGTCTTCGCCGAATACCTCGGGCAACTGCCCGATGGATCCATCCGTCGTCTCGCGCTCACCCACCCCGTCGAGAATGGTCAGCTCACTGGCACATTCGGCTACGGCCGCGACGAAGCCTGACGCAGTAGATCAGGCCGGGAGGCGCTCAGTGGATCGGGCCGTCAGTCTCGCGTAGTTGGCGTGCGGCGCGACCGGTGCGCAGCCCGATGATCTCGGCGCAGATCGAGATGGCCGTCTCCTCGGGTGTGCGCGCGCCGATGTCGAGGCCTATCGGCGACTGCAGTCGGGCGAGCCCCGCGGCGTCGACCCCGGCGTCGCGCAACCGCTTCGTGCGATCGTCGTGTGTGCGACGCGAACCCATCACCCCGATGTAGCCGACGTTGGTGGCGAGAGCGCTCACCACCGCCGGCACGTCGAACTTCGCGTCGTGGGTCAGCACGCAGATGACGTCGCGCATGCCGAGCGTCGCGCCGACCTTGTCCAGCAACCGGTTCGGCCAATCAACCAAGACCTCATCGGCCATGGGGAACCGGGCCTTGGTTGCGAACACCGGGCGCGCATCGCACACCGTGACCCGATACCCGAGCACCTTCGCGACCCGCGACAAGGCGGCGGTGAAGTCGACTGCGCCGAAGATGAGCATCTGTGGCGGCGGCGCGTACGACTCGATGAACACCGAGACACTGGTCTCGTTGGCTTCACCGTTCGCGCCGTAGTGACGAACGCCGGCCCGGCCCGCCTCGATCTCGCCGAGAGCATCGCGTGTGACCACGCGGTCGAGATCCGCATTGCCGAGCGTGCCGATTGGTTCAGTGTCGGGGCGTACGAAGAGGTGTGCACCGACGCCATGGCCTTCGATCACGGTCGCGAGCGCGGCCGGCTGTTGGCTGCGGATCGCGTCGCGTACGTGTGTGAAGATCTCGCCCATTTCCGGCTACCAATCGAGGGGTTCGAGGAAGAGATGAATGGTGCCGCCGCAGGTGAGCCCCACTGCGAACGCTTCATCGTCGCTGTAGCCGAACGTGACGATGCGTCGGGTGCCGGTGGCGATGACGTCGAGCGCCTCGGCGACCACCGCTCCTTCGACGCAGCCCCCCGATACGGATCCCGCGACTTCGCCGTCCTCATTGACCGCCATGGCCGCGCCCGGAAGACGCGGGCCGGAACCTTCGAGGTCGACGACGCGAGCGATGGCGATGCGCTTGCCTTTCTTCTGCCAGCGATCGAGGTCGTTCAGGATCTCTCTCATGTGGCGATCACCTCGGCGAGTTGCTCGAGCGAGTCGAGCGAGTGTCCTTCGATGAACGAGTGTATGTAGGGCAATGCAGCTGCCATGCCCTGCGCCAACGGCGCGTAGCCGGGCGACGCCTTGAGCGGGTTCACCCACACGACCTTGTGGGCCACTCGCGACAAGCGGGCCATCTGTTCGGCCATCACCGCCGGCTCGCCGCGGTCCCAGCCATCGGAGAGGATGACCACGATGGCGCCGCGTGCCATACCCCGTTGACCCCATTCGTCGTTGAACTGGCGCAGGCCATCGCCGAGGCGGGTTCCGCCCGACCAATCCACGACGCGGTCGGCGGCCCGATGAATGGCCGCGTCGGGGTCGCGCGTCGACAGCTCACGCGTGATGCGCGTGAGGCGGGTGCCCAGCGCGAACGCTTCCACCTTGGTGCGTCCCACCACCGCGGCATGCACGAAGCGCACCAACGCACGCGAATAGGCCTCCATGGAGCCGCTCACGTCGAGCAGGAGCACGAGCCGCCGGGGCCGTTGGCCCGGCTCGGTGAACGATCGATGGATCGGCTCGCCCCCGGACCGGATCGCGGCCCGCACCGTTCGGCGCAGATCGGGCCGGCCCCGCGTGCGCTTCGACCGAACCCGTCGCCTCGATCGGCGAGGCGACCCCACCAAGTGCATTCGCGACATCAGCTGGCGGGCCTCGGCGAGCTCGGCTGCGGTGTACTCGGCGAAGTCCTTGTGCGCAAGGACTTCGGTGGTGCTGAACCTCACCGTGATGACGTCGTCGCCTTGATCGTCGCCCTCGGGCGCGTCGGGTTCGTCGTCGTTGTCCTCGTCTGTGGCGATGGTGAGGTGTTCGACGTCGCCATCGTCGCGCGACTCGTAGCGCCTGCGCATCCACAACGCATCGAAAACCCGGTCATAGAGCGGGATGTCTTCGGGTCGCCGCACGAGCGTGGCGCGACCGGCCCAATAGACGGCGTCGCGAGTCGCGATGCCGACCTTCTGCAGCGCGTCGACAAACAGCAGCGTCGAGCTCATCGGGACGACGAGGCCCTCGGAGCGAAGGAACCGTGCGAACGCGACCGCTACTCGCTCGACGTCGGGAGGAACACCCTGAAGCTCAGAGGATGCGACCACGGAGTGCCTCGAGGATCATGCCCACGCCGTGTGCTTCGACCCGTTGCTGATCCTCGCGGTACTTAAGCAACGTGCCGAGCGTTGCGGTGGTCGCGGCCTCAGTGATGTCATCGGCGCCCAGCAGCAGCAGGGCCTGCGCCCAGTCGATCGTCTCGGCGACCCCCGGCGGCTTGTAGAGCCCGAGGCCGCGGAGCTCCTGGGTAACCGCGGCGACCTGCGCGGCCAGATGCTCGGACACGCCCGGCACGCGTAGTCGCACGATCTGCACCTCGCGCTCGAACGTCGGGTGCTCGACCCAGTGGTAAAGACAGCGACGCTTGAGCGCATCGTGCACGTCGCGTGTGCGATTCGACGTGATGATCACCACCGGCGGTGTGGTGGCGCGGAACGTCCCGAGCTCGGGCACCGTGACCGAGTAGTCGGCGAGGATCTCGAGCAGGAACGCCTCGAACTCGTCGTCGGCGCGGTCGACCTCGTCGATCAGCAACACCGGCGGGGGGCCGCCCAGATCCTGCACGGCGCGCAGCAACGGGCGCCGCACCAGGAAGCGTTCGGAGTAGAGGTCGCTCTCGATCTTGTCGATCTCGACGTCCTGGGTCTGGCCCGCGGTCTCGATGGCCCGAAGGTGCAGCAATTGCTTGCTGTAGTCCCACTCGTAAACGGCTTGTGCGACGTCGATGCCCTCGTAGCACTGCAGGCGGATCAGCTCGCCGCCCGTCCATGCCGCGAGCACCTTGGCCACTTCGGTCTTGCCGACACCGGCTTCACCTTCGAGCAGCAACGGCCGCCGCAGCCGCAGCGCCAGGAAGATCACCGTGGCGAGTCCGAGGTCGGGTAGGTAGTCGTGCGCCCGCAGCGCGGCGACGACCTCGTCGACCGACTGCGGAACACCGGGAGTAGGCAGTCCAGAGGCAGACATCGCCGCCAGGGTAGTGCGCCCTCGCCTGCCGCCCCCTCCCCTCCCGCCTTTTGGGTCGCCAACCGCGCGCCTGGACGCACACCTCACGACCCAGAATCAGGACCGGGGCGCACCCCCGCCTTTTGGGTCGCCAACCGCGCGCTTGGACGCACACCTCACGACCCAGAGCGAGCAGAGGTCGGCATCTGCGATCGACCGCTAGGGTCGGGTCCATGCGGGGGATCGTGTTCGACGGTGACGGGCTGGTGTTCACCGACGCGCTCGAGGTCCGCCCGCCCACGTCGGGCGAGGTGCTGGTGCGCATGCTCGCCTCCGGGATCTGCCACAGCGATCTCAATGTGGTCGACGGCTCCAGCCCACGCGTGGCGCCCATCGTGCTCGGCCACGAGGGCGCGGCCGAGGTGATCCGCGGCGCGGCCGACGTCACGGGGTTCGCACCTGGCGATCGAGTGGTCATTGCGACCATCACACCGTGCCGCGCCTGTCGGGCGTGCGCCGCCGGACGTCTGTCGGATTGCCCCAGCGCGTTCGGTACCGGCGAACGCCCGTTCATCTATGACGGGCGCGCCACCGGGCGCTACGCGAACGCATCGACCTGGGCCGAGGAAGTGGTGGTGAAGGCGTCGCAGCTCTTCCCCATCGGTGACCTCGCTCCCGCCGGCGCGTCGCTGCTCGGTTGCGCAGTGTCGACCGGTTACGGCAACGTACGCAACGTTGCCCAGGTGCAACCCGGCGACACCGTCGCGGTCATCGGCATCGGCGGAATCGGCGCCAACGTGCTGCAAACTGCGCGGCTCGAGGGCGCATCGCGCATCATCGCCGTCGACGTGAACCCGTCGCGCCGCGACATCGCGCTGCGCTTCGGCGCGACCGACGTCATCATCGCGGACCGCGACGACGACCTCGTGGCGGCGGTCCGCGATCTCACCGGCGGTGGTGTCGATCACGCCTTCGAGTGCGCGGGGCTCATACCGACCGTCGAAGCGGCGATCGCCATGACCGCGCCGGGCGGCACCGCCGTGCTGATCGGCATGCCACCTCGAGGCGCTCGCGTGAGCTTCGATATCGATGCGCTATTCCGTGGGCGCCGCATCGTGGGCAGCCTCAATGGCGCCTGCGATCCGGCACGCGATTTCCCACAGATGATCGAACATGCAAAGGCCGGACGGTTGAACCTCGACGACCAGGTCACCCAGGTGTTCGCAGTCGCCGACTGGGCCCAAGCGATCGCCGCCACCCGCTCGGGCGCCGTCGTGCGCAGCATCCTCGACTTCACGAGCTGATCCTCAGGCGGCGAGCCGCGCCGGCCGCAGGTCACGCATGCGCGATGCGACACATCTCTGCCGGAACCTGATCTCGCCCTCCGAGAAGCGCGCGACTCGATACCCCGCCGCGACGAGCCGGTGTTGCTGGGCAGCGTCAGACCGCGTATCGGTCAGCGCGCGATGCCATGCATCACCATCGACGAAGACCACGAGGCCGTGGTCGTCATCGAAGTAGTCGACCCGACCCACCCAGCCTTCGACATCGCTGAGCTGGACCTGGCGACGCATCGGCGGAAGTGAGTTGGCAAGGAGTATGTCTTCGAACGCGAGCTCGAGCGCGGTCTCGGCCGAGACGTGACCGACGCGTTCTGCAAGCAGTGCCTCGACCGTGCGCACCCCCCGTCGGCCCTTTCCTCGTACATCGTGCAGCACGCTGGCGACGTCGCCGATCGCGAGCAACCGTTTGCCCCACGCGCGATCGAGCACGCGGGCAACCTGCGACCGAGGCAATATCGCCGCCAGATCCATGATCACGCGTGCCGGCGTCGTCACGCGCAAGCCGTCGAGGACGACCACGTGGCTCGGGAGAAGATCTCGTACGCGGTGCACAACACCGAGCGTCGGGCGATCGAACGCGCTTCGACGAGTCACCAGAACATGGTCGGGGACCAATCTCGGCCACAGCTCCCACAGCCGCGCGCCGGACACCTGCCCCATTGCCGCATCGCCACCGGCATCGAACAGCGCAGCCAATCGACGTTGTTCAATCGTTCTCGGTGATCCACCGAGCCGGTACACCTCCGAGGAAAGTCGCTCGAGTACACCCGTTCGACGGGCGTGGACGATGGACGATCGCGTCGCCCCGGCCAACCGAAGCTGCGCCGTACGAATGAGGCCATGCTGGCCGACTGTGATACTCCGAATCATTTCCGTATCCATACGTCTCATTCAACGCACGCGCTATGACAGCCACCGCCGAGAGGAACTCACGCTCCCGTTCCGGGTCGCCAAACGCGCGCCCTGAAGCGCGGACGACGACCCAAAAGCAGTGGGTCAGGTTTCGGGTCGCCAAACGCGCGCCCTGAAGCGCGGACGACGACCCAAAAGCAGTGGGTCGGGTTTCGGGTCGCCAAACGCGCGCCCTGAAGCGCGGACGACGACCCAAAAGCAGCGGGTCCCCGCGTCAGAGCCAACCGACGCGCGCGTTGTCGAGCGGATAGTCGGGCCGCGGGTTCGCGAGCTCACCGGCGCGCACGCGGCGTAGCAGGGACGTTGTCGCGTCGAGGATCTGCGGTGTCGCGGCGCGGAGCTCGGTCGCGTCGCCGGCGCCCACCTCGTCCTCGTCGACGCCGGCCTCGGTCAGCAGCATCGGCAGATCACCGAGGCGGGCGCCGAGCCAGTCCAGTGGTGCTGCGGAGAGATCCTCGGCGAACACTCGATGGCTGGGCTCCCAGCCGTCGAAGCGCGGGTGATGATGCGTTCGGTCGTGCGAGCCGGGGGGCCCGGCGACCGACTCGAGCAGATCACAGCGCCAAATCGGCCGGTCGATCGAGATCGGTTGGGCCGAATAGATCGAGCCTCGAAGCGGGTCGCTCGCGAGGAACCGCAGCTCGACGCGCACGCCACGCTCGGCGCCCTCTTGGCCAGGTATGGGGTCGGGGTCGACGAAGTAGAGGTCGCTGACGACCACGCCGATCCGTTCGAATCCAAAGGCGTACAGCACCGCCGCGTCCGGGCTCGTGTGCCTCGGTGCCTACTTGCCGGCAGTCTCGAGAGCGCGGCGGACGAGAACGCGAGCGAGGTGCTGGCGATACTCGACGCTGGCATTGAGATCGGTCGGGGGCTCACATCCGTCGGCCGCCGACGCGGCGCCATCGGCTGCGGAGGCGCCACCGGCGATGGCCGACTCGACACCCGCGGCGCGCACCGGACGCGAGTCCATGTTGACCAGACCAACGCCGCACGAACCGTTGTTGACGATCACCGAACAGCCGACGATGGCCCAGTCCTGGGCCCGGCGGTTGAACTTCTGGAAGCCGAACGTGGCGTTCGGGGTCTTCGACACGATGATCTCGGTGAGGAGCTCGTCGGGCCCGACAGCCGTCTCGAGGAAGCCGGTGAAGAAGTCGTCGCTCGACACCTCACGGGTGCCGTTCGGGCCCTTGATCACCAGCGTGGCCCGCAGCGCAAGAATCGCCGATGGCAGATCCGACGCCGGGTCACCGTGGGCCAGTGAACCGCCGATGGTGCCGCGATGGCGGACCTGCGGATCGCCGACATGGCCTGCCACCTCGGGCAGCAGGCCGACCTGTGACTTCAACAGCTCGCTGATCTCGATGTCGCGGTGGCGGGTGAGCGCCCCGATGCGCACGACGTCGCCGTCTTCGCGAATGTAGGACAGGTCGGAGAGGCGACCGATGTCGATGAGCACGGCTGGCGAAGCGAGCCTGTACTTCATGAGTGGGAGGAGCGAGTGTCCGCCCGCAAGTAGCTTGGCGTCTTCGCCGTACTCGCCGAGCAAGGCAATGGCCTCGTCGGCCGAACCGGCCCGCTTGTAGTCGAATGCGGCGGGAATCACTTGGCCACCCCCTCAGCTGCACACTGCAGCACTGCCTTCACGATGTTGTGGTAGCCGGTGCACCGGCACAGGTTGCCTTCGAGACCGATGCGCACCTGGCGCTCGGTGGGGTTCGGCACCTCGTCGAGCAGCGACACCGCGGCCATGACCATGCCGGGCGTGCAATAGCCGCACTGGAGTGCATGGCACTCGTGGAACGCCTGCTGCATCGGGTGCAGCTTCTCGGCGCTCGGTGCGAGCCCTTCGATGGTGGTGAGGTCGTGGCCATCGGCCTGCACCGCGAGCATGGTGCACGACTTCACGGCCTCGCCGTCGAGGTGGATGGTGCACGCACCGCACGACGAGGAGTCGCAACCGATGTTGGTGCCCGTGAGTCCACAGACGTCGCGGATGTAGTGCACGAGAAGCGTTCGCGGCTCGACGTCGTGGGACTGCGCAGTCCCATTGATGTTCATCGTGACCTGCACGGTGTCTCCCATACTTTGCTCTGCCGGATGCCCGGCCGGGACAATACTCGGATCACGGCACGATGCGCCGAAGGTTGCGGTAGGCAACTGCTCCGAATCCGAGCACAAGACCAGCGATCGCGACGAGCCCGGGCCAAGTTCCGTGCCACGTGACGTGGCCGAGGAACCCCTGCCGGGACAAACGCAGGATGTTGGTCATCGGGTTGAGACGCGCCGCGTGCTGCAACCACCCTGACTGGAGGGCCAGCGGCACCTGTCCGATGGACAGGAACATGAACCCGAAGATGAAGATCTGCACGATCGACAGCGACTTGAGGCTGCGGAACTTATAGACGAATGCGAGCCCCAGCGTGCCGAACAGCAACGCCACGCCCACGGCCGCAACGTAGAGGCAGAGCAGCCCCAGCGCCCCGCCGGGGAGATCGGCACCGAGGGCGAGCGACAGCAAAAGCACCAAGGTGGTGGGGATGAGCGAGCGCAGCGCCGAGTAGCCGAGCGGACCGACCATGAGGATCGGTCGTCGGCACGGCGCGAGGAGCAACCGGTCGAAGAAGCCGCCCTCGATGTCGGTGGCCGTGCCGCCAGCGGCGCCCATACCGGCGAACGACGCCCCTTGCAGGATCGCGTAAGGCACCATCCAGTTGATCACACGAGGGGTGGGGAACCCTTCGACGTTGGCCAACGCGCTGAACGAACCGGAGAACGCGATCACGAAGAACATCGGCATCATGATCGCCGGGATGATCAACGCGGGTATGCGGCGCATACGCATCATGCCGCGTGCGGTGAGCGCGCGGAACACGCCGAAGTCGTGGGCAATGCTTGACACGCGCTGGCCCGTGGTGAGCGGCGACTCGGTCATCACAGTCGCCGCAACCGGGCGCGCATGGTGGCGAACGCGAGCGACGTGGTGAACACCGCAAGCCCAAACGTGATCCCGAGCGCTCGACCGGCCGAGCCCCACGACCACCCTTCGATCACGAGCTCGCGCAGAGGTTCGATGATCCACGTGATCGGGTTGTGCCGCGCAACGTTGCCGTACCAGCCCTTCATCAGCGATGTCGGCCAGAACGTGCCGCTGACGAACAACAGCACGAACAGCACCGGGAACGTGCTCTGCACGATCTCCTGGGAGCCGCTGCGCAGCGCGAGCACCAGACCCAGACCACCGATGCCGAGCGCCAGGAGCACCGCGGTGATCATGATGACCGCGGCGCTGGCGACGCCGCCTTTGATCGTGACCCCAAAGGCGATCAGCAGCACCATGATCAACCCGGCCTGGAACCCGGCGAAGATGGCTGACCCGGCGATGCGGCCGACGAGGATCGACACGCGCGACACAGGCGAAGTCACGAGGCGATCGAAGAACCCGTTCTCGATGTCCTTCGCGAGCTCGGCCGCGCCACCGGTGGCGCCGAAGGCGACGGCTTGGAGCACGCTGGCTGGCAACACGAAGTCGAGGTAGCTGTCGACCGGCGGGAAACCCGGCTGATGGATGGCCTTGGCGAACTGGGCGGCATACACCGCGGTGAGCATCAGCGGAAAGAACAGACCCGGCGCCCAGGCCTGCGGTTGACGCCACATGTTGACGGTCGAACGGCGCGCCAATTCGTACGCCTGAGCGATCGCCCCGGCGCGACAAGGCGAGGCTTCGACCACCGTTGCGGTCATTCGTCGGCTCCTTCGAGCCGGCGACCGGTTGCATCGGCGAACACATCGTCGAGGCTTGGCGAGTCGAGCTCGAGATGGCTGACCCGCACGCCTGCATCGTCGAGCGCACGCACCACGGCGGGCATCTGCGCCGCCCCCTCGGGAAGCCCGATCGCGATGCGCCCGGCACGTGCCGGGCGCTCGGCGCCGAACTGTGCGAGCACCGAACGCGCCGCGTCAACCGACGCCAGGGCCACGTCGACCTTGAGCGTGGGTGCACCCACCGACGCCTTCAACTCGGCTGGTATGCCTTCGCGCACGATGCGACCACCGTCGATGATCGCAATGCGATGCGCGAGCTCGTCGGCTTCCTCGAGGTACTGCGTGGTGAGAAAGACGGTGGTGCCGAGCTCGGTGTTGAGCCGGCGCACCTCTTCCCAAAGGCTCACGCGGCTGGTGGGGTCGAGCCCCGTGGTGGGCTCGTCGAGGAACAACACCTTCGGCTCGTGCACGAGCGCGAGCGCGAGATCGAGCCGACGGCGCATGCCCCCCGAGTAGGTGCCGACGCGTCGATCGGCCGCACCCGTGAGCCCGACACGCTCAAGAAGCTCAGCGCCGCGCGCTTCGGCCACGCGGCGCGGGATGCCGTGCAGGACCGCCTGCAACCGCACCAGCTCGTTGCCGGTCATGAGCGGATCGATGGCGGCGTCTTGCAGCGCAACACCGATGGCCCGCCGCACCTGGTGCGCATCGCGCACGACGTCGAACCCCGCCACGCGCGCGGTACCGGCCGTGGGTCGCAACAGCGTGACGAGCATGCGGACCGTGGTGGACTTGCCCGCACCGTTGGGACCGAGGAAGCCGAACACCTCACCCTCAGCCACGGTGAGGTCCACGCCTTCGACCGCTTTGACGTCACCGAAGCTGCGAACCAGCCCGCGTGCTTCGATCGGCGCGTTGCTCATACCTTCACGGCTCGGATGGCCGCCCACACCTTCTGCGGGGTAATCGGGATGTCGATGTGGCGGATGCCGAGGTGCGAGAGGGCGTCGCAGATCGCGCTCTGCAGCGCCGGCGTGGCGCCGATCACGCCCGACTCGCCGATGCCCTTGGCGCCGAGTGGGTTGTTCGGGGTGGGAGTCTCGAGCGGTATCAGCTCGTAGCTCGGCAACTCGGTCATCGAGATGATGCCGTAGTCCGCGAAGTTCGACGTGAGCGGGTTCCCGTCCTCGTCGTAGCGGATCTCCTCGATCAACGATTGAGCCAAGCCCTGGGCGATGCCGCCGTGTCGCTGACCTTCGACGAGCACCGGGTTGAGGATGCGTCCGGCATCGTCACACGTGACCACGCGCATAATCTCGGTCAGGCCGGTATCGGTGTCGACCTCGACGACCACGAGGTGCGTCCCGAACGGGAACGATGCGCCCGCGAGCTGATCGGTTTCGGCAGCGAGGCTTCCACCAGCGGCGGCCGCGACTTCGGTCCACGACTTCGAGACCGACGGGGTTCCCTGCACGTGGAACGCCCGTGTCGCCTTGTCGAGCACGACGTCGTCGATGCTCGCTTCGAGCAGGGTCGCAGCGAGCTCGCGTGCCTGGTCGACCACCTGGCCGGCCGCGACGTATACCGCCGAACCACCGGCCTGGAGCGACTTCGACGCGCTCGTGCCGCCGCCTTTAGGCACCAGCTCGGTGTCGCCCTGGACGAGCGTGATGTCCTCCATGGAGATACCGGTCTGATCACTCACCAACATCGCGAACGCCGTGGCGTGGCCTTGCCCGTGCGAGAACGAACCGGAGTAGATCGTGGCCTTTCCTTCGGCGCCGATGACGACCTTGCCCCACTCCGTGGATCCGGGAGCGGGGCCGGCGGTGATCTCGACGTAGACCGACACACCGATGCCCAACTGCTTGACCGCGCCGGAGGCCCGCCGAGCGGCCTGCTCGGCCCGCAGCGCGTCGTAGGCTGCGTGCTCGAGCACGAGATCGAGCGACGTCTCGTAGTCGCCGGTGTCGTACACCGTGCCGACCGCGGTGGTGTACGGGAACGCGTCCTTCGGGATGAGGTTCTTGCGCCGCACCGCGACCGCGTCCATGCCGATCTCGGCTGCGAACAGATCCATGGCCCGTTCGACGGCCGCCGTTGCCTCAGGTCGCCCCGCGCCGCGGAACGCGACCACGGGCGCCGTGTTGGTGACCACCGACTTCGCGGCGGTCTCGATCGCGGGAATGGCGTACACCCCAGACGACATCACATGGGTGAGGAACGGCAGGAACCCGCCATTCATGCAGTACGCACCGGCACCGCCCACCATCTCGATGCGATACGCCTTGACCGTGCCGTCTCGCGAGCCACCGATGGCCAGTTGCTGCACCTGATCGCGGCCGTGGGCCGAGCCGATCATGGCCTCGGTGCGGGTCTCGGTCCAACGCATTGGGCGCCCGTGGCGGCGCGCCAACTCGGGCAACAGCGCTTCTTCGGGCGTGAATTCCATCTTCAGCCCGAACCCGCCACCTACGTCGGGCGAGATCACGTGGCTCGTCTCGGGCGTCAGCCCGTATACCTTCTGTAACTTGCTCCACATGCTGTGCGGGCCCTGGTTCGAGTTCCAGAAGGTGAGCTTGTCCCCTTCCCATAGGCATGCCACCGACCGACCCTCTAGCGGGGCCGCATGCAGCCGGTTGTTGACCACGCGCTGGCGCACGACGACGTCGCATCCGTCGAAGAACGAATCGTCTGTTACGCCCTTCATCATCGTGAACATCACGAAGTCAACGCCGACGTTGGTACCGAGGTCGGGATAGACCAAGCCCTCGCCCCGCGACGCGGCCTCGAGATCGACCACCGGGGTGAGCGGCGCGTAGTCGATCTCCACGAGCTCGGCCGCGTCGGCGCCGATGTAGGTGGACTTTGCGACGATGGCCACCACCGGTTCGCCTACGAAGCGCACCACGCCGTCGGCCAGCCATGGCCGCGTCATCATCGGCGGTGGGAACAGCGGCACCATCGCCTGCAGGTTCGGCAGGTCAGCGAAGTCGGCCGCGACGTACACCCCGAGCACGCCGGGCAACGCCGCCGCCTCGGTGGTGTCGATGCTCACAATCGTGGCCGACGCCACCGTGGACCGCACATAGGTGACCGACGCGGCAGACGCGAGCCGCGGATCGCGGAGGTCAGCGGTGTAAACCGCGCCGCTGGTGAGGAACTTGGGATCCTCTTTGCGCAGGACGCGGGTGCCGAGGATGCTCATGGGGAACTCCCGAGGTCGGTGTGATCGAGAACCTGTTCTCGATCACACCGAGTGACAATAGCCGCCGCTTCCGGCCTCAATCGCCGAAGGGCCAGACCGGTGGCACCGTGTCCCCGGTGGTCTTCGGCGGGAGGATCGCGTAGGTCTCCTCGCCCGGATTCACGAGGCTGTACTCGGATCGGGCGATGCGCTCGATCTCCTCGGGCGTGTTCAGGGCGTCGACCCGGGCTTGCAGGCGGTCGTTCTCGGCGCGCAGCTGGGCCAACGTGTGCTCGCGCGTCGCCGTCTCGGAACGTTGCGCAAGGTACTGGCGAACCGGGAACACGGCCAACGACAGCAACACCATCACGGTGAGCGCGGCGATCGCGACCCACAGGGCACGACGGCCGTTCACACCAAACCACGGCTTCGGCAACGCCGCAATGGTGGCCCCGGCAGTTGCCATCAGCCGCGGTCCTGGCCCCCGGCCAGCGCGGATGCGCCCCGGAAGGCGGCCGCCTCGGCCAGGTCCTCTTCGATGCGCAGGAGTTGGTTGTACTTCGCGACGCGATCGGACCGGGCTGGCGCACCGGTCTTGATCTGACCGCAGTTGGTGGCCACAGCGAGATCGGCGATGGTCGCGTCCTCGGTCTCGCCGGAACGGTGCGACATCACCGCGGTGTAGCCGCTGCGGTGCGCGAGCTCGACTGCTTCGAGGGTCTCGGTGAGCGTGCCGATCTGATTGACCTTCACGAGGATCGAGTTCGCGATTCCGGCCTTGATACCCCGCCCGAGTCGCTCGGTGTTGGTGACGAACAGGTCGTCTCCGACGAGTTGCACCCGCGACGCGAGGCGGTCGGAGAGCATCTTCCACCCGTCCCAATCCTCCTCGGACATGCCGTCCTCGATGGACACGATCGGGTACTTGTCGCACCAGCCGGCGAGGAGGTCGGCCATGTCGTTCGGCGAGAGCTTCTTTCCCTCCCCATCGAGGTGGTACGCGCCGTCACGGAAGAACTCGGTCGATGCGACGTCGAGCGCGAGCGCGATGTCAGTGCCGGGTGTGAAGCCAGCGCGCTCGATGGCCACGAGGAGCACCTGCAGGGCCTCCTCGTTCGACGCGAGGTTCGGCGCGAAGCCGCCTTCGTCGCCGATGGCCGTGGAGAGGCCGCGCTCGTGCAGGACCTGCTTCAGCACGTGATAGGTCTGCGTACCCCAACGGAGCGCCTCGGAGAAGCTCGGGGCCCCCACCGGCATGATCATGAACTCTTGGAGATCGACGTTGTTGTCGGCGTGCGCGCCGCCGTTCAGCACGTTCATCATGGGCACCGGCAGCACGTGCGCATTGGTGCCGCCGACGTAGCGGTACAGCGGGAGCTCGAGCTCGGCGGCCGCGGCCTTGGCGATGGCAAGCGATACGCCGAGCAGCGCGTTGGCGCCGAGACGCGCCTTGTTGTCAGTTCCGTCGAGATCGCACAAAAGGCGATCGATGGCCCGCTGCTCGAACGCGTCGAGACCTTCGATCACGTCGGCGATCTCGCCGTTGACGTGGCCGACTGCTTCGAGCACGCCCTTACCGGCGTAACGGTTGCCACCGTCGCGCAGCTCGACTGCTTCGAACTGGCCGGTCGATGCACCGCTCGGCACGATGGCGCGACCCTGCGCACCGGACTCCAGGACGACCTCGACCTCGACGGTGGGGTTACCACGCGAGTCGAGCACTTCGCGACCGAAAATGAAGTCGATGGTGGACACTTCAGGTACTCCCGTTGCTCGTGGGGGGTGAGGTTACACCGCTGTCCCGCGCTGACCGTGTTCATCTGACGGCGTAGCGACGTTCATCTCGCGCGCTTCGTGAGATCGCGCGACATGATCGGGGTTCGCGCCCTCGGCCGCGCGGTAGGCGGCCACCACCATCGAGGCGGTGCGGCGCAGCGCTTGCTCGGCGTCGACACCGGCAGCGCGAGCGCGCACCACGACCGCCAGTAGCTCGGCGCCGAACCTGGTCTCGTCATCGACTGGGTGGTCGATGCCGGCGTCGAACGAGCCCGCCTTGCTCAGCACCTTGGCCGCGAACGCGAGCGCGGGTAGCCCCACGGGCAAGCCATCCATCGCGGACGACCGCTGCTTCTCCGCGCGCTTGATCGCTTCCCAGTTGGCCCGTACGTCGTCGGTGGTCGATGCCTCGACCGCGCCGAACACGTGCGGATGTCGGCGCTCGAGCTTGTCGAATATGCCGGTGGCGACATCGGCCACCGTGAACATCCCGTGCTCGGCCGCTATCACCGAGTGGAAGAACACTTGGTACAGCAGGTCACCGAGCTCCTCCTCGAGGTGGAGGTAGCCGTCCTCGGGATCGTCTGCGAGCTCGTCAAGCGCCTCGAGCACCTCGTAGGTCTCCTCGAGCAGATGACGCCGCAACGAGTGGTGGGTCTGCTCCGCGTCCCAGGGACATTCGGCACGCAGCACCCGAACCTGCTCGTCGAAGCGAGCGAACGCGGCGGCGACCGGCTCGGCCAGCTCGGGAATGTACAGCGACGTGAGGTGGTCCGGCTCGAAGGAACGATCGAGGTCGTCCCATGCGACGGTGAAGATCCGTTCATCGGGCTCGCCGAGTCGTTGCACCACGGTGACCCGAGCGGACGGCGGTTTCTCGACGGCGAGCTTGATGTCGGACAGCACGTGGCGCGCATCGCACTGAGCGACGAGCAACGGGCCTCGCGACCCCGCTGCCTCGACGAGGAACGAACGCCCATCGACGATGCGCACGCCCACGGCGAGCGGATCGACGCCCAGGCGCACCCACGCGAGATCGAGGAACGAGAGCGACGCGTGCACCTCGACATCGACGCGATGGTCGGCGCACAACAGTTCGACCGAGCGCTCGGCCACCCGGGGTGAGCCGGGCACGGCGTAGAGCACTTCGCCATGGGTGGCGGCGGCCTCGACGAGCGCCTCGACGATGCCCTGGTACACATCGTCGAAGCTGGCTGCTTGTTCGTACAACGCATCGAATGACACCGCATCGGGAACCGCAGACGCGGCGGGGTGACGGGTCGTGCGCACGTAGCGATGGGCGGCACGGTCGATCTGTTCGATCGTGCCCTGCGTGAGGAGATCTGGCCCGGCCGGGCCGAGCCCGACGACCACGACCCGACCTCGTCGCGCGCTCGGTGGGGGGTCGGCGATGCCGGACCCGCTCACTTCACGGTGGTGGTCGGCGCGGGTGCGGCGCCGTCCGGGGGGACGACCTTGGTCTGGACTGGGTCCCAGGTGCCGAACTGGCGGTTCACCGTGATCTTGGTCTGACCGAGCGTGTAGTCGAGCCAGCCTCGCGGCTGGGCGAGCAACTCGCCGATCTCGGTCTTGAGCGCATCGTCGAGCGCCCGTTCCTTGTAGGTGGTCACGACCTTGATCAGGTGGTAGCCGAAGTCGGTCTTGACCGGCCCGACGAGGTCGCCGTCCTTGGCTGCGGCGACCGCGGCCTCGAACGGTGGGACGAACGCGCCCTTGGCGTTGCAGCCGAGGTCGCCGCCGGTGTCCTTGTTCGAATCATCGGTGGAGTTCGCGGCAGCCACGACAGCGAAGTCGGCGCCGGCCTTGACCTGGTCGAACAACTGCTTCGCCAGCTTCTCGTCGGCCACCAGGATGTGGGCAGTGCAGGCCTCACCGAGGAAGCGGTCCTTCTTGCCGATCGCGTAGAACGCCGCAACATCGGCGTCGGTGTACCAGACCTTCTGGGTGTCTTCGAGAAAGCGCGACAAGCGCGACGTACGGGCACCATCGGCGATGGCCGCGGCGCGGAACTTCGGCGACGCGTAGTTGTAGAGGCTCTGCTCGATGTCGGCGGTGGACGCCTGCGTGTCCTGGTCCTCGACGGTGAGGTTGTACTTCTTCAACGACTGGTCGACCAGCTTCGAGATGATCTTGTTCGTGAGGAGGTCGGCCGCCGACGCCGCACTCGGCAGCTTGCGATCCTTGTCGGTGAGCTGGCTCAAGAGGTTGTCGCGGTCGGTGGCCGGGAGGACGTCCTCTGGCACTTTGCCCACGGCGCTGATCAGGGCCTTGAGCTCGTCGATGATCTCGCTCTTCGGGATCGTCGCGTCGTTCACGGTTGCGGCATCGGAGCTGGAACTGGAACAGGCCGAGCCCAGCAGGGCCAACACGAACAGGAGCGCCAACGCGCGCAGGATGGAGATCGTCTTCACGAGTGGGCAGCCTAGGAGTGTCGGGGGGCGTCGGCCACAACCGGGCCTGGTTGGTCGAGGACGGGCTCAGGGGGGAACAGGTCCGTGATCGCCGCCGTGAGCTGCCCCAGGACGTCAGCCTTCTTGGCCAGTGGGAACATGAGCACCTTTGCCTCGGCCCGATACTGAAAGCCCTTGTAGAGACGCTGGAGCCGCACGGTCTTGCTCGCGGGCAGCACGACGGGTTGCAGTTTGACGTTGAACGCCGGCCCCCCGAACCCCGGGCCTTTCGCGACCGACAGCTCCGTAATGCCGATCCGACGGCAATGAGCGCGGATGCGGGCCACGGCGAGCAACATCGCGGCGGGTGGCGGAACGGGGCCGTACCGGTCGATCCACTCGGCCTCGACATCGGCGACATCGGTGTCGTCCGCGGATGCGGCGAGCCGACGGTAAGCCTCGAGCCGCAGATCGTCGCGAACCACGTAGTCCTTCGGCAGGAAGGCGTCGACGGGCACGTCGAGCTTGATGTCGACCGTGTCCTCGCGCGCCTCGCCCTTCAGCTCGGAAACCGCTTCGGTCACCATCTGGCAATAGAGGTCGTAGCCGACCGCCGCGATGTGACCCGACTGCCCGGTGCCGAGCAGGTTGCCCGCACCGCGGATCTCGAGGTCACGCATCGCGATCTTGAACCCGCTGCCGAGCTCGATGGCCTCGCCGATGGTCTTGAGGCGCTCGTATGCCTGCTCGCTCAGCTCACGGCCGGGCGGGGTGAACAAATACGCATAGGCCCGCTTGCCGGCGCGCCCGACGCGACCACGCAGCTGGTGCAGCTGCCCCAACCCGAGCAGATCGGCGCGATCGACCACGAGCGTGTTCACCGTGGGCATGTCGATGCCCGACTCGATGATCGTGGTGCACACGAGAACGTCGAACTCGCCTTCCCAGAAGTCGATGACGACCTTTTCGAGCGTGCCCTCGTCCATCTGCCCGTGCGCCACCGCGATGCGTGCCTCGGGAACGAGCTCGTGAAGATCGGCGGCGACCTGGTCGATGTCCATCACCCGGTTGTGGACGAAGAACACCTGGCCTTCACGAAGCAGCTCGCGACGGATTGCCTCGGCCACGGCACGATCGTCGTACTCGCCAACGTAGGTGAGGATGGGTTGGCGATCGGCTGGCGGGGTCTGAAGCATCGATAAGTCGCGGATGCCGGTGAGGCTCATCTCGAGCGTGCGCGGAATGGGCGTGGCCGACAGCGTGAGCACATCGACGTTGTGGCGCATCTTCTTGATCTGCTCTTTGTGGCTGACCCCGAAGCGCTGCTCCTCGTCGACCACCAGCAAACCGAGGTCCTTGAACTGCACATCGTCGGACAACAGCCGATGCGTGCCGATGACCACGTCGACCTCGCCCGCGTTGAGCCGCTTCGCAATGTCGCGAGCTTGCGCGTTGGTGAGAAAGCGCGACATCACCTCGACGCGAACCGGGTACCCGGCGAACCGATCGCAGAAGGTCTGGTGATGCTGTTGGGCGAGCAAGGTGGTGGGCACGAGGATGGCGACCTGGCGGCCGTCCTGCACGGCCTTGAACGCAGCGCGCAACGCGACCTCGGTCTTGCCGAACCCGACATCGCCCACCACGAGTCGGTCCATGGGCACCGACTGCTCCATGTCGGCCTTGACCTCTTCGATCGCCCGCAGCTGGTCGGGTGTTTCCTGATACGGAAACGACTCCTCGAGCTCGCGTTGCCACGGCGTGTCCTCGCGGAACGCGTGGCCCGGCGTGGTGACCCGCCGCTGGTAGAGCACCACGAGCTCCTGCGCGATCTCCTGCACCGCGGAGCGCACGCGCTGCTTGGTGCGGGTCCAGTCGGCGCCGCCCATCTTCGACAGGCTGGGCGTCTCGCCACCGGTGTAGTGCCGCACCACGTCGATCTGATCAGTGGGCACGTACAACTTGTCATCGCCGCGGTACTCGAGCAGCAAGTAGTCGCGCTCCATCCCGCCGATGGCGCGCTTGGTCATGCCCGCGAACCGCGCAACGCCGTGCTGGGCGTGCACGACGTACATACCTGGCACCAGGTCGTCGAACACCCCCTGAGCTGCACGCTTGCGCGGCCGAGCGCGACGGTGGGCGCGACGGCGGCCGGTGATGTCGGTCTCGGCCAGCAACGCCAACTTCGCCGAGGAGACGTTGACGCCACGCTCGAGCGGCGCGACCACCACGTGAAAGCCCGGCTTGGCGAGCACCGCCGGCTTGTCGCTGACGCGTGCCGCCAGGCCGCGCTCGCCGAGCAGCTTGACGAGCCGATCGGCACTGGCGGGGCCCTCGGCGCACACCACGATGTGCCAACCGGTCACGGCCATCTGCTCGAGTTGCTGCACCAGGCGGACGCCATCACCGATGACCGGATCCCAACCACTCGCGACGAACGACGCGACATGCGGGCCCTCGGGCACGTTCGTCATGGTCCACACCGGGGCCTCGGTGTGCACGAGCAGACGGTCGAAATCGAGGTGCAACGCCTGAAGCGAATCGGCTGGTGCATCCCACGTGCGGGCGAGCGAGGCGGCGAGATCGGCCTCCTCTGCCACGATGTCGTGCGCACGGTCGCGCAATCGCTGCGGTTCGACGAGGACCACGAGCGCGTCGGCCGCGACGTGATCGAACAGGACCTGCTCGTCGTCGACCAGCCACGGCACCCACGACTCCATACCGTCGAAGAACTGCCCGTCGGCGAGGCGCTCCCATTGCTCGCGACCCCACGGCTCGGTCGCCACCAACGCCGCAGCGCGCTCGCGCACGTCGTCGTTCGGGAGCAGCTCACGGCACGGGAAGATGGTTACCTCCGCGAGGGTCACCGACGAGCGCTGATCGTCGACTCCGAACTCGGTGATGCGGTCGACCTCGTCGCCCCACAGGTCGATGCGGATCGGTACGTCGGCCGTGGCCGGGAACACATCGACGATGGAGCCGCGCACCGCGACCTCGCCGCGATGCTCGACCTGGTACTCGCGGCGGTAACCGTATGCGACCAGCTGCTCGACGAGTTCGGTGACGTCAACCATGTCACCGGCGCCGATGATGATCGGGTCGACCTCGCCCGCGTGCGGACCGAGCCGCTGGACGAGCGATCGGGCCGACGCAACGATCACCGCTGGGGCGCGATCGGGGTCGCGCAGCTGCCACAGCGTGCGCACGCGCTGGGCCATGGTCTCGATGCTCGGGCTCACCCGCTCGAAGGGCAAGGTCTCCCATGCCGGGAACGAGGCCACCTGATCGGGGCCGAGGAACAGTGCAAGATCGTTGACCAGGCGGTCGGCATCCGCAGTGGTCGGCGTGGCCACGATGATCGGCCGGCGCTCGCTTTGGCGTACCAGCGCCGCGATGGCCAGCGCACGCGCCGGTTCAGGTACCGCGAGCACGGCGCTGCGCTTGCCGAGTGCCGACTCAAGCGCGGGGTCGGCGTCGAGTAGTCGCGCCAGCGCACCCAGCGGCGCGGTCATACCCGGATCGGCTGCGGAACTACTCACGGTTGCCCGTTGAAGCGGGCCATGGCCGCGTCGGCGCCGTCAGCGAGGATGGCCTCGACTGCGTCTGCCGCACGCTCACACATCACCGCTAGCTCCTCACGCTCGGCTTTGGACGGACGGCGCAGCACGTGATCCGCTCCTTGATCCGCGCTCGGCGGTTTGCCGATGCCGATGCGCACCCGCACGAACTCGTCGGTCTTCAGATGCGCCTTGATCGACCGGAGACCGTTGTTCCCGGCCAGTCCCCCGCCCACCTTGACCCGTAAACGCCCCACCGGCAGATCGAGCTCGTCGTGCACGATCACGAGCCGGTGCAGATCGTCGATGCCGTGGCGACGCACGAGCGGACCGACTGCCTGACCCGATTCGTTCATGTACGTGATCGGAAAGGCCAACGTCACCCGATTCGGGCCGATGAGGACCTCGGCCACGAGGGCTCGTTCCTTGGCCTTTTTCAGTTGACCGCCGTGCCGCTTCGCCAAGAGGTCGATGACCTCGGCGCCCACGTTGTGGCGGGTGCCCGCGAACTCTGCACCCGGGTTGCCTAGGCCGACCACCAACAGGTCGGCCGGCGTACCCGTGCGCTCGGCCACGGCTACTTCTTGCCCTTACCGCCCTTGGCCGCCGGCTTGACCTCAGCGGCCCCCGACGACGCGGCCTTGGCCTCGGCCTGCAACATGATGGTGGAGCGCGTGGCCAGGCCCTGCACGACGGTCGCCGTGCCGGCCATCGCTGCCGTGCAGCCCGCAGGCATCACGATCGAGTCGACGGTGATGACACTGCCGATCTCGAGATCGCTGATGTCGACGTGCACCGTGGACGGGATGGCGTTGGGCAACGCGGCGATCTGCACCTTGAACAGCTGCTGGTCGACCATGCCCTGGAGGTTGGCGACCTTCTTGGCCTCGCCTGTGACGACGACGGGAATCTCGACGTGGACCGGCTTGGTCGGGTCGACGGCGAGGAAGTCGACGTGGATCACGTCGCGACGCACCGGGTGGCGCTGGATCTCCTTGACCATGGAGAGGTACTTGGTACCGGCCACGTCGAGGTTGATGATGGCGTTGATGCCGGCCTCGGTGATGAGGCAACGGCGCAGCTCACGCCAGGCCACCGAAACCGATACCGGGTCGGTGCCGAGGCCGTACACCGTGGCGGGGACGTTGCCCTCGCGACGAAGACGGCCGCTCGGGCCGCTGCCAGTGGCGCGGGTGGGATCCGCGGCAAGTTCGAGTTGATTGGACATACAGGCGCGCTCCTGAAGAGGCGAGAAAAGCGAACAGCGGACAAGCCTACCGGGCGCGGGCCACGGCGCGGCAAGCCATGACCCGGCAAGCCATGA
>CAFBMH010000005.1_pt1 | contig 48274 bp, 44 predicted proteins | sample 7268361 | NCBI WGS metagenome assembly CAFBMH01 (sample SAMEA6814057, study PRJEB35770) | freshwater metagenome | biome: Freshwater; feature: Freshwater reservoir; material: water | place: Czech Republic | collected 2017-05-23 | depth 30m m
ACCGGTGGGGTGCTCTTTCTCGACGAGCTGGGTGAGTTCCAACCGAGCGCCCTCGACGCGCTCCGCCAGCCGCTCGAGGAAGGGGTGGTTCGCGTCAGCCGCGCCCACAGCGCGGTCACGTTCCCGGCGCAGTTCCTACTCGTCGGCGCGATGAATCCGTGCCCCTGTGGCTTCGGCGGCGGCCCTGGCTTTTGTCGTTGCTCCGAGAGCAGCAGGGCGCGTTATCACCGTCGCGTCTCGGGGCCGCTGCTCGACCGCTTCGATCTGCGGATCGACGTACAGCGCCCCACCGCCGACGAACTCCTGCGCGGTAAACCGGGGGAGACGTCGGCCACGGTCGCGGCTCGGGTGGCCGAGGTGCGGGCCCGTGCAGTCGCCCGAGGAGTGTCGGCCAACGCCGCGCTCTCGGGACCCATCCTCGAACGGCACGCCCCGCTCGAGGATGAGGCCGCCAGCGTGCTCGAGCGTGCCCTACGCGACGGCCGCATCAGCGCGCGCGGTCTCTCCCGGTTGCGGTCCGTGGCCCGCACCATCGCGGACCTCGACGAGATCGACGGCGCCCCCGCAGGACCACTACGTCGTCGCCACGTCACGCTCGCGCTGGCCTTGCGCGCCACGTTGCCCGCCCTCGAAGGGTGGACCAATGTCGGCTGACCGGTCCGGTGATCCCCCGGGCGTGCTCCACCCCGGCGACGCTCGATTCGTCGTTGCGCTCGCCGCGGTCGATCCCTTCCCGCGCCAGTTGAACGAGCTGGTGTTCCGCTTCGGTGCCGAGGCGGCGTGGCATCGGGTGCTCCGAGGCTCGCCGGGCATCAAGCTGCCTGACGACATCGCTCGCGCCTGGCAGCACCGCGCGGTTCGGATCGACCCCGACAAGCTCTGGGCGGCCCACCACCGGGCCGGGGTCGGAGTCTCCGTACTCGGTTCGTCGAGCTATCCGCCCGACCTCGTGGACGATCTCGAAGCGCCACTCGTGCTGTTCCACAAAGGCGACCCTGATGCGCGCACCGGCGCGCGGGTGGGAATCATCGGCACCCGTCGAGCCAGTAGCTACGGTCGCGGCTTGGCCGCCGATTGGGCGGAAGCGCTCTCGTGCGCCGGTGTGGCCGTTGTGTCCGGGCTCGCGCTGGGCGTCGATGCAGCTGCGCATCACGGCGCGCTGCGGGGACCTACGCCGCCCATAGGCGTGGTGGGTAGCGGCCTCGACCGGGTCTATCCCCGACGGAACGAGGCGCTCTGGCACGAGGTGGCCGAGCGTGGCCTGTTGCTCAGCGAGTACCCGATCGGGCTCGGCGCGACTGCCGCGCACTTCCCCGCTCGCAATCGGATCATCGCTGCCCTGGCCGACGTGCTGGTGGTCGTCGAGTCCCATGAGGCCGGTGGTTCGATGCTCACGGTGGCTGACGCGTTGCGACGCCATCGCACGGTGCTCGCCGTTCCAGGCTCGGTGCACAGCCCGGCGTCTCGGGGCACCAACGCGCTCGTGCGCGACGGCGGCGGCATCGCGTGCGACGTCGACGATGTGCTCATCGCGGTCGGACTGAGCCAGGGCGCAAGGCGCGCTCGGCGCGAGTCGCGGCCCCAGCCCGACGCGGCGGGCGGGCGTGTCCTCGACGCGTTTGGGTGGACACCGGCCCGACTCGAGGATCTGGCCGAACGCACGGGCGCCTCGCTCCTTGACACCGCCGACGTGGTCGAGCGGCTGGTCGCCGACGGGTGGGTCGTCACCGCTCACGGGTGGTTCGAGCGACTGGCCTGCGATCATGTGGCCGCGCCTCGACCTGTGGAAGCGGGGCAAGAGTGATCAAAATGTCACTTTGCGTGGCTGTCGTAGTCGTCGGTGTGGTCGCGGCATGGCTAGGCTCCGCTGATGGCGTGGGAAGGCGAGACGTTCGTGGCGTCGTTGACAGCCCTGAACGACGCGAGCCGCGCGGTCTACACCCGAGACCTGGCGGCCTTTTGCGAGTGGGCCGAGGGCAATGGTCTCGCCCAGCCATCCGACGTCGATCGCCGGGGCGTGCGGCGCTACCTCGCCTATCTCGATTCGCAGCGGTTCGCCCGCCGCACGATCGCGCGCAAGGCGTCGGTGGTGCGGCGCTACTTCGACTGGGCGCGGCGACGTGGGCTCGTCGAGCGCGACCCCACCCACGGTTTGTCGACGCCTCGCGGCGAGGCTCGGCTCCCACGCATCCTCCGCGACGACGAGATCACGATCCTGCTCGACGAACCGTTGCCCCGCGGACTGGTCGGCGACGAGGTCATGCGGGCTCGGGACGACGCGGTGCTCGAGTTGCTCTACGGCAGCGGCCTTCGGGTGAGCGAGGTGTGCTCGCTCGGCGTCGGCGACCTCGATCTCGCCCGCGAGCGGGTCACCGTGTGGGGCAAAGGTGGCAAACAGCGCACCGTCCCGTTGTCCGCACCGGCATGCGCGGCGCTGGCTCGGTGGATCGAGAGCCACCGAGCCACGGTGGTCACGCGCGACCCCGACGCGTCCCGCGCGCTGTTCTGCAACAGCCGAGGTGTCCGGCTTACCCCTCGAGACATCCGACGCATTCTCGATCGCCGCAGTATGAGTCCGACTCACCCCCATGCCCTTCGACACACATTCGCCACTCATCTTTTGGATGGCGGTGCCGATCTTCGAGCTGTGCAAGAACTGTTGGGACACGCCGACTTGAGCACGACGCAGATCTATACCCACGTCAGCAAAGAACGACTTCAGCGCGTCCATCGCGCGACGCACCCGAGGGCGTAGGGGTATTCGACGATGCCCGACAAGCAACTGAACGACATCGACGACCTCTGGTTGGCCTACAAGTCGCTCCGCGACCAGGACGTGCGCGACCAGTTGCTCGTGCACTACTCGCCGCTCGTCAAGTACGTCGCCGGTCGCGTCGCGGCGGGCCTACCGCAGAACGTCGAACAGGCCGACCTCATCAGCTACGGCATTTTCGGCCTGATCGACGCCGTCGAGAAGTTCGACCCGGCGCGGGGCTACAAGTTCGAGACGTACGCAATCGCTCGGATCAAGGGGGCGATCCTCGACGAGCTGCGGTCCATCGACTGGGTGCCGCGTTCGGTCCGGGCCAAGGCCCGTTCGCTCGAGCGGGCCTACGCCAAGCTCGAGGCGATACACCGTCGTACTCCCAACGACGACGAGGTCGCCGCAGAGCTCGGCCTGAACGACGAGCAGTTCCAGGCGATGCTCGGGCAGCTGTCCTTCGTCGGCATCGTCGCCCTCGACGAGTTGCTGTCGGTCGGTGGCGAGCGTGGCGACTCCATGACCCTCGGCGACACCATCCCCGATTCGAGCGATGGGCCGGTGGGTGCCTACGAGGTCGAGGAGATGCGTCAGCTGTTGGCGCAGTCGATCAACCGCATGCCCGAGCGCGAGAAGATCGTGCTCACGCTCTACTACTACGAGGGTCTCACCCTCGCCGAGATCGGCCAGGTGCTCGGTGTCACCGAGAGCCGGGTCTGCCAGATCCACACCAAGGCCGTCCTGCAACTCCGTTCGAAGATCACGGCAGCGGTGCGCGAACTCACCTGAGGTCCGGCGCGTCCGGCGGAGGTGGTGCGCCGCCCCGTCGCGGAAGTCGGTTCGTCATGGCCGGGACCCTCTGGGCCATCGGGTCGGTCGCCGCTGCGGTAGCAGGGTTGGGCGCGAGCATCGTGCCGGCAAGCGCCGCACCACCGTCCCCACTGGCGGACATACCAGCGCAAGTCGCGAAGGCAGTGCCGCGGGCCGTCGCGGCGGTCGGGCCGTCAGATGGCCTGTCGCGTTGGGCTGTGGTCGTCCTCTCGCGCCAGGTCTTCGTTCCCTATGCCGAACCCGTCGATGCGCCGGTGATCGACCGGTTCCGGCCACCCTCCACCCCCTACGGACCGGGCAATCGGGGATGGGAGTACGCCACGGAGGCCGGTGGCGTGGTGCGCGCCGCCGCCGACGGCATCGTCACGTTCGCCGGAACGGTCGGGGGTAGTACCGCAGTCACCATCTCGCATGCCGACGGGCTGCGCACCAGCTATTCGTACCTCACGGCCACCTCGATCCGGACCGGCGACCGGATCCGGTTGGGCGATCCGGTCGGGCAGAGCGGCGCGCGGCTGCACTTCGGGGTCCGCCGTGGTGAGGTGTACCTCGATCCCGCCGTCCTGTTCGCGCCGCCAGCAGTTCGCCGGGTCCGCCTCGTACCGCTCTCGGCCTCGTAACCGACCCGAGGCCGACGCTGCAGAGGCTGGGTGATCAAGTACCCGATGGATCGCCCCGGCCAGCTACACTTGCCCGCCGACCTCCATCACGGAGGTTGGCCCGCCGGTCGCTTGCGCCCGACGAACCTACGAAATACAACGATCACGCCCGTGATCGCACGCACCCAGGCCCACCCAACGGTCGCCGCTCGCGGCGCCGGGCCCGGGGACGTCAAACCGATGGGAGGAGAACCCCATGGCCGTCGTGACCATGAAGCAGTTGCTCGATGCCGGTGTCCACTTTGGACACCAGACCCGCCGGTGGAACCCGAAGATGAAGCGGTTCCTCCACGGCGAAAAGGCCGGCATCTACATCATCGACCTGAAGCAGACCCTGACCCGGGTCGACAAGGCGTATACCTTCGTCCGCGATCTCGTCGCCGACGGCGGCACCGTGCTCTTCATCGGCACAAAGAAGCAGGCCCAGGACGCTGTGCAGTCCTATGCCGAACGTTGCAACATGCCCTACATCAACGAGCGTTGGCTCGGTGGCATGCTCACCAACTTCGAGACCATGGCCAAGCGCGTGTCGAAGATGAAGGACTACCAGCGCATGCGCGACTCCGGCGACTTCGGGGCCATGCCGAAGAAGGAAGCCCTCATTATCAGCCGGGAACTGGTGAAGCTCGAGCGCAACCTCGGCGGCATTCGCAACATGACCAAGCTTCCTGCCGCGGTGTTCATCCTCGACACCAAGAAGGAGCACATCGCGTGCACCGAGGCCAACAAGCTCGGCATCCCGATCATCGCGGTGGTTGACACCAACTGTGACCCCGACATCATCCAGTACGTGATCCCGGGCAACGACGACGCGATCCGCTCGGGCCAGCTCATGGCACGCGTCATCAGCGACGCCGTACTAGAAGGTCGCTTCATCGCCTCCCGTAAGGGTGGCACGGTTGATGCCGGCAGCCCACGCCGCAGCGCCGAGGAAGAAGCGGCGATCGCCCAGCAGCAGAACGAAGCCCGCGCCCAGGCCGCGTCTGCACAGGCTGCCCGCGAGGCTCGCCTCGTTGCCGCGAAGGCTGCAGCCATCGATGCTGCCGACGACGTCGCTGCCGACGACGTCGCGACCGACGAGACCGATGCCGCTCCGGCTGAAGCTCCGGAGACCGCGGTCGAACCGGCCGTGGCCGCCGACGAGACCACCACGACCCAGGAGAGCTGAGAACAGATGGCAGAGTTCAGCGCAAAGGACGTCAAGGCGCTGCGCGACGCGACCGGTGCCGGAATGATGGATGCCAAGAAGGCGCTCACCGAGGCCGACGGCGACTTCGAAGCGGCCATCCAGCTCCTCCGCGAGCGGGGGCTGACCAAGGCGGGCGAGCGCCAGGACCGCGAGAACAACGAGGGTTCGATCGCGCTTGCCGTCAATGAAGGCGCGGCGGCGATCGTGCAGGTGCGAACCGAAACCGACTTCACCGCCAAGAGCGCGGGTTTGATCGAAGTCGTGCAGCGTTTGGCCAACGCGGTGCTCGTAGGCGGCGAGGGAGCCATCGATGCGTCCGCGCTCGACGACCTGAAGCTCACCACGAAGGAGAACCTCGCGCTCGGCAAGGTGATCCGCATCGAAGCCGGGGCAGGCAACCTGCTCGACACCTACTTGCACATCCAAGACGGCCGAGGCATCAACGCCGTCGTCATCGAGGGCAGCGGCATCGACCAAGAGACCCTGCACGAGATCGCGTTGCACATCGCGTTCGCCAAGCCAGCAGCACTCAGCCGCGACGAGGTCTCGGCCGACGCCGCCGCCAAGGAACGGATCGCCCTTCTTGAGATCACCAAAGCCGAGGGCAAGCCCGAGGCCGCGTGGGACAAGATCGTCGAAGGTCGCCTCGGCGCGTGGTATCGGGAGCGCGCCTTGCTCGAGCAGGGTGTGTTCGGCGAGAAGGAAACGGTCCAACAAAAGATTGGCAATGGCACCATCGTGCGCTTCGCTCAGGCCACCATCGGCTCCTGATGGCCGAGGAAGAACGCGTCGTCGAACCCATCGTCCCCGGCCTCGTGCCGGGGCGGTGGAGTCGCATCGTTCTCAAGCTCTCGGGTGAGGCTTTCGCCGGAACCGCGAGCACGGGCATCGACGGCGTTGTGGTCCGCCAGATCGCCGAGGACATTGTCGAGCTGCGCAAGACCTTCGCGGTCGACGTCGCCGTGGTGGTCGGCGGGGGCAACATCTGGCGTGGCATGACCGGTGCCGGCGCGGGCATGGATCGCGCCCAGGCCGACTACATGGGCATGCTCGCCACGGTGATCAATGCATTGGCGTTGCAGGACACCCTCGAACAGCTCGGGCAGCCGACGCGGGTACAGAGCGCGATCCACATGGCGCAGATCGCCGAGCCGTACATCCGCCGTCGGGCGATTCGTCACCTCGAAAAGGGCCGGGTGGTGATCTTCGCGGGCGGTACCGGCAACCCGTTCTTCACCACCGATACCACGGCCGCGCTGCGGGCCGTCGAGATCGAGGCCGAGGCGGTACTGAAGGCGACACAGGTCGATGGCATCTACACCGCCGACCCGAAGAAGGACCCCACGGCCCAGCTGATCTCCACCGTGTCCTACATGGAGGTCCTCAACCGCGGCCTCAAGGTGATGGACACCACGGCGATCACGCTGTGCATGGACAACGGGTTACCGATCGTCGTTTTTGACCTGCTGGCGCGCGGAAACGTACGGTCCCTGCTCGCCGGTGAGACCATCGGTACCCTGGTCAGTTGATGAAGCGGGCACGATGAGCGAACTGACCGATCTGGTGCTCGAGGACACCACCGAGAAGATGGCTCGTGCAGTTGTGCACGCTCGCAGTGAGTTCGCGACAGTGCGCACGGGTCGGGCGAACTCATCCCTGGTCGAGAAGATGATCGTCGAGGCGTACGGTGTCGAGATGAAGATGCAGGATCTGGCGTCGTTCGCTGTTCCCGAGCCGCGTCAGCTGCTCATCACGCCGCACGACTCGACCACCATGGCATCGGTCGAAAAGGCCATACGCAACTCCGACCTGGGCTTGAACCCCAGCAACGATGGGCGGTCGATTCGGCTGAACTTTCCCCCGCCCACGGCGCAGCGACGTCGTGAGCTCGGCAAGCTCGTCGATGCCATGGCCGAGGAGGCAAAGGTGGCGATCAGGAACTGCCGCCGGAGCGCTCGCCGCGAGGTGGACGACCTCCAAAAGGGTGCTGATATCTCCGAGGACGAGTTGGCCCGCGCCGAGAAGGACCTCGACAAGCTCACCCATCAGTACGAGGCCGAGGTCGAGGCTGCTCGGATTAAAAAGGTCGAAGAGCTGCTCGAGATCTGAGCAGGGCGCGCATGGTGCGCAAAGCCAGGAGGTCCGCAGTGGACAAGCAATCCGGCTCGAAACATGATTCGGACGACTACGAAGGCATAACTGTCATCGGTGGAGAGGGCGCAATGGACGAAGTTGTACGACCTGGCCGATCGGTGTTCGCCGCCGACAACGCCGATGGCGACCTCGACGGTGACGACAGCCTGCCCCATTGGACGGCGCCCCCTACCGGGGCCACGCGTGCCACCGACGCCTCTGATTCTTGGTCCACGATCACCGGGGCGCAACCCCGCTGGCGTGACGACCGCGCTGTCGAGAACGACGAAGTCGCCGCTTTCGAATTCGCGGACGACGACTCACCGGCGCACGACTTCTTCGGCTACGACGACGGATCACCCGATACGTTCCTCGAGCTCGACGACGAGCTCGACGAGCAGCCGGCATTGGTCCCGCTCGACTCGCGCCGTGGTACCGGTTCATCGGCGCGTGCGGCGGCTGGCACAACTGGTGCGGTCACGCGCGACGACATGTTGCTCCGCGTGGCCACCGGCGTGGCGCTCGGTGTCGCGGCATTGATCACGTTCCGCATCGGCCCGAAGGCCGCGGTCGTCCTCATCGCTTTGGCGCTCGGCTTGGCCGTTGCGGAGTTCTACGCGGCAACCCGTCGTGCTGGCTACCAGCCAGCCGCATTGCTCGGAATCGTTGCCACTGCCGCGATGCCACTCGCAATCTATTGGCGGGGCCTCGACGCGATGCCGCTCGTGCTGTTCCTGACGATTGCGTTCTCGCTGATCTGGTTCCTCATCGGCGTCGGCAACGAGTCACCGTTGCTGAACGTCGGTGTCACGGTGCTCGGCGTGATCTATGTCGGCACCTTGGGCTCGTTCGCGGCGCTGATGCTCTCCGTGTGGGGCGACGACGGCATCGGCATCCTCCTCGGCGCCATCGTGGCCGCAGTCGCGTACGACGTGGGCGGCCTCGTCATCGGCCGGGCCGCAGGCCGCTCGCCGCTCAGCGCGGCCAGCCCCAACAAGACGGTCGAGGGCCTCGTCGGCGGCATGGCGCTGTGCGTCGTGGTCTCCACCGTCATCGTCTCGATGTGGGAGCCGTGGGGCACCTGGAAGCACGGCTTCGTGCTCGGCCTCTTCGCGGCCATCGCAGCGCCGATCGGCGACCTGTCCGAGTCGCTCATCAAGCGCGACCTCGGCGTCAAGGACATGGGGTCGCTCTTGCCCGGCCACGGCGGCCTGCTTGACCGGTTCGACGCCCTGCTGTTCGTGCTGCCCATCACCTACGAAGTGGCCCGATTGTTCGATCTGGCGTGAGTTTCTGCGGTGACCCGGGGGACCGTTGAGTTCACGCCGGATCCGCCATGGATTCAGCACACGTGCCGCCTATCGTCGGGGGATGACCTCGATCGCGGTGCTGGGTTCGACAGGCTCGATCGGCACCCAGACCCTCGACATCGTTCGAGCCGCGCCCGACCGGTACCACGTGTTCGCGCTGGGCGCCTCGCGCTCGGTCGACCAGCTGGCTGCGCAGGCCCACGAGTTCCGCCCCGCCGTCGTGGCGATCGCCGATGCATCCCGCGCGGCCGAGCTCGCCGCGGCGGTGCCGGTCGGCACCACGGTGCTCGCCGGACCCGACGCGTTGGCCGACGCGGCTCGCGACGCCGACATCACCATCAACGGCGTGGTCGGATTCGCGGGCCTCGGGGTGACACTGGCCACGCTCCAAGCGGGCAAGCGACTCGGCCTGGCGAACAAGGAATCGCTCATCGCTGCTGGCCCGGTGGTGCGGCGCGTGCGCACCACGCCGGGCGCCGAGCTCGTGCCCGTCGACAGCGAGCATTGCGCGGTTCACCAGTGCTTACGGGCCAATGACAACCCCGACCGACTGCACCGGGTCGTGCTCACCGCAAGCGGAGGTCCGTTCCGCGGCAAGACGCGCGCCGAGCTCTCCGACGTCACGATCGAGGACGCGCTGGCCCACCCCACGTGGAGCATGGGCCCCAAGATCACCGTCGATTCCTCGACCCTCATGAACAAGGGGCTCGAGGTCATCGAGGCCAACGAGCTGTTCGATATCGGCTACGACCGCATCGAGGTGGTCGTGCACCCGCAGTCGATCGTGCACTCCATGGTCACCTACACCGATGGCGCGACCATCGCCCAGCTCTCGAAGCCCGACATGCGGCTCTGCATCGGATACGCCCTCGCCTATCCCGACCGACTCGAGTTCCCGTACGGGCCCATCGACTGGACCGAGCTCACCCGGCTCGATTTCGACACCCCCGATCTCGAGACGTTCCGCTGCCTCGCGCTGGCCTTCGACGCCGGCCGAGCCGGAGCAACAGCGCCGGCCTGGCTCAACGCGGCCAACGAGGTCGCAGTCGATGCGTTCCTGCGTGGCCTCATTCCCTGGCTGGGAATTGCCGATGTACTCGAGGAGGCGTTGCAGCGGTGGGACACGTCGCCCGCCGATAGCACCGAGGCGGTGCTCGACGCGGACGCGCAGGCCCGTCGTGTTGCCACCTCGATTATCGACCGGAGGGCTGCCGCCGCGTGAGCATCGTGACTGAGCCGCCACCTCCGCCCGGAAGCGTCACCCCGAACCCGGTCTACGCCGATGTCCCCGACGTGCCAGTCGGCGGACACCCGCGCCGCGACGTCCGCGACGGTCCGTTGCCGTTGCTGGTCTTCTTCGCGCTGCTCGTCTACCTCGGTTTGTCTGTCGGCTGGTGGGTCGTCGCTGCCGTGGTGGGCATCGTGCTCATGATCTTTCTGCACGAGCTCGGTCACTACACGACAGCCAAGCGCGGCGGTATGAAGGTCACCGAGTTCTTCCTCGGGTTCGGTCCTCGCCTGTGGTCTTTCACCCGCGGGGAGACCACCTATGGAGTCAAGGCCATTCCTCTCGGGGCCTATGTGCGCATCATCGGCATGTCGAACCTCGAAGAGGTTGAGCCTGAGGACGAAGCGCGCACCTACCGTCAGGCGTCGTACCCGCGCCGCATGCTGGTGGCGGTCGCCGGTTCGACGATGCACTTCATCCAGGCCTTCATCTTGTTGATGGTGGTCTACGTCGGTATCGGTATCCCGACCGATTCGTGGACGATCCGCGAGGTTTCGGCCGATTCCGCGGCAGCGGCAGCGGGCCTGCAAATGGGTGACACGTTGGTCCAGATCGGCGATCAGCCGGTGGGCAAGTTCAAGGATCTGAGCGCGATCCTCGCGCTGGCGAGTGGTACCGACACCACCATCGTCTACTCACGCAACGGGCAGCAGATCTCGTCGAACGCCGTGATTGCCGAGCGCTTCGATGCCGATGTCGAACCGGCGATCACCGGGCTCGTGTCGGGCGATCGCCTCGTGTCGGTCGATGGTGCCGCGGTGAGCAACTACGCGCAGTTCTCGTCGATCGTCACGATCGGCAACTCGTATCGCGTCGAGGTGCTTCGTGCCGACAAGCTGTGTGGGGTGCAGGCCACCGTCAACGAGTTGCCGCCTGCGGGCACCATCACGCGTGGGTTCCTCGGGGTGTCACCGCGATTCGCGAAGGCCCGCCAGAACCCGGCCGTGGGCGCGACGCGCAGTATCGGAGACTTCGGGCGCGTCGCGTCGGGGGCCGTGAGCGGCATCGCCCGTTTCGTCCGGCCGAACAACGTCGGCTCGTTCGTCTCCGACACGGTCAAGGCGGGCACGGGTGGCACCGACGACGCCGAGTGCCGTTCGCTGTCGGCCGACGAGAACCGCGTCATGTCCATCTACGGCTTCGGCAAGGTGGCGAGCGACGCGGGCAAGGATGGAGTGGGCAACTTCCTCGAGCTGTTCGCGCTGTTCAATATCTTCATCGGCATCTTCAACCTGCTTCCCACGCTCCCGTTCGACGGAGGCCACGTCGTGGTGGCCACCTACGAGCGCATCCGCTCGCGCCGGGGCAAGCGTTACTTCGCCGACATGGCCAAGGCGCTGCCTATCGTTTACGCAGTGGCCGGCATCATGGTGTTCCTCGGGGTGCTGGCCCTGTTCCGAGACATCATCGATCCGCTGTCGCTCGGCGGCTGAGCATGGCCCTCGCACGACATGGCCACGGCCGCGGTAGAAAGAAGCGCGCATGGATGTGACCTCAGTTTCACCTCGTCGACCCACCCGGCGCATCATGGTCGGCAACGTTCCGGTCGGTGGTGGTGCGCCGATCACGGTGCAGTCGATGACCACGACCAAGACGGCCGACGTCGAAGGTACGTTGCAGCAGATCTATGCGCTCGCTGCGGCAGGTGCCGACATCGTGCGCTGCACCTGCAACGAGATCGAGGCCGCCGAGGGGCTGGCACAGATTGTGCCCCGAAGCCCGGTGCCGATCGTCGCCGACATCCACCACCAGTACAAGATGGCCCTCGCCGCGCTCGACGCTGGCGTGCACTGCCTGCGGCTGAATCCGGGCAACATCCGGCGAGCCGAACACATCAAGCTCGTGGCGAACGAGGCGAAGGCACGCGGCGTGCCCATCCGCATCGGGGTCAACGGCGGCTCGCTCGACCCCGCGCTCTACGAGAAGTACGGCGGCCGGGTCACTGCCGAGGCCATGGTCGAGTCCGCGCAGCGCGAGCTCGCGTACTTCGAAGAGGTCGGCTTCGAGGACGTGAAGATCTCCGTCAAGGCGTCGAGCGTGGCACTCATGATCCAGGCATATCGCATGTTGGCCGACGTCACCGATTATCCCTTGCACCTCGGGGTCACCGAGGCCGGCCCGACGTTCGCAGGCCTCATCAAGTCGAGCGCCGGGATCGGCACATTGCTGGCCGAAGGCATTGGCGACACCATCCGCTACTCGCTCACCGCCGACCCGGTCGAAGAAGCTCGCGCCGGTCGTACGTTGCTCGAGGCACTCGGGCTGCGCGAGCGCAAGAACGTCGATCTCATCGCGTGTCCGTCGTGCGGCCGCGCCGAGGTCGACGTGATCGCGATCGCCAACCAAGCACTCGAGGCCTTCAAGGATCGCGAGATCCCGTTGCAGATCGCCGTGATGGGGTGCGTCGTGAACGGCCCGGGCGAGGCGCGCGACGCCGACCTCGGCATTGCGGCGGGCAACAAGCGCGGACACCTTTTCGTGAAGGGCCAGAACGTGGCGGTCGTGCCCGAGTCCGAGATGGTCGAGGCCCTCGTCGACTGGGCGGAGTTCATCATGGAGCACGGGGTCGAAGCCGCGTTGGCCCGCGTCGACACCACCAAGGCGGCACGCGAGGCGCAGCGCGACAAGGCGCGACTACTCGACGCGCAGGGCGATGATGCGAACGACTCCGGCGCCCGCATCGAGCTCATCAAGAAGCGCGTCCGCGAGTAGCGGCGCTGCTTCGTGGGCCTCACCGACTCCGCACGCGTGCGCGTCGACGACGCGCTCGTCGGACACCTGCCGCCGGTGTGCTGTATGACCGGTGCGCGGGCCGATGGGTTCGCCCCGATCATCGTCCCCAAGCGGCTCGGCGCCGCGTGGTTGTTGCTGCTCGCCGGGCCAATCGGCGTCGCAGTGCTCGCGTCGATCTGGCCGCGGGTGCGCGTGCGCTACCTCGTGCGACTGCCGATGAGCGCGCCGGCATTCGAACGCATGCACCTGCTGCAGGTGCGTCGACTTTGGTGTTCCTGGCTCGGCGGCCTTGGTCTCGTGGCGACACTTGGTCTCCTGTGGGTGCCGATCCTCGCGATGGCGGTGTTCGCCGTCTCGGTGTTGTCGACCATCGTGGCTGTGCGCGCCCACGTGCTGCTGCCGTGGACGTTCCCGTCGGCCGTGGCCGAGACCGGCGGCCGCTGGATCGTCCTACGCGGCGTGCATCCTGGCTTCGTGCGCGCCGTCGCGACGCGACGCCGGCCGGGATGAGGATGCGATGCTTGACAAGCCAGTCGAACGAAACGTCGGTGTCGGGAAGTCGTTGCAGGATCTCCTACGGCCCGATGGCGTCGAGCGCGGTGAGGCGCGGGAACCGGCAAATGGCAATGGTCGTGGTCATCGAGTCGAGCGTCGACGCGATGAAGTCGATCGCGTATCCGCTTAGCTCCCGAGCGCTTGCGAGTAGTTCCGTGGCGCTCGGTAGCCTGATGGCCCTATGGCGCCCAAGGCCGGCAAGGCCCCCATCCTCACCCCACAGTCCGAAGACTTTCCGCAGTGGTACCAGGACGTGCTCAACAAGGCGGAGCTCGCAGAGAGCGGCCTGGTGCGCGGCACGATGGTCATCCGGCCCTACGGGTACGCGATCTGGGAGCACATGCAGTCCCAGATGGACCAGCGGATCAAGGCAGCGGGCGCGGTCAATGCGTACTTCCCGTTGTTCATCCCCGAGAGCTTCCTCAAACGCGAGGCCGAGCACGTCGAGGGCTTCAGCCCGGAGCTGGCCGTGGTCACCCACGCCGGCGGCAAGCAACTTGACGAACCGGTGGTCGTGCGCCCAACGAGCGAGATGGTGATCAACCACTACTTTGCGAAGTGGATCCAGAGTTACCGCGATCTGCCCATGCTCGTGAACCAATGGGCCAACGTCGTGCGTTGGGAGCTGCGGCCGCGTATCTTCCTGCGCACCACCGAGTTCTTGTGGCAAGAAGGGCACACCGCGCACGCCACCGAGGCCGAAGCGCGATCGTACGCGCAGCGCATCCTGCACGAGGTCTACGCCGACTTCATGGAGCGCGTGCTGGCGATCCCCGTGTACGTCGGCGCCAAGACGCGGCGCGAGCGGTTCGCGGGCGCGACGTTTACGTACTGCCTCGAAGGCATGATGCGCGACGGCAAGTCGTTGCAACTCGGCACCTCGCACGAGCTCGGTCAGAACTTCTCGCGTGTGTTCGACATGACCTTCCTTGACGAGAACGGCGCCCGTCCGCTCGCCTGGACCACGTCGTGGGGAACCTCCACGCGCATGGTCGGTGGGCTGATCATGGCCCATGGCGATGATGCTGGCCTCGTGGTGCCCCCGTCGATCGCGCCGAATCAGGTCGTGGTGCTCGTGGTCAAGGACGAAGGTGATGCGGTCGAAATAGCGCGGCGCATCACGGCCGACCTCACGGGGCGCGGGGTTCGCGCCCTGCTCGATGACAAGGTCTCGTCGAGCTTCGGTCGGCGCGCTACCGACTGGGAGCTGAAGGGCGTCCCGGTGCGGGTCGAGATCGGCCCGCGCGATCTGGCGGAAGGCATCGTTACGGTGGCCCGACGCGACGACGGGACCAAGGTCAGCCTCGCCGTCGACGAAGTCGCCGCGGCGCTCCCGGGCATTCTCGACGCGGTGCAACAGTCGATCTTCGACCGGGCGCTCGCCCGACGCGAAGAGCGCACCGTCGAAGTGGCCGACGTCGCCCAGGCGCTCGAGGCGGCCCAGACGGGCTTTGCCCGCGCTCCGTGGTCGGTGATCGGCGAGGCGGGCGAAGCCGAACTGAACCGCTCCGCGGTGTCGGTGCGTTGCCTGCTCCGATCCGACGGCACCGTGCCCGAGTCCCAGGACGAGCCCGATCTCGTGGCCATCATCGGCCGTAGCTACTGAACGCTCGGGTCGCCCCCGGGCCGGTGATCGCCACCGCATCGACGGCACGAGCGATAGCATGACCGTCGCGTAATCCACTCGACAGGGAGGAGGCGTGGGCCTGGCCCACGCCTTTCGTTTGTGGAGTGACAGTTCTACGACCGACATCTCGAGGCTGAAGGAGGCGAACATGGCGCTCATCGATCGGTTGCGCGAGATCGTCGAACCCTTGTGCCTCGACCTCTCGGTCGAGTTGTACGACCTCGAACTCAACGGTGGCGTGCTGAGGGTCACCGTCGACCAGGCCGAGGGCATCGGCATGGCGGCAATCGCGCCGTTGACCCGCGAGATCAGTCGGGCGCTCGACGTCCACGATCCGATCAGCGGTCACTTCACCCTCGAGGTCACGAGCCCCGGACTCGAACGTGCGTTGCGCACGCCGGCCCACTTCGTCCGCGCGATCGGCACCCCGGTCAAGCTGAAGCTGCGCCCCGGCGTCGCCGAGGATCGTCGCGTCGAAGGCATGGTGCTCGCCGCCGATGACACCGGGGTCGTGCTCGGCCCGGGGCCGAGCGGCGCCGACCAGCGCCGTTTCGCCTTCGCCGACATTGACAAAGCGCGTACGGTCTTCGAGTGGGGCCCGACGCCTCGGCCGAGCGACGCTGCCGCAAAGGACTCGCTGACGAAAGCCGGCGCGACGAAACAGAACACGAAGAAGAAGGTTGCCGGCTCGCCGGCGACGAAGGCCGCAGGTACACCGGCGGCCTCCCCAGAGCTACCCGCGCCAGCTGACGCGGTGAAGGTGGTCAACGCATGAACGCTGAATTCATGGAGGCGCTGAGCGCGCTCGCCGTCGAAAAAGGTATCTCCACCGACACGTTGCTCGCCGCGTTGGCCGACGCACTCGAGTCGGCCTACAAGCGCATGCCCGGCGCACACGAGTACGCGTGGGTGATCGTTGATCCCGACAGCGGCGACATCCGCGTCTTCGCGCAGCAGCTCAACGAGGACGGCGAACCAGTCGGCGACGAGTTCGACGTGACCCCGAACGACTTCGGGCGCATCGCCGCTCAGACGTTCCGTCAGGTCATGATGCAGCGCATCCGCGAGGCCGAGCGCGAGCTCAAGTACGAGGAGTACGCCGGCCGTGAGGGTGACATCGTCACCGGCATGATCCAGCAGAGCGATGCCCGCTACACGCTGCTCGATCTTGGCCGCGTCGAGGCACTGCTGCCCCAAGCCGAGCAGGTGCCTCACGAGCGTCCCGAGCCCAACACCCGCCTCAAGGCCTACATCGTCGAGGTGCGCCGCACGTCGAAGGGGCCGCAGATCGTGGTCAGCCGCACCCACCCCGGGCTCATCAAGCGCCTCTTCGAACTCGAGGTCCCCGAGATCGCCGACGGCGTCGTCGAGATCAAGGCATGTGCCCGTGAACCCGGGCATCGCACCAAGATCGCGGTGTGGTCGAACGACAGCAACGTCGATCCGGTCGGGGCATGCGTCGGCGCTCGCGGCGCTCGGGTCCGCATGGTCGTGAATGAGCTCCGCGGCGAGAAGATCGACATCGTTCCCTATTCCGATGATCCGGCCGACTTCGTCATGAAGGCCCTCTCCCCGGCGAAGGTCAAAGAGGTCCGCCTCGACGAGGAGACCGGCACCGCCGAGGTCATCGTCCCCGACTTCCAGCTGTCGCTCGCAATCGGCAAGGAAGGCCAGAACGCCCGGCTCGCGGCGCGTCTCACCGGCTGGCGCGTCGACATCAAGAGCGAGTCCCAGTTGGCCGACGAGGAGCAAGCGGCCGACGTCGACTGGGCCGAGGGCGAATGGGTGCTCGACCCGGCCACCGGCGAGCAAGTTTGGCAGCCCGCCGAGGGTGGGCCATCGCTCAGCGCGCAAGAGTGGACCACCCCGGTCGCTTCAGACGGCGCAGCCGCCCCGGCGAATGATGCACTTGTGGCTGACGCGGCTGAGGTCGCCCCTGCGGCCGACGAACAGTCTGGCGCGGCCGAGCCGAGCGCCCCGAGCGAAGGCGGCGACGCGTAGGCGCGCCGGGCACTGGCCCGCTGCGCTCGTGCATCGGGTGCCGCTCGGTCCAGCCGGCGTGCGATCTCCTCCGCGTTACTCGGCGCGAGGACGGTAGCCTGCTCGCTGGCGGTCCTTCCGCTGGCCGGGGCGTTTGGGTTGGCCCGGCAGCGGCTTGTCTCGCGGCTTCCTCGGCGCACCTGCGTCGTGGGCTACGAGCCGAGGTGACACCGCAAGCCATAGCGGCGCTCGCCGCAACATGGGAATCGATGCTGGCAGCCCGGGGACGGGATGCCGAGCCGCCACCGGGATGTGTCCGCGAACGCGGAAACGCCCGCCGCGGTCAGTGACTTCGTGCGATCGGCTACGACCGTGCGAGGATAGACAAGTGTGCGGACCTGGGTGTCCGCACCGCCGGAAGCACGTTGCGTCCCGAGGTCCGCCACGACCGCGGAACACAGGCCCGACCGGCCAGCAAGACAACTAGAGGGCTGAGGACAGGACTTGCCAGCAAATATCCGCGTGTACGAATTGGCACGCGAACTGGGGCTCACCAACAAAGAGGCGCTCGACCTGTGCCAGGCACTTGGCATCGGCGTGAAGAGCCACTCGTCGAGCATCGTCGATCCGCAAGCTGATCGCGTACGCCGCAAGGCGGAGCGCGAAGGGCTCGTGCGCGACCAGCAGCCCGAAGAACCGGAACCGAAGAAGAAGGCCGGGGCCAAGAAGGCCGAGGCCGATCTGGTGCCGGTCGTCGAGGTCGCCGCGCCCGCGCCCGTCGCAGCTGCGTCCGCCGCCGTTGCGGCCGCGCCCGTCGCAGCTGCGCCCGCTCCCGTTGCGCCCGCGCCCGCCGCGGCCGCGCCCGTCGCAGCTCCCCCCACACCGTCGTCTGCCGACGTGCCGTCGGCTCTCGCGCCCGCGGCACCGTCCACCGTTGCCGCGCCAGCTGGCGCATCCGCGGCGCCTGCCGCGCCATCACCGCTCGGCGAGGCCCCGCGCCCGCCCGTGTCGAGTCGACCGATGCCGCCCCGTCCGCCGGCGCCTGGTACCGCGCCGGCACCAGGTTCGCCGCCGCCCCGTCCGCCGGCACCTGGTATCGCGCCGCCGCCCCGTCCGCCGGCACCAGGTTCGGCGGGACTAGGCGCACCCGCGCCGCGCCCACCGATGCCCGATGGCGCGCCCGGCGCCCTGCCGCAGCGCCGCATCGTCTCCTCGGGTGGTGCCGACCCGGCGCGCCGGGCCGGCCCTTCGCTCGCTGGTCCGCCGCCAGGTGTCGCAGCGGCGTCGGCCGCGCCTGCGCCGAGCGCGCCCATTGCGCCGAGCGCGCCCAGCACGCCCACTGCACCCGCAAGTGGTGCGCCGACCGGTGAGCCACGCCGGCCGAACCGTCCGCTCGATCCCGGCTCGCGTGGTCCTCGCGCCGACGGACCGCGTCCCGGCGGTCCCATGTCGGCCACTGGCAAGCCCATTCCTCCCCCTCCCGGTCCCCCTCGTTCGCAGACCGGTCGCCCGATCCCGCCACCTCCAGGCCTCGGCGGTCGGCGTGCGGCGCCTCCCGGACCGGGCGCCCGGCCCAGTGGTCCTGGTGGTCCCAGTCGTGGTCCTGGTGGTCCTGGTGGTCCTGGTGGCCCCGGTCGTGGTCCTGGTGGTCCGGGCGGTCGTCCCTTCGGTGGCGGCGGCCCTGGCGGCCCCGGCGCTGGCCCCGGCGGTCGTCCCTTCGGTGGCGGCGGTCCCGCCGGCCCCGGTGGCGGTCCGGGCGGTGCGCCTGGTCGTGGCGGCCCGGGCGGTGGCCCCGGTCGTGGTGGCCCGGGCGATCGTCATCGTCAAGGGCAGCGCCGCAAGGGTCGTCGGCGTCGGGTCCGCGAGGAACTGCAGCCGATGGGTCTGCCGACGTACACGCCTATGGACGCCGCGGTTCCCGATGGCGTCATCGTGGTCGAGCGCGCCACGACACCGCAGGATCTGGGACCCAAGCTGAACCGCACTGCGGCCGACGTCGTGCGCTTCCTCATGCAGCACGGCGAGATGGTCACTGCGACCCAATCGCTCACCGACGACATGATCGAGTTGTTCTGCGCCGAGATCGGGGCCTCCATCCGGCTCGTTGATCCGGGGCAGGAGCAGGAGATCGAGCTGCTCAAGCTGCTCGACGTCGAAGAGGACATCGACGACGACACCTACGAGACCTACCCCGAGCGCGCCCCAGTCGTCACGGTCATGGGCCACGTCGACCACGGCAAGACCAAGCTGCTCGATCAGATCCGCAATGCGAACGTGGTCGCGGGCGAAGCCGGAGGCATCACCCAGCACATCGGTGCGTACCAGGTAGTTCGCGACGGTCGCGCCATCACGTTCATCGACACCCCGGGCCACGAGGCGTTCACCGCCATGCGCGCCCGTGGCGCAGATGCCACCGACATCGTGATCCTCGTGGTCGCGGCCGACGACGGCGTCATGCCTCAGACCATCGAGGCGCTGAACCACGCCAAGGCGGCCCAGGTGCCGATCGTGGTCGCGATCAACAAGATCGACCGCGATCAGGCCGACCCCCAGCGCGTCATGACCCAGCTCGCCGAGCGGGGCCTCGTGCCCGAGCAGTGGGGCGGTGACACCATCATGATCGAGGTGTCGGCGCTGCAGAACTTCGGCATCGACGACCTGCTCGACAACGTGCTGGTCGTCGCCGACCTGGAGAACTTGCGGGCGCCCCTCACGGGCCGCGCTCAGGGCGTGGTGCTCGAAGCGCACCTCGACATCGGTCGCGGTTCGGTGGCCACCGTGCTCGTGCAAAAGGGCACGCTGAAGGTCGGCGATCCGCTGGTGGCTGGCTCTGCGTGGGGTCGTGTCCGGGCGCTCATCAACGATCAGGGCGAGCAGATCAAGGTGGCCCCGCCATCGACCCCGGTCCAGGTGCTCGGCTTGTCCGACGTCGCTGGCGCGGGTGATCGCTTCGTGGTGGCCCCCAACGAAAAGGTCGGGTCCAAGGTCGCCGGTATCCGAGAGCACTGGAAGCGGGTGGCGAGCCTTGCTCGCGACGCGCACGCCATGGCCGGCGGCGCCAAGCTCGAAGACATCTTCGATCAGATCAAAGCCGGCGAGACCGCCACGCTCAACGTGGTCATCAAGGCCGACGTCACCGGTTCGCTCGAGGCGCTCACCGATAGCTTGCGGCGACTCGAACGCCCCGACGTCAAGGTGGCCTTCATCCACCGCGGCGTGGGTGGCATCACCAAGAGCGATATCGAGCTCGCGGCCACGTCCAACGCCACGCTCATCGGTTTCAACGTTCGTCCCGATCGCAATGCGCGCGCGTTGGCCGAATTGCAGAAGGTCGAGATACGCAACTACGAGATCATTTATCAGGTCATCGAAGACGTGCAGAACGCCATGCTCGGCCTGCTCGCCCCGGTGTACGAAGAGATCGTCACCGGAGACGCTGAGGTGCGCGAGATCTTCAGCGTGCCGCGCGTCGGTCGGGTGGCCGGCTGCATGGTGCTCAATGGCACCATTGGTCGCGGTTCGAAGGTCCGCTTCCTCCGGGACGGAACCATCATCTGGAAGGGCGAGATCTCGTCGCTGCGTCGCGGCAAGGACGACGTGCGCGAGGTCCATGCGGGCTTCGAGTGCGGCATCGGTCTCTCCGACTTCCAGGATCTGCGGTCGGGCGACATCATTGAGACGTTCGACCTCCGCGAGGTCCCGCGCTCCTGATCACCTGCGCCATGGTTGCCGCGAGTGGGTGTCGAGCGATACAGTTCAACTAATCGGGCGCATTAGGTGGCGCTCGCACCACTCACGTCGCAAAAAAGTTCAACAATGCAAACGTCCTCGGGGTTGGGTGTAACTCCCAACCGGCGGTGACTGGATCGGTCCGCGAGGGCTGCCAGAAGCCCGCGAACCCTGGTCCCGCTCGCGGGGCCCGGGCCGACCAGGTGCAAGTCCTGGGCCGACGGTCACAGTCCGGATGGGAGAGGGCGCCAGCTGACCACGCAGTGCGTGCCTCGTCGGCGCGCCCTGCCACGCCGTGCTGCGCGCGCTGTCCGAATGCCCCCGGGGCACGAGGAGGCTCCGCAGTGTTCACGGGCATCATCGAAGAACTCGGTCAGGTCCGCGAGCGTTTCCCCGCGGGCGCATGCGAGCGCTTCGTGATCGGCGCGATGACCGTGTTGAGCGATGTCTCGCTCGGCGCGTCGATCGCGGTCAACGGTGCATGTCTCACGGTCATCGAATGGGGCCCCGACTGGTGGGCCGCCGAAGCGGTCCCCGAAACGCTCCGGTGCACCAACCTCGGTGCGCTGGTCGTGGGGGACAGGGTCAACCTTGAGCGCCCGCTGGCTGCTGCGGCGAGGCTCGGAGGGCACATCGTGCTCGGCCACGTCGACGCCACGATCCCGTTGCTCGGAAGACGCATCCTCGACGCCATGTCGCCCGACACGGGAACCGTCGAGCTCACCTTCGGGCTTCCCGCGTCTCTCGCCCCGTTCGTGGTCGAGAAGGGTTCGGTCGCCATCGATGGCATCAGCCTCACTGTTGCCTCCGTCGGTCGAGACGAACGCGGCCGCCATACGTTCGATATCGCCGTGATCCCGCACACCCGGCAGGTGACCACGCTCGGCGTGCGCAACCCCGGCGACTTCGTCAACTTCGAAGCCGACTATCTCGCGAAGGTCGTGGGCCGACTGGCCGCGCCGTATCGCGACGCATTCCTCGGTGACGGTTTCATCGCCGACAGTTTTCCCGGTGATCGGGACAGGGAGGGGCAGCAATGACCGAAATGGCACGCTTCCGCGCGGGGGCGCTCCGCGTCGAGGCGGCAGTGACCGCGATTGCCCAGGGCGAGTTCGTGGTCGTCGCCGACGACCACGACCGCGAGAACGAAGGCGATCTGATCATCGCCGCCGACGCGGTGACCGCCGAAAAGATCGCGTTCATGGTTCGCCACACGAGCGGCCTGATCTGTGTCGGCATCACCAACGAGCGAGCCGATGAGTTGCAACTGCCGCTGATGGTGGCCCAGAACACCGAGGCCATGGGCACGGCGTTCACGGTGTCGATCGACTTCCTTGCGGGGAACTCCACGGGCATCTCGGCCGCTGACCGGGCCCGCACCATCCTGGCGCTCGGCGACCCGGGTGTGCGGCCCGAGGAGTTCTCCCGGCCGGGCCACATCTTCCCGCTGCGCGCCCGGCTCGGTGGCGTCCTCCGACGCCCCGGCCACACCGAGGCGTCGGTCGACCTCGCCCGCCTCGCTCGTCGCTATCCAGCGGGTGCATTGTGCGAGATCGTCAACGAGGACGGCTCCATGGCCCGTGGCGCCGACCTCACCGAGTTTGCCGAGCGTCACGGCTTGGTCTACGTGACCGTGTCCGACCTGGTGGCCTACCGTCGGCGTTTCGAACCCCTCATCGAGCCGGTGGGCATAGCCCGTATCCCTACGCGTCACGGCGATTTCAAGGCGCATGCGTACCGGTCGGTGCTCGACAACGTGGAGCACGTCGCGTTCGTACGCGGCACCATCGTCGGGTCCGAGAACGTGCTGGTCCGGGTCCACTCCGAGTGCCTCACCGGCGACGTGATCGGTTCACTCCGCTGCGACTGCGGCCCCCAGCTCGACGCAGCCATGGCCCTGATCGCCGAGGAGGGCACGGGCGTCGTCGTCTACCTCCGCGGGCAGGAAGGCCGGGGCATCGGGCTCGGCCACAAGCTCCGCGCGTACGAGCTGCAGGACTTGGGTCACGACACCGTCGACGCGAACATCGCGCTGGGCCTGCCGGTCGACTCGCGCGACTACGGCGTGGGTGCGCAGATCCTCTCCGATCTCGGCGTGACCACGTTGCGACTCCTCACCAACAACCCGGCCAAGTACGGCGGCCTCGCGTCGTATGGCCTCGAGATCACGGCGCGAGTGTCGATCGAGATCGAACCGAATCCCGAGAACGCCCGATATCTCGAGACCAAGCGCGAGCGCATGGGTCACGTGCTGCAGGTCCACGAGGGCGGCGCGAACTCCAAGGAGGCCAACGGATGATCGTGCACGAAGGCAACCTCAGCGGTGCCGGTATCCGGCTGGGCATCGTCGCCGCCCGCTTCAACGAGACGGTGGTGCGCACGCTGGTGAACGGGGCCGTTGATGTGGCCCGTCGCGCCGGCGTGGCCGACGACGCCATCGAGCTCGTTTGGGTGCCCGGAGCGTTCGAGATCCCGGTGGTCGCCGCGACGCTGGCGTCGAGCGGCCGGGTCGACGCAGTCTTGTGCCTGGGCGCGGTCATCCGCGGCGACACCCCGCACTTCGATTACGTGGCCGGCCAAGCGGCCAGTGGCGTGGCCAAGGTTGGCCTCGACACCGGCGTGCCCGTGATCTTCGGGGTGCTCACCACCGACACTGCCGAACAGGCCGAGGCCCGCGCCGGCGGCAAGGCTGGCAACAAGGGCGCCGATGCTGCGCTGGCGGCCATCGAAACCGTTAACGTGCTGCGCTCCCTGCGAGGCTGACCAGCGCCGACGAGCGGCGAGGTGGGAACCGTCGCGCTGGCACCATCTGGTAGGTCGTCCACGTCACGGCGGCCACCGATGCCTGTCGGACAGTCCTGGCCATCTCCGAGATTGGCAGCAGCGTGATCCTCTGAGGCGTGGCCCACCTGCGGGCGTAGCCTGGCCAGCCCATGCATGTGCTCGCTACCCCGTAGCCATCGCCGAGACCGAGTGGCAGGACACCTGGCAACGCTCCCAACTCGGAATTGCCGCGGTGTCGTCGAGCGCTCGGGTGATACAAGAGATCATGGACGACGCCGAACGGTTCGTTTGGTCGTTTCCCGACATCGAAGTGACCGAAGTTCGACGACACTGGCTCGAAGAGGACTGACCATGGCACCACCACGCCGACGCCGCACCACGAGCTCCGCTCGCGGGTACGACCGCGCCGATCGCCTCAGCGAGCTCCTGCGCGAGATCATCGCGGAGACGCTCGATCACATCGACGATGACCGCTTGCAGTTGGTCACGGTGACCGCGGTCGAGGTCGACCGCGAGCTTGAGCACGCGAAGATCTATTACACGTGCCTTGACGGCAACGACCTCGCCGACGATGTCGTCGAAGCCTTCGCCGAGCAGCGTGGGCGCGTGCGCAAGGCCATCGGCGTGCAGGCCAAGGTGCGCCGCGTGCCAAACCTGACGTTCCTCCCCGACAACGTGCTCCGCAGCGCGCAGCGAATCGAGGAGATCCTCGCCAAGATGCCGCGGCTGCCCGATGCCCCAGAGCCTGTCGTGACATCGGATGCCGACGCGGGTGCGGTCGTCGCGAACGACGCCGACGATGGCCGCTGAACTGCACGGGTTCGCGGTGGTCGACAAGGCTGCCGGATGGACATCCCACGATGTCGTCGCCAAGTCGCGCGGCATCCTGCGCACCCGCAAGATCGGCCATTCCGGCACCCTCGACCCCGACGCCACAGGCGTGCTCGTGCTGGGGATCGGCCACGCGACGAGGTTGCTGAAGTACTGCACCGCGTTCGGCAAGTCGTACGTGGGCGAGATCGTGTTCGGCGTCGAGACCGCCACGCTCGACGCAGCGGGCGCGGTGACCGCGACCTACGACATGCGCTCGATCACCGCCGACGCGGTGAACGCGGCCACGCATCGATTCGTGGGTGACATCGAGCAGATCCCACCCATGGTCAGCGCGATCAAGATCGACGGCAAGCGCCTTCACGAGCTGGCTCGCCAGGGCATCGAGGTGGAGCGCGCACCGCGTCCGGTGCACGTGTCACGCTTCGCGGTCGAGGAGCTCGTGCCCGATGCCGCTGGCAACCCGGTGTACCGCTGCGAGGTCGACTGTTCTTCGGGCACCTACATCCGCACCCTCGCGGCCGATCTCGGCACGGCGTTGGGCGGCGGCGCCCACCTCCGAGCACTGCGCCGGACCGCCGTTGGTTCGTTCACGCTCGCGCAGGCTGTTGCCCTCGAGGCGCTCGGGCCGGACCACGTGGTCTCGCCGGCGTTCGGGATGAGCTCCTTCGGTCTCCACGAGGTCGACGAGGCCACCGCAGCTCTCGTCGCGAACGGACGCGTGCTGCCGCTCGAGGTGCTCGGGGTGCACGGCGACGGCCCTTGGCCGCTGTGCGATGGGTCGGGGGTCCTGCTCGCCGTGTACGAGCGGCACGGGGCCGGCACGGCCAAGCCATCCGTGGTTCTCCCGACGGCGTTCGCGCCTGTCGGGCGCGGCGACGAGCCGCAGGACAGCTAGCGTCGGCATCCATGCAGGTCTTGCAGGATCGCCGGGATCGGCTCGCGCCCGGTGCGGCGACCGCGATCAGCATCGGTGTCTTCGACGGCGTCCATCTGGGCCATCAACACGTGCTGCGCCAGCTGCGCGCCGATGCCGAACGGCTCGGCGTCGCGTCCGCGGTCGTCACCTTCGACACGCACCCGGCGTTGGTGCTGCGTCCGGAAAGTGCGCCCCGGCTGCTGACCACGTTGCCGCAGAAGCTCGAGCTGCTCGCGGCCAACGGCGTCGACGTGGTGTACGTCGTGCACTTCGACCAGGAACGTGCGGGCACCACCGCCGAGGAGTTCGTGCGCGAGGTGTTCGTCGACTCGCTCCGGGCTCGGGCCATCGTGGTGGGCGAGGACTTCCACTTCGGGAAGGACCGTCGCGGAACCGTCGCCCGGCTGCGCGAGCTCGGGGCCGATGCCGGTTTCGTCGTACGCGGGCTCGAGCTCATCCGGCACGCGCCTGGTGCGCTCGAACCGGTCACCTCCACGGCAGTGCGGCGCGCCCTCGCGGGCGGCGATGTCACCGCGGCATCCGCGATGCTCGGGCGCCCCTACGAAGTGCGTGGCACCGTGGTCCCCGGAGCCGGTCGCGGCGCACCGCTCGGCTTCCCCACAGCAAACATCGATGTTCCCGCACAGATGGCGTGGCCCGCCGACGCGGTCTACGCCGGTTGGTATGAGCGGCCTGACGGCTCGCGTTGGCCGGCCGCGATCAACATCGGTCGCCGTCCGACCTTCGTCCAGCATGCGGCCACCTCGGTGATCGAGGCGCACCTCATCGGCTCTCGGGTCGAACTGCTCGGCGAGGATGCACGGCTGAGCTTCGTCGAGTTGCTCCGCTCCGAGCAACGCTTCAGCGATGCGGAGGCGCTGGTCGCTCAACTTCAGCGCGACGTCGACGCGGCACGAACGGTCCTGGCTGCACACGAGCCCTGACCGCGCCACCGGCACCGGTGGGCGCGGTGGATCGCGGATATCGGCCGATCTCGACGGCGGCGGGTGCCTACCGTTCGTTCGCTCGGCGCTTCGGCACCACCGGCGGTGCCGGCTTGTAGTCGTGGCGTGCTTCCACGAGCAGCTCGTGGGCCCGGGCCCGGTCGCCCCAGTGGCTGGTCTCGGTGGACTTGCCGGGTTCGAGTGCCTTGTAGACCTCGAAGAAGTGGTCGATCTCCGAGCGGAGCAGCGCCGGCAGGTCGTCGAGGTCCTGGATCTGGTCCCATCGGGGGTCGCCGTAGGGGACCGCCATGATCTTGGCGTCGGGACCAGCTTCGTCGCGCATCTCCATGACGCCGACCGGTCGGGCCCACACGTGCACGCCGGGGAAGACCGGCTCGTCCATGAGCACGAGGATGTCGATCGGGTCGCCGTCGCCCGCGAGCGTGAGCGGGATGAACCCGTAGTTGGCGGGGTAGCGCGTGGCGGTGAACAACATACGGTCGAGCCACACGTCCCCGCTGTCGTCGTCGATCTCGTATTTGTTGCGCGAGTCGCGGGGGATCTCGATGATCGCCTCGACCCGGTGCGGGTACTCGGGGCCTGGCTTGTGACCGATGGAACTCATTGTGCTGCCTCGGGTTGGTCTCGTTCGAGCTCGTGACGCTTCGCAGTTCGTAGCGACAAAAGCACCGTGATTGTGAGCGCCCCGGCGATGAACCCGAGCGAGATGGGTGTGGGGATGGGGATCTGGTGTGCGAGCAGCATCTTCAACCCGACGAAGGCGAGGATCGCGCCGAGGCCAAGGTTGAGGTGCACGAGCTTGTCGCTCGCACCGATGAGCAAGAAGTAGATAGAACGGAGGCCCATGATGGCGAAGGCGTTCGAGGTGAAGACGATGAACTGGCTACGACTCACCGCCAGCACGGCGGGCACCGAGTCGACAGCGAACAGCACATCGGTGAGCTCAACCATGATGAGCACCAGGAAGAGCGGGGTCGCGAAGCGTCGCCCGAACTCTCGGACGAAGAGCCGGTCGCCGCGGTAGCCCTCGGTGACCGGCAGGACGCGGCGGGCCAACCGGAAGATGGGGTTGTGCTCGGGGTCGACCTCGGTCTCATCCTGGGTGGTGAGCTTGACCGCGGTGTAGATGAGGAACGCCCCGAACACGTACTCGATCCACGAGAAACGCTCGAGCAGTGCGACGCCGGCGAAGATGAAGGCCGCCCGGAGCGCCAAGGCACCGAAGATGCCCCAGAACAACACCCGACGCTGATGTTCGAGCGGCACCTTGAAGTAGCCGAAGATCACCGCCCAGACGAACACGTTGTCGACCGAGAGGCTCTCCTCGATCACGTAGCCGGTGAGGTACTGGCCGGCCGCCGAATTGCCGAGCGTGGCCGCGAGCACCCCGGCGAAGCCCACGCCGATGACGATCCAGATCGATGTGCCGATCGCCGCGGCCCGTAGCGTGATTTCGGCCTCTTGGCGGCGAAAGATCACGAGATCGACCGCGATGAACGTGGCGAACACCGCGATCGCGGCGATCCAGGCCCAGGCGGCAACGTGGATGTCGGCGCCCGGGATGTCGCTCGACGACGCGAGTAAGGAAGCGGCCGGCGAGAACATGACGAACAGATACGGTAGCGACCAGGGCTGCGGGGGCGGTGGTTCTCGGCCAGGACGAGCCATGACGCACACCGCCGGGCGACGGGCCACGGGTCCGGCCGAGGTCCGGCCGAGGTGTGCTGGTACGATTCCGGGGTCGTGCGAACGCACGTCTGCTCCGGGTGTCGTACTGATGCGCTGCGTGTCGAACGCTCGTGCGTCCAACGCACTCTGGGGCCGGGTCCTATGCCCACCTCGACGAAAGAGACTTGTTTCCTTCATGGCCGAAAACCTGCCCCCGAAGTCCGCGACCATTGCGGCCCACGGCCTGCACGCTTCCGACACCGGGTCTCCCGAGGTCCAGATAGCGCTCCTCACGGCTCGCATCAACCACCTCACCGAGCACCTCAAGGTCCACAAGAAGGACCACCACAGCCGTCGCGGCCTCCTGATGCTCGTTGGTCAGCGTCGCCGCATGCTCGACTACGTCCGCAAGACCGACGTCGAGCGCTACCGCTCGATCATCGCCCGCTTGGGCCTGCGCCGATAGCAGAATCCATATGACGCACGGGCGGCCTTCGCGACAACGGGGTGGCCGCCCGCTTGCGTCGGCCCTGTTCCCGTACCTTTCCAAAAACCCACGCGGCACCGTTCCGCGGGTCAGTTGCCAGTTGCCTGTTGCTCGGCGTCACCGACGTCGAGAGGCGGACAACTGGAGAGCTGGCCCCGACGAATGCGGACCAACAGGTGTGCCGCACCCACCAATCCAGGAGTTTCCATGGCCAATGTCCACACCGTTTCGGGCGGCGTCTCCGGCGCGTCCGACAAAGTTCTGTCCTTCGAGACCGGCAAGCTCGCGGGCCTCGCCGACGGCGCGGTCGTCGCCCGTCTGGGCGACACCACCGTCCTCGTCACCGCCACGGCGGCCAGGTCGGTCCGTGACGGCATCGACTTCTTCCCGCTCACCGTCGACATCGAAGAGCGTTCGTACGCCGCAGGCAAGATCCCCGGCTCGTTCTTCCGTCGCGAGGGCCGCGCCCCCGACTCGGCGATCCTCACCTGCCGCCTGATCGACCGGCCGCTGCGCCCGTCGTTCCCCGAGGGCTTCCGCAATGAGGTCCATGTGGTCGGCACCGTGCTCGGCGCCGACATGCACAATCCCTACGACGTGCTCGCCATCAACGGCGCGTCGGCCGCGCTCATGCTGTCGGGCATTCCCTTCGACGGCCCGATCGGCGCCGTACGCGTGGCCTACACCACCGACGGCGTGTGGCTGCCGCACCCCACTTTCGAAGAGGGTGACGAGTCCACCTTCGAGCTCGTGGTGGCTGGACGGGCGCTCGACAACGGCGACGTCGCCATCATGATGGTCGAAGCTGGCGGTACCGAGAAGTCGTTCGAGTACTACGCCGATGGTGCCCCCAAGGTCGACGAAGCGGCGCTTGCCGCAGGTCTCCAGGCCTCGAAGACCTGGATCATGGAGTCGATCGTGCTGCAGCGTCAGCTGCTCGATGCCGCGGGCCGCAAGCCCACCGTCGACTACGTCGCCCAGATCGACTACACCGACGCCATCTACGACGCGGTGTACGCCGCTGGCGCCACCCGCCTGGCCGCGTCGCAGCAGATCTCCGACAAGGCCGCCCGTCAGGCCGCCGAGAACAAGGCCAAGGCCGAGATCCTCGCTGAGTTGGGCGCCAAGTTCGCCGACGAACCCAACGGCGAGAAGTACCTCAAGGCGGCCATCCGTTCGGTCACCAAGAAGATCGTGCGCAAGCGCATCGTCGAAGAAGGCGTCCGCATCGACGGCCGCGGCGTACGCGACATCCGCCCGCTGTCGTCCGAGGTCGGCCTGCTCCCCACGGCGCACGGTTCCGGTCTGTTCCAGCGCGGCGAGACCCAGGTACTCAACATCTGCACGCTCGGTATGCAGCGCATGGATCAGATGATCGACGGCATCGACCCGACCACCCGCAAGCGCTACATGCACCACTACAACTTCCCGCCGTTCTCCACCGGCGAGACGGGTTTCATGCGTGGCCCGAAGCGCCGCGAGATCGGCCACGGCCTCCTCGCCGAGCGTGCGTTGTTCCCGGTCATTCCCTCGCTCGAGGATTTCCCTTACACCATCCGCACCGTGAGCGAGGTGCTGTCCTCGAACGGCTCCACCTCCATGGGCTCGGTGTGCGGCTCCTCCCTGTCGCTCATGGATGCCGGTGTGCCGATCAAGGCGCCGGTGGCTGGCATCGCCATGGGTCTCGTCTACGCCGAGGGCAAGTACACCACCCTCACCGACATCCTCGGTGCCGAGGACGCCTTCGGCGACATGGACTTCAAGGTGGCTGGCACGGCCGACGCGGTCACGGCGTTGCAGCTCGACACCAAGATCGACGGCATCCCCGCCGATGTGTTGGCCGCTGCGCTCGATCAGGCCAAAGAAGCCCGCCTGGCCATCCTCGCGGTCATGGCCACGGCCATCGCGGCGCCCCGCGACGACGTGGGCAGCAACGCCCCGAAGATCATCAGCTTCGAGATTCCGATCGACAAGATCGGCGAGGTCATCGGCCCCAAGGGCAAGGTCATCAACGCCATCCAGGCCGAGACCGGCGCCAGCATCTCCGTCGACGACGACGGCTCGGTGGGCAAGGTGTCCATCGCGTCGCCCGACCGTGACATCGTGGCCGAGGCCGAGCGCCAGATCCGCCTCATCCTCAACCCGCCCACCGCGGGCGTGGGCGAGATCTACATGGGCCGGGTTGTCAACATCACCAAGTTCGGTGCGTTCGTCAACATCCTCCCCGGTCGTGACGGCCTCGTGCACATCTCCAAGCTCGGTGGCGGCAAGCGCATCGACCGGGTCGAAGACGTCGTCGATCTGGGCGACGAGATCGAGGTCCGGGTCGAGGACATCGACCCGAATGGCAAGATCTCGCTCGTCCCCGTCGGGGCCCCCGCCGGGGAGGCCTCCCCAAAAGCTGATGGCCCGGCGCGTGCGTCGGGCCTCACCGCCGAGGCCGGCGAAGACCATGTGGCCTCGTCCAACAGCGGTGCATCGAGCAGCGTGAACGTGTCCTTCGAGGATGCGTTCGATGCGGAACTCGCGGCTGACCTCGGGGTTCTCGGGCCCGAGTCGCGTCCGCTCCGCGACGACGGTGGTCGGCGCCCGAGTGGCGATCGCGGCGGCCGTGGCGGAAGCCGGGGCGGCGACCGTGGTGGTCGCAGCGGCGGTGGCGGCGGTCGACGCCGCTGAGCGCTGCACCGCATCTGTTCGATCCGGACGTCTCGCTGACTACCCTGCCTAACGGGCTTCGCGTGGTCACCGAGACGATGCCGGCCGCGCGCTCCATAGCCCTCGGCTGTTGGGTCGCGGTCGGCAACCGGGACGAACCCGAATCCGTGGCCGGCGCGTCGCACTTCTGCGAGCACCTGCTGTTCAAGGGCACGGCCTCGCGCAGTGCCCGAGAGATCGCCGAACTGGTCGACGCGACCGGCGGCGACATGAACGCGTACACCACGAAGGAGTACACGGCGTTCTATCTCCGCGTACCCGCGTCGGACTTCCCGCTCGCCCTCGACATCTTGTGCGATGTCATCTCGTCGCCGGCGCTTCGCGAGAACGACGTCGAGTCCGAGCGCGATGTCATCCTCGAGGAGCTCCACCTCCAGCTCGACGAGCCCGACGATCTGGTGCACACCGAGCTGTCTGCGGCGCTGTTCCCCGGCCATGCGCTCGGATGGGAGATCCTCGGTACGGCCGACACGATCGGCTCGATGTCGGCCGATGCGATTCGCTCGTTCCACGCCGAGTGGTACCGACCGGCCAACCTGGTGTTCGCGGCCGCCGGTCCCATCGAGCACGGCGCCTTCGTTGCGGCGATCGCCGCGGCGTTCCCGTCATCTGACGGTGGCCAGGCGCCGGAGCGCGTCGCGCCGATCACGCCGCCGGTGCTGCACCGGGTCGTGCCGCGAAAGGTCGAGAGTGTGCACGTCGCGCTCGGGTGGCGCGCGTTCGGCCACCACGATCCCGATCGTCACGCGCTCGCCGTGCTCAACCAGATCCTGGGGGCCGGCATGTCGAGCCGGTTGTTCCAAGAAATTCGCGAGGAGCGCGGCCTCGCGTATTCGGTGTTCTCGTCGGTTGCCACCTATGAGGACGCGGGCGTGCTCAGCATCTACGCCGGCACCGCCAAGGCAAAGGTGCGCGAGTTGCTCGACGTGGTACGTGACCAGATCGCCGAGATCTCGTCCACGGGTGTCACCGACCACGAACTGCGGGTGGCCAAAGGAGCGTTCGCCGGTTCCACGGTCATCAACCTCGAGGACACCGGCAATCGCATGGCCCGTCTCGCGACCAGCATCACGTTGCGCAACATGGTTACACCGATCGATGCGTACCTCCGGGCGATCGACGCGGTCGACCGCCCGGCGCTCGTGCGCGTGGCCGCGCGGGTGCTCGAGGCCGAACCCACGCTTGCCGCCGTGGGCCCGGTGCGCGACCGCGACATCCGTTGGCCCGGCGCTTCGCGACCCTGACTTCAGGGCCGTCGGCCCGTCGCGCCGATGGTCGCGGATAATATTCCTGCCATGACGATTCGTGTCGGAGTGTTCGGCGCCGGTGGGCGTATGGGTGTCGCGGTCTGCAAGGCAGTTGCCGCCGACCCGGAGCTTGAGCTTGTCGCGGCCGTCGACCCGCACCATGCCGGCATCGACCTGCGCCAGGTGGCCAAGGTCGATGCGCCCGACCTGCAGGTTGCGGCCAGCGCCGACGAGTTCCTCCGAGCCAACGTTGACGTCGCCGTCGACTTCACCGTGGTCGACGCGGCGCGCCAGAACCTGGTGTACCTCGCTGAGCACGGCATCCATGCGGTGGTTGGTACCACGGGGTTCACCGACGAGGACTACGCCACGTTCGAGTCGGTGTTCGTCGACAGCAACTGCATCGTCGCCCCCAACTTCGCGATCGGGGCAGTGCTCATGATGCGCTTCGCCGAGATGGCCGCACCGTTCTTCGAGTCGGCCGAGATCATCGAACTGCATCATGACAAGAAGGTCGACGCGCCGTCGGGCACCGCGATGATGACGGTGCAGCGCATGGCGGCGGCATCAGCCGATTGGGCGCCTGACCCCACCGAGAAGATCAACCTGCCCGGCGTGCGGGGTGGTCGCGGTCCCGGAGGGATCGCGGTGCACTCGGTGCGGCTGCGCGGTGTGGTGTCGCACCAGGAGGTGCTGCTCGGCACTACCGGTCAATCGCTGTCGATCCGCCACGACAGCTACGACGTCTCGTCGTTCATGCCGGGCATCCTGCTCGCGGTCAAAGGCATTGCCGACGTCCCGGGCGTCACCCTCGGTCTCGAGCCCCTGCTCGGCCTCTGACCCCGAACGGGTCTGCCACATGATCCGTAGAAACGCCCTCGACGGCCTCGCGACAGCCTGACCGCGGTGCTTGTTGGCGCGTGAACCACCGCACAGGGGGATAGCGCGCCGACAAGCAGACCAAACCAGGCCACAACAGCCCCGAGACTGACCGAGCCGCCCCTACAAGGGCATTTTCGTCACCATGCTCGCGGAGGCCGAAGGTTCGAGCATGCCGAGGGCGAGGGCGGTGCTGAGGCCGGCGAGCGAGAGGCCGTCGCGCACCTCGCCGGTGCGGATGAGGTCGGCCAGCCGCGCAACGGTGACCCACTCGATGCGTTCGGACTCGCTGGGATCGGTCGGTTCGCCCACGTAGGTCGCGCTGCGTGCGAGGAACACGTGGAAGGTCTGATCGCTCACGCCGTTCGTGGGGTGGAACGTGCACACGTGCTCGAGCGGGCCTGCGGCCCAGCCCGACTCCTCGATCGCCTCGCGCAGTGCGCCTTCTTGCGCAGTCTCTTCTTGTTCGACGTTGCCGCCCGGAATCTCCCAGCCCCACGTGTCGGTGATGAACCGATGGCGCCACAACAACAACACGCCGCGCGTGGGGTCGTGCAGGATCACGCCGGCTGCGGGACGCGGGAAGCGCACCACGTGGTGATCGAAGCGCGCCCCGCCCGGTATCTCGATGTCGACAAGCGCCAGCTCGACCCATTCGCTCGAGTACAGCGATCGTTCCCCGTGTACGTGCCAGCGCATGCGCGGAGTCTGACATGCACACGCGGCCGCTCGATCAGCGGGTGGCGACGATGAGGAACTCCATCTGGCCGTTGTCGCGCACGTTCGCGACGCCGGCGAACGTGGGGCTCGGGATGGTGTAGTCGGCCCACACCATTGCGACGGTTCCGAGCATGCGGATCTCGGTGGTCGACACGAGCGTGTAGGCCACGTCGAAGGTGACCTTCTTGGTGACGCCGTGAATGGTGAGGGCACCGGTGGCGGAGGCCTTCTTCTCGGCACCGACCGCGGGGACGGAGCCGAAGCTGATGGGCGCGCTGAGCGTGAACGTGGCCTTTGGGAACTGCGCCGTGTTGAGGATGCGGGACTGCACCTGACCATCGCGGCGGCTGCTGTCGCTCGCGAGCTTGGTGAGGTCGGTGATGGCATCGACTGCTGTAACGGACGTACTGGCAATGACGACGGTGCCGGTGACCGCGTTGGTACGCCCAACCGCCACATTGTTGGCCAACCCGCCCACGAGGTCCTCGGTGACCCGGTAGCCGACCTGCGATGCCGTGGTGATCTTCCACGTCCCGTCGAGGTTGGTGGTTGCGCTGGAAGTGCCGGCGGTGGCGGTGGGGGCGATGGTGGTGGCGGCGACGCTGTTGAGCGTGAGCGGTGGCGGCGCATCGGATTTGATGAACGCGAAGTAGACGGTCACCGCGGCGATCACGACGACTACGAGGGCACCGACTCCTCCGAGGAGGCGCTTTCGACTCGACTGCATGATTCGTTCCTTTGCCAGTTGGCGCCACGCGGTGGGGCTGCGCTCGTGGCGTGACGATCGCCAGACCATTCGGGAGAATACGTCGCGGCGATGTGCGAGGTTCAACGACGCGCGGAAAATTCCTAAAGCACCAATAGCGGTTGACGCTCGGGCCGCCTGCGGGGTGCGCGGGCGCAACCGGTAGGGTCGACCGACGTGTACCGGTTCGCGCTGCGCCCGAAGTGGATCCTGTCGCATCTGTTCGTCATCGGGCTCGCGGTGCTCTTCGTCAACCTCGGGTTCTGGCAGCTGCGCCGCCTCGACCAACGGCAGGCGTTCAACGAGACGATCCGCGCTGCGCTCACCCAAGGGCCGATCCCGCTCGTGCCCGGGGTCATGCCTTCGGAATGGGAACGGGTCGAACTTCAGGGCAGATACCGCCCCGGCACCGACGTGCTCGTGGCCAACCGGGTACAGAACGATCAGTCGGGCTACTGGGTGCTCAGCGCGTTCGACACCGCCGAAGGAACCCTGGTGGTCGACCGTGGGTTCGTGCCCCGGTCACTCGTCGCCCAGGGCAGCCTCGCGGTGAGCGCACCGCCGTCCGGCACCGTGGATCTGGTCGGTACCGTGCAGAAATCGCGACGTGGGGTCTTCGCCACGAGCGTGGGCACGTCGAAGGTCATCGAGATCAGCCAGGTCGATGTGGGCAAGCTGGGGGAGCGTTGGGGCGCCACGATGCTGCCGTTCTGGGTGCACGCGACGACCGCACAGGGAAGCCCCCTCGAAGCGGTGCTCGATCCGACCCTCAACAACGGATCGCATCTCAGCTACGCGTTCCAGTGGTTCATCTTCTCGATCATCGCGGTGATCGGATACCCGCTGATCCTGCGGCGCAACGCACGAGCTCGTGTCGGTGACATCGGCCCGTCGGACGATGCGCCCATGTAGCGATTCGTTGCCGTGGCCGGGCCGACAGATTCCGAGCTGCACGAGAACCTGCTCGCTACGCTCAATCCCGAGCGGGCTGACGAGTCCCAATGATCAGGCCCGCACTTCTGCGGCACCCTGGACGATTGCACCTGAGGAGTACCCATGGCGCGTTTTGGTCGCGTGATCACGGCGATGATCACCCCGTTCGACCGCGACGGATCGCTCGACCTCGACGGTGCCGCCAAGCTCGCCCAGTGGCTGGTCGACAACGGCAACGAAGGCCTGGTCGTGGCGGGCACCACCGGCGAGAGCCCCACGCTCACCCACGCCGAACAGATCGAGCTTGTCCGCATCATCGCTGATGCGGTCGATGTGCCCGTGATCGCGGGGGCTGGCTCGAACGACACTCGTGCGGCGATCGATCTCACCGAGCGAGCAACCCAGGCGGGTGCGGCGGCCATCTTGTCGGTCACGCCCTACTACAACCGGCCCTCGCAGGAAGGCCTCCTGCGCCATTACGCAGAGGTGGCCAAGGCCACCCACCTCCCGATCATGCTCTATGACATCCCGGCCCGTACCGGTCGCCGCATCGAGACCGCCACGGTGCTCGAGCTCGCGAACGCCCACCCCACGATCTGTGCCCTGAAGGATGCCGCGGGCAACATGGCCGACACGGCAGCGCTCATCGCGCAGGCCCCTCCGGGCTTCGAGGTGTACAGCGGCGAGGACACGCTCAACCTCGCGTTGCTCGCGGTTGGCGCGGTGGGCGTGGTGAGCGTCGCGTCGCACTGGTGCGGACTCGAGTGTCGAGACATGGTCGACGCGTTCCAGCGCGGCGACGTCGTTGCCGCACGTCAGATCAACCAGCGGCTCATCCCCAGCTGGGCCTTCGAGAGCGGAGACCGCAATCCGAACCCCATTCCCACGAAGGCCATGATGAAGGTCCTCGGGCTTCCCGGCGGCGATTGCCGTTCACCGATGGGCCCCGAGCCCGATGATCTCCAGGATCGCGCTCGCGCCGTGCTGGCGGGGCTCGGACGTTGAGCCGCCGCTCCGCAAGCCCCGGTTCGGCTGGCATCGGCACGGAAGCGCCGGTGCGGGTGCGGTTCTTCGGCGGACTCAGCCAGATCGGCCGTAATTGTGCCGCGATCGAGGCCGAAGGCAAGCTCCTGCTCATCGACTGCGGCCAGATGTTCTCCGATGACGCCAGCCCCGGTGTCGAAACGATCCTGCCCGATTTCGGCTTCTTGCGTGACCGCGCGGCCGACATCGTCGGGTGCATCGCGACCCACGGTCACGAGGACCACATCGGCGCGCTGCCGTTCCTGCTGCGCGACGTGAGCTTCCCGGTGTACTCCACGCGCTTCACCCTCGCGCTCGTGCGCCACAAGCTGGCTGAGGCGAACCTGCTCGACCGCTCGCAGCTCGTTGAGGTACACGACGGAGAGAAGGTGAAGATCGGCCCCTTCGACTGCGAGTTCTTGCCGGTCACGCACTCGACCCCGAGCGGCGTCATCTCGGTTATCCGCACATCGCAGGGCGTCATCGTGCACTCGGGTGACCTGAAGATCGACCCGACCCCGGTCGATCACCGCACCACCGATCTCGATCGCCTCGCCGAGATCGCGAGCACCGAGGGCGTCCGACTCCTGCTCGCCGATTCCACCAATGCGGACACGCCGGGACGCACCGCGAGCGAGACGCATATCGGGGACGTTTTGTCGGGGGTGTTCGCCGCGAACAGCGAACGCCGCATCATCGTCGCGTCGTTCGCGAGTCACATCCACCGTCTGCAGCAGGTGGCCGATCTCGCGATCGCCCAAGGCCGCACCGTGGTGCCCGTGGGACTGTCGATGGTCCGAAACTTCAAGCTTGCACGCGACCTCGGGCTGATGCACATCCCCGACCAGCACATCGCCGATGCCGACGAAGCTGAGCGTCTCGATCCAGCCAAGGTGTGCGTGGTGTGCACCGGTTCGCAGGGTGAGTACCGCAGCGCGTTGTGGAAGATGGTGCAGGGCGAGAACCGCTTCGTGGCCATCACGGTGGACGACACCGTGGTGTTCAGCTCGCACCCCATCCCCGGCAACGAATCGGCAGTGGCGCGCTTGCGCAACGGGCTGGCACGTCTCGGCGCCGAGGTCGTGCATAGCGGCCAGCTCGATGTGCACACCAGCGGCCACGCGAAGCAGGACGAGCTCGCCGATTTCCACCGCGTGGTCCGACCCGAGTTTTTCGTGCCGGTGCACGGTGAGCACGCGCACCTCGCGGCGCACGCCAAGTTGGCGCGCGGCATGGGCATGGCGGTCGACAACGTCGTCGTGTGTCTCGACGGTCAGAGCGTCGAGCTCTCCGACGCGGGCATCGCGCGCGGTCCCGAGACGTCGGGGGCGATGATCTACGTCGACGGTCGCGTCGGTGGGGTCGACGAAGCTGTGCTGCAGGAGCGTCGGGTGCTCGGCGAGAACGGGTTCGTCGCCGTATTCGTGGTCATCGACGACGACGAGCGCTCGCTGGTCGACGGACCCACCGTCATCAGTCGTGGGTGGGCCATCGACGATGATCTGGACAACCTCGAGGACGCCATCGCCGACGCCGTTCGCGCAAGCATCCTCGACGTTTTGAAGTCACGCGAACCAACACGAAAGAACATTGAACGTGTCATGCGGCGTTCGGCCGGTTCCACCGTTGCCGACCTCACGCGACGTCGTCCCATGATCATTCCCACGGTGACGTTCGCGCGCTGAGAGCGATCAGCGCAGGGCCTGCGCGCGAAGCGTGAGCCCTCACCGGAATCCGGTCGCGGCAGTGTTAGCGTTCTCGCACGATGGCGAAGCGGAAGAGAAGACGCTGCCGATCGCGTTCGGTCTTCGCGATCGCGTTCGACGGTCGCGGACACGACGTGTGGGGCATCGTTTTCGTGGTGTTCGGCCTCGTGGCCGCGCTCGGCATCTACACCGACCGCGCCGCGTTTCTCGGGGAAGCGATCGACGACACCACCGGCTGGCTGTTCGGTGTGGTCAATGTGTTCGTCCCCCTCATCGCGGTGCTCCTCGGCTACATGCTGATGCGCGGCCAGTCCGACGCGGCCCGCGCCACCGAGACCGTCGGCTCCGTCGTCGGTGCCGGCTTAGCGTTCGTGGTACTCGAAGGGTTCTGTCACCTCATCGGCGGCGAACCTGATCTGCATGCCGGCGCAGCGGCGCTTGGCGAAGCCGGGGGCATCATTGGCTGGGGTATCGCACATCCGTTGCAAGCCATTGCGTCGGTGTACGGCGCAGTGCTCATTCTCGGCGCGGTCGGTCTCGTCGGCGCGCTGTTGTTCACCGGTATGCCTATGGCCACGTTGCTCGACTCGCTCGGGCGTATGGTCGGTCCGCTGACCGAGGCCGGTGGTCGATTCTTCGCCTCGTTGTTCCGCGTCGGTCCTGAACAGCGCGCCGCCCGTCGGCGCGCGGTCGCCGAGCAACTCGAGACCGAGTTCGACGAAGCCGACGACTACGACGCGTCCGACGAGGACGAAGCCGAGGTCGAGGACTCCGAGGAATACGCGGAGTTCATCGATCCGCACGAATTCGCCGACGCGGGCGACGACGAAGCCGACGAAGCCGAGGACGAGGCCGACGACCCTGACGACGACTCCTCCGCGGAGGAGGCGCCTACTCCGGCCAAGCGGAAGAAGGCCGCGCCGGTCGCGTGGAAGCTCCCGCCGATGTCGTTGTTGAAGCGGTCGGCCGGGCGCGAGGTCGACAAGGCGGCAGTCCGCGAACGTGGCCGCCTGCTCGAACGGGCCCTCAGCGAGCATGGGGTGCAGACGCGGCTTGTCGGCATGGTGGTCGGCCCGACGGTCACCCGATACGAGCTCGAACTCGGCCCGGGGGTCAAGGTGGCGCGGGTGACCTCACTGCACCGCGACATCGCGTACGCGATGGCCTCGGCCGACGTGCGCATCCTTGCGCCCATCCCCGGCCGGCAGGCCATCGGGGTCGAGGTTCCGAACGAGCAGCGGGAGATCGTCGCCGTCGGCGACATCTTGGCCTCGGCCGAGGCCCGTGCGGCGACCCATCCGCTCGAGGTGGCCATCGGCCGCGACATCAATGGCAAGTCGGTCCTCGTCAACCTGGCGTCGATGCCGCACATCCTCATCGCCGGTGCAACCGGCGCGGGCAAGTCGTCGTGCATCAACTCGCTCATCACGTCGGTGCTCATGCGTTCCACTCCCGACCAGGTGCGAATGATCCTCGTCGATCCGAAGATGGTCGAGATGGGGCAGTACGAACGCATACCGCACCTGCTCACCGCTGTCGTCATCGACCCGAAGAAGGCGGCGAACGCGCTGTCGTGGGCGTGTCGCGAGATGGACCGCCGCTACGAGCTGTTGAAGAAGATCGGCTCGCGCGACATCACCGGCTACAACGAGAAGTTCGACCGGGGCGAGCTACAGGCCGGTCTCGGTGAAGTCGACGCCGACGGCGAGCCGTACCAGTACCAACGCCTGTCGTTCATCCTCGTGGTCGTGGACGAGCTCGCCGATCTCATGATGGTCGCGGCCAAGGATGTCGAGGACTCCATCGTGCGCATCGCGCAGAAGGCGCGCGCGGTCGGCATCCACCTGGTCATCGCCACGCAGCGTCCGTCGGTCAACGTCATCACCGGCCTCATCAAGGCCAACGTTCCCGCTCGCCTCGCGTTCGCCGTCTCGAGCCAGACCGACAGCCGCGTCATCCTCGACCAACCGGGCGCCGAGCGGCTCGTGGGCAAGGGCGACATGTTGTTGCTGACGCCGGCATCGTCGACACCGAACCGTATCCAGGGTTCGTGGGTGTCCGAGGACGAGGTGCGCGGGGTCGTCGCCGCATGGCGCCGGCAGATGCCCATCGATCTCACGTCGCCCGCCGACGTAGTAGTCACCACCAACGCGACCGGCGTGCGCGGTGAGCAGCTCACGATCGACCTCGCGGACGACGTCACCGCGTCGATGCCCGGCGGCGGCGATGACGACGAGCTGTTGCGAACTGCGATGGAGCTCGTCGTGTCGTCGCAGCTCGGTTCGACCTCGATGTTGCAACGCAAGCTCCGCGTCGGTTTCGCCCGCGCCGGTCGGCTGATGGACCTGCTCGAGCAACGCGGCATCGTCGGCCCGTCCGAGGGCTCGAAGGCCCGTCAGGTGCTGATGCAACCCGAGGAACTCCATGACGCGTCGACGCCCCGCGGTCAGGCGTAGCCGGAGAGCTGGCTAACGTCTGGGTATGGAGCCCGAGTCCCCACATCCCGATAGCGGTCTCGACTCGCCGGTATCCAGTGGGCGGCGGTGCACCGGCGCATGCGCGGCAACCGCGATCCGCGTTGAGTGTCCGCGAGCTGACCCCTTCCGAGGCCGACCAACTAGCCTGACCGGGTGCCGCGCCGCTATTGGATCGAGACCCTCGGGTGTCCGAAGAACCAGGTCGATTCCGACAAGCTCGTCGGCACGCTCGTGGCGGACGGGTACACGTCGGCGTCGAGCCCCGGCCAGGCCGATCTCGTCGTGGTCAACACCTGCGCGTTCATCGACGAAGCCCGCCAGGAATCGATTGACGTCATCTTGCAGCTCACCGACGGGCGCAAGAAGGGGGCCGAGGTCGTCGTCACCGGATGTCTCGCCGAGCGCCACGGCGATGAGCTCGCCGCTGCGCTGCCCGAGGTCACCGTGCGCGGCTTCAACCTCGCGCTCACCCCGCACGATCACGATCACGATCACGCACACGCCGGTCCGGCCACGTCTGCCGGTACGGCGGTCACCATTGGCCGCAAGGTGCCAGTGCCATCGTTCGACTTGTTGAACCTGCCCCGGCCGCGTTCGCCGCGTCCGTGGGCCTACGTCAAGATCGCCGAGGGCTGCGACCGGGCGTGTGGCTTCTGCGCCATCCCGAGCTTCCGAGGCCCGCAACGGTCGCGCTCGATCGACTCGATCCTCCAGGAGGTCGAGGAGCTCGATGTGCGCGAGGTTGTGCTGGTCGCGCAGGATCTCGCCAGCTACGGACGTGACCAGGGCAAGGGCAAGAAGTCGCTCGTGCCCCTCGTCAAGGCGGTCGCGGCGCGTACCGACCGCGTGCGGTTGCTCTATCTGTATCCGAGCGAGCTCACGGACACGCTCATCGACACGATCTGCGACACCGGTGTGCCGTACTTCGATCTATCGCTTCAGCACGTGGCACCGACGCACCTGCGTCGTATGAAGCGCTGGGGCGATGGTGCGCGCTTCCTCAGCCGCATCGAGGCCATCCGCGAGCGCGAGCCCGATGCCGCGTTCCGTTCGAACTTCATCGTCGGCTACCCGGGGGAGACCGAGGACGACCACGATCAATTGCTGGCTTTCGTCGAAGCGGCCCAACTCGATTGGTGCGGGTTCTTCTCGTACTCCGAGGAGGAGGGCACGCACGCCGCGACCCTCGTGAACGACATCGATCCCGAACTCGTTCGCGATCGCCTCGCCGAGCTGCGAGAGATGCAGGACTCGATAACCCAAGATCGACGTGACCAATTGATCGGTCGCGAGGTCGAAGTGCTCGTGGATGAACCAGGCATCGGTCGAAGCCATCGCGAAGCACCGGAGATCGACGGTGTGATCACGCTGCCCGAGCACCTCAAAGAAGGTACGTTCGCTCGGGTTCGGGTGATCGGGGCGCTGGGGCCCGATCTCGACGCCGAGGAGGTGGGGTGAACGCAACCACGCGCTTCAATGCGTCGGCCGTGATGACCCCGGCCAACGCGCTCACTATCGCCCGCATTGTTCTTGCGCCGCCGCTGTTTGCCATCATCCTGCTCGCTGACGGACACCTTGGCGCGTCGTGGTACGCCTTCGTCCTCGGTTTCGTCATCGCGCTCACCGACAACTTCGACGGCAAGCTCGCCCGTCGTTGGGGTACCACCCGCTCGGGGGCTTTTCTCGATCCGCTGGCCGACAAGATCGTGGTGCTCGGCGTGAGCCTGTGCCTCATGATCGTCGATCGCTACTTCTGGGTTCCGGTGGCCATCATCGCCGTGCGCGAGCTGGCCATCAGCTGGTGGCGCGCCCGCTGGGCGCGGCGTGGTCTGGCCATTCCCGCTCGCCGTAGCGCCAAGTACAAGGCGGTCGTACAAGGCATCGCGCTACTCGCGGCCGTGCTCCCGCCGCTCGAGCGCCACGCGTTGCCCATCGACATCCTGCTCTGGATCGCCGTTGCCTTCACCGTTGTCACCGGCCTGCAATACGCATTCGACGGCCAGCGAGCGCTCAGTCACACCGGCGATCACGCGGGTGTGCTGGGCCAAGTCGAATGAGCGGCCACCGGCGCGCAGTCGACCGCAGGGAGAGCGCAATGACTACAGGGGGAGTGCGCCATGAGGTGTGAAGTCGTCGCCGTCGGTACCGAGTTGTTGCTCGGCCAGATCATCGACACCAATTCGTCCTACATCGGGGAGCAGTTGGCGCTCGTCGGCATCGACTCGCACTTCCAGACCAAGGTGGGCGACAACGCCGATCGCATCAAGGCGGTCATCACGCAGGCACTCGATCGCAGCGATGCCGTGATCGTGTGCGGAGGCCTCGGCCCCACCCAGGACGACATCACCCGTGACGTCATCGCCGACATCATGGGCGTCCCGCTCATCCGCGACGAGGCGCTCGTCGAGAAGATCCGGGCCATCTTCGGTGGTCGCGGCCGGCCCTTTCCCGAGAACAACCTCCGACAGGCCGACGTGCCCGAGGGGGCATCGCTCATCGCGCAAATGCCGGGTACGGCGCCGGGTCTCGTGTGCCCGGTGGGCGACAAGGTGATCTACGCGGTTCCGGGCGTTCCCTACGAGATGGTCGAGATGGTGCAGGGCACGGTGCTGCCCGATCTCGAACGTCGGGCCGGCATCACCGCGATCATCAAGAGCCGCACGCTGCGCACCTGGGGCGACAGCGAGAGCGGCCTGGCCGAGAAGCTCCACCCCGAGTTCGAACGGCTCGAGAACGGCGGAGCAGCCACCATTGCGTTCCTGGCGAGCGGCATAGAAGGCATCAAGGTCCGCATCACCGCAAAGGCCGATACCGAGGCCGATGTCGATGCCATCCTCGCTGACGAAGAAGCCGTGGTGCGCGCCATCATCGGCCCGGTCGTGTTCGGGGTCGACGACGACACGATGGAATCGGTGGTGCTTGATCTGTTGAAGGCGCAAGGCCTCACGCTCGGTCTGGCCGAGTCGCTCACCGGTGGGCTCATCGCCTCGCGGATCTGCGACATTCCGGGAGCCAGCGAAGCCTTCCGAGGGTCGATCGTGTCGTACGCGAGCGAGGTCAAGTTCGACGTGCTCGGGGTGCCCGAGGGCCCGGTCGTGAGCGAGGCAGCTGTGCGCGCGATGGCCGAAGGCGCGGCGCGCGTTCTCCGCGCTGATTGCGCGATCGCGGTCACCGGCGTGGCTGGCCCGGCGTCGCAGGACGGCGAAGAACCCGGCGTCGTGTGGATGGCCACCCTGGTCGACGGCGAGGTGGTGGCCACGCGGGCCAAGTTCCCCTTCGACCGCAATCGTATGCGGCAGTTCACGACCATTACGGTCATGAACGCCCTGCGCATGCGCCTCCTCGCCCGAGGCTGAAGCGACTTCGAGGTAGGCGTTCGCGAGCGACGCGACATCGGTTGCGCCCTAGGCGATGCCCGTCAGCTCGGCTGGGCCTGGGCGTAAGGGTTCACGGTGCCGGCGAGCATGCCGCCGTCGATGGTGAACTCGCTTCCGGTCGAGTAGCTCGACTCGTCGCTTGCGAGGAACAGCGCGAGCCGCGCCACTTCCTCGGGCTGGCCCACGCGAGGCATAGCGATGCCGGCGTACACCGCATCTTGATCCTCCTTCGACATCTCGCCGAGGTCGGCCCCCTGCGTCATGGGTGTAGCGATGCCGCCCGGATGTATCGAGTTCACACGGATGCCGGCTTTTCCGTACTCCAGCGCCGCGGTCTTGGTCATGCCGCGTACCGCGAACTTGGACGCCGTGTAGGCGATAGTGCCTCCGTATCCGGCGAATCCGTTGGTCGACGACGTGTTGACGATCGCCCCACCCTTGTTGCGCAACATCGCCGGGATGGCCGTCTTCATGCCGAGGAACACGCCGACCTGGTTGATGCTCACGAGGGCCATGTAGTCCTCGAGCGTGGTCTCGTGCGTCATCGTGCCGAACTGCAGGATGCCCGCGTTGTTCACGAGGATGTCGAGTTTGCCGAAGCGGTTCTCGGCGGCCGAGACCATGGTGAGCCATGCGCCCTCGTCGCGTACGTCGTGGTGCATGTAGACGGCATGTTCACCGCCGAGGTCCTTCTCGACCGCGTGGCCGAGATCATCGAGCACGTCGCCGAAGACGACCTTCGCGCCCTCGGCCACGAACAGGCGGACCTCGGCCTCGCCTTGACCCCGCGCGCCGCCGCTGATGATCGCAACCTTGCCCGACAACCTGCCCATGATGCTCCCCCTCGAAATCGTTCGGGGCTCAGCATGGCGCATCGTGAGACCCGTCGCGTCGTCAGATTGTGAGCGTGCCGCGCAGGATGCTCCTCCCGGAATGCTGCGGCGCCCCGTCGGTCGGTTCGATCGACACGTCGACGATGGGGAAGCTCGCCGGCTCGACATGGTCGGGCAGGACATAGCGGCCGCTCCCGTGAAGCGGCCCGAGCGAGTACATGCGTTCCACGCGCGAATCGATGATCCAAAGCTCGAGGAAGCTGTCGCTGGTGGCCGGTAGCCCCGAAACGTCGACGTCGAGCGCGTAGCGCCCGTCGGTCTGCGCGACGAGGGTCGCCCTTGCTGCGCTCGATGCTCCTTCGGGGGCGAGCCCGTCGTTGACGAGGGAGATCGCGTCGAGGGTGGTGACTCGCGAGGCGTCGAGGCGTTCGACAAACGCGATCAGACCGACAGCGGCGACCAGAATGACCGCTGCCGCAGCGAGCAGGTGGGGCACATGGGTCCGCCGGGCCCGAGCCGCGTCGAGCGCAGTATGCGACGGCGGTGCACCCGGTGCCGCGCCGGCACCCCGAGGGCCGGCCGCCGCGAGTGCTTCGATGCCGGCCCAGAGACCGTCGGGGGGCGCATCGAGGTGGGTGTCGGCGACCGAAAGCGAACGAGCAATCTTGAAGAGATCGTGATATCCGACGCCTTCTTCGGCGAGAGGGTTGTAACCGCTCATGACGCTCGCTCAAGTTGTCGTCGCATCCGGGCCAATCCTCGGCGAATGTCGCTCTTCACCGTGCCCAGCGGCAGGCGGCAACGTTCCGCGATCTCTAGGTGGGTGAGCTCCTCGAAGAACGCGAGCTCGATCATTCGCCTCGAGCGAGCGGGAAGCCGCGCCATTGCGTCGGCGAGCAGCAGTCGGTCGGCCAAGGCGTCGACCTCGACCGGCGACAGCAGCGCTGTGCCGACCGAGGTCTCACCGTTGACCAGCTGCGGGCGCCGGTTCTGCGCCCGCAGCTGGTCGATGATCTTGTTGCGGGCGATGCCCACGAGCCACCCGCCGAGACTTCCCCTCGAGGGGTCGTACTGGCGACGAGCGAACCATCCGGAGGCGAAGATCTCCTGGGTGATGTCCTTCGCCACTTCGGCTCCGAGGCTCCGGCGGCACAGCGTGTATATGAGCGTGCCTTGAGCGTCGTAGGCACGACGCAGGGCGTCGGGTTCGCCGGCAACGAACGATGCTTCGACATCGTCCACGGCGTTGACCTCGGGCACGCGCATGCTGACCGCGTACTGACTGCTCATCAGGTCGGCGGCAAGAGCACTTTGTCGATCACGTGGATCACGCCGTTGCTGGTGACGATGTCGGTCTTGGAGACCTTGGTGTCACCGTTGAGGGTGACGGTGCTACCGGACACTGCGATCTTGATGGCCTTGCCGTTGAGCGTGGTCGCCGTCTTGCCGTCGAGCTTTACAACATCGGCGGCCATGACCTTGCCCGACACCACGTGATAGGTGAGGATCGCCGCGAGCTTCGTCTTGTCGGCGAGCAGCGCTTCCTTCGTGATGCCGAGGCTCTTCAGGGCATCAGCGAAGGCGGCGTCGGTGGGGGCGAACACGGTGAGCGGCCCGGGGGCCTTCAGCGCGTCGACGAGGCCGGCGGCCTTGACTGCTTCGACCAGGACGGTGAAGGAACCCGCAGCTACTGCGGTGTCGACGATGTCCTTGGTCGCTGCGGCGCTCGCGGCGCTCGCGCCGGTCGCGGCCGGCTTGCTCGCCGGGGTCTCCGAGTCGTCACCACACGCTGCGGCCACCAGGCCGAGTGCCAACATACCTGCGGCCAGCCGCATGCTCAAACGCTTATTCATCGCTGTTTTTCTCCAATTTCTGAGGGGTACACCCGGTTGCTACGACAGACGGAGCCGTCCGGATGCAGGAATCCCAGATCAGGCCTCTTCGAGGTGCAGCGACGCGCTGTTCATGCAATAACGCAGGCCGGTCGGTTGCGGCCCGTCAGGGAACACGTGGCCGAGGTGGGCGCCGCAGGTGCCGCACACGGCTTCGACGCGGACCATGCCGTGCGTGGTGTCGGTGTGCTCGTCAACGGCGTCGGGTGACACCGGTTCCCAGAAGCTCGGCCAGCCCGAACCCGACTCGAACTTGGTGTTGCTGGTGAACAGCGGCGTGTCGCACACGATGCAGTGGTAGGTGCCATCGGTGTGCGTGTCGCAGTACTTGCCGGTGAACGCCCGCTCGGTTCCGGCGTGCTGGGTCACCTGGAACGAAGTGGGATCGAGTCGCTCGCGCAACTCGGCAAGGTCGAAGGTCTTCTTCGGAGCATCGGTCATGGTGGCCTCCCTTGGAGCACCGCCGAGCGTACGACGCACGAACTACGGTGCGCGCATGAGCGAAGAACCGCGCAGCATATTCCTGCCCGACACCATGGCGGGCCAGGTCGCCTTCATCACGGGCGGGGCCACGGGCATTGGCAAGGAGATCGCCCGGGTGTTCGGTCGCCACGGTGCGCAGGTCGCGATCGCGAGCCGCAAGCGCGACAACCTCGATGCCGCACAGCAGGAACTGGAAGCCGAGGGCATCGAGTGCCACGTCGACACGTTCGACGTGCGCGACGCCGAGGCCGCGCGACGAGTGGTGGCTGGCATCGTCGAGCGATATGGCCGGCTCGACGTGCTCGTGAACAACGCGGCTGGCAACTTCCCCGCGCCGATGACGAAGATCTCGCCGAACGGGTTCAAGTCGGTGGTCGACATCGATCTGCTCGGTACCTACAACGTGTCGAAGGCGGCGTTCGACGCGTGGCTCGGCGAGCACGGCGGCAACATCGTCAACATCTCGGCGCCCTTCGAGGGAAAAGGTGCAGCGATGCAGGCCCACGTTGCCGCGGCCAAGGCGGGCGTCGATTCGCTTACCCGCACCTGTGCCGTCGAGTGGGGTCCCTATGGTGTGCGGGTGAACGCCGTGGCGCCCGGCTCCACCGGCAACACCGAGGGGATGGCCCGCTTCTCGAGCGTGGTGCGGGGCGGCGACTCCACGCCCACGAACCCGCTCGCCATGATGGGCCACGGACAGGACATCGCGAACCTCGTGTTGTTCTTGTGCTCGGCATCGGCACGCTTCGTCTCGGGTCAGGTGATCGCCGTCGACGGCGCCGGATCTGTCGACCA
>CAFBMH010000006.1_pt1 | contig 47209 bp, 45 predicted proteins | sample 7268361 | NCBI WGS metagenome assembly CAFBMH01 (sample SAMEA6814057, study PRJEB35770) | freshwater metagenome | biome: Freshwater; feature: Freshwater reservoir; material: water | place: Czech Republic | collected 2017-05-23 | depth 30m m
GGCCGCGACTACTACGGGATCCTGCGCAACGCGGCCGGCGTGCCGAGCGCGCTCGCCGAGCTCAGCTACCTCACGGACGCGGCCGAGGAAGCGTTGCTGAAGACCCCCGAGTTCCAAAAGCTCGAGGGCGCGGCGGTGGCCCGCGGCATCTTGCGCTACCTCACCACCGACGACCCGGGCTCGGGCTTCGTCGGTGCCTCAAAACGAACCGACGCCACTACCGGCGGTGGATCGACAATCTGTGTCGATCCACCGCTGCAGTAGCGGCGCGAAAATCAGCTCAGTGTGGAATGGTCAGAACGCGGTGGGCGGCGCAGAGCTCGCGCTGGATCCATCGACCTGCTTGGTAGCGAACCCGCCGTAGACGAGACCACCGGCGAGCAGGATCCCGAGGTATGCGCCGAAGCCGAGGAAGTCGGTCTCGGCGACGAGCTTGATCAGCAGCAGCACCAACGTCGCGATGGATCCGTAGAACAACGCGTCGGCCCAGCTGATGGGCAGGTCGGGGAGCTTGACGGTGGTGAGCCGCCGGATGATCACAACCGCCAGAATGGCGAGCACGAGCAGCAGCGCCAGAACGCCCCAGAACGAGTTAGGTGACTGGATGCCCGATCGACTCTGGCTCGCACTGCCGAGCGGACCGAAGTTGATGTCGATCTTGTGCCAGGGGAAGAACAGCAGGTCGATGACCAGAGCGAGGGCACAACCGCCCAAGATCCAGTCGGGCGTGCGCATCTTCGACAAATCCATTTCCGCCTCCAGCGGTCGTTATTGGTACTGCAGGAGTCGTGACTTGTCGCCCCCCCCACAGGTCCGCAAAATCGGCCGGACGGGCAAACCGTAGTTCACTACCCGATGAGCGCGCGACAGAGTCTTCGCGCCGCAACAAACCTGGACGACCACCCTGCCGGATCGCGTCGGCGCCCACTAGGTTTCGTCCAGTGCGGATCGGCGTGTTGGCATCAGGAAACGGCACCTTGCTCGAGGCCATGCTCGACGCGGGGCTACCGGTGCACCTCGTGCTCTTCGATCGGCCCTGCGCGGCCGCCGCCGTTGCGGACCGCGCCTCACTTCCCACCGCGTTCGTCGAGCGAACGTCGTTCGGCGACGCGTTCGACCGCCGCGCGTACACGGCCCGGGTGATCGAGGCGCTGGCCGAAGAACGCGTCGACCTCGTTGCTATGGCCGGCTTCGGCACGGTGCTCGGGCCTGCCCTCTTCGAGGCGTATCCCGACCGCGTCCTCAACACGCATCCGGCGCTGCTTCCCGCGTTCCCGGGGTGGCACGCGGTGCGTGACACGCTGGCCTACGGCGTGCTGGTCAGCGGGTGCACCGTGCACCTCGCCACGCCCAACGTCGATCACGGCCCGATACTCGCCCAGGAGGCGGTGCCGGTGGTTCCCGGCGATACCGAGACCACACTGCACGAACGAATCAAGACCGTCGAACGGCGGGTCTACGTGCGAACCATCCAAGACATCCTAAAAAGGGGCACGGTCCTATGAACACGCACAAGCGTGCGTTGTTGTCCGCCTACGACAAGTCAGGCATCGTCGAGCTCGCCCAGGGGCTCGTCGAGCTGGGTTGGCAGTTGGTCTCCTCGGGAGGCACCGCGAGCGCGATCGCGGCGGCCGGGATACCGGTGGAGGATGTGGCGGCGGTGACCGGTTCGCCGATCATGCTCGGCCATCGCGTGGTGACGCTGCATCCCAAGGTGCACGGCGGCATCCTCGCCGACCTCGATGACGAGACGCACCTTGTCGACCTCGCCACGCACGGCATCGAGCCGTTCGGTCTCGTCGCGGTGAACCTCTACCCGTTCACGAGCGAGCCCGGCATCGAGCTCATCGACATCGGCGGGCCCACCATGGTGCGCGGCGCAGCGAAGAACCACGCGCACGTCGGCGTGCTCGTCGATCCGGCCGACTACCCGCGCGTGCTCGACGAGTTGCGCGCGAACGGTGAGCTGGGTGCCGACATGCGTCGGTCGCTCGCCCGCAAGGCGTTCGCGCACACCGCGGCCTACGACGCGGCCATTGTCACGTGGTTCGACGAAGTCGATCGTGTCGCCGCCGGCGACGACGCCGACCCGCTGCCCACCTCGTTGCACTACGCGCTCGACCGGGCCCAAGACCTTCGTTACGGGGAGAACCCGCACCAGGTCGGCGCGCGGTACCGCCATCATGGACGGGGCGGCTGGTGGGACACCGCGATCCAACATGGCGGCAAGGAGCTGTCGTACCTCAACCTCTACGACACCGAGGCCGCATGGCGCCTCGTGCAGACCCTGGGCGACGGGCCGGCGGTCGCGGTGATCAAGCATGCGAACCCATGTGGTGTCGCGGTGCACGACGACATCACCGAGGCGTACATCCGCGCGCACCAATGCGACGAGATCTCCGCGTTCGGCGGCATCGTGGCGATCAACCGCATCGTGCCCAAGTCGTTGGCCGAGGCATTGGCGACGGTGTTCACCGAGGTGGTCGTCGCTCCGGGCTTCGAACCCGATGCGCTCGACGTGCTCACCAAGAAGAAGAACCTGCGGGTGATCGAGGCCAAGCCGCCGACGTGGCCCACGCTCGATGTTCGCTCCATCGACGGAGGGTTCCTCGTGCAAACCCTCGATCGCGTTTCGCTCGACCGCGCCAACTGGCGCGTGGTCACCGAGCGGTCACCGTCCGACACGGAATGGGTCGATCTCGAGCTGGCCTGGAAGGTCGCCGCGCGTGTCACCTCGAACACCATCGTGCTCGTGAAGGACGGCCAAGCTGTCGGCATCGGTGCCGGGCAGCAGAACCGCCGCGACTCGGGTCGCATCGCCGCCGAGAAGGCTGCGGGTCGTGCGCAGGGCGGGGCCTGCGCGAGCGACGCGTTCTTCCCGTTCCGCGATGGTCTCGATGCCGCCGCCGAGGCCGGCGCCACCGCGATCATCCAGCCCGGCGGGTCCGTACGTGACCAAGAAGTGATCGATGCCGCCAACGACTACGGCATGGCCATGGTGTTCACCGGCGAACGTCACTTCCGTCACTGATGAACCGCTCGAACCAACCATCCAGCACGCCGTCCCGAGCCGCGAGGAGATCGCGATGACCGCACAGTTCTTGGCCGGTGGGCCGGTGGCCGACGCCGTGCTGGCCGATGTGCGCGCGCGTGTCGCCGCATTGGCCCGCAAGGGCATCACGCCTGGGCTCGGCACTATCCTCGTAGGTGAGGACGGAGCGAGTGCGGGCTATGTCCGCAAGAAGCACGAGACCTGCGAGCAGGTGGGCATCAACTCGTTCCACATCGGGCTGTCCGCCGATGACGGGCAGCATGCGCTGATGGACGCGGTGGCCCAGTTCAACCGCGACCCTGCGGTGCATGCGTACATCGTGCAGCTGCCGGTGCCCGAGGGCTATGACTCCACCGCGGCGCTGCTCGCGATGGACCCGGCCAAAGACGCCGATGGGCTGCACCCGGTGAACCTCGGCAAGCTGGTCTTGCAGGAGGATGGTCCGGTGCCATGCACGCCGGCCGGCATACAGGCGATCTTCGTGCACTACGGCGTCGAGATCGCCGGGCGCGAGGTGTGCGTCGTCGGCCGCGGGCCCACGCTCGGACGGCCTCTGTCGTTGCTCCTCACGATGAAACGGCCCGGCGCGAACGCCGCGGTCACCGTGGTGCACACCGGCGTGAAGAACCTCGCCGACTACACCCGTCGCGCGGACATCGTGGTGGCCGCGGCGGGCGTGCCGAGCTGTGTCACCGGTGACATGGTGAAGCCGGGAGCGATCGTGGTCAGCGGGGGCATCTCGTGGGAGGGACGCAAGCTGCTCGCCGACGTCGACGAGTCGGTGAACGACGTGGCGTCGTGGGTCACCCCGCGGCTCGGTGGCGTGGGCCCCACGACGGTGGCGATGCTCCTGCGCAACACCGTCGAGGCCGCGGAACGCTCGACCTTCTAGGCGTACTCGGCCATCAGGTCACTGCGCCTCCCGCGGCGGATGCGTTGAACTTCGCGATCACGGGACGCGTCACGGTGTAGACGTTCGCAGCGATCGGCCAGCCGGCATAGTGCGCGAGATGGACGATCCAGGCTTCGATCGCTGCGACGTCGAGGTCGCCGCTGACGAGTGCGTTCTCGACGTGGATCGCGAGCGCCGGACCGGGCGAGAACGCAGTGCACGTGAGCGAGACGAGTCGACGGTCGCGCACCGACAGCTCGGGACGGCTCCAGATCTCGCCGAAGACATGGTCCTTGGTGAGGTCGAGGAACCCGCCCTCGTCGGTGCGCGACGGCGGAGCGCTGTTCATGACCTGACGCCACATCTCGTCGCCCACTGCCTTGTCCATCACGGCCCCCCGGATACTCGTGTGCCGCATCCTAGGGAAGCTCTAGCCTGCTCGACGTGACCAAGATCCGTGACTTGCTGGCCGCGGGCCCGACAATCTCGTTCGAGTTCTTCCCGCCCAAGACCGACACCGCGATGCGTGCGCTCGACGCCGCGCTCGAGGAACTCAGCCTCGTCGAGCCGTCGTTCGTGTCGGTCACCTACGGGGCTGGTGGGTCGACGAAGGATCGCACTCGCTCGATCGTTCTCGGGATCAATGAAACCCGACCTTTCCCCGCGATGCCGCACCTCACATGCATGAGCCACACCAAGGCCGAGGTCATCGACCTGCTCGATGACTACGCCGACCATGGCATCGAGAACGTCCTCGCGTTGGCCGGCGATCCGCCCACCGACGCCGACACACCGCTCGGTGAGTTCCGGTATGCCCTCGAGCTCGTCGAACTGGTGCGCGACAAGGGCGATTTCTCGGTCGGGGTGGCGGCGTTCCCCGAACTGCACCCGCGCTCGCAGGGCCGTTCGGCCGACGATCGTCAGCACCTCGCGGCCAAGCTCGAGGTGGCCGACTTCGCTATCACCCAGTTCTTCGCCGACGCCGACGACTACGGACGCCTCCTCGATGATCTCGACGCCCTCGGGGTCACCAAGCCGGTGCTGCCGGGAATCATGGCGCCCAACAACCCGGCGGGATACCGGCGCATGGCCGCCATGAACGGCACGCGTGTCCCCGAGGCCTTGCTCGCCCGCATCGACGCGGCCGACGCGGCCGACGCGATCTCCCTTGCGGTTGAGGCCACGACTCAGCAGTGCTTGCGACTGCGGGAACTGGGCGCGCCTGGGTTGCACTTCTACACGCTCAACCGGTCCGAGCTCACTCGTCGCGTGCACGCCAACCTGGTGGGCTGACCACTCCGCACTTGTCTGCAACATGACTACTTCGGGCCGAACGGACTAGCCTCGGGACGAACCTGCCAACCGGAGTGCACCGACCGATGAGCGACCCAACCGCGAAGATCATCTACACCCTCACGGACGAGGCGCCCGCGCTGGCGACTTACTCGTTCCTGCCGATCATCGACGCGTTTGCTGGCGCCGCCGAGGTCGCGGTGGAGTCGCGTGACATCTCGGTCGCGGCGCGCATCCTGGCGCTCTTCCCTGATCACCTCACCGAAGCGCAGCGGGTCGGCGACTCGCTCGCCGAGCTCGGCGAGCTGTGCCTCAAGCCCGAGGCCAACATCATCAAGCTCCCCAACATCAGCGCGTCGCTGCCGCAGCTGAAGGCGGCTATCGCCGAGCTGCAGGCGAAGGGCTATGCCCTGCCCGACTACCCCGACGACCCGGCAGACGACATCGCTCGCGACATCCGGGTCCGATACGACAAGGTCAAGGGCAGCGCGGTCAACCCGGTGCTCCGCGAGGGAAACTCCGATCGTCGGGCCCCGGCGTCGGTCAAGGCCTACGCAAAGCACAATCCGCACTCGATGGGGGCGTGGTCATCCGACTCCGAGACCCACGTCTCGGCCATGAGCGAAGGTGACTTCTACGGCAACGAGAAGGCGATCACGGTCGCGGCCGACACCACGTTCCGCATCGAACACGTCGCCGCCGCCGGCACGGTCACGGTGCTGAAGAAGGCTGCGCCCCTCTTGGCGGGCGAGGTCATCGACGCCACGGTCATGCGCGTCGAGGCACTCGCGTCGTTTATCACCGAACAGATCGCTGTCGCCAAGGCCACGGGCGTGTTGTTCTCGGTGCACCTCAAGGCCACCATGATGAAGGTCTCCGACCCGATCATCTTCGGCCATGTGGTCCGCGCCTTCTTCCCGAAGCTTTTCGCCGAGCACGGCGCGCTGCTCGAGTCGGCGGGCATCAACCCGAACGACGGTCTCGGCACGATGCTGCAGGTCGCACAGACCCTTCCCGCCGAGCAGCGCAAGCTCATCGAGGATGCCGTCGCCCAGGGCCTGGCCGATGGCCCGGCGCTCGCCATGGTCGACTCCGATCGCGGTATCACCAACCTCCACGTCCCGAGCGACACCATCGTCGACGCGTCGATGCCCGCCATGATCCGTTCGTCGGGGAAGATGTGGAACGCCCAAGGCCAAGAGCAGGACTGTAAGGCTGTGCTGCCCGATCGCTCCTACGCCGGCATCTACCAGGTCGTGATCGACGACTGCAAGGCCCACGGCGCGTACGACCCGGCCACGATGGGGTCGGTACCGAACGTCGGCCTCATGGCGCAAGCCGCCGAGGAGTATGGCTCGCACGACAAGACCTTCGAAGCTGCGTCGCCGGGCACGATCCGTATCGTCGATGATGCGGGCCACGTGCTGCTCGAGCAGCACGTCGAAACCGGCGACATCTTCCGGGCCTGCCAGGCAAAAGACCTCCCTATCCGCGACTGGGTGCGCCTCGCCGTCGATCGGGCTCGCGCCACCGGCGCACCCGCGGTGTTCTGGCTCGACAAAAATCGGGCGCACGACGCTCAGCTCATCACCAAAGTCGAGACGTACCTGAAGGATCACGACACCTCGGGCCTCGAGATCCACATCTTGGCTCCCGTCGAGGCGATCACGTTCTCGCTCGAGCGCATCCGCAGGGGGGCCGACACCATCTCGGTCACCGGCAACGTGCTGCGCGACTACCTCACCGATCTCTTCCCCATCATGGAGCTCGGTACCAGCGCCAAGATGCTGTCGATCGTGCCGCTCCTCAACGGCGGCGGCTTGTTCGAGACGGGCGCCGGTGGTTCGGCCCCGAAGCACGTGCAGCAGTTCAACAAGGAGAACCACCTGCGCTGGGATTCGCTCGGCGAGTTCCTTGCGCTGGCCGTGGCCTTCGAGCACCTGGCCCACCGCACGGGCAATGCGCGCGCGCAGCTCCTGGGCGACACCCTCGATGCGGCCACCGGCGACCTGCTCGAGAACCGCAAGTCGCCGTCGCGGCGGGTGCGCGAGCTCGACAACCGGGGCAGCCAGTTCTACCTCACCATGTACTGGGCCAGGCACCTCGCCACCCAGACCAGCGATACGGTCATGGCCACGAAGTTCGCGCCGCTCGCCGAGGCGCTCGCCGCAAACGAGCAGAAGATCGTCGACGAGCTGAACGCCGTGCAAGGCGCTCCGTGCGATGTCGGTGGCTACTACTACCCCGACTTCGCGCTCGCGACGGCAGCCATGCGCCCGAGCCCCACGTTCAACGCGGCTATCGCCGCGCTCTGACCCGGTTGGGCCGAGGCCCAAGGCCCATCGGTAATCTCAACCTGCAAACCCCCCACGTCTATCAGGAGCCTCCCTTGGCGAAGAAGCCTGTGCGTGTAGCGGTCACCGGCGCAGCCGGTCAGATCGGCTACGCCCTTTTGTTCCGCATCGCGAGCGGTGCGATGCTCGGTCCGGATCAGCCGGTCATCCTGCAGTTGCTCGAAGTCACCCCGGCGCTGAAGGCGCTCGACGGTGTACACATGGAGCTTGAGGATTGCGCCTTCCCGTTGCTCGCCGGTGTGGTCAAGACCGACGACCCCAATGTCGCCTTCGCCGATGCGGACTATGCGCTGCTCGTCGGCGCGATGCCGCGCAAGGCCGGCATGGAGCGCAGCGATCTGCTGTCGGCCAACGGTGGCATCTTCAAGCCGCAGGGCAAGGCCATCTCCGATAACGCGAAGAAGAGCATCAAGGTGCTCGTGGTCGGCAACCCGGCCAACACCAATGCGTTGATCGCGATGAACAACGCCCCGAACATCAAGGCGAAGCAGTTCACGGCTATGACCCGGCTCGACCACAACCGGGCCATCAGCCAGATCGCCAACAAGCTCGGCGTTCCCCTGACCAAGGTCACCAACATGACCATCTGGGGCAACCACTCGGCCAGCCAATATCCCGACCTGTTCCACGCAAATGTCGGGGGCAAGAACGCAGCCGAGCTCGTCGACGATCAGGCCTGGATCGACGGCACGTTCATCCCCACGGTGGCCAAGCGCGGCGCGGCCATCATCGAGGCCCGCGGCGCCTCATCGGCTGCATCCGCGGCCAACGCGGCGATCGACCACATGCGTTCGTGGGCTCTCGGTACCGCTGCGGGTGATTGGGTGTCGATGGCCGTGCCCAGCGACGGTAGCTACGGCGTGCCGAAGGGCCTCATCTCGTCGTTCCCGTGCGTGTGCGAGGGTGGCAGGTACACCATCGTCAAGGGCCTCGAGATCGACGCCTACAGTCGGGCGAAGATCGACGCGTCGGTGGCCGAGCTCGAAGAAGAGCGCGAAGCCGTGCGCGACCTCGGGCTCATCTGACCCCCCGTCACGCACCCACACACCGGGCTTGCGCCGGCCGCGGCCGAAGTCATGGGTCAGTCGTTCGGCGTGGGCTCGCACCTCGGGCAGCTCCGGCATGTCACCACTCGGTGGACGAGCGCACCTCGGCGAAGGCGTCGCTGATGCCGCGCAGCGCGGGCTGGGCGTGGGCGAGGGCCAACGTGTCGCCCTCGATGGCCAACTGGCCGTTCATGAACGCGCGTTGGGCGCTGAGTTCGCCGCGGGCGATGGCCGTTGCGGTGTCGCGGTCGGCGACAAGCCGCACGTTCGGGTCGGTGGCCGCACCGGTGCGGTACCGCACCCGACCGTCGCGGTAGGACACGTGGTAAGTGAACGAGTCGACGACGTGCTCGACGCACAACTCGAGCTGGCCGCTCACGGCTAGCGGCGCTGCTGCAGCATCGAGGGCGTCGACCCATTGGTCGGTCAGAAACCTGGCCATCGAATAAGCGTGCCACGTCACGTCGGTGTTCCCTCGATCGTGCGAGCGTGCGAAGCTGACCGCATGACGCGCGCCCTGGGCCCGGCCGACGAGAAGCGGCACGTGCCACTGGACGATCCGGGGTGGTGCGAGGCCTTCACGTTCGACTTCGTGGCCGACGACGCGACCATCGCAGGCGCGCTCGGACTCGTGCTGTTCCCGGCGTTCGCGCGTTGCACGTTCTGGACGTGCCTCGCCGGGGACCGCCAGTTCCTCACCATCGTCGAGTCCGACCTGGCGATGCCGCGCGACCTCGAACTGCGCGCCCCCGGACTCTGGTTCGAGATCCAGGTGCTCGTGCCCGGGGACCACGCGATGGTCGGGCTCGAAGCGTTTGCCGTTGGCCTCGATGACCCGGCGGACGCGCTCGGTCGATTGTGGGGCGACCGCGTGCCGTTCGGCCTCGACCTGGAGTGGGACGGCGGTTTGTCGCCGATCGACCAGCCGTTGGTGGGGACCGACGGCTACGAGCTCATGTGTCGAGTGCACGGCGAGGTGCTGGTGGCCGAATCCCGCATCGAGTTCGACGGGTTCGGCTCGCGGTCGCACACCTGGGGCACCCCGCACCCATGGACGCGTCCTTGGCAACGGATCGTGCACGGGGACGCGGTCGCGTGGCCGCAACAGGTCCCCGGTCAGGCGACGGTGCTCGCGAACGCACCGATGCGGGTGTCGTTCCCCGACGGGACCTCGTGCCAGGTCGACCGGGCGCTCGCCACCGTTGCGGTCCCGGGCTCGCCGTCGGGCACCCCTCGCCAACCCGCCTGGATCGAACGGAACCTCCCATGTTGATCGACGTCAACGGCCTCGAGTTGTGGGTCGAGGACCACCCGCCCTCCAGCGCCGGCCTGCACGAGGTACCGATCCTTCTGCTTTCGGGCAGCGACGCGACCACGTTGCGTTGGCCGCCCGCGCTGATCGACGCGCTCAGCAACGCCCGCCACCGGGTGGTGGCCTTCGACCCGCGCGACTGCGGGGCCAGCACCAAGATCGACCCAGACACGCCGTACCGACTCGACGCGCTCGCGGCCGACGCGCTCGGCGTGCTCGACGTGCTCGGTATCGCCCGGGCTCACGTGGTCGGCTACTCGATGGGCGGCGCAGTCGCGCAGGTGCTCGCGTTCGATGCGCCCGAGCGCGTGGCGACGCTCACGCTCGTATCGACCACTCCCGGCCTCGGTGACGATCGATTGCCGTTCGCGTCCGACTGGTTCGTCGAGCGCATGACTGAGCGGCTCTTCGCGGCGCCGCCGCGCACGACCGACGAACGCATCGCATGGATCGTCGATCTCTACCGGCTGCTTGCCGGCACCCGTCACCCGTTTGACGAGGAAGGCCAGCGGGCGCTCGCCGCGGCCGAGCTCGAGCGTTGCTGGTATCCCGAGAGCGGCCACGGGCTCGCGGTGGGGGCATCGCCCTCACGCCTCGATCGGCTGGGCGAGATCGGCGCGCCGACGCTCGTGATCCATGGCAGCGCCGACCCGGTGTTCGCGCCCGCGCACGGCCATGCGCTCACGGCCGGGATCCCCGACGCGCGCCTTGTCACCATCGACGGCTTGGGCCACGAGGTGTCGGCCCAGGATCTCGCGAGCCTGCTCCTCGCTCACGTCGCCCACTTCTCGTGAGCGACGCGGGTCAGGACTGGCTGGCGAGCTTTCGGTTCTTGACCTTCGCCTTGATGTAGTCGCGGTTCAGGTACGCGATGAAGTCGAGGCTGATCTCCTTGGGGCACGCGTCATGGCACTCGCCATGGTTGGTGCAAGAGCCGAAGTACTCCTCCATGGTCTCGACCATGGCCTCGGTGCGCTTCCAGCGTTCGGCCTGGCCTTGGGGCAACAGGTTGAGGTGCTGCACCTTGGCCGCGGTGAACAGCTGACCGGCCGAGTTGGGACACGCGGCCACGCACGCGCCGCACCCGATGCAGGCTGCGGCGTCCATGGCCGCGTCGGCCACGGACTTCGGCACCGGCGTGATGTTGGCCTCGGGTGCCGCACCGGTGTTCACCGAGATGAAGCCGCCGGCCTCGATGATGCGGTCGAGCGCGCTGCGGTCGACCGCAAGGTCGCGGATGACCGGGAAGGCCCGGGCCCGGAACGGTTCGATGGTGATGTGGTCACCATCGCTGAACTTGCGCATGTGGAGCTGACACGTCGCGGTGCCCTTCTCCTTGCCGTGTGGCATGCCGTTGATGGTGAGGGAGCAGGTGCCGCAGATGCCTTCGCGGCAATCGCTCTCGAAGGTGATCGGTTCTTTGTTCTCGCCGATGAGTCGCTCGTTCACGACATCGAGCATCTCGAGGAACGATGCGTCGTCGGCGATGCCGCGGGCTTCGTAGGTCTCGAAGCGACCCTGCGCGTCGGGGCCGTCCTGTCGCCAGACCTTGAGCGTGAGGTTGAGGTGCTTAGACATGATCGAAACCTCTACTTGTAGGACCGCGTCGAGGGGTGCACGACATCGAACGTGAGCTCTTCTTTGTGGCGGACCTGAGGCTTTCCGTCGCCCGTCCATTCCCATGCCGCGACGTGCGCGAAGTTCTCGTCGTCGCGCAACGCCTCGCCGTCGTCCTGGTGTTCCTCGCGGAAGTGCCCTCCGCAGGACTCTTCGCGCTCGAGCGCGTCGCGGGCAAGCAGCATGCCGAGCTCGAAGAAGTCGTCGACGCGGCCGGCCTTTTCGAGTGACTGGTTGAGCGTGTCGCCCGAGCCGAGCACGCGGACGTTCGTGCGGAACTCGTCGTGCAGCGCCGAGATTTCGGACATCGCCTTTTCGAGCCCGGGCTGGTTGCGAGCCATGCCCACGTGTTCCCACATGATCTTGCCCAGCTCACGGTGGTAGTGGTCGACCGACTTGGTGCCCTTCACCGACAACCACTGCTTGGTCTGGTCGGTGACCTGATCGATGGACTCGGTGAACGCGGGGTGCGTGGTGTCGGGGGCCTTCTTGCCCAGCAGGTCGGCCAGGTAACTGCCCACCGTGTACGGCGCCACGAAGTAGCCGTCGGCCAGGCCTTGCATGAGGGCCGACGCACCGAGGCGGTTGGCGCCGTGGTCGGAGAAGTTGGCTTCGCCCAGCACGAACAAGCCGGGCACGTTCGACATGAGGTTGTAGTCGACCCACAGACCGCCCATCGTGTAGTGCACGGCGGGATAGATGCGCATGGGAACGCGGAACGGGTCGTCGCCCGTGATGCGTTCGTACATCTGGAGCAGGTTGTCGTAGCGATCCTCGATGGCCGGTCGGCCGTCGCGAGCGATGGCTTCGGCGAAGTCGAGGAACACACCGTTCTTGAGCGGACCCACGCCGCGGCCTTCGTCGACCACGGTCTTGGCATTGCGGGAGGCCACGTCGCGGGGCACGAGGTTGCCGAACGACGGGTACTTGCGCTCGAGGAAGTAGTCGCGTTCGGCTTCGGGGATCTGATCCGCGGCCCGGGTCTCGTCGTGCGACGTGGGGACCCAGATGCGTCCGTCGTTGCGGAGCGATTCGGACATGAGGGTGAGCTTGGACTGGAACTCGTCGCTCGCCGGGATGCACGTGGGGTGGATCTGCGTGTAGCAGGGGTTCGCGAACAATGCGCCCCGGCGGTGAGCGCGCCACGCTGCGGTCACGTTGGACATCTTGGCGTTTGTGCTGAGGTAGTAGACGTTGCCGTAGCCGCCCGTGGCGAGCAGCACGGCGTGGCCGGCGTGCGCCGTGACCTGACCGGTGACCACATTGCGCACGACCACACCCGATGCTCGGCCGTCGGCCACCACGAGGTCGAGCATCTCGCTGCGCACGTTCAGCTCGACGTGGCCGAGCGAGACCTGGCGCATGAGGGCGCTGTACGCGCCGAGCAACAACTGCTGGCCGGTCTGGCCCCGCGCGTAGAACGTGCGCGATACCTGTGTGCCGCCGAAGGAGCGGTTGTCGAGGCGGCCGCCGTATTCGCGGGCGAATGGCACGCCTTGCGCGACGGCCTGGTCGATGATGTTCACCGATACCTCGGCCAGCCGGTGCACGTTGGCCTCGCGGGCGCGGTAGTCGCCGCCCTTGACGGTGTCGTAGAACAGCCGGTGCACGCTGTCGCCGTCGTTCTTGTAGTTCTTTGCGCCGTTGATGCCGCCCTGCGCGGCGATGGAGTGGGCACGCCGCGGGGTGTCGTGGAAGGTGAAGAGCTGGACCTTGTAGCCGAGCTCACCGAGCGATGCGGCCGCGGCTGCGCCCGCGAGACCCGAGCCGACGACGATGACGTTGAACTTGCGCTTGTTGTTGGGGTTGACGAGCTTGGAAGAGAACTTGTGGTTGGTCCACTTGTCCTCCATGGGCCCGGCCGGGACGTTGGACTTCAGTTCACCGATCATGTCAGTGCCCCGCTTCCTTCTCGGTTGAAGCGCCTTCGGTTCCGCTGCACACCTTGAGGTGGCCTTCCTGGGCGGCTGCGCGCGGCTTGCAGTTGTTTTCGTTGAAGAACCCGGTCATGGCGGCGATGGGGAAGCTCAAGTTCCCGATGAGGATGACCGTTGCGAAGCCGCCGGCGAGGTTGCGTCGCACCTTGTTGATGGACGGGCTGTTGATCCCGAGGCTCTGGAACATCGAGTAGACGCCGTGGAAGATGTGGATGGACAGCGCCACGTTGGCCACGATGTAGATGATCGCGACGGGGATGGTGCTCAAGCTCTCGGTGAGGTTGTGGTAAACGTCGCCCCGGACGTACGTGTCGCCGAGGAACACGCCCCAGGTGAGGTCCATGATGTGGAACACCAGGTACAGGGCGATGATGGTTCCGGTCCAGCGCATCGAGCGGCTGGCGAAGTTCGCGGCGGCGTAGTTACGCGGGCTTTGGTACTTGCTGTTCGACAACATGTTCATGCGGGTGAGCGTGACGGCCGAGTGGATGTGCAAGGCGAACGCGCCCATGAGGCCGAGGCGCATGATCCACAGGACGAACGTCCGGGGGGCGAGATGGCCGCCGAGTTCACGGAGCGCCTCACCGTAGGCGTTCACCTGGTTCGGCCCCTCGTACATGTGGAGGTTGCCGATCATGTGCACGAGGACGAACCCGAGCAGCGCGGCGCCCGTGAGCGCCATCACCCACTTCTTGCCGATCGCCGTCTGGTAGATGCTCAGCGGGAAGGGGAGCGGGCGCGCCTTCTGATGAATGGGATCGACCCGACCGGGCCGCAAAGTCTGGGACATAGGGCAGGATCCTCCGAAGCGTGCACTAGCACCCTGGCGAGGCGAGCCGCATGGCATCGGCCGTCAGGCGCTTAGCGATGGCGAAGTTACCCGGGGAACCGCCGACACGACGAACTAAGCGGGTCGGTGATGCCGAAGACCGATGACGCTGCGGTAGCGGTTGGTCACGAGGAGGTCGTCAACTGCGAGCTCGAGCTCGAGGGTGACCGGCCCGACGGTGCTCGGCACGATCCACTCGATCTGCCCGATCCGGGTGCAGTCGTCGGCTGCGATGTCACCCGTCCACTCCCATCTGCGCGGACCGAGGGGGGTATCGATCCGAGCCCGGACGACCCCGGCGGGGCGCCCCGAGCGCTCGTCGCTCACCACGTGCACCTCGAGCACGATCTCGTCGCCCGGTTTGAGGAGCGGGGGGAGAAGGTCGGCGACGACGATCACCGGCCGGCACGCGGCGACGAACGCGTGCCACGCGAGCTTGGCGCCACCCGTGGCGTCGAGCAGGCCGAAGCCGATCTGCGGCGTGACGTCCTGCCAGCGGTACGCACAGAAGCCGCCCGTGGGCTTGTACTTGAGGCGGCGCAGCGTCTCGATGGTTCGGGCCACCACCTCGGCCTGGTGGACCTGGGTTGCGTCGCGCCACGCGTCGTAGCTCGCGTAGGAATCGGGGGGCACGACCCGCACCATGGTGTCGACGTCGAGGCCGTGGTGTTGGGCCAGGTAGGCCCAATCGAGGTTCGGCCAGAACTCGTCCGCGACGAAGGGCCGCGTGTCGGGCGCGGCCTGAGCGCCGAACGCCGACACGAACCGCACATGCCGGGGGATGCGTCGCGCGAAGCGTGCGAGGTCGGCCGCTTGCCCGTGATACCAGCCGAACCAGAGATGGGCATCGGTGCCGTCGAGTTGCGGGAGGTGCGGGGCGACGCCCGAATGGGCGATGACCGGTCGTGACTGGTCGTTCCGCTGGAGCACCCGTTTCAGTGAGCGATCGAGGACGGTGCGGTTCCACGTCGGGAGCTGCTGACGAAGGAATCCGGGACTGACCGCGGCGTCGCGGGGCTCTTCGGCGAGGTAGGGCTCATCGTGCGCGCACCAGAGGAACACGGACGGGTGATGGCCGAGCAGGTCGACCGCCTCGCGGGCTTGGCGCGCCGCCTGGGTGCGCACACCGCGCGAGTAGCGGTGCACGAGCGGGAGGTCCTGCCAGACGAGCAGGCCCAGCTCGTCGGCGATGTCGTAGAAGTCGGGGCGGGTGATGTGGGCGTGCACGCGCACGAGGTCGAGTCCGGCGTCGCGAATGGCCCGCAACGTGCTCACAATCTCCTCGCGTGGCACGTGGGCCAGATCTGTGCGTAACGGCGAGAGGGCGACCCCCTTGAGGAAGAGGAGCTCGCCGTTCACGCTCGCGCGCCAGTTCCGTAGCTCGACGGTGCGGAAGCCGGTGCGCCAGCGGCGATGGTCGCTCATCTCGCCGTTGTCGAGCCGGACCTCGACGCGCACGTCGTGCAGCGCCTGGGTACCGAGCGCGTGCGGCCACCATCGTTCGACCAGCGGCACGTTGACCGACCACTCGATCTGGTTCTCGCCGGTGGCGAGTGACACGGCGTGCTCGTGCTCGATGCCCGCCACGAGGGTGTGCAGCGTGACGGTGCGAGCCTCGACGGTGTCGACCACGAGGCGCATGGCCAACGCGCCGCGCTCCTCGTTGGCGTCGGCGCAGATCACCCGCCCGTGACGGATCGCTACGGGGCCGGTCTCGACGATCCGTACCGGTTGCCAGATGCCTGCGGGGTTCCAGCTGCGGGGGAGGTGGTCGCCGTCCTGGAATGCCCCGGTGAGCGAGCGCTTCTCGCCCGGGTCATTGACGGGCGGGCAGCTGACCTCGACCGCGAGCACGTGGGCCGTGTGCTCGTGGAGCTGGTCGGTTATCTCGAAGCTGTGGGTGAAGAAGTAGCCGTCGGTGTCGCCGATGTAGGAACCGTCGAGCCAGACATCGCCCTGGGCGAACACGCCGTCGAGTTCGATCCATGCTCGTGATTCCGGAGCCGGTGCCGGGTGCTCGAAGCGGTGGCGGTAGAGGAGCGGCCCGTCGGTGCTCGCGAACTCGGCGGTAGTCCGCCAATGTCCCGGTATGTCGATCGCCGGCCAACCGGTGTCGTCGAACTCGTTCAGGTGAAACACGCGCCGGAGGTCCTCGTCGGCGAGTTGAGCCCTCCAGAGGCCGGACAGATCCACCGACGTGAGGGTAGTCGGCGCCCGCATGAGCCCTGCGTACCCCGCAGAACGGGCTGTTCGGTCCGTCAAGTCGACGAACGGCGTTCATCGTCCGACGCCATTGCCCCCACGACCTCGACGACTTCATGTCGTTTCTGCTCGAAGGCCGGCAGGTACCCGCGGCGCTGATCCTGGTCGAGGCACGCGCGGCACTAGCGTGACCTCATGACGAACCATCCGAGCACCCTCGGCGCGCTACGCGCCTCTGGTTGGCAGTCCCGTCCGGTCAAGGCCGAGCTGCGGCGCAACGCCATCGAGCGCATCCGCGCCGGCGAGCCGCTGTTCCCCACGGTGCTCGGGTACGAGCACACCGTGCTCCCGCAGCTCGAGAACGCGCTGCTCGCGGGACACGACGTCATCTTCCTCGGCGAGCGCGGGCAGGCCAAGACCCGCATGATCCGATCGCTCACCTCGTTACTCGACGAGTGGATGCCGATCGTCGCCGGTTCGGAGATCAACGACGATCCGTACGCCCCGATCTCGCGGCACGCTCGAGACCTCATCGCGGCCGAGGGCGACGACACGCCCATCGATTGGGTGCACCGCGAGAACCGCTACGGCGAGAAGCTGGCCACCCCCGACACGTCGATCGCCGACCTCATCGGCGAGGTCGACCCCATCAAGATCGCCGAAGGCCGTTACCTCTCCGATGAGCTGGTGCTGCACTACGGCCTCGTGCCGCGCACCAACCGCGGCATCTTCGCCATCAACGAGTTGCCGGATCTCGCGGAACGCATCCAGGTGGGTCTGCTCAACGTGCTCGAAGAACGCGATGTGCAGATCCGCGGCTTCAAGGTGCGGCTGCCGCTCGATGTGATGCTCTTCGCGTCGGCGAACCCTGAGGACTACACCAATCGTGGGCGCATCATCACGCCATTGAAGGACCGCTTCGGCGCCCAGATCCGAACGCACTACCCGCTCGATGCCGCCACCGAACTCACCATCGTCGAGCAAGAGGTCGAGCTACCCGACGACATCGCGGTCAGCGTGCCCGAGTTCATGGGCGAGATCATCGCGACGTTCAGCCAACTCGCCCGGGCCAGCTCGCACGTGAACCAACGCTCGGGCGTGTCAGTGCGCTTGTCGGTGGCCAACTACGAGACGCTCGTTGCCAACGCCATGCGCCGTTCGCTCCGCACCAACGAGCGACTCGTCGTGCCGCGCGTCTCCGACCTCGATGCGCTCGCGTCGTCCACCACGGGCAAGATCGAGTTCGAGACCCTCGGCGACGGCCGCGAAAGCGAGATCCTCGAACACCTGGTGCGCGCCGCAGTGCTCACCGTATTCAAGGACTCCGTGCCGCCGATCACCCATCGCGCGGTGATCGAAGCGTTCGACAACGGGGTCAGCGCCAGTGCCGGAGAGGACATCTCCTCGGCCGACTACCTCGCCTTGCTGAAGTCGATGCCCGCGCTCGATGCCCCCGTGCAGGCGTTGCTCGCCGATGAGCCCGACGCCGAGGCGCCCGAGGTGGTGGCCAGCGCTATCGAGTTCGTGCTCGAGGGCCTGCACCTCTCGAAGCGGCTCAACAAGGACGCGGCCGGCGGCCGCGCCCAGTACCGCTCCCGCGGCTGACCACTGCGCCCGACCCGGGCGGGTCGGCCGGCCCACTCGCGGCCGTCATCGGATGACCACCGAGCTCACCCCAGTGGCGTGGGCGCGACCTCGGGGAGGGTGCAGGTGCCCGCCGCGCTGACGCATGGGCCTACAGATCGCTGGCCAGATCAATCATCTCGCCGAAGGCGTCCCGGATGCAGGCGGTCATGTCGTGAGGAGTGCCTGCAGGTAGTGGCCGCTGGCCTTGATCTTGCGGTCGCGATCGATGAGCCCCCGTGGCGCGTTGAAGCCGTACAGCCACTCGTAGGCATCGATGCCGGTGTCGTACAGGTAACCCGTGAGCGGAACTCCATCGGCGATCGCCCGCTGCATCTCGATCACGGTCGACCGCAGCAGCTCTTCGCGCCACTCGTCGTCGGTGGTGGTCACCCCATCGGCGGCAATCATGAGTGGCGTGGCGGGGGCCAGCTCACCCAGGCGGCGCACGACCTCGCCAAGCTCCTCGGCGTTCGGGGCGAAGCCGGTTGCGTCGGTGCGCGCGGTGGCCGGGTACGGGCCGAGTTGGAGATCTTCGCCGAGTAACAATGGCGGGCGGTATGCGACACCGATGATGTCGAACGCGCCGGCCATCTCGGGACGGTCAAGCGACGCGCCACCCGGAACGTCGAGAACGCCTTCGCGGCGCGAGCGCAGGAAAAGGTCCCACATGACCGAATCCCAATGCTTGGCCTCGTTGCGCGCCTCGAGGGAGTTCACGGCGCGGACGGTGGAGAGGCCCAGCACCACCATCACCGGCGCTTCGCCGCCCTGGAGCAGTTTCCACGCCGCTTGGTTCGCCTCGATCGCGCCGACGATCGCCTCGCGGGCTTGGTCGGGTCGGCGGCGACCAGGGGGGCGCGTGCCCATCAGGTACCCGCGGGTGGCCCACCCGATCGGGTCTTCGATCGGCACCCACCCGGCGACGAGATCCTCGAACCACTCGGCGCACCGGTCGACGTGGCGCGGCCAGAAGTACCCGCGTGCCTTGGCGTCGCGGAAGCCGCCCTCGTCGTCGTGGAACCAGCCGGGAAGCGAACCGTTGTGCAACGTGATCCACGGCGCGAGGCCGGCGGCGCGGATGTCGCGGAGCACCTGCCGTTCGTGGGCGACGCGATCCGTGTCGATGATGCCGTCGCGGATCTCGAGGCGCGCCCACTCGATCGTGACGCGCACCGCGTTGGTGCCGAGCGTGGCGAGCAACGCCGCGTCGTCCGCGTAGTTGGTCGCCCAGCCATTTCCGTCGGCCGAGCGCGGGGCGTCGTTGTCGCGCTCCCAGGCCGACCAGTCGGCATTGGGCGCAACGCCTTCCGAACCAACGGACGACGACGTGGTTCCCCAGACGAACGTGTCGGGGAACCCCGCGGCGCTCACGCGAACGTCATCGTGCCGGCATCGAACACCAGGCGATCAGCGACGAATGTCTGGAACGTGGCGGTGTTGTCGTTCTCGATCCAGATCTTCACCTCGAGCGCCTCGCCCGGGATGACCGGCGAGGCGAACCGACCCGCCATGCCGACAAAGCGCGTCGGATCGCTGCCGCACACCGCGTGCAGCAACGCTCGGCCGGTGAATCCGTAGGTGCACAGGCCGTGCAGGATCGGGGTGTCGAAGCCGCCGAGCGCAGCGAACTGCGGATCACTGTGCAACGGGTTGCGATCGCCGTTCAGCCGGTACACCAGGGCTTGATCGGTGCGGGTCTGGTAGGACACGACGTGATCGGGGGCGCGCTCGGGGGCGACGAACTTGGCCGATGGGCCGCGATCGCCACCCCAACCACCTTCGCCGCGGATGAACATCGATGACGACGTCGTGAACAGCTTCTCGCCGGTGTTGATGTCAGTGGCCGTGGATTCCATGACCACGACTGCGGCCTTGCCCTTGTCGTAGATCGCGGTGATGCGCGACGACGCCGATGCGGCGCCGGTGACGGTGAGCGGCTTGTGCAGCGTGAACGACTGCTCGCCGTGGACCAGCATGGCCGGGTTGAACGAGCCGAGCGCCGCCAACGGGCCGGCGCCTTTCATCTCGCTGCGCAGGGACAGCACCACCACCATCGAGGGCAGGGCCTGCTGCTCGACTCCGTGCGAGTTCTCGGTCGTGAACTCGAGCTCGAAGCCGGTCGGGTCGGTCATGCCCGCACCGACGCCCAACGCGTAGAGGATGCTCGAGGTGGAATCCCAACTGAAGGTGGAGGGGCTGCCTTCGGCGCCTACGGCGTCAGGGTTGATTGGCATGTGCGGTCCTCGCGAATGTGAGGTGGATGCGGGCGAGGTCGCAGCGTAGCGGTCGGCCGATCACGCGAGCATGGGTTCGCGTGGCAGGCCGAGCAGCCGCTCGGCGATCACGTTGCGCAGCACCTGTGACGTTCCGCCGGCGATCGAGAGTGCTCGGCTGAACAGGTAGCTGTTCGTCCACATCGCGAGATGATCGTCGTCGAACACGGCGTCGGGACCGGCGATGCGCATCGCCAGGTCGGTCACCCGCTTGTCGTGTTCGCTCCCGAGGAGCTTGCCGACGTTGCCCTCTGCTCCGGGCTCGGCGCCTTCGAGTGCCTTGCCCACCCGGCGCAGACCGAGCAGGTCCATCGCCTGGTGATGCGCAACGAGTGCGCCGATCTCCTGGCGCACCGAGACATCGCCGGGGCAGTGGCGCGCCGCGAGGGCGAACAACCCGCGCGCGCTGGTCGCGAAGGCTGCGGTGCCCGCGCCGGACAACGACACGCGCTCGTTGGCGAGCGTGGTCCGCGCGGCCGACCAGCCGTGGTCGAGCTCGCCGATGAGCGCGTCATCCGGTAGGAAGACGTCGTTGAAGAACACCTCGTTGAACGTCGGGTGACCGGTGAGCTCGCGCAGCGGTCGAACATCGAGCCCGGGCGCCGACATGTCGACCACGAAGCAACTGATGCCTTGGTGCTTCGGTGCGTTCGGGTTGGTGCGCGCCACGCACAAGCCGACGTTGGCGAGGTGCGCGATCGACGTCCACACCTTCTGACCGTTGAGCCGCCATCCGCCGGGAACCTTCTCGGCGCGCGTCGTGAGCGACGCGAGGTCGCTGCCCGCATCGGGCTCGCTGAACAGCTGGCACCACATGAACTCGCCGCGCAGTGATCCGCCGACCCACTTCTCCTGTTGTTCGGGCGTGCCATACGCGATGATGGTGGGGAGGTTCCACGACGCGAGGCCCATGTTTGGCTTACGTACTTTGCCGCGCAGCTCCTGTTCCACGACGAGTTGCTCGACCGGGCCCGCGCCGCGACCCCACGGTTCGGGCCAGTGGGGGAACAGGTAGCCGCTGTTGGCCAACGCGTCCGGCTTGTCGTCGGACGCCAGCGCGGCATACCGCTCGACGAAAGCCCGCACCTGCGCGCGGAACGCGTCGGCAGCGGCACCGAGGTCGACCTCGGCGCCGCGAACGACCCCGCGCTCCGCGAGCTCGGCCGTGGCCGCGCGGTGGGTATTGATCGTGCCGAACGTGGCCGTGAGCGCTGTGGCGCGCCGGAACCACAGGTGTGCGTCGTGCTCGTAGGTGCAGCCGATGCCACCGTGCACCTGGATGTTCGTCTTCGCGCAGTTCTCGTAGGCCTCGAGCGCCACCGACCCGGCGACCGCACACGCAAACGCGGCCTGTTCGTCGATGCGGATGTCGGCGGCGGCATCGAGCGCGCGCACCGCGTCCCACGCGACGGCCGTGGCCAGCTCGGCTGAGGCCAGTGCATCGGCCAAGAGGTGCTTGACCGCCTGGAAGGATCCGATCACCCGACCGAACTGCACCCGCTGCTTCGCATACGCGGTGGCGAGCTCGACGCAGGCCCGCGAGCCGCCGGCGGCTTCGGCCGCGCCGAGGGCGACACCGACGCGTTCGACGATGGCGGCGGCACCCTCGAGTCGTATGGCCGACGCAAGGGCGGCCGGGTCAAGTCCAACGTGCGCGCTGCGTCGCGTGCGGTCGATGTTGCCGCGCTCGGTGATCGTCACCCCTGGCGCACCGGTCGTGACGACGAGCGCGTCGTTCCCGTCGATCAGGACGAGCGTGTGCGCGTGCGTCGCGCCCAGGACGGCCCCGCCGACCCGGCCCACGCCGCCTATGCGCGAGCCGTCGGCGAAGCCGGGCAGCAGCGCAGCACGCGTGGCGTCGTCGCCGGCCTGCGCGATTACGTACGACGCAAGCACGGTGGGCAAGAACGGACCGGGCAATAGCGCGGCACCTGTGGCCTCGAGCACCACGGCGAACTCGGCCAGCCCGTAACCCGAACCGCCGTACTCCTCGGGCAGGTGAAGCCCGAGCCATCCGAGTGCCGCCATGTCGGTCCACAGCGGCGTGCCGTCGGTGTCCGCGTCGCGCGTGGCCCGAGCGAGCCCGAGCGCGTCGCGGCGTATGCAGAAGTCGGTGGCCACCGCGGCCAGCGCGCGATGATCCTCGGTGATGGCGATCGCCATGGCAGTTTCCCCTGGAAGTCGTCGGGCACTCGACATGTTGCGTTGGTCCGCCGACGGTACCCTCTCGCCCGGTACTCGTCAGCAGACGGCGTGTCCGAACACGGCAGGGGAGCGCATGGCTGAGCCGCATCTGAACCAGCCGGGTGGTCTGCATCGGTCGTCGACGCACCCGCGCATCGCGGGCCGCGAGCTCGAGCTTCGTTCGATGGCCGACGCCATCCGCCGACTCATCGCGCTCACCGTGGACAGCGATGCTGGCACGGCGACCACGGCGAGCGCAGCGGCGCGCCTGCATGCGTTGGCCGACGAGCTCGCGCCGATGGTGCGCGAAGTGCATCCTCCGAAGCACAGCGGCATAGCGAACGACGGCGACGAGTCGAACCCGCATGATCACTTCCAGTTCGACGTGATGCTCGGCATCTACAACCCGCTCGCCCTGCCGGTCGAGATGACCTGGGAGCCGCCGGTGGCTCGTGGCCGGGCCACGTTCACCTCGCCGTACGAGGGTCCACCCAACTGCGTGCACGGGGCGGTCATCGCTGGCGCGTTCGATCAGGTGTTCAACGTGGCGAACTTGAAGACCGGTGTGGCTGGCCCGACCGCCTATCTCCACGTCGACTACCGGCGCCCCACGATGCTGCTTCGGCCGCTGCTGTTCGAGGGCTGGGTCGACCACACCGAGGGCCGCAAGTCGTATTGCAAGGGGCGCATCATTCAGGACGATGTCGTCACCTGCGAGGCCGAGGGGCTCTTCATCCAGGTCGATCCCGCGCGCATCCGCAACCTGGGTGGTGTCTGAGTAGCCTTTGGCCATGAGACTGCGTCGTCGCGAGGTCCCCGATCCGTTGCGGTTCCGGTATTCGCGCTGGGACGGCCAGCAGCAGGGGTTCGAGCTCACCCCCGACGACATCCTCAGTCAGCTCACCGACGATCTGCTGTACCACGGCGATGTCAATGCAGCCCTGCGGCGCATGATGCAGAGCGGGTTCGACGACCGCAACGGCGAGCGCATCCAAGGCCTGCGCGAGATCCTCGAGAAGCTCCGGAAGGAACGCAAGGAGCGGCTGGAGAACCACGATCTCGGCGGCGTCTACGACGAGATCGCTCAGGAGTTGCGCGACGTGCTCGACCGCGAGCGCGACGCCCTCGACCAGTACCAGCGCGACGCTGAGCAATCGGGCGATCAGCGGCGCGAAGAGATCGCGCAGAGCGTCTCCCAAGAGCGCAACCTCGAGCTCGACATGTTGCCCAACGACCTCGCGGGGCAGGTGCGTGGCCTGCAGAACTACGAGTTCGTGTCGCCCGAGGCGCGCCAGCAGTTCGAGGACCTCATGGATCGGTTGCGCCAGCAGCTGATGCAGCAGTCGCTCGACCAGATGACCGACGCCATGCAGAACATGTCGCCCCAGGACATGCAGCGCATGAAGGACATGCTCGCCGAGCTCAACAACATGTTGCAGCAACGCCAACAGGGGCAGGAGCCGGACTTCGCAGGCTTCATGGAGCGCTACGGCGACTTCTTCCCCGAGAACCCCGAGACGCTCGACGAGCTCCTCGAAGTCATGGCGCAGCGCATGGCGGCCATGCAGCAGATGCTGAACTCGATGACTCCCGAGCAGCGCTCGCAGCTCCAGCAGCTGAACGAGACGCTCATGGAGGACATGGATCTGCGCTGGCAGATGGATCAGCTCGGCGACAACCTGCGCCAGATGTTCCCGCAGATGGGCTGGGAGCGCAGCCAGAACTTCCAGGGCGGCCAGCCGCTCGGCTTCTCCGAGGCCATGGAGATGATGCAAGAGCTCGGCGACCTCGATCAGCTCGAGCAGATGTTGCGCGGCACGTCCAATCCGGGCGCCCTCGCCGAGGTCGACACCGATCGGGTGCGCGAGCTCTTGGGCGACGACACCGCGCGGTCGCTCGAACGTATGAGCGAAGTGGCCCGCCAGCTCGAAGAGGCCGGTCTCATCGAGAACAAGGAAGGCCGCTACGAGCTCACCCCGCGGGCGGTGCGCAAGATCGGCCAGAACGCGTTGGGCGACATTTTCAAGCGGCTGTCGAAGGATCGCGTCGGGCGCCACGCGATCGAACGCACCGGCATCGGCCACGAACGCGACTACGACACCAAGCCCTACGAGTTCGGTGATCCGTTCAACCTCAACATCGAACGCACCGTCCGCAACGCGATCACCCGGGCCGGCTCCGGTACCCCGGTCCGCCTCACGCCCGAGGACTTCGAGGTCGAACGCACAGAGCACCTCGTGCGCTCGTCCACGGTGCTCATGCTCGACCTGTCGCTGTCGATGCCCATGCGCGACAACTTCCTCCCGGCGAAGAAGGTGGCGATGGCGCTGCACTCGCTCATCTCGAGTCAGTACCCGCGCGACTACCTCGGCATCGTCACCTTCAGCGAGGTGGCACGCGAGATCAAGCCCGAGCGCCTACCCGAGGTGTCCTGGGACTACGTGTACGGCACCAACATGCAGCACGGGTTCATGCTGGCGCGCGCCATGCTCGCGAAGCAGTCGGGCACCAAGCAGATAATCATGATCACTGATGGTGAGCCCACCGCCCACATCGATGCGCAGGGTCACCCGCACTTCTCGTACCCGCCGACGCACGAGACGGTCGACCTCACGCTGCGCGAAGTCATGCGGTGTACGCGAGATGGCATTCGCATCAACACCTTCATGCTCGATGCCACGAGCTACCTCACCACGTTCATCGAGAAGATCTCCAAGATGAACGGCGGGCGCGCGTTCTTTACCACGAACGAGACCCTCGGCGACTACGTGCTCGTCGACTTCGTCGAGCAACGGCGCAAGCTGTTGAAGGGCGCCTGAGTACGGGATCTCCGCGACCCTGTTGCGGCCGGATTGCGACCCGACAGGGGTCGAAGCGCTGGTATCCATGTTGAAGAGCATGTTCAACGTGGACGCCTCGGCGGTCCTGCGGTGCCCCGAGGGCGTCCTCAACGTCGGTTCGCTCGGCGCCCAAGTAGGTCGGCGAGTGTCAGCAGCGGCTGACTACTTCGGGACAGTCAGGTTGGCGTGGCCGAGTAGGTACCACTTGTCGCCAACCTTGATGAACGTGCTCAGGTAGGGCGACGGGGTGCCCGGGAATTTCGTACCGTCAACGACAAGGTCGGCCGTTATGACGGAAGCGACAGCCATCGAACCGTGATACTCGCGAGCTTGGACTTGCTCGATCTTGTAGCTGCGTAGTTCCGGTAACCCGCCGAGGTACTCGTCCTTGGTCAACGGCTTGCCGACTGTGCGCTGAATTTGCCAGTTCGGGGCTAGAAACTTTTCAAGGTCGGCCTTGTTCTTTGTCTTGACGTCCTCGAAAAAGCGCGTGACTAGCTCTGTGCCTTCGCTGTTGGCTTCGGTCGCGCTGCCGGTCGCGTCGTAGCTCGAGCTTCCGCATCCGGCGATCGAGATAGCGGCAATTAGCACGGCTGCGCTGATCCTGCGTTTTGTCACCAATTGACCGTATAGGGGTTTGCCACGCGCGTACAACACGTTCTTGGTGCGCCGTACGATTCGGAGGTGCAGACGGCGTGGGTGTTCGGTGATCAGCTGAACCGCAACTTGGGTGCGCTACGGCAGGCAACCCCCGGATCGACTCGGGTGCTGTTGGTCGAGAGCCGAGCCAAGCTGCGCTCGAAACGCTGGCACCAACAGCGAGCGCACCTCGTGGTCGCATCCATGAGGCGATTCGCCGAGGAGTTGCGTGCCGAAGGGTTCGCCGTAGACGAGCGCCGGGCGGCCTCACTGGCGGAAGGGTTGCGGGCTCATCGCGCGGAGTTCTCACCTTCTGCAGTCGTCGCGATGGAGCCGGCGTCGTGGGACGGATTGGCACTACTGCAACGCGAAGGGGTCGACGTCGTCGCGTCCGAACAGTTCCTGTGTTCCCGCGACGAGTTTGCTGCATGGGCCGGCGAGCGCAAACAACTCACGATGGAGACTTTCTATCGATGGCAGCGACGGCGGCTCGGGTACCTGATGGACGGCGATCAGCCGGCGGGCGGGCGTTGGAACTTCGATCACGACAATCGCCAGCCGCCGCCGCGCGGTGCACACGATTGGCCCGAGCCGGTGGTCCACGAGCTCGACGACCTCGACCGAGCGGTGATGGCGGATCTGCGCGCTACCTGTGGTGACCGGCTTTGGGGCGAACCTCCCAGCGGCATCTGGGCGACGTCGCGCGCCGAGGCGCTGCGGCGACTCGACCACGCGGTTGTCGAGGTGTTGCCCCGTTTCGGTCCTCACGAGGACGCCATGGTTTCGACGAGCTGGCATCTCGCGCACACCCTCTTGTCGCCCTATCTCAACCTCGGTCTGCTTGAGCCCGCAGAGGTTTGCGACGCCGTTGAGTCTGCGTATCGCGCCGGCGATGTTCCGCTCGCCTCGGCGGAGGGTCTCATCCGTCAGATCATCGGCTGGCGTGAGTATGTACGGGGGCTGTACTCGTTGTGGATGCCCGAGTATCGCGCCGAAAACGCGCTCGGGGCCGAACGTGCGCTGCCGCCGCTGTTCATCACGGGACGCTCCGAAATGCGTTGTGTGCAGCACACGTTGGGCGACGTGGCGGCCTACGGCTGGACGCATCACATCCAACGGTTGATGGTGCTGGGCAACCTGTGTCTGTTGAGCGGCGTTCGCCCGAGCGAGCTCGTCGAGTGGATGTGGGCCGGGTTCGTCGACGGCGCGGAGTGGGTGATGCTCCCCAATGTCATCGGCATGGCGTTGTACGCAGACGGCGGTCGCATGGCGACCAAGCCCTATGCGTCGGGCGGTGCGTACATCGACCGGATGAGTGATTACTGCAAGGGATGTCGATTCGATCGCACCAAGCGGGTCGGGCCGGACGCGTGTCCGTTCACGACGCTCTACTGGTCGTTCCTCGACACCAATCGCGAGCGCTTCGCGCGCAACCCGCGCACCGCGCAGCAGGTGCGCGGCCTCGATCGACTGGGCGATCTCGATGCGGTCCGGAACCGCGCCGGCGAGGTCCTTGCCGCGCTTGATGCAGGTGTGTTGTGAAGCCGAGGCTCGAGCCGATCACCGCTGGCGCACCCCACGACATCGCGCGCTCGGTGATGCTGCAAGGCTGGCACGATCTGACCGCACTGCATTGGCGCTACGAGCCGGCCGAGGTGCAGGCCCTGCTGCCGGAGGGGTTCGTCGTCGACACCTTCGACGGCTCAGCGTGGGTGGGACTGATCCCCTTCCGCATGCGCCGCATCCGCCTGCCGGGCCTGCCGCCGTTCGGTCCACTGTCGAGCTTTCCCGAAACGAACATTCGCACCTACATCGTGGACCCCACGGGTCGACGCGGTGTGTTCTTCTTCAGCCTCGACATTTCGCGACTGCTCCCGACCGTCGTAGCTCGGCTCGGCTATCGCCTGCCCTACTGCTGGTCGGTGATGTCGATCGACGGCGACGGTCACGGCTCCGGCGCAACGCGTCGGTACAGCTCGCGGCGACGGTGGCCTCGCGGTACCGCGACGAGCCAGGTCGAGATACAGGTCGGTCACCAACTCACCGGTTCCGACATCACCGAGCTCGATCACTTTCTCACCGCGCGCTGGGCGCTCGGCACCACGTTCGGGCGGCGGCTGATGTGGGCCAAGGTCAGCCATCCACCGTGGCCGATCCACACGGCCACGGTGCTCGAATGCGACGAGTCGCTCCTCGCTGCAGCCGGGCTCGGGCCGCCTCGCGGCGAGCCCGTTGTGCGCTGGTCGCCCGGGGTCGAGGTACGCATCGGTATCCCGCGATCGATCCGAAGGAGTAGCTGCAGATGACCACGAACCTCGATGGCGCAGTCGTCGCCGTCGTCGGCGCGAACGGCGGTCTGGGGGCACCGATTGCTCGCCTGCTCGCCGAGCGAGGCGCCCGCCTGGTACTCGCCGCGCGGCGAACAGAGCGACTCGCCGCGCTTGATATCGAAGGTGCCTCAATCGTTGCGCTCGACGTGCGTGACGTCGGCGCCGGCGACGCGCTCGTCGCTGCTGCGCACGACACGTTCGGTCGACTCGACGGCGTCGTCAACGCGGCGGGCGTCGTGGCGTTCGGACTGTTGACTGACACTGACGACGTGGTGCTCGAAGAGTTGTTCCTGACGAATGTTCTCGGACCGCTCTGGCTGATGAAGCGCGTCGTTCCCGCGCTCGCCGCGACACGCGGTTTTTTCGTGAACATCAGCGCCGTCGTGGCCGACATGCCGATGCCGGGCATGGTTGCGTACTCCGCGTCGAAGGCCGCGTTGACGGGCGCGGATCGCGCGTTGGTCCGCGAGTTGCGGCGGGTGTCCGTTCGGCTGTGCGATGCCCGCCCACCGCATACCGAAACGGGACTCGCCAACCGTCCACTCTCCGGGGTGAGCCCGGCGCTCCCGCATGGGTTGTCGCCCGAACGGGTCGCTGCGCGCATCGTGGCCGCTATTGAGGCCGACGAGACCGACGTGGCGGCGGATCAGTTTTGACGCATCGCGTGGTCATGTCGGCGGAAGCCTTGACCGCAGTTCTCCTCGTCTTGGCGCGGCCGACCGGTCTCGGGCGTGTATTCCCTCCTTGTGGGCATCTCTTGATCCTTCCAGGGACTGGGAGGACCTGATGCAAAACCCCGGCCGAGTCGGTCCTACCATGATGTCGGCCGACACGGTGAGCGGATGGAACCTCTCCCTGACGCTCAAGTCGCGAAAGCTGTGGACGGAACTCGGCCTCATACCTCGCTACCCCAGCGTCGTGGAAGGAATCCCGGCGACGCTCGACGGATTCGTCGCCTTCCGTTGGCGGCACCCGCTGTTCGACCGTTCATGAACGACACCGACCGGGGCGCGAGCTGCATGCGCCAGATTGGATGAGAGCCTGTGAACCCCGATGACAACAACGACGAGACTTCCGATCGCGATGTCGTAGCAACGCCTGTACGAGTACTCGTTACCGGAGGGTCGGGCTATGTCGGTGGGCGCCTCGTGCCCGCGCTGCTCGAGCGGGGGCACCGCGTGAGGTGCGTCGCGCGGAACCCGCGCAAGCTCGACCCAGCAACATGGTCCGAGCAGATCGAGGTGGTGCAGGCTGATATCGCCGACGATCTCCGCGAGGCAATGGCCGGGATCGAGGTCGCAGTATTCCTGGTTCACAGCATCGGCGAAGGCAACGACTGGGTCGCCCGCGAACGCGCCATCGCGGAGAACTTCCGACGGGCCGCCGAAGCGGCGGGTGTGCGCCGAATCGTGTACCTCGGCGGGCTCGGCGACGACCACAGCGAACTCAGTGTGCACCTCCGGAGCCGCCACGAGGTCGGCGTCGTGCTGGCCGCGGGCCCCGTCGAGACGGTTGAGCTTCGGGCCGCTGTCGTGATCGGCGCGGGTTCAGCGAGCTTCGAAATGCTGCGCTACCTCACCGAAGTCCTTCCGGTGATGGTCACGCCCAAGTGGGTAGACACGCGGTGTCAACCGATCTCGATCCGCGACGTGCTTCGCTACCTTGTTTCGGTGATCGAAGCGCCGGGTGCGCTCGCCGGCGTGCTCGAAATCGGCGGACCCGATGTCGTTTCTTACGCCAAGATGATGGCGATCTACGCGCAAGAAGCGGGACTCAAGAAACGGCGCTTGATTCCCGTTCCTGTGCTCACCCCTCGACTGTCGTCGTTGTGGGTGGGGCTCGTCACGCCGGTGCCGGCGCAGCTGGCGCGACCGCTGGTCGATTCGCTCGTGAACTCGGTGGTTGTCACCAACCATCGCGCCGAAAAACTCTTCCCGTTCGAGCGGTTTCCGCTCGCCGCGTCCATCCACCACGCCATAGGACGAACCGCCGTCGGTGACGTTCCTACAAAGTTCGACGATGCGTCCTCTCCGGTGTGGCAGTCCGCGGCGACCGACCCGAGCTGGACCGGCGGCACCGAGTTCACCGACGTGCGGACCATGGTGGTAGCTGCCGATCCGCATCACACCTGGCAAGCCGTGTGCCGAGTCGGCGGCGAACAAGGCTGGCACCGAGGCGAGTTCCTCTGGAAGCTGCGCGGGCTGGCCGATCAACTCGCGGGCGGACCGGGCCTGCGACGCGGCCGACGCCACCCGGACCGCCTTTCGGTGGGCGAGCCGGTCGACTTCTGGCGGGTCGAGGACCTCGAGACCGATCGCCTGCTCGTGCTGGTTGCCGAGATGCGACTCCCGGGAAAGGCCTGGCTGCAATGGACCGTCGAACCCGTATCCGCGGGAACGCTGCTGGTCCAGACCGCTCGCTTTCGCCCGCGCGGGCTGTTCGGGCGCGCCTACTGGTATCTGGTCGCGCCGTTCCACGGGCTGGTATTCCCGGGTCTCATCAAGGGAATCGCTCGTTCCGCGGTCGAGGAATGATGCGGGTCGTGGTGATCGGCGCCGGGATGGCGGGGCTCACTGCGGCGCGGCTGATCGGCGCTGGGGGACACGACGTCACGGTGCTCGACAAAGGCCGTCGCCCCGGGGGCCGCATGGCTACTCGGCAGCTCGACGGTGGCGCATCCGCAGACCACGGCGCGCAGTTCTTCACTGTTCGCACCGAGGAGTTCGCCGCCGTGGTCGCGGGGTGGCTCGCTGACGGCACGGTTCGCGAGTGGTGCCGCGGCTTTTCATCCGACGACGGCCATCCTCGATTCGCCGCCGCGCACGGCATGGCAGAGTTGGCCGCACGCATGTGCGTGGGTCTCGATGTCCGTGCTTCGGTGCACGTCGATTCGGTCCGTAGCGCCGGACGCCGTTGGATGGTGAGCTGGCCGGCAACGCCTCGGGGTCCGGGCGGCGCAATTGAGGCCGATATCGTCGTGCTGACTCCTCCGATTCCACAATCGGCTGCGTTGGTTGCCGGTGTGGTGGCGCTTCCCGAATGGAATTACGAGCCGATGATCTCGTTGCTGGTCGCGCTCGACGACCGACCGGCAGTTTCGCACCCGGGAGGAATCCAGTTCGACGACGACCCGACTTGGTCGTGGATCGGCGACAACGTGGCCAAGGGCGTTTCTGCTCTTCCGGCTGTCACGCTGCACACCCGCGCCGACGTCGCGGTTGCTCGCTGGGACGAGGACGACGAGGTGCTGCGCGAGGATCTGTTGCTCGCGGCAGCACCGTGGCTCGGTGCCGCGAAGATCATCGATGTGCACATGCATCGTTGGCGGTACGCGACCCCGGTCGGGTCGCATCCCGCACGGTGTTTGTCGAAAGCCGACGGCCGGTTGGTGTTCGCCGGTGACGCGTTCGGCGGTCCGCGCATCGAAGGCGCGTTCCTTTCGGGGCGAGCAGCCGCAGCCGCCGTGTTACATGCGGGCGAAACGTCGTGAACGAAGCGTTTTCGTCGCGGACGGCCCGCTCAGTTCCACAATCGGTGTCCGCCGCGGGTCCGTTCTGCGAGGATGGGCTCGTGCCACGATCACCGGTGAGCGTCGAGATCCGATCGGGCCCTTGGGACCTCGCCGCTATCGAAAGTTTCCTCGATTCCGCAGTGATCCCCCTGCGGTTGGCGACCCAGGGTTCGTCGTGGCCGCTGGTTCAGTCGCTGTGGTTCCTCTTCGATGGGTCGGCCTTGTGGTGCTGCACGCAACGCGACTCGGTTGTCGCGAAGCGTCTGCGGAAAACGCCCCAGTGTGCCTTCGAGATCGCAGCCGACGCTCCGCCCTATCGAGGCGTTCGAGGGAGGGGAATTGCTGCGCTCGATCCCGAGCCCGCAGCTGATCTGCTCGAGCGTCTCATCGCAAGGTATCTCGCCGGACGTGATTCGTCGCTGGCCGCCTGGTTGCGGGCGAGGGTCGCCGACGAAGTCGCGATTCGGATCGACACGCTCGCGGTCACGTCGTGGGACTACTCGGCACGCATGAAGCGGCCCTCGACCGCCTGAGGCGAGCCGCTCTCCGGGTGCTTCGGATCGTGGCGAAGGAATCCGCTCCGCGCCGCGCCTGCGACCTGTCGACGAGCTTTGCCGTCGCATACATCGCACAACTCGTCTGTCGCCGGTTCTGGCATTGCGGCCACGAATCTCGCGATGACCTTTGCCCCGCTTGGCGTTGCGGTCGACCACCGCTGAGCGACCCCGCCGGCCGTCTCGCGCCTCTCGCGGCGCGCTACAAAACGCGGAATTCCTCCCCGCTCTGGACAACATCTCACGTCAGTGGTGTAATTACACGGATGGTATTTCAGCCTCATCCCCGTGGCCCCCGCCGGTCCGGCTCATCGTGCGGCTCCCTCGCCGCATCGGTGCGCTGCGGCGGCGCGACGCGCACGGGCACGGCGAGTTCCGGCCTGGGGGCCTATTCATGCGAATCGCATTGAGCAACAGCGAAGATACTTCCTGGCAGGATCTGGCGAACTGCCTCGGTGTCGATCCCGACCTTTTCTTCCCCGAGCGTGGCGCGTCCACCCGCGAAGCCAAAGAGGTCTGTCGGGGCTGTGTCGTGCGCGAAGACTGCCTCGAGTACGCACTGCGCAACGGCGAGAAGTTCGGTATCTGGGGTGGCATGAGCGAGCGCGAACGCCGCCGCATCCGCCGCCAGCGCACCGTAGCCCGGGTCGCCGGTCTGCTCGAGCAGCCGTCCGCTTCCGCCTGACGTTCCCTCCCACCGGACAAGCGGGATCAACCGCGAGGCGGCGGAGCGCGGGGATCGGAGAGCGGGCGACCGCAGTTGATCCTCAGCGGGTGGCGCTCAGCGCCAAGTCACGACGACGTTTGAGAATGCGTCGGCGTTCGCGTTCGGAGCAACCGCCCCATACGCCGTGGTCGATGCGGCTCTCGAGTGCGTGCTCGAGGCACTGGTCTTTGACAGGACAGGTACCGCAGATGCGGCGTGCCACTTCGACGCCGACACCGTCGCTCGGGAAGAACGTGGACGGGGGTGCGTCGGCGCAGTTTCCCTGTGCCATCCAGATTGTGTCCATGACAACCTCCGATTCGCCTCCTAGTACGTCCAGACCGGGCCGAAAGCTGCGCGAAAGTGCACCCGCCATCCGGTGAGAATTTGGTTCGGAAGGACCACGGGCCGGCAGCCGAGGCCACGGGAGCCCCCGGCCGCTACAATCGTCGGGCCAGCCACTCGAGGAGCGTGCCATGAGCGATGTTCAGACCGAAGTCCAACCGCCCGTCGCCGCGGCGCGGGTGGTGTACCTCGGCCCGGTCGCGCCGCACTGGGAGGTGCGGGGGGTGCACGGCGAGCGCTCGGTGGTCGACGGCTTCCGCGATCGCGTCAACGCGCGGCTCCTGCTCCTACCGCCGCACGATCCGCAGTTTCGCCGCAACCGTGAGCGAGTGAACCGCGACGCAGAGCGCGAGCGCATCGCCATCGATTGGGACCTCGGGTACGACGAAGGCTCCTGAGCCGGTCGCGGGCCGGGGACCGGCCTGACGAACCCACTGGGGACCGCAACGGGGTGTGCTGATGCATGATTCTTCTTCTGCTGCGCCTCTCGCCGTCGGCGGTTGGGACGTAGGCGAGGGCTATCTCAATCGCGAGCTGTCGTGGTTAGCGTTCAACGCTCGTGTCCTCGCGCTCGCCGCCGATCCGGCGCGACCATTGCTCGAGCGGGTCCAGTTCTGCGCGATCTTCAGTGGCAACCTCGACGAGTTCTTCCAGGTCCGGGTGGCCGGCCTGGCTGACCAAGTGGCAGCCGGCATCGAAGGCAGCTCGCCCGACGGTCGCAGCGCCGAGACGCAGGTTCGCGAGATCCACGCAGTGGTCGAACAACTGCTGCACGAGCTGGATGAACTGTGGCGCAACGACGTGGCCCCCGCCATGGCCGAAGCCGGTATCCGCGTGGTGCGCTGGATCGACCTCACGGTCGGCGAGCGCGACGAACTCGGGTACATCTTCCGGTCGCGGATCTTTCCGGTGCTCACCCCGCTCGCCATCGACCCTGGGCATCCGTTCCCCTATATCTCCGACCTCTCGCTCAACCTCGCGGTGGTGCTGCGCGACCCGGCGATCGACCACAACCTCTCCGCCCGCGTCAAGGTGCCAGCGCGGTCGCCCCGCTTCCTGCGCGTCGGTGACACCGACCAGTGGGTACCGCTCGAAGAGGTGATCGCGTCCCACCTCCACCTGCTGTTCCCCGGTTTAGTGGTGCTCGAGCACCACGTCTTCCGCGTCACCCGAAATGCCGATCTCACGGTGCGCGAAGCCGAGGCCGACGACCTTCTCGCGGCCGTCGAGTCCGAGCTCCGGCGCCGGAGGTTCGGCCGTTCGGTGCGCCTCGAGATCGCGGCCACTATGAGTTCGGACGTGCGAGCGATGCTCGTGCGCGAGCTCGACCTCGGCGACGAGGACGTCTATCCGATCTCGACGTTGGTCGACCTCAGCTCGTTGTCGCAGCTTGCCGGGCTGCGCCGTCCGGACCTCAGCGATCGGGTGTGGGTGGGCATCACCGAACCACGCCTCGTGGTCGACCCCGAGAACCCGCGCGACATCTTCGAGACGATACGCGGCGGCGACGTGCTGGTGCACCACCCCTACTCGTCGTTCTCGCGATCGGTCATCGAGTTCATCCGCCAGGCCGCCGACGATCCGCTCGTGCTCGCGATCAAGATCACGATCTATCGCACCTCCGGCGACAGCCCCATCATCGAGGCGTTGATCGATGCGGCCGAGAACGGCAAGCAGGTCGCAGTACTCGTCGAGCTCAAGGCGCGCTTCGATGAGCGGGCGAACATCGAGGCGGCGCGCCGCCTCGAACAAGCCGGGGTACACGTCGCGTACGGCCTCGTCGGCTACAAGATCCACACCAAGGTCTGCCTCGTCATCCGCGACGACCCCGATGGTGTGCGCAGTTACTGCCACGTGGGTACCGGCAATTACAACCCGCGTACGGCCCGGCTCTACGAGGACATCGGACTCTTCACCGCCGACTCCGACATCGGCGAGGACTGCACGCACCTTTTCAACTCGCTCACGGGCTACGGCCTCTCGGTCGAGTACAAGCGACTGCTCGTCGCGCCTCGCACGTTGCGGGGCGGTCTGGTGGCCCGCATCGAGAACGAGATCGAACTCGGTGGCCGCATCGTGCTGAAGATGAACAGCCTGGTCGACGCCGAGCTGATCATGCTGCTTCAGCGAGCGTCGCAGGCCGGTGTCGAGATCGATCTCATCGTCCGCGGCATCTGCTGTCTTCGCCCCGGTGTGCCCGGCGTGTCCGACAACATCCGCGTGCGGAGCATCGTCGGCCGCTACCTTGAGCACTCGCGAATGTTCTTCTTCGCGAACGGGGCCGGCGTCGGCGAGCCCGAGTACCTCATCGGGTCGCCCGATCTCATGCCACGCAACCTCGATCGTCGCGTCGAGGCCTTGGTGCCGGTGACCGATCCGCTGCTGGTCGAACGGCTCGCCGAGATCCTCGCGGTCAGCCTGGCCGACGACACCCTTGCCTGGACCCTTGACGCCCATGGTGTCTGGACCCGCCTCGCCGGGGGAACCCTCGAGTCACACGTCGAGTTCCAACGACTTGCGCTCGCCCGCGTCGCCGGCCTGAGCGCGGCCGTTGTCCACTGACCAGCCGGGCCGAACCGAGCCGGTGCGCGAGGTGAACGCGGCCGGCGGGGTCGTCCGCCGGGACTTGGTCCGCGGTACCCAAGTGCTGCTCATCCACCGGCCGCGCTACGACGACTGGTCGCTGCCGAAGGGCAAGGCCGACGGACACGAGTCGCCGGCCGAGACCGCTCACCGGGAGGTGCTCGAAGAAACCGGCTATCACTGTATCGTTGGCCCCGAGATCTCGGTGGTCCGTTACGTCGACCGACGCGGCCGACCAAAGGTGGTCCGGTACTTCGCCATGCGGGCCGAGCAGGGCGCGTTCGTGGTCAACGACGAAGTCGATGAGGTGTCCTGGTGCACGCCAGCGGTCGCGGCGCGGCGTTTGAGCTACCCACGCGACCATGACGTTGTACGAGCTGCGCTCGCTGTCACGTGGTGACGAGGCCTGAGCTGGCAAGATGACGGGCGGATGCACCACAGGTGCTGTGCATCCACCACGAGCAAAGGGAGTAGGGGAGATCGTGCCCGAGGAGTCGCGGAAGAGCTTCCATCACGCACTCGACGACGTGAAGGGCGAGATCGTGCAGCTTGCGGCGCTCGTCACCGAGTCCATTCCTCGAGCCACCAAGGCCCTCCTCGACATGGATCTGCAGGCCGCCCAGCGCGTGGTCGACCACGACGACGTTCTCGACCAGAAGTCCGTCGAGATCGAAGCGCGTTGCCATCGGTTGCTCGCGTTGCAGCAGCCGATGGCCAGTGACCTGCGGGCGCTCATCACCGCGGTCAAGCTCAACTGGGAGCTCCAGCGGTCGGGCGACCTGAGCGTCAATATCTGCAAGACGGTGCGCCGCATCTATGGCTCGACCATCGATCCTCGCCTGCGTGGGCTCATCGAGCAGATGGGCGAGCAGGCCCATCTACTCACGAGACGCGCGGTCGATGCGTACGCCACGAACGATGCGACGCTTGCCGCGGCTCTCGACGACATGGACGACGCGCTCGACTCGCTCCAGGCCGAGTACATCCAGGCGATCATGCGCGCCAACGAGAGCGCGACCGTTCCGCTCAACACTGCGGTGCAGTTGGCCTTGGTGGGCCGCTACTACGAACGTATCGGCGACCACGCGGTCAACATCGGCGAGCGCACGCAGTACATGATCACCGGATGGTTGCCCGAGCACAAGGGAGCGGCACGAGCGTTGGCGAAGGCTCAACACCTCGATGTCGAGGAGCTCTGATCGCGCGCATGCGGGTATTGGTCACCAATGACGACGGCGTGCACGCTCCTGGCATCGTGGCGCTGGCGTGCGCGATGCGCGACGCCATGTTCGACGTGATCGTGGTCGCGCCGCGCGGCGAGATGAGCGGCAGCTCCGCCTCGATGGCGGCCCACAACGACGAGGTCCATTACGAGCGGGTCACCGTCGAGGGTTGGTCCGACGATGCATACGCGCTCGATGGCGCGCCCGCGTTGTGTGTGATCGCCGGCTTGCTCGGTGCGTTCGGCCCGCCCCCCGATCTCGTGGTGTCGGGCGTGAACCCCGGGTTGAACACCGGCCGCTCTACCTTGCACTCGGGCACCATCGGCGCCGCGCTCACCGCCGCGGCGTGGGGTGCGTCAGGACTCGCGGTCAGCATCGACACCGGGCATCACATCCGTTGGGGCACCGCGACCGATCTTGCGCGCCAGGCTGCCGTCTGGCTCGCGGGCGCGCCGAAGCGCACCGCGATAAATCTAAACGTGCCGAACGTCGAGCCGCACGAGCTGCGCGGCGTTCGCCAAGGCGCGCTCGCGCCGTTCGGGGCGATGCGAACATCGATCGCCGAGCACATTCCCGGGCTGATCAAGTTGCAACTCCTCCCCAACGCGGACCCCGTTCCCGACGGCACCGACACCGCCATCGTGCGAGGCGGCTACGCGTCCGTGTCACTGCTCACGCCACCAACGGCGCTTCTCGACGCCTCGGTGCTCGTCGCGTTCGGTGAGGTGGGCTGACCATGGGATATGTGCTCGCCGCGATCGCGTTCTCGGTCGCGCTCGCAGTGGCAATCGTCGCGCGGCGCATGCAGCAACGAACGGTGCGCCGACTAATCGACGTGGTCGAACACCTCGGCGAGGCGGCTCCCGGTCGACCGCGGGGCGATCTCGCTATGGCCCGGCTCGAGCGATCGGTGCAGCGGGTGCGCGAGCGGGACGACCGCGTGCAGCGGGCCGAGCTACGGCTCGAGCTCGCGCTGAGCGAGATGACGCAAGGTGCCGTGGTCTGCGACGAGCAGGGCATCGTGGTGTTCCGCAATGCGTATGCGCAATCGTTCGTCGGCGCCCGCCACGGCGAGGCGCTGGTCGAGGCCGCAGTCAGAGAGCTCCTCGAGATGGCGCGTGGCGGTGTCCCGTGTGATCGTGAGGTCGAGCTGTACGGCCCACCGCGCCGCACGCTCGTGGTGCACGCCACGCCGTTGCGCAGCGGTGTTGGTCTGCTGGGGGCCATCGCGGTCATCGACGACGTCACCGAGACGCAGCGCATCGACTCGATCCGTCGGGATTTCGTGGCCAACGTAAGTCACGAGCTGAAGACGCCGATCGGCGCGTTGGCCTTACTCGCCGAAACTCTGGCCGGCGAGTCCGACGTGGGCATCGTGCAACGATTGTCGGAGCGGGTGCGCATGGAGTCGTTCAGGGTCAGCAACATGGTTGACGACCTCCTCACGCTTAGCCGCATCGAGGGCAACGATGCACCGAACATCGACGAGTTCGGCATCGATCTGCTCGTGCGCGAAGGCGTCGATCGGGTGCACCCCGTCGCCGAGCAACGCTCGGTCACGATCACCGTCGGCGCCATCGACGGTTCGCTGCGGTTCATAGGCGATCGGCGCCAGATCTCCTCGGCGTTGTCGAACCTGCTCGAGAACGCCGTCAAGTACTCCGAGCCGGGCGCGACGGTCGACGCGCGCGTCGTCACCAATGAGCACGAGATGGCGATCGTCGTGCAGGATCAGGGCATCGGCATCCCCAGGTCCGAGCTCGAGCGCATCTTCGAACGCTTCTATCGGGTGGACAAGGCACGCTCGCGCGAAACGGGTGGAAGCGGACTAGGCCTGTCAATTGCTCGACACGTCGCCCGCAACCACGGTGGCGACGTCACGGTGGTCTCGCGCGAGGGCGAGGGTTCGACCTTCGCCCTGCTGCTGCCGCGCCCCGTCCAAGGTGACCACCCATGACCGTTCGCCCCGCCGCCGCCGGCGTCCCGCACCTGCTGGTCGTCGAGGACGAGCCGTCATTCTCGGACGCGCTCGCCGTGGGCTTTGCCCGCGAGGGGTTCCGCGTCACCGTTGCCGCCGATGGCGCGGCCGCGCTCGAGGAGTTCCGGCGCGACCCGCCCGACATCGTGCTGCTTGACGTGATGCTGCCCAAGCTCTCGGGCCTCGATGTGTGTCGCATCATGCGTGCCACCTCGAGCGTGCCGATCATCATGGTCACCGCGAGAAGCGAGGAGGTCGATGCAGTGGTCGGTCTCGAGGTCGGCGCCGACGACTACGTCACCAAGCCCTACCGGCTCCGTGAGCTCGTGGCGCGGGTGCGGGCCAACCTCCGACGACTCGAAAGCCGCCCACAGGGCGAACGGGATCTGCCCGTCGAGGTGGTGCGGGTGCGCGGCGTGGCCGTCGACCATGCGCGGCATGAGGTGCGCGTCGATGGCGAGCTCGTCGAACTCACCCGCAAGGAGTTCGACGTGCTGGCGTTGCTGCTGGCAAACGCCGGTCGGGTCGTCACCCGCGACACGCTCATCAACCGCGTGTGGGGCGAGGATTACTTCGGCGACACGAAGACCCTCGATGTCCACGTCAAGCGCCTGCGGGCCAAGATCGAGCGCAGCGGCGGCGAGCCACAACGCATCGGCACGGTGCGCGGGCTCGGTTACAAGTACGAGGACCCGAACGGCTGAAGCGCTGCCATCAGCCGGGCACGGCCCGCCGGGCGGGCTCTGCCAGCCTCGATGCCCAGCCGGTGATGAAGGCCGACCACCGCGGCGCGCCGGGTCGACGCACGACACCTACCATGGCCCGCGTGACCAACACCGGCTGGCGCCCGCTCGAGAAACCCACTCGTGCCAAGCCGCCGGTGAGCATCGCGGCCACACCGTTCACCCGGTTCGCGCGGGTGCACACCTTGTCGTCGGTGGGCGACGGTCTGGTCACCATCGCGCTGGCCGGCTCGATCTTCTTGGCGGTCGACCCGCGCGCGGCACGCGAGAAGGTGGCCCTGTACCTGTTCCTCACCATCGCGCCGTTCGCCGTGGTCACCCCGCTGATCGGCCCGGCGGTCGATCGCGCTCGCGGCGGCCGCCGCACGATGGTGCTGGCTTCCACCTTCGGCCGAGCGGTCGTCGCGTTCTTGATGGTGGGCCACATACACAGCCTGCTGTTGTTCCCCGAAGCCTTCGTGATGCTCGTGCTCCAAAAGACGTATGTCATCGCCAATCGAGCCCTCGTGCCGAAGCTCGTGGATTCCGAGCGTCAGCTCGTCGAGGCCAACTCGAAGCTGGCCCTGCTCTCCGCTGCCGGTTCCATGGGCGGTGCCGCGTTCGGCGCCTTCCTGGCCTTGATCGGCGGGCCTGGGTGGTCTGCCGCGCTGGCCTGCATGGTCTTCGTGGTCGCGGGCGTGGCCTCGTTGCAGCTGCCGATGCTCACCGTTGCCGACCACCCCGCAGGCGTCCAGGAGCAACGTGAGCTCCGTGGATCGGGCATCTTCCTCGCGAGTTCGGCCATGGCGGTGCTGCGCGGCATCGTCGGATTCATGACGTTCCTGCTCGCCTTCGAGTTCCGTGGCGGAAAAGAAGGCGTCGATGTCAAACCGCTCGGAGCGGCGGTCGGCGCATCCACGGCCATCGTGCGGCGCATCGACATCATCGGCGATCCGCGCTCGCCGGCCTGGCACTTCGGCGCGGTCGTGCTCGGCGCGGGTGTCGGTGCACTGGTCGGCGCGCGCATCGCGCCCGCGCTGCGGCGACGGGTCGCCGAGGAGCGCATCGTGCTCGGCGTGCTCATCGCCGTCGCCCTCGTGGGCCTCGTAGCCACGTGGAACGGTGACCTGCTCGGCGCGTTCCTCCTCTCGCTCACGGTCGCGCTCGCCGCCGGCGCAGGCAAGCTCGCATTCGACTCACTGGTGCAGCGCGACGCGCCCGATGCCAACTACGGGCGCTCGTTCGCCCGCTTCGAAGCACGGTTCCAGCTCACGTGGGTCATCGGCGCGTTCATTCCGGTCGTACTGCCCTTCCGTGCCCGCTACGGCTACGCGCTCGTCACGCTCGCCGCCGCGGGGGCCGCGGTGAGCTACATCGTGGGCGTTCGCACCGCCGGGCGAGCGCCAGCACCCGCCGCGGTGCCCTCGCCGGGTCGGACCGAGCCCGGCGTCGACGCGACCGGCGTGCTGACCCGTCCCGACCCCACGCTGATCGCGCCCTGGCCGCCTGAGGATCCGCTTCGGCCGGCCGCTCCGGGCACGCCGCCCGCGGCGGGGCCATCGGGTGAATGGGGGAGCATCTCGTCGACCCCGGTGGTCAGCGCCGGCGAGGGTGTGCACGTCGAGCGCACCCGGCGTGCGGATGCCGAGCGCGACGCCTGACCGGTTGGCGGCCGAGCACGAGGGTCAGTCGGACGGGAGGTCGATGCGGGCGAGCCACAGACCGGGTGCGTCGACCTCGGCGGGTGTCGGCAGGTTCGTCGCGTCGATCCACAGCCGCGTGAGTCCGGCATCGCCGGCGCGCTCGAGCACACCGGCCACGAAGGAGTTGCCGCGGTCGTACTGCGCCTGCGTGAGGTTCAGTCCGAGGATGCGCTCGACGAAGCGGTCGGCGCGATCGGTCTCGACGCGATGGCGACGGACCGCTTCGGTGATGCGCCCGTACGCCGGCATGAGCGTGGTGCCGATGGTGTCCATGATGTGATCGACGAAGCCTTCGATCACGGCGACGAGTGCTTCGAGGTTGGGCAACATCGCCCGCTGCTGCGCACTCTGCACGACACCGAGAACCACGTCGGGGTCGGCGAGGCTCTCCTGGATCCGCGCGAGGCCTTCGACCCCGGCCGTCGGGTCGAGATCGCCGATGCGGTCGAACAGTGCGCTGGGGTCGGGGCGGAATCCCGAGGCGTACGCGTCGAGCAGATCGTGGAGCGTGGCACCGACGTGGGGAATGCCGAGCACCGCGTGATGCGCAATCTCGTTGATGCATACCCACAAGCGGAGCTCGTCGATCGGCAGGCTCCACTCGTTCGCGAACTCGTCGACGTTGTGCACGAGCACGAGAAGCTCGTGCGTGCCGTCGCGCGGAATGGGTAGGTCGAAACCACCGAGACATCGCGTGGCCAACTGGCCGACCATGCTGCCCGCAGTCATGGCCAACATCATCGGCGCCATGGCCTGCATCATGGGGGCGAACATGGCGGCCGCAGGGTCCTGAGCGAGATCATCGGGTAGCAATGCCTGATTCGACGACAACGACGTGGCCAGGCGTTCGAGCAGCGGTCGGTAGGCGTCGAGCGTGCGCTGGGCCCACATGCCGCGAGTGACGGCCGCGATCTCGGGTGACCGACCGCCGATCGAGGTCGACAGACCCGACGCGTCGGCAACGTGAAGATCGGCGACCCGGCCGAGCTGCTCGAGCGCGATCCGGGTGGCCGGTTCGACGTTGGGTTCGCTTGTGCCTTCGGTTGCGACAGTGACCGCGAGCTGGCGGGCCGACTCCCATGCGGACGATGGGGCGGACGACATCATGCGGAACAGGTCACCGAAGAACGGCATTGCGCCGAAGGGGTCACCGCCGCCGAGTGGACCATCGTCGCTCATACGGGCATCGTAGGTGCGTGCAGTCTCGATTCCGTCGCGTCGAAAGCCCCCTCACCTCGTGAAGATCGTCGTCACCGGCGCGGCCGGCTTCCTCGGTTCGCGTGTCGTCGAACGGTTGCGCGCCGGGGGTCATGAAGTTGTCGCGGTCGACCGCGTTGCGTCCGGCCTCGAGCACCGCGCGGCCGAGGCGGTCATCCGCATCGACCTCGCGCATGCCGAGCTGCGCGAGGTGTTCGAAGGCGCAGCCTCGCTCGTGCACCTCGCGGGTGGGTTCCCGGTCGACGCCGTGTCGCTCGACGGCGCGGCCGACGACATCGACGTCGCGATGCGGGTGCTCGAGCACGCAGCCGGTGTCGGCGTGCGTCACGCGCTCGTGTTGTCGACCGCGATGGTCTATGGCGCGTGGCCCAACAACCCGATTCCGCTCACCGAGGACGCGCCGGTCCGACCGAATTCCGAGTTCGCGTTTGCCGTGCAGCGAGCCGAACTCGAACGGCGCGCGTTTGCCTGGCGTGCAGGGTGCCCTGGTGTGAGCCTCGCCGTCCTGCGCCCCACCGTGATCGTGGCCGACGGTCTCCCGAGTCGCGTCGCGCGGCTTCTGCGCCAGGTCGCGGCCATCCGCACCGACGAGGATCCGCCGGCGCAGTACCTGCACGTCGACGACCTCGTCGAGGCAATCGTCGTGGCTACCACCACCGAGGTCGACGCGGTTCTGAACATCGCGCCGGACGGTTGGATCCGCCCGGAGACGCTCAACGCGCTCGCCTGGAACCGCCCGCGGCCCCGGGTGTCGCGCTGGGTGCTCAACGCGGTCGCCGAACTGCGTTGGCGTTCGGGCATCGCGTCGGCCCCACCCGGCATCGTCGCGTACACCGTGTACCCATGGGTCGTCGCGAACGATCGCATTCGGGCACTCGGTTGGCAACCAAGCAACTCGAATGAGGAAGCGTTCGTCGCCGCGCATGAAGCCGGTCCGCTAGCGATGATGAACGCCCGGCGCCGTCAACAGATCTCGCTCGGTGTTGCGGGCGGTCTGGTGGCCACCATCGTCGGAGCGATCGGCTGGGTGTTGTTCAGGCGGCGCGTTCGCCGATGACTGCGGCGGTCTTCCACCGCTCGCCGGTTCGGGAGATCACCAGCGGGCAGATCGTGCCGGGGAGTGTGGCTAGCACCTCGGTGAGCACATCGTCGATCGAGTCGACCTCGTGGCCGCACACTGACAGCAACACGTCACCGCGGCGCACGCCGGCCAGGCCCGCCGGGCTGCCATCGACTACGTGGCCGACGGTGGCCCCGGCGTCACGTGACACGCGCCGGGTGGTGTCGGCGGGCGGCGGCGCCTCGACGCCCAGCCAGCCGTGTGAGATCTTGCCCGTGGTGAGGAACTGCTCGGCGACGGCCAGCACGCGGGAGGCGGGCACGATCGCCCCTTCCAGCACCGAGCCCGAGCTGCCCTGCCTCGCGCTCAGATCGACCGACAACATGCCGAGGTAGCCACCGTTGCGGTCGATGATGATCGAGCCCGCAGCCACGGAGGGGAGCAGATCTGTGAGCCAGACGAGCCCGACCACTTCGACGAGATCGTTCCGCATGGCATCACCGGTGCTGCGGACGCTGTTCGGCCACGTGCGCAGGCCCGTCCCGAGCCCTCCGCCAAGCGCGGTGACCGGGTCGCCGACGGCAACGGAAGCCGGCGATGTCGCGACCCACGGGGTGAGCGGCGCGCCATCGGTGCGGATAATGGCCAAATCGTTCATCGCGTCACGGGCGACCACGGCACCCTGGCGCGCGATCCCGTTGGTGTCGATGATGCGAACCGAAACGGGGCCGGTGTCGCCAGCGGCGCCGGACGGGACGAGCTGCAAGGAGGTCATGACGTGCACGCCGTCTTCGAGCACCATGCCGTTGCCCTGGCGTTTCACGGAGCCGGAGTTGACGTCGATCCCGACGATGCCCACACCACTGCGACCCTCGGGGTTGCCCACCAAGGTTGCGAGCGGTTGGAGGCCGAGCCGTTGCGGCTCGTCGCCGATGCCCCCTGCGGTGAACATCAGGGAACCGGCCAGCACTGCGCCGCCCACGACCGATACGAACCCGAGTGCCCAGGGATTGCGACGTGACCCGGAAGGCGTCCGAGGCGCCCTGACATGGGTGGGTGTGGCGCGTCCGATCTCGGCCGGGTGGCGCCACAGCCGATCGTCGAGCGCTGGCGGTGGCCGACAGTCCAACACCTCGTCGTCGAAGCCATCCTCTACGCCCACGGGACACGACACTACCGAGCGGGACGACATGATCTTTCGCGGGGCCGCCATGGTGGCCGTTTGGACGGTGTGTCCCACCGGGGTCGTACGATGACCGTGTGGTCCTCGTTCCTCCCCCCGCTCCGACCGACACATGGCTCGGGGTCTCGGAGTCGCCGTTGCCCGTGGACGCGGCGTCGTGCTGGGCGATACAGCCGCGTTGTGGCGGACTCGTCCTGTTCAACGGCACCGCTCGCGATCACGCGGCGGGTCGTCCCGACGTCTCGCTGCTCGAGTACGAGGCCTACGAGGAACACGTTCTCGCTCGACTGGCCGTCATCGCCGACGAAGCGCGCGTGCGCTGGCCCACCATTGGCCGCATAGCGATGCTTCACCGCGTCGGTCCGGTCGCGGTCACCGAGTCGGCGGTCGTGGTCGTCGTGAGCGCGCCACACCGGGACGAGGCGTTCACGGCGGCGCGATTCTGCATCGACACGCTCAAGGCCACCGTGCCCATCTGGAAGCGCGAGCAATGGCGCAACGGCGAGAGCTGGGGCCTCGAGCCGCAACACATCACCGACGTGACTGCATCTCGCGACCTTCGCTCAGAGAGCTCGCCTCGATGAGTAATAGCGTCGTTTTCCTGCTCATCGCAGTAGGGCTCAGCGGGATCGGCACCACCGCAGTGTGGTGGCACGGTCGTCCGCGCCGCAGCCGAACCGAGAACAACGACTTCGGCGCGACCTTGCGCGCCTTGTCGGCCACGCACAAGCCGCCCGCGTCGCGTCCCGGTGCGCAGCCCGCGGATCCCGACACGCCCGGGTTCGCTCGTCGCGATCCGCGCCCCTTGAGGGAGACTCCTCCTGGCACGTGACCTCGCCATCGATCTGGGTACGGCCAACACATTGGTGTACGCCCGCGGTGAGGGCATCGTCCTGAACGAGCCCTCCGTCATCGCGCTCAACAGTCGGACCGGCGATGTGCTCGCCATGGGGCACGACGCCTGGCAGATGATCGGGCGCACACCCAGTTACATCGTCGCGGTGCGTCCACTGCGCAAGGGTGCCATCACCGACTTCGACGTGACGCAGCGCATGATCCGCATGCTGCTGCAGCGCGTTGGTGTGAGCCGCTTCAACCGGCCACGCGTCGTGATCTGCGTGCCGTCGGCCATCACGGCGGTCGAGCGTCGAGCGGTCACCGAAGCGGCGCGTCGCGCTGGCGCGGCTGATGCACAGCTCATCGAGCAGCCGATGGCCGCGGCGATCGGTGCGGGCCTGCCCATCCACGAACCAGTCGGCAACATGGTCGTCGACATCGGGGGTGGCACATCGGAGACCGCACTTATCTCGCTCGGTGGCGTCGTTGCGCTGCAAGCAGTGCGTGTCGGGTCGTTCGACATCGACGCAGCCATACAGAGCTACGTCCGGCGCACGTACGGCATCGCGATCGGCGAGCGCACCGCCGAGGAGATCAAGCTCGTGCTGGGTTCTGCCGCGCCGACCGATGACGAGGTTCGCGCCGAGGTCCGTGGCCGCGAGCTCATGAGCGGGCTTCCGAAAACTGTCGTGCTCACGCCCGATGAGATCCGTATCGCGATCTCCGAACCGGTCACGGCCATGGTCGACTCGGTCCTGGCCTGCCTCGCGCAAGCACCGCCGGAGCTCGCGCAGGATCTCATCGTGCAAGGGATCAACCTCGTGGGTGGCGGCAGCATGCTGCGCGGCTTGAGCCAACGCATCGCGGATGAGACCAAGGTGCCGGTGCAGCTCGTCCAAACGCCACTTGAGTGCGTGGTGCTCGGCGCCGGTCACTGCATCGAGTCCTACGACTCGCTGCGCGCAATGTTCATGGACTCGCGCCGCTAGCAGGGTGCTGAAAATCGGCTGAGGGTGTTCGCGTTCGGCGCGGAAGTCGAAAAGGCTGTGGGGTTTGGGCGGAACCCCTGATCCGCAGTCGGCGATGTTGACCTCGTTGAGCGCACCACCCGACACGCCGGCCATCTCGTATGTCGACGGATCTGCGAACGCGTCGAGGAA